>ERZ1048068.42-NODE-42-length-120361-cov-15.299328_pt1 | contig 120361 bp, 111 predicted proteins | sample MGYA00383098_ERZ1048068 | MGnify/ENA primary metagenome ERZ1048068 (study PRJEB29581, sample SAMEA5548368) | metagenome | biome: marine; feature: coastal; material: water | depth 1 m | study: Short-term variability in the microbial, nano- and picoplankton...
TTGGTGCGTTTTCCTGCAACTCCGCAATCAGACTTTCAACGCGCTGCCGCATCGGGTCAAAGGCATCGACTACCACTTCAACATCGTCCAGTACCGACAGTAACTCACGGCGCAAGTCGGCCAGCTCAGCCTGGGCGTGGATATCAACTTCTATGGTAATAAAGGCCTCGCGTTCGGCACCCTCAGCATAGCCTGAATAAATGCTATCAATCGCACCCTCATTATCGCGCACTGCCCACACAGGGTTACTCTGCAAGGTGAAAATATTGAGCCCGCGGCGATTGAGTACAATACGCAGGGAATCCACCAGAAATGGCATATCCCGCTGATTGATATAGATCGTAGTATGACTACTCGACCAGCCATCGGACTCAGGGTCAGGATTAAATACCCGGACCTTGGCACGACTGACACTCTTATCAGCTGGCGCCGTATTTGCAGCCTCTGCGCTAAAACGATAGAGGCCCCAGAGATTCCAGAAAATATCTTCTGGCGGTCTGGCTAGATAGTCCGCATCGGGATAGAAATGCATGGCGTTAGCAGTGAAATTATCAAACTGCTGTGCCTGAGATTTATTGAGGCGTTTACTGGCGATTTTATTGAGGGACTGAATTAAGTCAGTTCGCTGACCCTTATTTTTTGCATCCATGAGCGGGTTTTGAAACCTTTCTTTATATTGTAAGTCTGTGACTTGGTTTTATAATCTTCCTGCGGCCTAGGGTAACAAAGTTAAATCGCTTTAAGCCAGTAAAACCCCCGACACAAAGATATAAATTAACGGCATTTGAGTCTTAGTGATTTAGCAACTAGAATCAGCCTCCTTCCATCTTTAACACCAACTAGCAGAGGTTAGTTTTGCAGCAAAATATCAACCAACTTAAACAGTGGCTGGCCAGTAAAATTGTCGGTCAAGACCATCTAGTCGAACGCCTCATAATTGCTCTGTTAGCGGATGGCCATCTTCTTGTGGAGGGTGCGCCCGGCCTGGCCAAGACCAAGGCAATCAAAACATTATCAGAAGGCATAGAAGCTGACTTTCACCGCGTGCAATTTACCCCAGATCTGCTGCCCGCCGATATAACTGGCAGCGATATCTATCGCCCACAGGAAGGTACTTTTGAGTTTCAAGCGGGGCCACTGTTTCACAACTTGGTCTTGGCTGACGAGATAAATCGCGCCCCGGCCAAGGTGCAGTCAGCACTCCTAGAGGCCATGGCCGAACGGCAAATATCTGTGGGCAAAAACACCTATCAGTTGCCCGAACTATTTTTAGTGATGGCCACACAAAACCCCATAGAGCAGGAAGGTACCTATCCCCTGCCAGAGGCGCAGATGGATCGTTTCCTAATGCATATTCTGGTCTACTACCCGGCACCGGAGACCGAGCGTCAAATTCTCGCGCTATCTAGACAGGAAGCACTGGATCAGGCTCAGGAAACTATCGAAAGAATTAGCCAGGCAACCTTGCTCGAAGCGCGCAAACAGGCACTTGCTGTGCATATGGCAGAGCCAGTTGAAGAGTATCTAGTGCAGTTAATTCTTGCCACTAGAAACACCCAGGCCTATGACGGCGCTCTGGCCCAGTGGCTAGACTACGGTGCCAGCCCCAGAGCGACTATTGCTCTAGACCGCTGCAGTCGGGCTCTGGCCTGGCTGGAAGGGCGTGATTTTGTCACTCCAGATGATGTTCGCGCTGTGGCACACGATGTATTGCGTCACCGCCTAATTTTAAGCTTCGAAGCAGAGGCTAGCGGTGTCACCGCCAATCAGGTTATCGACAAATTATTAACAACCGTGCCCTCTGCATGAACCGTCCATAATGATCGATAGCCTCAGTCAGGAACAGCTTAACCAGCACCCGGCGATCGCCAGCCTTACCGATATGGTGCGGCTGCGTTATGGCGCGCGTGAGCTCAGCGGATTTCCAAAAATACAGGCGCGGCAGATGCTCGCCGGAGGTCATAAATCAAGCTTTCGCGGACGCGGTATGGACTTTGATCAGGTGCGGCTATATCAGCCCGGCGACGATGTAAGGACCATAGACTGGCGCGTCACCGCACGCATCCAAACACCCCATACCAAAATATTTAGCGAGGAGCGGGAGCGCCCAATTCTGGTGATTACTGACCTACGCGGCCCCATGTTTTTTGGCAGCCAACAGTTAAAATCCGTGATTGCCTGCGAAATCTCCGCGGCTCTGGCATGGGCAGGCCTCAGTGCCAATGACCGCGCCGGCGGTGTGGTCTTTGGCCAGCAGCAACAGGTTGATGTCAAGGCGCGCCGCAGCCACCATGCGGTCTTACAATTTATCCATGCCTTACAAGAATACAGCGCCAAGTTATTAGAGCCCCAGGAAGATCGCTATAGCCTGTCAGAAATACTCGAAGAATCACGCCGCTTTACCGCCACTGGCAGCAGCATATTTATTATCAGTGACTTTCATGATCTGAATGATGACTGCGAGCGCCACCTTTTTGAACTGGCCCGTCACGGCAGTTTAAATCTCTGCCATGTCTATGATGAGATAGAGGCCGTATTACCCGACCCCTCTCTCTACGCGGTCAGCGATGGCCAACAACAAACCATGCTCGACACCGGCAATAGCGAACTGCGTCAACGCTTTGAAAAAGCCTTTGCCGATCGCAGCCTGCGCCTACGTAAACTCAGTGAAAAGTTCACAGCTGGTCTACTCCCTTTTAGTACCGCCGACAATGTTATGTCGGTGTTGGGTAGGGCCTATGGCAAGCGACGCAGCAATGCGCGCAATAGCAGCGGAGGCCAATAATGGAAGCTGATCCCTTGGCGCAACTTCGCGATATTCACTTACCTGCAGATATTTCTTGGTGGCCATTGGCAGCAGGCTGGTGGGCTCTCATTATTATGCTGGGGCTCATGGTTGGCTGGGCAATATCTAAAGCAGCTAAACATTATCGCGCTAACCTCTACCGTCGCCAAGCCCTAGCTAAATTGGAACAGATTGAAAAAACATCCGCTAATTCAAATCTATTAACAGAGGTCTTTGCAACGCTTAAGCAAGCGGCAAATATTGCTTACCCCAATCAGCACTACAGTAGCCTCAGCATCGATAAATTTATCGTATTTTTACAGGATAGTTGCCCGCACAGCATATTTACCGACCTGCCTGAAAATCTTGACTCTGTGCTCTACTCCAGCGATCAGCAGCAGATCAAGACACTTAACCTAACAGTATTAGCCAGTGCTAAAACCTGGATCAATGTGCACAGGCGCGAGGCACCTCAATAATGTTGAACCTTCTGTGGCCCTGGGCATTGGCACTGGCACCTCTGCCCTTCGTTTATCGCTGGTTACGCAGTCCTGCCGAATTGACTATCCGCGCCCTGCGAGCGCCCTTACTTGCCAATGCCGCTATGGATGCCGGCGCATCGATAAAAACGGCTACCTGGCAGCGTCACCTACTGCTGGCCATGCTCAGTCTCTGTTGGCTGTGTACAGTCATAGCTATCTCCCGCCCCGTGTGGATCGGTGAGCCCGTGGCCATGCCCACTAATGGGCGTGATATTTTGCTGGCGGTGGATATCTCTGGCAGCATGCAGCAAGAAGATATGGAGATTAATGGCCGCGAGGTCAATCGCCTAGTTGCAGTAAAAGCGGTAGTGGGCGACTTTGTGGTCAAGCGTGAAGGTGATCGACTGGGGCTAATTTTATTTGGTGAAAAAGCGTATCTGCAGACCCCCTTAACCTTTGATCGCAAAACTATGCAGACCCTATTAAATGAGGCACAGCTAGGATTTGCTGGCAGTAATGGCACCGCCATAGGCGATGCCATTGGGCTTGCGGTAAAACGTCTACAGGACCGGCCAGAGAATCATCGCGCGGTTATTCTACTCACCGATGGTGCCAATAATGCTGGCGAGCTAGAACCCATGGAGGCCGCCGATCTAGCTCGACGAGCCAAGGTAAAGATTTACACCGTTGGCATAGGTGCCGAGATTCAAGAAACCTGGGGACTATTTGGCAAGCGCATTACCAACCCCAGTGCCGACCTCGATGAGACTGCGCTACAGGGTATTGCCGATGCCACTGGCGGACAATTTTTTCGCGCCCGCGACCCACAGGAGTTAGCGGCAATCTATGCCGAGTTAAATCGCTTGGAAGCCATAGAGCAGGAGGCAGAAACTATTCGTCCGGTGGCAACATTATTCCATTGGCCGCTGGGACTAGCTTTTATACTCAGCCTGATACTGGCGCTGTTTAGCAGCCGCAGGAGCGCCCATGCCTGAGTTATTTTTAAACTTTTTAAATGCCTTAGATAATTTTCACTTTATCCGCCCAATGTGGTTTTTGGGTTTAATTCCAGCCATTCTAGTTTTGGTGCTGTTCCAATGGCGCAAGCGCAGTGCTGGTAACTGGGCCCAGGTTATCAATCCCGCGCTACTGCCCTTTTTAATGCAGGGCGAGACCGGCAAAAGACGTTATAGCACTGCCTGGTTGCTCAGTGGTTTAGCCGCAGTCTGGTTGCTGAGCTGTATTGGCCTTGCTGGGCCCACTTGGCAGCAGTTGCCACAGCCAGTGCATAAACAGGACTCTGCCCTCATTGTTTTATTCGATTTATCACCATCGATGCTAGCGGAAGATATTAAACCTAGCCGCTTAGTGCGAGCGCGCTACAAGCTGATTGATATTCTAAAACAGCGCCGTGAAGGTTTTACTGCACTGGTGGTGTATGGCGGCGAGGCCCATACAGTGTCGCCATTAACCGAAGACAGCAATACTATTATTAGTCTGGTGCCCATATTGCACCCAACCCTGCTACCAGAATATGGCAGCAATACCGAAGAGGCCATTGAGGTCGCCCTTGAATTAGCCATCAACGGTGGCTATGAACAGGCAGATATTTTATTAATTACCGACGGCGTAGCGCGCTCTGCGTTTGGCACCATTCAGTCGATGGTCTCTCAGGCTGGCAAATACCGCCTGTCTATATTAGGTGTGGGCACGGAACAGGGCGCACCAATTCCCCTCGGCGATGGCGGCTTTGTTAAAGATAGTCGCGGGGGTATTTTAATCCCTAAGTTAAACCCCTCTTCACTGCAGTCGCTGGTATCCACTAGAGGTGGCAACTACCAATCTATTAGTTCTGATGACTCTGATATAGAACAGCTCCTCGCTGTGACCGAACAATTATTTCCCGATGCGACCAGAGAGCTAGATCGTTCATTTGATCTCTGGGATGATCAGGGTCATTGGCTGGCCGTACTACTAATCCCGGCACTGCTACTAAGTTTTCGTAAAGGTGCTGTAGTGGCCTTAGTGTTTGCTCCACTGCTATTTAGTAGCAATTCAGTCGAGGCTTTCGAATGGCAAGACCTCTGGCAAACCCCAGATCAACAGGGAGCCAAGGCTCTGGAGTCTGGCGATGCGGGCGCGGCGCAGGCACTCTTTGATAATAGCCAGTGGCGAGGCAGCGCCGCCTATAAAGCCGAAGACTACAGCCAAGCCATCGATGACTTTTTAAACACAGACAGTGCCGACGCCCACTACAACCGAGGCAACGCTCTGGCCAAATCCGGTGATCTCGACGGTGCTATTGAGGCCTATAATAGAGCGCTAGAGCTACAACCAGAAATGGAGGATGCACTGGCTAATCGCGACCTAATTGAAAAGCTAAAACAACAGCAGCAGAATCAAGAGTCTTCCGAACAGCAGGATCAGTCAGAGCAACAAAACAGCGAACAGAATCAAGAGCAAAATCAACAACAGAGCCAAGACCAGCAACAACAAGATGGCGAGCAAGAGCAGTCTGAGCAAAATAACGAGCCAAGCCAAAACCAGCAGGAAAAGGAACAGCAGGCGCAAGAACAAAAAGACCAGCAGCAAGAGAAAGAACAGCAAGAACAAGAGCAAGAAAAAAATAAAGAACAGAAAGAGTCAGAGAAAGAACAGCAAGCTGCACAGGCCGAGCCCACAGAAGAAGAAAAGCAGGCTCAACAAGAAATTGAACAGATGCTGCGCAGAGTCCCAGATGATCCGGGCGGCCTCTTGCGTGCAAAATTTCGCTACCAGTCACGTCAACGCGCACTGGAGCAAAGACGCCCTAAACCACCCAACGACGAAGAGCGCTGGTAAATGAATTTCAAATTCTCAAAACTGATAATATTTTTTGCTGCGGCTTTAACTCTATGTGCAGCGGCTAGTTCAAGCTGGGCTGAATTGAGTGCCAAGGCAAATCGCACAGTATTGGATAGCAATGAAACACTACAGCTGCGCGTGCGACTGGATGCTCAGGCATTTAGATCAGAGCCGGATTTTTCTCCGCTACAAAAAGATTTTGAAATTTTGTCCAATAATCGTCAGCAACAGTATTCGAGTGTTAATGGTAAAGCAGAGTCATACACAGACTGGAATTTGACCCTGATGCCCAAACGCACCGGTATTATTTTAATTCCATCACTAAAATATAAAAAACAGATTAGTAATGCCGTAGAAATTACTGTTCGCGCTGCGTCAGCCTCTGGCGCCAGCGCTGCGGGCAAGCAGCCTATCTACACCGAAACATTAGTGGACAAATCCGCTGTCTATATCCAAGAGCAGATTATTCTGACTCATCGCCTCTATACCTCGGTGCAATTGCGCGACTACAGCCTGTCGGAACTGGATATTCCAGGCACGATTGTGCAGCGACTTGGCGATAACCAATTTCAAAAAATAATTAATGGTAGAAACTATTTAGTGCTCGAAGTCAGTTATGCCATTTTCCCCCAGAGTAGCGGTAAGTTGAATATTCCGGCACTGCGCTTTGGTGCTTTCGAAAGTACCAGTCGCAGTCAATTTGGCGCATTTGCTTCACGCGGCAACCGTGTATTCCGCGATACCCAAGCCAAGACTATCGACATAATGGCCAGGCCTGCTCATGTCCCCGCCGATGAGTGGATGCCCAGCAGCAATGTCGAACTTACCGAGCAGTGGAGCGATGACCTCAATAATTTATCCGTTGGCGAGCCTATTACCAGAACCATTCGTATCAGCGCACAGGGTCTTACCGGCGCCCAGATATTGCCGCTAACAATAGCGCCGAGCAGTCAGTATAAGCTGTACCCGGACCAGCCGCAGTTAGACCAGCAAGTCAGTAGCAATGGGCTTTTGGGTACTCGCACAGAGTCCTTGGCACTGGTACCTAATCAGGCCGGAGAAATAACCCTACCAGCGATTGAAATGCGTTGGTGGGATACTGTAAATCAGCGTATGCAAACAGCTAGTCTGCCCGGCAAGACCGTTCAGGTCAGTGCCAGCGCGACGATAAACAATGCTCCAGTGGTACCCAATAATCAGCTGCTAACAATGGAGCCCCTCAACCTAAATGCCAAGGCAGCCAAGGTCGAAAATACTGCGCCATCAATGCTAGTAAAACTGTCGTTGGCATTTAATGCCCTACTGCTGGCTGCGATAGCCGCTTTGGTAGCTGGCCGTCGCAGGCAACAGACAGTGACGCAGGCCAGTAGCGAAGTAAAAACGTCAGCACTGCTGAACCTTAAACAGCAGCTAAAAGCTATTGAGGTACAGGCGAAGCAAAATAATTTAATAGGTATGCGCGATACGATATTGTCTTGGGGGCAATGTCTATTTGCCAAGACACCACCGACCACTTTAAAACAACTGGCCACCTTATTAGATGACACTGAGCTGCAAGAGCACTTCGCTCAGCTAGATCGGCAGTTGTACAAGGGTAAGACAGGTGATGATATGTTGGATATTGCATTGCTATTAAAGCGTTTAAAGCAGCAGTCAAGCTTTTCACGCAGTACTAAAGCCGATCGAGGCACTGGGCTAAAGCCGCTGTATCCTAACTAGTAAAGATCCTTCGCTGCGCTCAGGATGGCAGACTGGGCTGCAAGTTACCCTACTCCGCCGCTGTTATCCTGACGCAGCGAAGCAACTGAAGGATCTCTAGATTTTCTTTAATCCGCCAACTGCACCGCAATGGTATTGGTTGATCGCTCAACCGAGTTATCTTGATTTAAGTACACCAACTTTGGTTTATGCTCCGCTGCCTCAGCCTCAGAAAACTGCCCATAGGTCGCAATAATAATGCGGTCTCCTACCTGGCATTTGCGTGCCGCAGCACCATTGATCGAGATAATGCCTGAACCAGCTTCGGCGACAATAATATAAGTAGTAAAGCGCTCACCATTAGTCACGTTATAAATATCAATCTGTTCAAACTCGCGCATACCAGATAGCGCCAGCAAGTCGGCATCGATAGCACAGGAACCGTCGTACCAAAGTTCAGCCTGAGTCACTGATGCCATATGTAATTTAGCTTTTAAGAAATTAGACAACATAGATAAAAACCTTATTTAAACGAATGACGACTGCCCTGCTAAGAGGCAATATTTAGCTACAGGGTAATACTTAAATTATCAATCAGCCTAGCTGCCTCGGTAAACATGGCACCTAGAATAGTGATTTCAACATCATCATTCGCGGCCAGATCCAAAGTTTTGCTGTTACAGACAGTGATATAATCAACTCTAAAACCCGCTTCAATAATACGCACCTTAGCGGTTTCCTCTAATGCAGAAAAATCGCGATTGCCGGCTTTAATTTCTGCCGCGATCCATTCCAGACTATCTTTAAGCACAGTTACTAAGGGGCGCTCTTCGACGGTAATATAGCTATTGCGTGAGCTCATTGCCAAACCATCAGCCTCACGGTGAATGGGCGCAGAACTAATTTGAATCGGCATGCACAGATCTTCAGCCATGCGGCGAATCACCGCCAACTGCTGGTAGTCTTTAATACCAAAAATAGCTTCGTCCGGCTGCACTATATTAAATAGCTTGCTGACCACCGTAGTCACACCCTCAAAATGGCCTGGGCGACTGGCGCCACAGAGAACATCGGTCATAGTTGGACAGATAACGCGGCTCTGGGTATCCAGACCATTGGGGTACATCTCAATATCATCGGGGTGAAACAGATAGTCGCAGCCAGCGTCGCGAAGCTTGTCGCAGTCGCCCTGATAGGTGCGCGGGTATTTATCCCAGTCTTCATTAAGGCCAAATTGCAGTGCATTGACAAAGATTGAACAGACAACCACATCGTTGCTTTCGCGCGCCTGTTTAATCAAGGCTAAATGACCATCGTGGAGGTTGCCCATAGTGGGCACAAAACCAATACGTAACCCCTGCCGACGGTCTTTGTTAAGATCATCTCTAAGGCCACTGATGGTATGAAAAACCTTCATTAACGACACCTTTTGTAACGGAATATTGCTGCTGTTTTAGTTGTCGGCGAAGTGATCGCCAGCGAGATTTTCGAAGCGTGTGTACTTGCCCATAAACATCAATCGGCAGGTGCCAATAGGACCATTACGCTGCTTACCTAGAATAATTTCGGCAGTGCCCTTGTCGGGGCTGTCTTCGTTATAAACCTCATCACGGTAGATAAAGGCAATAACATCCGCATCCTGCTCAATGGCACCAGATTCACGCAAATCCGCGTTAACCGGACGCTTATTGGGTCGCTGCTCTACATTTCGACTGAGCTGCGATAGCGCAATCATCGGGCACTCATATTCTCTGGCCAGACCTTTAAGCTCTCGGGAAATCTGCGAGATTTCCTGCACTCGCCCTTCGGTCGAATTCGTACCGCTCATCAACTGTAGGTAATCCACCATAATCATGCCCGGCTGAGCCTGCTCATAGAGGGCTTCGGTATCAGCTGGCGTATCAGCACCATGCTCCTGATGCCACTTCTGGCGTAGCTGATCAACACGCTCACGGGTGAACTGCTTGATACGATTGCGCATTTCCAAAGGCGTGATGCCTGCAGAGTCATCAATAAAGAGAGGACGATCTTTAAGGCGCTGGGCGGCACTACTAAGGCGCGGCCAATCATCTTCCACTAGGTTGCCTGAGCGCATACGGGTTGCATCAATTTTACCAATCGAAGAGAGCATACGCATCACCAGGCTGCTAGCAGGCATCTCAAGCGAGAAAACCAGTACCGGACGATCCTGATGCAAGGTGGCATGTTCAACCATATTCATGGCAAACGAGGTCTTACCCATGGAGGGTCGACCAGCGATAATAATTAAATCTGATTTCTGCCAACCGGAAGTCATCCCATCGAGATCGGCAAAGCCGGTACTCAAACCAGTGATATCAGCATCGTTCTTAAACAGCTCATCTAGCCGCTCAACCGCTTCTTTAATCAGCGAGTTAACTTCTTTAAAACCACCCTTCTTAGGACGGTTTTCAATAATTTCTTGGAGTCGGCTCTCGGCTTCAGCAAGCAGTTTGGAACTGTCCCAGCCAAGAGGGTTATAGCCTTTGCGCACAATATCACTGGCCGCACCAATCAGCTGGCGAACAATAGAGCGCTCCAGTACGATTTGCGTATAGGCTTTAATATTGGCAGAGCTAGGCGTGCTGTGAGCCAGATCGACTAAGTACTCGGCACCGCCAACGGCACTGAGATCATTATTGTTTTGTAGGAATTCGGAAAGAGTAATCGGGTCAAAGGGCTGGCCATCGGCAGACAGGCTATGCATCGCATTAAAGATCAGCTGGTGATCTGTGCTGTAAAAATCGCTGTCCGCCAATACCTCTGCGATAGAGTCAAAGGCATCATTTTTAAGCATTAAACCACCGAGAACAGCCTGCTCGGCCTCAATAGAATGAGGGAGTGGTTGACTGACGGTAGGTTCCGCAAAAAGCGCTTCGTTCATAGCAGAAGTTTTACCCAATAAATGATTGCGTTAATTAGCCGGTGAAAAACAAAAACGGCACTGCATCTTATTAAGAAGCGGTGCCGTTATGCAATGCTTAACTGATGCACTGGTACTTAAAACAAACATGCTTTAAGCCACCAATGCGCAGAAATTACTCTGCTTCAATAACAACAGTCACTGACTCAACAACGTCGAGGTGCAGCTGAACTTCAACCGAAAACTCTCCAATATGACGGAACGCGCCATCTGGAAGGTTGATCTCGCTCTTGCTGATTTCACCGCCGGCGGCATTAATCGCGCCTTCCAGCTCACGGACACCAATAGAACCAAATAGCTTGCCTTCGTCACCAGCAATTGCACTGATAGTCACTGAACCCATTGCCTGCAACTTAGCAGCGCGAGCCTGAGCTTCGCCCAATTTCTCGGCCGCAGCGGCTTCGAGGTCTGCACGACGCAGTTCGAAGTCAGCAACATTGGCTTCAGTGGCGAATACAGCCTTGCCCTGAGGAACCAAGTAGTTGCGGCCGTAGCCAGCTTTAACATTAGCTTTGTCGCCGATATTACCCAACTTGCCAATCTTTTCTAGCAGAATAACTTCCATCTCAATAACCTCTTTTTCTTACTACCTGCCCAACATTAACGGTTTTTAAAGGCCGCTAATCGAGAGCGTAAATTCAATATGCTGTCAGCAAATCCCAGACTAACCAGCAGTATCGCTGTGAAAGACCCGGTAAACACTAACCCAAAATACAATAATCCTAGCCACTGACCACCCAAATTCAAAAACTTGACGCTGTGGTGAATCAAAGCCATTCCGCAGATCAATAACGGCACTGATAACAGCTGCAACCAAGGTTTGTATTCACTTGGCAAATACAGCCCAGCTATAACAGCTGCCAAAAGCATCAGTGCAAACCTGCTATCTAATCTTAAACCGTGGAATTCTTGTTGGAATCCACCTGGGTTATACAGCAGCGCTTGCCACCATCTGGATACCAACAAACTCGCTATAGCGCTGAGTGTTAACATCCAAGCCATAAGACCCAATATAAACTGACGCCCCGGAATAAAGGGTGTCTGTTGCATCTCTTGCTCGTCGGCTATCTGCGTAAACACATCGCCAACATCTTGCACAAACTGATCTATCGCAGCGGCAAATAACCAGCCAAAACCAATTGAGGTAACTATACCAACGACCACCGATACCAACATGGTCAACTGCCAAGACACGGTAACGCTCAACACATTGGCCGAGACCACCATCATAAACAGCGCAGCCACTGAAACTAATGTCAGCAGCTGGTTGCCTTCGCTGAGGTAGAAAGTGCCGATCAGTGGCAAAACTGCCCACATCGCGACTATGACACCCTCAATGCTTCCTTTACGAAGTGTTACCAAGCCTATGGCTGCCGGGCTAATAAAGGGAAAGATATTTCCCAATAGCGCCACGATACAAGCCTGAGCTCGCCCGCGCATAATAAATTCAGCTAGGGCACGCAAAAGCGTTTTTCCTTAAATTACTTGTGGCTATCTGTGTAAGGCAGCAGCGCGATGTAACGTGCGCGCTTGATAGCTTCAGACAACTCACGCTGGTAGCGTGCTTTGGTGCCGGTGATGCGGCTGGGAACAATCTTGCCGCTCTCAGAGACATAGCCTTTCAAAGTGTCTAAATCTTTGTAATCAATTTCAGTTGCGCCTTCGGCAGTGAAACGACAAAATTTTCTACGACGTACAAACTTAGCCATGATTATTCTCCTTTATCCGCTTCGACAGCAGGTGCTTCTTCAGCCGCAGGGGCTTCAGCGGCAGCGGTGGCAGCAGCAGCGGCATCCGCAGCAGCTTTCGCTTCATCGGCCTTCGCCTTAGCAATGTTGCGACGCTCGCGCGCTTCTTTGTCAGCTTTTTCAGCATTTTCCAGCTTCATAATCGGTGACTCACCAGTAACGGCTTCATCACGACGCACAACCATGCTACGCAAAACAGCATCGTTATAGCGGAAAGTGGAATTAAGCTCATCAAGAACGTCCTGACCGCACTCGACGTTCATCAGGATGTAATGGGCTTTGTGAATTTTGTTGATTGGGTATGCCAATTGACGGCGACCCCAGTCTTCTTTGCGGTGAACTGAACCGCCACCTGCTGTAACTGACGCAGTGTAACGCTCAACCATACCGGGGACTTGCTCGCTCTGATCTGGATGGACCAGGAATACGATTTCGTAATGACGCATTGTATCTCCTCGTGGATTTTAAAGTCTCCCGCTAACGCCAAACAGGTCGTTGCAGTGAGACAAGGAGTGCCTGAACTCATGCTCAGGCGCTTTGTGGCGCGCAATTATAGTGATTCGGCCACTGGGTTGCAACAGCCTGGAAAGAAAGTTTAGCGGGCGCTAACGCCACTGCTTATAGACGGTTTAGAACTGTTTCTGCGCTCTGACTAAATACCAGTCCGCAGGCTAAAAACAGACCGCACGTTAGAGCGCGGGCGGTCCAGGATCAGGGTAATAGCAATCTCTTCGCAGGCCACCAACACATGAAGTAAAATAACCGCACGAAAGAACCCATCTGCATCCCACAAAACCAACATATAGTATGCCGGCGCCATCAGCACCGCTGCGGCCTTAGCACCCCAGGTATGGTAGCTGGGGTGCTCACCAAACTTGCGCAGCGCCATTAACAGCGGCGCAATAAAGAAAATCATTGTGGCTAGCAGATAGGCTGCCTGAGCCTTAAAAACCTCAGGCCATAACCAGTACAGGCCGACAATCATTGAGCCGTAGGTAAGCATATCGCCCCAGCTGTCCAGCTTAGCCCCCAGCTCACTCACCTGATTGAGTTTGCGGGCCAGATAGCCATCGAGCACATCACTGAGCAGCGAAACAACTAACACCCCCAAAAATGCCTTTGCATCGCCAATATAAGCCAAGCCAATTAGCACCGGAACCAGCGCCAAACGCAGCAGACTTAATAAATTGGGAATTGAGTAAATAGTTCGCTCCAAAGTTGCCATTGTAATCCCTATTTAAATAATCAATACATCCGTGTACAGGTGTTAGATTAGTATTTTATGCGTTCAAAATCCAACGGGCTAAATGAATAAATAGCCGATTAGAGGAAGTCGATAAAAAAGAGGCCCAGATATTAACCTGCCGAACGGCGCTGCCGCACCACCTCAAACAGACAGATACCAGTAGCTACAGACACATTGAGACTGCTCACCTCACCTGCCATTGGCAGTTTGGCAAGAAAGTCACACTGCTTGCGCGTCAACTGACGCATTCCCGCACCCTCAGCGCCCATCACCAGCACCATCGGACCCGTTAGATCCAGATCATAGATATACTGCTCCGCCTCACCGGCAGTACCCACTACCCAGGCTCCCTTCTGCTGAAGCTTATCCAATGTACGAGTTAAATTAGTCACCATCACCAGCGGTATGGTCTCCGCGGCACCACAGGCGACCTTGGAGACAACCGGCGTCAAACCCACCGAATTATCTTTGGGTACAATCACCGCATGCACACCAGCGCCATCTGCAGAGCGCAGGCAAGCACCCAGGTTATGGGGGTCGGTAACACCGTCGAGCATAAGAAAAAACGCCTCCCCCCCCTTCTCTTCAGCCAGATTTAGCAAAAAGTTTTCATCGTAGGTTTCTCCCGGACTACACAGTGCCATTACACCCTGATGGCGGCCCTCAGCTCTTTCATCCAACCGTTTAGCAGTTGACCACTGCAGCGTTACCCCATGCTGTTCTGCCAGTTTATGGATCTTTTGCAACCGGTCATCGGTTCGCCCACGCTGCACATGCAACTCACGTACCCGCTGGGGTGATGACTTAAGCATGGTCTGCACCGCATGAATGCCATAAATCCAATCCACAAAACTCTCCTGCCAATATTAAAAACGGTTAGCGACAATCGCCGATTGCGCATTGTACTGGCTTTGGGCAAACTTCGAGCATAAATAATCTGGATCACTGCCCCATGACTGAACAACTGCCCTCCGCCAATTTACTGCGCCGCATCGCTGCGCTCGTCTACGATGCCTTTTTACTATTTGCCATTACGCTGGCCTACGGCGCTCTGCTACTTATTATAAAAATACTGTTTAACGGCGTCGATAATCTAGAGGACATCCAGCCTAACTTCATCGTCCAGTGGTTGAGCTTCTTCGGCTGGCTAGGTGCACTTGGGGGTTACTACTTTATCTGCTGGCGTAAGCAGGGCCAGACGCTAGGTATGAAAGCCTGGCGCCTGCGACTGCAGCAGGCCGATGGTTCCTTGGCAACACCGCAACAATGCCTCTGCCGAAGCGTGCTAGCGACGCTTTCCCTAGCCTGTGCTGGTATCGGGTTTTTGTGGTGTCTGGTGCCGCCGGCCAAAGAATGCCTCCATGACCGCTATACTGCTACCCAAGTAGTATTGCTCGCCAAAGAGAAAAAATAAAAGAGCACAATTATGAACAATCTAATTATGGCGCTAGATCAGGGAACCACCTCTTCGAGAACAATTCTCTTTGACCAGAATTATCATATTGTCGAGCAGGCACAACAGGAGTTTACTCAGCATTTCCCCGCCGACGGCTGGGTCGAGCACGACCCCATGGATATATGGAACACCACCCTAGCTACCGCCAAACAGGCACTGGCCAATGCCGGTATCAGCGCCGCAGATATTGCCGCCATTGGCATCACCAACCAGCGAGAAACCACAGTTATATGGGATCGCCACAGCGGCCAACCCATCTACAACGCGATAGTTTGGCAGGATCGGCGCACAGCGGCTCTGTGCAACCACCTTAAAGACCAGGGCCTTGAAGCCACAGTCACTAAAAAGACTGGCCTGTTGCTAGATCCCTATTTTTCGGCGACCAAGGTGGCCTGGATTCTCGATAATGTCGACGGTGCTCGCGCCCAAGCTGAGCGTGGCGAACTGGCCTTTGGCACTGTGGATAGCTGGCTGCTGTGGAATCTCACTGGCGGTGAGCATGCAACAGACGCCAGCAACGCCTCGCGCACCATGCTTTACAATATTCACAACGGCGACTGGGACGATGAGCTACTGGCATTATTTAATATACCGCGATCCTTGCTGCCCACCGTTAAAGATAGCGCCGCTGACTTTGGCACCACCAGTCTGCTCGGTGAAGCCATCAATATTTACGGCATTGCGGGTGACCAGCAGGCCGCCACCTTGGGCCAAGCCTGCTTTGATATAGGTATGATGAAGTCTACCTATGGTACTGGTTGTTTTGCGCTTCTTAATACCGGTGACACTGCGGTTACCTCAACTAACCGACTGCTGACTACCATTGCCTACCAACTTGATGGCAAACCTACTTACGCACTAGAAGGCTCTATTTTTATTGCCGGTGCCGCGGTGCAGTGGCTGCGTGATGGCTTGGGTATTATTGAATCTGCCAATCAGTCCGGCCAGTTGGCTGAAGACGCAGACCCTAGTCAGGCAGTGTATATGGTGCCTGCCTTTACTGGGCTCGGCGCTCCCTGGTGGGATGCTGATGCCCGTGGTGCCATACTCGGCCTAACCCGCGGCACTGGCCCGGCAGAAATTGCCAAGGCCGCACTGGAATCTGTGTGCTATCAAACATTGGATCTTTTAAATGCCATGCGCGCCGACTGGACGCAGGGTGCGTCGCAAGGCGCCGATATGGTATTAAGGGTAGATGGCGGTATGGTCGCCAGTGACTGGACCATGCAATGTCTGGCCGATATTCTGCAGGCCCCTGTAGATCGTCCGGTGATTGCCGAGACCACCGCTCTGGGTGCAGCATGGTTGGCCGGCTCAAGAGCTGGTGTCTGGCCAGGACAAGAGGGATTTGCCGCAAGCTGGCAGCTAGATAATAACTTTGCGCCGAAGATGGCTATTGAGCATAGAGATGCGAAGGTTTGTGGATGGAATCAAGCCGTTAGGCGGGTGCTGAGCTAACAGCACCCCGAATGTCATCCTGAGCGAAGCGAAGGATCTCTCTAAACCCTAGCTCCCCGCCCAAACGTCTAATTACCCGCTGCGCCTCAATAAATACAAACCGACACCCATGCACAACAACACTGGCGCCAACACAGCTAACAGTGCTGGGAAGCCAAAGACAATGCTAAAGGGCCCCAGCATATCCTGGATAATTTTAAAGCTAATTCCAATCACTACACCGACAAAGATTCGCAGTCCCATGGTGGAATCACGCAGCGGGCCAAATACAAAAGAGATGCCAATCAATACTAGGCCAATAATCACCAACGGCTGTAAAACCTTGCGCCAGTAAGCTAATTCGTAAACTGCTGTATCTGCATTTTGCAGCTCTAAAAAATTGATGTAGTTATATAGACTCGAAATTGACAAGGCATTGGGCGGCAGTACATTGACAGTTAACACCTCTGGGGTTAGCTCCGAGGTCCAGCGCCGAGTAATCTGTTTATCAGTTTCAGTTCGGTCTTCGTTAAAACGGGTAATCGACACATTTTCTTCAACCCACAGGTTCTCAGTGGCGTTATAGGTGGCACGCGATGAAAAGCTGGCCTCGCGCAACGCCTTATCTTGATCAAATTGATAACGGGTAACCCCAAACAGGACACCGCCTGGGAACACCGCATTAAAGTGCATAAACTCGCTGCCCTCTCGATTCCAAAGTCCAGAGGCAGAACCCCTAGTCGACTCGCCATTGCGCAAATACTCGCGTCGTCCCTCGGCTAACTGGTCGAGGTAAGGCGAAAAATACTCGCCGACAGCAGTGCTAATCAACACAAACAGCAGTACCGGCTTAATCACAAAATAGACAATACGCAGCAGCGAAACACCTGAGGCACGCATCACAATAACTTCACTGTTGGTCGCCAATACACCCAGTCCAAACAGGCAGCCAATAAGCGACGAGAAGGGAATATATTCATAGATGGTCGACGGCAACTTAGTTGCCACATAAATCAGAGCATCAGAAAAATAGTAATTGCGCTGTACCGCGCCAGCTTCATCAATAATAGCCGCGATAGCATCCACTCCCACCACGACCAACAGTGCCACCGTAATAGCAGAGAAAACCGTGGCGCCTATATGGCGCGAAAGGCGTCTCATGACACCACCTTCTTAAGCCGGCCCGATCTGAACAACAGAAGTGCGATACCTAAAAATAGTAGATGCACTGGCAACAGCGTTACCTCAATTGGCACTGAGCCAGATTCAAGGGCACCGCGCATGGCATTGAGAGAAACCAAGTAACAAAAATACAGAATAATTGCCGGTAGCAGCTTGGCAAACTTGCCCTGCCGCGGATTTGTGCGACTTAGCGGAATAGCTAGTAGGGTTACCACCAGTACCATTAGCGGTGTCGATAGGCGCCATTGCAATGCGGCCTGAAGCTTAGGGTCAGTTGAAGACAGCAATTCTGATGTGGTCAACGCATTGGTTTCCAAGTCTTCCACAATCTCTTTTTTGGCCTCCAGCCGCGCCCCGTATTCCTCAAAATGGGTAATCTGATAATTATGGGTGCCCGGCACACCTTCAACACGATAGCCTTTATCCAGCACCAAAAAACTCTCGCTGCCATCTTCGGTTTTTTGCTGCCTACCTCGATCTGCCAATACCAGCACTAAACGGCTGTCATAGTTTTCCGCAGAGCCAGCGGTTACCGCCAAAAATACATCTTCCAGCTCCTGTTCTTCGGTGATATTTTCAGCATAGGTAATGCCCTTGCCCCCACTGAGCCCGTAAAACTTCTTTGGCGTCAGCTTATCCAACTCAGTCTTTTCCTTTTGCGCGGCAAAAATAGTCTCAGCTTTGGCCACACCGGCGGGCGACACAGATAGACTTAACCAACCGACCACTAGCGCCAGCGCCACTGCCATCACCGCGGTATAACCCAGCAATTGGGTTTCAGAAATACCGCAGGCCTTGAGCACACTCATTTCATTTTCAACATAGAGCCGGCCAAACGACAGCATAATCGCCAGGAAAAAAGCCAGTGGCAGAGTAAGCTCAAGAAACCCGGGAATACGATAGCCAATCACCGCAAAGAGAACGCCGGGCTCCAAATTGCCCGCCACCGCATTGGCCAGATATTTTACAAACCGACCGCTGACCAGAATCATCAGCAACACCATGCACACCGCAAAGGTAGCAGACAAAATTTCACGGCAGAGATAGCGGAAAATAATCAAAGACTTAGGCTTCTAGCTATTGGGCATGGCGACACGGAATGGTATCCTTCGCGGGTTATTTCAGTCAGTTAAACATCAAATTTTGGAGCTAATATGGATTTTACCGCATCTTCCGCAAACCTGTTAAACATTAAAGCGGATTCTCTCATTCTCATGACCGGCTCACAACTGGAAAACAGCGCTAAAGCACTTGATGAGTCTCTTGATGGAGCAATTTCGTCACTTTTAAAAGCCGGTGATTTTTCCGGCAAGGCGAATGAAAGCACAGTTATGCATATTCCTGGTGCCGACGGAAAGCGCATAGTTCTGTTGGGCACCGATGGCGCCGCGACAGCCCAGCAACAAATTAAAGTCATCAAAGCCGGCGCTGCCGCGCTGCTTCGGACCCCAGCTAAAAAAGCTGTATGGGTGGGTGAAGGTCTGGCTGAAGACAACGAATGGCAGGCAGGCATTATTGCCCGCAGCATTCAGGCCGCCAGCTATAAATACATGCCGCTGCCAAAACGCGCGGCAAAAAAATCACCAGCACAAAAATTAAAATCACTAACCTACTGGGTCCCCAGCAAGGCAGATACCAAGGCAGCCAATGCAGGCTTAAAGTATGGCGCCGCAGTGGGTAATGGTATGAACGCCGCCCGTCAATTGGGCAACCTACCCGCTAATATCTGTACGCCAAACTATCTTTCTGACCAAGCTAAAGCATTGGCCAAGGGGCAAGCCAAGGTCACCACTACCGTACTTAGCGAAGCGCAGATGGCCAAGCTTAAAATGGGTTCACTGCTATCCGTCAGCGCGGGCTCAGATGAGCCGGGAAAATTAATTGTTATTAAGTATCAAGGTGGCAAGCAAGGCGCCAAGCCAGTAGTACTAGTTGGCAAAGCCGTCACCTTTGATACCGGCGGTATCAGCCTTAAGCCCGGCGGCGGCATGGACGAGATGAAATATGATATGTGTGGTGGTGCATCGGTCATTGGTGTTATTAACGCCCTGATCGAAACCCAGATGCCCATTAATGTAGTGGCGATTATTCCCGCTGTAGAAAATATGCCCAATGGCAATGCCACCAAACCTGGCGATGTAGTCACCAGTATGTCTGGTCAAACGATTGAAGTACTCAACACCGATGCCGAAGGTCGTTTGATTCTATGTGATGCCCTCACCTATGCCGACCGCTTTAAGCCGGATACCGTGATCGATATAGCCACATTAACTGGCGCAGTAATCGGCGCGCTAGGCAAAGAAACCGCGGGGTTGCTGTCCAACAATGATGAACTCGCTGAGGGCCTGCTTAGCAGTGGTCTGCGTAGCGGTGACCGCGCATGGCGCCTGCCTCTCTACGAAGAATACGATGCATTACTAAAGAGTAACTTTGCTGATATCGCCAATATTGGTGGTCCCCAGGCTGGCACCATTACCGCCGCCTGTTTCCTTGCACGCTTTACCAAGAAATATAAATGGGCGCATCTGGATGTAGCAGGCACCGCATGGGTATCAGGTGCGCAAAAAGGCTCTACCGGACGCCCAGTGCCAATTTTGATGGACTACCTGCGCAGCAAGGCGAAATAACTCTGTGACTAGCGTTTCATTTTATAAACTGGCGGGCGACCAAGAGGTTGCCCTTGCCCTCGCCTGCCAGTTAATTCAAAAATCCCTAAAAATGAACCAGCAAGTTCTATGCCTGGTGCCAGACAATGCCGTCGCTCAGCAGTTGGATGAAAAACTCTGGGGCTTTCAGGCTACCGCCTTTGTACCCCATGCACTGGGCGTAGAGAATGCGCCAGTAGCCATTAGCACCGAGACCGAACCTGGCGATCACCATCAGATACTGATCAACCTGCAGTCGCAAATTCCCACCTGGTTTAGCCGCTTTGACCGCGTAGTGGAGATTATTTACCCACAGCCAGAGTACGAACAGGCCAAGCGCGATAACTTTAAGTTCTATAAAGAGCGCGGCTATGCCCTGAGCTTTCATGACTTAACTGAAAAATTTCACCAGTGATTGATCAGTGACAGACCACAGTGACAGCACAGACGCGACAAAACCAGATTATGATAAAATTCTGGATGATCTTTATTTACTGCAAAAAAAACTGTCGCCCACTGGCAGAGTCAATGAGCCTATTGAACTACCCGAGCAGCCCTCCGACGAAGATATAGATAGCCTGGAAATACCCATCCTCACTGAATCACTCGACCAAGAGATCGACAGTGAGCATCAGGCTCGCAAAGTATTTGATGAAGCCCAGCACCATCTATTCGATAGTGCCGACGGCGAGTCTGCTATTGATGAAGCCAAAATCAATGCCATCGTCAACAAACTGATGACCCGCATGAGACCCAAGATGGAACAGTTACTGCGCGAAAAAATCCGCGCCAAGGTCATTGAGCGTTTTAACCGCGAAAACTAATCGCAACCATCAGCCCCAGCACCTATAATTCCCCTCTCAAAAAATTACCTCAGAATTAACTACCGAGCCCAATAATGGAAAAAACATTTGCCCCTCAGGATATAGAAACCAAATGGTATAAAACCTGGGAACAACGCGGTTATTTTGCCCCCGATATGGCCAGCAAAAGCGACCCCTACAGCATTGTGATTCCGCCGCCCAATGTCACTGGTAGCCTACATATTGGTCACGCCCTGCAGCATGGCATTATGGACGCCCTAACCAGATACAACCGCATGCAAGGCAAAAATGCCCTGTGGCAAGTGGGCACCGACCATGCCGGTATCGCCACGCAGATGGTGGTTGAGCGCAAACTGGCCGCCGAAGGTAAGCCCGGCCGCGAAGAGATGGGCCGTGAGAAGTTTATTGAGAAGATCTGGGAGTGGAAAGAAGAATCTGGTGGCACCATTACTCAACAGATGCGTCGTCTCGGCAACTCTGTTGACTGGGATACCGAACGCTTCACCATGGACGAAGGCTTCTCCAGCGCCGTTCAAGAAACCTTTATTCGCCTGCATAAAGATGGCCTGATCTATCGCGGCAAGCGCCTGGTTAACTGGGATCCCAAACTGCATACCGCCATCTCCGACCTCGAAGTCGAGAATCGCGAAGTTAAAGGTAAAATGTGGAACCTGCGCTACCCACTGGCCGATGGTGTAAAAACCTTAGATGGCAAAGACTATATTGTTGTCGCCACCACCAGACCAGAAACCTTACTGGGTGATACCGGCGTTGCTGTCAATGCGGAAGATCCAAGATACACCAACCTAATTGGTCAGCATGTACTTTTACCACTGGTAGGCAGGCTGATTCCCATTGTTGCCGACGACCATGCCAATATGGAAAAAGGCACAGGCTGCGTAAAAATTACCCCAGCTCATGACTTCAATGACTATGAAGTAGGCCAGCGCCAAAAGCTGCCCATGGTCAATATACTCACCATGAACGCCGATATTCGTCAGACCGCTGAGTGCGTGAATAGCGATGGCAGCGACAACGATGAGATGGATACCACATTGCCCGAAAAGTATCGCGGCATGGAACGCTTTGCCGCGCGTCGTGAAGTAGTAGCCGATATGGACGCCCTCGGCTTTTTAGAAGGCATCGAAGAAAACGATATGACCATCCCCTACGGCGACCGTGGTGGAGTGGTGATCGAGCCCATGCTCACTAACCAATGGTATGTAGACGCCAAAAAACTGGCCGGCCCTGCTATTGAAGCCGTGGAAGATGGCCGTATTAAATTTGTTCCCCAGCAGTACGAAAATATGTACTTCTCATGGATGCGCAATATTCAAGACTGGTGCATCTCGCGCCAGCTTTGGTGGGGCCATCAAATACCCGCCTGGTACGACGAAGCCGGCAAAGCCTATGTAGGCCAGAGCGAAGCCGCCGTGCGTGAACAGTACAATCTTGGCGATATACCCCTGACCCAAGACGAAGATGTACTCGATACCTGGTTTAGTTCCGCACTCTGGACCTTTGGCACCCAGGGCTGGCCCGAGCAAACCGAGCGCCTAAAAGCTTTCCACCCCACCGATGTGCTGGTCACTGGCTTTGATATTATTTTCTTTTGGGTAGCGCGTATGGTGATGATGAGCATGCACCTGATCAAAGATGAAAATGGCAAACCCGAAGTACCGTTTAAAACCGTGTATGTCACTGGCCTGATCCGCGATGAGCAGGGTCAGAAAATGTCCAAGTCAAAAGGTAATGTGCTCGATCCATTAGATATGATTGACGGCATCGACATTGAAAGCCTGCTGGAAAAACGCACCGGTAATATGATGCAACCCCAGCAAGCCGCCAAGATTGCCAGCCGCACTAGAAAACAATTTCCCGATGGCATAGAGCCCCATGGCTCAGATGCTTTGCGCTTCACCCTTTGCGCACTGGCCTCAACTGGCCGCGATATTAACTGGGATATGAAGCGCCTTGAAGGCTACCGCAACTTCTGCAATAAGATATGGAATGCCTCACGCTATGTGTTGATGAATGCCCAAGGAGAGAACGGAGACGAAGACTGCGGGCAGGATAATTCCGATGACTACAGACTCACCCTGGCCGATCGCTGGATTGTCTCACGTCTGCAGCAAGCCGAAACCGAAGTGACCACCGCCATCGATAGCTACAGATTTGATCTAGCGGCACAGGCGCTCTACGACTTTGTGTGGAATGAATACTGCGACTGGTACCTGGAGCTATCTAAACCAGTGCTGTGGGACGAAAATGGCGATCCCGCCATTCAGAAAGGAACCAGGCGGACATTGGTGCGTGTACTAGAAGCCGTCTTGCGCCTAGCCCATCCTATGCTGCCCTTTATCACCGAAGAGATTTGGCAAAATATAGCGCCATTAGCAGGCATAACATTAAATCCAGAGGGCGACACTATTATGTTGCAGCCCTTCCCCGTCGCCGATCAATCCAAGGTCGATAGCGAGGCCGACGCCGATATTGAATGGGTTAAAAATGTGATTATTGGTGTGCGCAATGTGCGCGGAGAAATGAATATCTCCCCCGCCAAAGATCTACCAATTTATATGGCCCGTGGCGATGCCACCGCCAAACGTCGTTTAGAGGAGAATCGTCAGTTTCTCAGCAAACTGGCCAACCTGGAATCCATTACCTGGCTAGATGATCTCGCTGACGCACCAATGTGCGCAACTGCACTGGCCGGTGACTTAGAAATACTAGTGCCTATGGCTGGTCTTATTGATGTAGATGCAGAGCTGGCGCGCCTAGATCGTGAAATTGACAAAATAGGCATAGAAACCAAAAAGTTGACCGGCAAATTGAGCAACCCGAAGTTTGCCGACAATGCCCCCGCCGAAGTGGTGGCCAAAGAACGCCAGAGACTCGAGGACTTTGAAGGCTCATTATCTCAGCTACAAGAGAAACGCAGCGTCATAGCAGAGATGGCATAAGTCGTTCACTAATGGCCCAAAACCTCAACCCCCAACAGCAGGCTGCGCTGAAATATATCGATGGCCCGTTGCTAGTATTAGCTGGCGCGGGCAGCGGTAAAACCAGTGTCATCACACAAAAAATTGCCTATCTGGTGGAAGAGTGCGGCATACCAGCGCGCAATATCGCCGCCGTCACCTTTACCAATAAAGCCGCCCGCGAAATGAAAGCGCGCGTGGCTAGCCTGCTGGGCAAGATCGAGGGCAAGGGCCTCACCGTCTCGACCTTTCATAATCTTGGCCTGACCATTATTCGCACCGAGATCAAGGCTCTGGGATTTCGCCCCGGTTTCTCTATATTGGATCAAGAAGACTGCCGCAAACTTATTAAAGAACTGCTAGTGCGCCATACCGAACTCGATGAAAAACTGATCGATACCGCGCAGAGTACTATCTCCAATTGGAAAAACTCATTGCTCGAACCCGGCCAAGCCGTCAGCGCCTCCAATAGCACCGGCGAGCAAGCCATAGCGATGCTCTACGAACGTTATCAACGAGCGTTAAAAGCCTACAATGCCGTAGACTTCGACGATCTGATAATGACTCCGGTAATACTGTTTAAACAGCAGCCGGAGATACTTGCCAAATGGCAAAAACGCATTCGCTATCTGCTGGTAGATGAATACCAGGATACCAATCTGGCGCAATATGAATTAGTAAAAACCCTGGTTAACGAGAAGCAGGCACTCACCGTGGTAGGCGATGACGATCAATCGATTTATGCCTGGCGCGGCGCCCGCCCCGAGAACCTGATGCAACTGCAAGAAGATTTTCCCGCGCTTAATATTATTAAACTCGAGCAAAACTATCGCTCAACCGGCCGCATTCTAAAAGCCGCTAACACATTAATTGATAATAACCCCCACCTTATAAGCAAAGCCCTCTGGAGTGAGTTAGGTCCGGGCGACCCACTGCGTTTTATCAGTAGCGATAATGAAGAGGCTGAATGCGAACGAGTGGTCAATGAAATTATCGATATGCGCCTTAAACGCCGCTGCAAATACAGCGACTTCGCCGTACTCTACCGCGGTAACTACCAAGCCAAACTGGTAGAAATAAAACTGCAGACACAGAATATCCCCTACGAGATAACCGGTGGCCAGTCGTTTTACGCCAAAACAGAAATCAAAGATGTCATGGCCTACCTGCGGTTAATTATTAACCCCACAGATGACAATGCACTGCTACGTATTATCAATACTCCAAGACGGCAGATCGGCCCCACCACCTTAGAAAAACTTGGCGAGTATGCCAACCAGCGCAATCTGTCGCTATATGACGCCATAGACGAAGTCGGCCTTAACGCCAGTATGCCCGCCAATAATTTACAGCGTCTGAAACGCTTTAAACACTGGATACAAAGCGTTAATAGAAATATCTATGATGGCAATCCGATGGCCGCTATCAATGAAATGCTCGACGACGCCGACTACCTAAGCTGGCTACAGCAAAATGCCAGCAATGACCATGTAGCGCAAAAGCGTTGGGAAAATGTGCAATTTTTGCTCGCCCAATTAGCGCAAGTCATTAAACGCGACGAAGAGGAAAATGAAAGCGAAAATGGCGACAGCAGAATAGAAAATGCCATTGCCAAGCTTATACTCAGAGACCTGCTAGACCGCGAGCAAGAAGAGTCTGCCGACGACAAAGTACAGCTAATGACTTTACATGCAGCCAAAGGGTTGGAGTTTTTACATGTATTTATGATCGGCATGGAAGAAGAGATACTACCCCATAAAAATAGCGTAGAAGGTGGCCAGATAGAAGAAGAGCGGCGGCTTGCCTACGTTGGTATCACCAGAGCCCAGCGCACATTGACCATGACCAGCGCTCGACAGCGCACTCAGTTTGGTGAGACAGCGGCAACCACACCCAGTCGCTTTGTGGATGAGCTACCGGAAGATGATTTAATTAAGATTGGTGGCGGCGAGCCGATTAGTGAGGAAGAAAATAAAGCCAAGGGTGAGGAATCCCTGGCTGCACTGAAGTCGCTATTTGGGTAGAGCACCTATAGATCTCTTTACCCTGCTTTGATTAACGCCCTCCAATCGCTCGGCTAACCAAGCCTTGATAATAGACTGCCATGTGACACCAGGGTGCGAAGCCCCTGACTGGAGCCTTTGCATGGCTTTTCAAAAGTCTAAGCCTGATCCAATTATTTATACCCCGCGTAATTTACTGTGAATACTCCATAACTATAATTAGATTCAATACAAAAAAGGGTAATTCTTATGAAAATTAAACTCGCATTTCTCTGGTTTTATGACTGCTACAACGCGGTAATGGACCACAATAAAAATCCCCTGCGCCATATTGCTGACCCAGTCTCACGACTTTGGATTATGACGGTCCTAGCTTGGATGTGGTCGGTAGTTTTTGGTATCTATGTCGGCAGCGTGATCTATATGGGTATCAGTATTGCTTCTCACTTTATACTGATCTTTATGGCCTGTTTTACCGCGGCTGTATTCTATGACGCCGAACGACGCCAGGACAGCTGGCTGCTACAGCTCAGAGCTGTACAGCAACAGCAGCAGTAAATCCCCACGGTGCACGCTCTCTCTAATGGGAGCCTGCGCCTCCTTTCTGCTCTCCGGGTCCAGTAACGCTCTGTACTAGTTAGTTCGACCCTAATTGGCGTACCACGTGCCAGCTGATAGCTGGTCAAAACGAAGCAATGCCTTTGGAAGAAATGCTCAGTGATGGCCGCGACCAGCTTAGACTATAGATCAGCTGGAGTGGTCAGGATGACAGATTGAGATGGGTGGCGAACAGGCTAGAGAGCCTTAAAGGCTATCATTAACCCGCGTGCGCAGTTCTTTGCCTGGCTTAAAATAAGGCACGTACTTACCGGAAAGATCCACGGCATCGCCTGTTTTTGGGTTGCGACCTATACGCGGTGCGCGGTAGTGCAATGAGAAGCTACCAAATCCACGAATTTCAATGCGCTGGTTGCCGACCAATGCCGATGTCATGCGCTCGAGTATCATGCGCACGGCAAGCTCTACATCCTTGGGCGGAAGCTGATCCTGGCTGGCGGAGATTTTTTCGATAAGTTCTGACTTGGTCATTCTTGGGCTTCAGTTGTGGAAACGGATTTTGTTACTCATTGATTTTATTGAAGTTTTAGATTTATTCAAGCTTTAAATGCAGGATCATCAATTTCAGGGCAAAAAAAGGGTGGCATAGCCACCCTTTTATCTTTTGCTGTCACAAGACGTCCGTCATTGGCAGCAGTACTTAAACCTTTTCAAGGGCCTGACTGATATCCGCAATAATATCATCAACATGCTCAATGCCAACAGAGATACGGACTAGATCTTCAGATACCCCCGCCGTTGCCAGCTCTTGCGGATTTAACTGGCGGTGAGTCGTTGAGGCTGGGTGACAGGCCAATGATTTAGCATCACCGATATTGACCAAACGCAAAATCATTTGTAGCGCATCGATAAATCGCCCCCCCGCTTCCTTGCCGCCACTAATACCAAAACTCAAAATCCCTGACGCCTTACCGCCGGTGATCTTATCGCAAGTTGCCTTGTAAGGACTATCATCCAAACCCGCATAATTAACCCATTCAACCTTTGTATGCCCTCGTAAAAACTGGGCGACAGCAAGAGCATTATCGCAATGTCGATCCATACGCAATCCCAGAGTCTCCAACCCTTGCAGAATCAGAAAGGCACTGTGAGGCGCTAGCGCAGCACCGGTATTCCTCAGGGGCACCACTCGGCAACGACCAATAAATGCTGCTGGACCAAGCGCCTCGGTGTATACCACACCATGATAAGACGGGTCTGGTTTATTCAGCATCGGGAAGCGTTCTTTATTGGCCGCCCAGTCGAACTTGCCAGAATCAATAATAATGCCACCGACAGTGGTGCCATGGCCGCCAATATATTTAGTCAGCGAATGAATAACAATATCGGCGCCCAGATCAATGGGCCGGCACAGATAAGGGCTAGCAACGGTGCTATCGACCATCAGTGGGACACCATGGCGGTGCGCTATATCGGCAAGAACTTCAAGATCGACTATATTGCCCGCTGGATTGCCTATGGATTCACAGAAAACCGCTTTGGTATTCTCATCAATTAACGCCTCCAGGCCTGCAAAGTCGTCATAAGACGCCATACGCACTTCAACGCCCTGCCGTGGAAGCGTGTGGGCAAATAGATTATAGGTGCCACCATAGAGTTGCGAGGTGCTGACGATATTTGAGCCGACATCTGTTATACATTGAATGGCATAGGTAATAGCCGCCATACCTGAAGCTAAGCAGAGACCACCAATACCGCCTTCCATTTCCGCTAAACGCTGCTCCAGCACATCAGTTGTTGGATTCATAATGCGCGTGTAAATATTACCCGGCACTTTAAGATCAAAGAGATCCGCACCATGTTGCGTATCATCAAAGGTATAAGATGTTGTCTGGTAGATAGGAACAGCGGCAGCTTTTGTGGTGGCTTCAGATTCATAGCCATGATGGAGTGCTAGAGATTCAAGTTTCATTTTTTTCCCGTGGAAGTTGTTCTTTGGCCGAGTATATTGCCTGATAGGAATCAAAATTTCACTTAATCAGCGTCATTTACAGACGATAGGGGGATTAATTGTGCTACGTCCCCTATTGCGTAGCCATAGGCGCTGTGCTGGGTTTGGGTACCCCGCACCCCGTTATTCTACTGATCACTGCTGGTATCAAAGCGCTGCAAGGGTCGCCTCAAATGGTCGAGGGTCTGGCATTAAAAATCAATCGACTCTGACCCCATTGATCTTCCAAACGCCAACCTCTTGCGATGTCCATATATTTTTAGTTTCCAAGATTTAAACACCCCCTCATTCTGTGGAGACTTATCTCGAACTACAATGCGCCACTGCCCTTTTGACGACTCATCCAAATGTCGCATACTACCAAAACGCCAGTGGTCATAACGAAAAAGTCCGCCAAAAATTTCCACATGTTGCTCTGCAAGTACGCTCTCTGTGCCCTGGGGTGAAGTAAGGACAATCTCTAAGTCACCAATACTATTGTGCTCAGAGGCATCAAAAAAGATATCAACAAACTCTATAATGATGTCCTTATCGACATCAATTCGTGCAACCACGCCCTGGAGATCATTATCGGGGATTTCGATATCCACATCAGATTGATACTCAAGTATCACCTCTTGAGGATACAGGTTCCATCCCAATGCGCTTAAAACTGCGTTTTGAGCATCCACCAATCCAAAACCATAATGATGGTTAACCCAGATTCCCGCACCATTTTTAGACCAATCAGCATGGCCTGAGTCAATCATTGTGGCTGATTTTGCTAAAATCGATCTTACATCTCTCCAACCCAAATCGGGACGAGCATCCAGCAACATAGCAACCACCCCAGAAACCATAGGTGCGGATGCAGAGGTACCACTAAAGTTGCGACTATAATTCATATTTTTATAGTCATCTGTGAATATCTCAGAGTTGTATCCAGTTTCCCCAGTCAAATCTGTTGTTGAAATTCCCACCCCATCGCTATCGCCTTTAGAGGGAGCACAAACCACCAGTGTTGCACCAATTTCTGAATAAACCGCTCTAAAACCATTTTCATCGATAGCACAAACCGGAATCGTATAGCGATTGTTAACCAGACCACTGTAATTAACATTATCTGTGGGTAAACTATTGAATGAGGATGCACCGTTACCAGAGGAAAAAACATAAATAATGCCCTTACCTCCACGGCCCTCCTGCACCCCCTCCTGCAAAGCCAACTCAATCAATGAGCGCAATCTCAAGGGTTCTCCCCAAGAGTTAAAATCCCCCCAACTATTGCTCGATATCCAGACACGCTCTTTCTCCCTGACCAATGCATCGGCAAGATTGCTGATAGCAGGTGCTTTTAGAGCATTGAAAGCAATCACCTTGGATTTGGGCGCAACACCCCTAATACCAAGTCCATTACCGGCCTGCGCAGCAATAATACCGGCGCAGGCGGTGCCGTGTTGTGCGTCAGAAAAATTATATTCCTCGGGAAGATAACTGTAACTGCCTTCACCTATATTATTCAGCAAATCCTCATGACCTATATCAAGCCCATCATCCACCAGCGCCACCAAAACACCAGCGCCTTTGTAGTCGGAATTATCTGCGTTAATATGGACTGTATCAGCTTCGTTATAAACGCCACTTAAATACCATTGGTCTTTTGCCAATGGATCCTCTATGTAAGGGTTAGTTTTATCTTTGTTATGACAACCGAGTATAAGGATTATGCAGATTGGCAATAATAATTTACTCACTGTTCACCCCTAATTAAAGAATCGCTCACAGAGGCAATAGCAACCAATCCGGGTAAGCAGCTTTAACCAATTCCGACTGGTAGAGACTATTGGCCACAGTTAGAGATCGCTCCCTAGGCCCGCTAACTTGAAATAAGTAGATGGATTCTCCTATGGGTATTTTTTTGATCAACGAAATATCATAATGCGTCCTCAAGTTGGCTAGATCAGGCGCATTATTATCAAGAAAAATGACAATAATACGCCCCGTCAAAACCTGTCTCTGCGGATTTTTAGGGGAGGATTCAGTATAGATAGGCGAGGCGTTCTGGGCACTGTAGCCCTGATTAAACAGCCCGATTTGCCGAGAACCATCAAACCAAAAAGCCTGATTTTCAGCGCATGATATAGGGGTAGAAAAAAAACCAATAATAAATATATTTAATAAATAATAACGTAGTAAAAATTTGGCTTTCATAAGCATTGCCATCCTTTGCAAATATGCTGTTAGTGCCGGTGCGAATCGTCTCCATGCTGATGATCCAGCGGATGTTCTCTGCCTGTCCTTTCAGGCAGACTTACACCTCTGCTGCTATTGGTATCAATCGCCATATTAGTGGTAATATCTATATAGCCAATATGCACCGTATGCATAGCACTAACCTGCTTAAAGTCGTGACTGACCAACATCACCTTACTACTCAGATTCTGTTTATAATCAGACATAGCAATAATAAAATTGTGCTGGGTATAGCCCACAGAGTCTATACGGTAGTCACTGCTGGTCACCGAATCTAAAAGGTCGTGCTCAAGCATAGTTTTGGAGACTGTATCGAATTCAATCACCTTAAAAGACTGGGTAAAAATATAGAGTTTTTTATCCAGTCCCAGCAGATAAGTGGCATCGCTATAGGGGATATTGGCCAGTTTAACCATGGCGCCATCGACCAACTGATAGATAGCGTTATTTTCATAACCGATTAGACCAGAACCACCGGGGCCGGGGCCATTATAGCTGCGCCTATTCAGTACCATATAGTAGTTGCCATCTAGAAATGCATTAAGGTTATATGTGGGCATCCCTCTGCTGGATTCTCGGCTATCTAGAGGTGGAGACTTATAGAGCACCCGAGTTTCCCTGGTCTGCAAATTAATTTCAGCAATGGCACCGCGCTGTTTTGCAGTTAAAAGCTCACCGGTTAAAACGCCATAGCCTGTGTCTATATCCAGCTCGCGGGAAAACTGCAGCTTATCCAGATCAAAAAACATGGTAGATACATAAATTCTATAGGCCTGCCCCTGTTTATCCGTACGACGTTCCCCGGGAGCTATATAAGCGGATTCTGGCCTTACCTCTCCCCGTTGCAATAGAGTGGTGCCCAACAAAATACCATTGCGGTATCTGATAGGTATGCCTTGAATACCTTTAACACCCACCGGATAGTCGACTTTGGTGCCAGTGTGCAGATCAATAATGGCCACACCTCCCTTATTGCGGTCTTCTTTCCTTGCACCATAGGGCACCACAATGCGATTATTATCACAGTCTAAAAAGGGGCTATAGGGTGCCCAGTCTTTAAAAATAGCTAACTGTTTAAAGTTAACCTTATCCGGCTGGTGTTCAAATAAATAAATCTTGCGAAAACCGGAAACCACAAAGGTATTTTCGCAATGGGTAAAAGGGATAATTTTCTGCGCCACTACTTCTGCTCCTCCGCCCGCCCTATCGCAGGCAGAGAGCATAAAGCAGATAACAATTGTCAACGCGCGCCATTTTTTGATCATCATAACAATCCTTGTAAAAAATCAGTTTATATCTTTGAATATGCAAAGAAAAACGTATCCTCATGATCACGAATATCTTTAGGGAACACCCAAAAACCACCATCTCTATCAAGATTAATACCATAGACATGATAATAGGCGCGCCAAATTAGTTGGGAGCAGTAGGTCTTTTCAGAGCTGTCCCGTTGAAATACGCTGTAGTCAAGGACACCAATAAGTGCATCCACATAATGAATAACTGCTTTGTTATATCTTTTTTCATTGGCACGGCGTCCATTTTCAAAATCCCTATGATGTGACTTAGTTATCCCACTATCATTATAGTAGTCGCAATCCCTATAGGCCCAAGAGTGATCAAGCCTTGCCAATTTGTTATCACAGCGATGACTATGTCGAGTATCTTCAAACCAGCCATTTTTGCATAAATCATTATGGTAACAGGCATTATCCCGAAGATTATCTCGTCTGGGCACTCTTACATAATACCCATGAATTTTTTTATACCCAGCGGCCCAGCGATTTAAATCAGTATGCCGTCTGACACCGGGCAGATTGGCATCAATTACATCAGGACTATTATTAGTCTCATAGACATTAACATCCACTATACCCATATGATCGGTAAAGCCATTGAAGGCATAGAGTATATCGCCGTTATAATATTTCCAATTGGCAATATTGTGCTCTTTCTTCTTACTATCTTTTTTATCCCCACTACCATCATTCCGCGGTGCTTTTTTACTGCCACCTCCGCCGCCTCTGCTACCTCCACCTTTCATGCTTTGACTATAGATTAAATATTTGGGTAATTTCCCATGCAGTGGATAGGGCAGATTATATTTCTCTACTACCGCCATTTGCTTGTCATAGTCTTCCTTGTCTTCTTGCAACCACTGCTTATACATACGCTTTTTTTCTTCGTCCTCCGTCTTTAGATAGCCCTTTGGATCATCTGGATCTTCAGGTTGGCTAATTTCACTCGGCGAGGGAGGGTCTGGAATAAGTCCCTTGTTATAGTCAACAATCATACTCTGCACAAAAGTCTCCATCTGACCTGTGGCATTGAACATCTGTATGCTTGTATTGATTTGAGCTATATTGGCCGCCACATCTTGCCCCCTGGCATGTTGTAAGGCAAAACCATTGGCTAGCATCCTAAGCTCTTTATACACCAGAGGTTTTAGCTCCTCTGGCAAACCGTACTCACCGAGATAATTTTGGAATAGCCAGTCGGCATTCCTGTAATTGTCAATATTGACAGCACTTGAATCACCATTGGCACCTATATACTCCACAACTGGCGTCTTTGTCTGAGAGGTCTCTTCCGATGAACCACCACAACCGGTTAACAATGCGCAGATCATAACCACAGGTAACAGTGACAACAGGTAAGCAATAAATGTTTTGAGTTGAATGTCCATTTTCACGATTTTCATAACGCAATCTCCATGACCCAGCGCGCGGGGGAACCCCCAAATACTGAGCAATAACCCTGACTGGAATATTAAAAGTAACAGAGAGGCCGTAATACCAAGACATCAGACTCGGGCGAATCCTTCACCCGCTTTCACTTTGACAGCTCCTCAGATTCCATAATGCAACGCAGACCATGTAGCCTACGCGACCCTAAATTACAGAGTTACAGAGAATCTAAAATAAAGTGTAGGCTATAAATTACTGTTATTTTTTATTTTTGATGAAAATATTTACTAATAAATAACAATGCCACTGTTCTCTTCCATAAACGCTCAGCAGTTATTCTTTTGTATGGACCTATGTATTTTTTTCAAGTGGTGTGACACCTCAGGGTCAGATTCATTTAATTTTTCTTCTCTCATGAAATACCGATGATTTTCTATCTCCACCTCTATTTAAAGGCACTGCGATCCTTGATCCTTTTGAAAATCAACCAACTCTGACCCCATTGACATTGCCGATTGCCAGATAGCAATAGTACGATGGTTTGCCAGCGCAAATCTATTGGCGCATACCAGACAATGGATGCTGCGTCATCAATCCTATTAGTCAGCCACCAGGATCTAACCCAACTGTTTCCTGTTGTACTTTGTCAGGCTCATGCTCAGCCCTCGGACTATCTACCACCACTGAGCCTTATTGGGTCGTTAAGCCGGAATAGTAAAACAAATAATTAACACAAGGCGGCGGGATTATTTATCTCGTCTGGGTAATTTAAATACTCTGTTTGACGCGATTACGTAAACCTTTCCCGAGCTTGTAGTAGTACACATGCCTCGCCGTTAGTTACACGGCAAGTTCTACATTTCATTCTTGAGCCTAAGCTGGTACTGGCTGGCAATGCACGATCATCAATTTCAGGGCAAAAAAAAAGGGTGGCATAGCCACCCTTTTTCTTTTGATGTTGCAAAAAGCCAGACTTTACTTGTCCATTTGCGCCTTGATCAGATCACCAATGGTAGTAGGTGCAGCTGCTGCTGATTCTGCTTCAGTGCTGCGGTGTGCTTTAACCGCTTCCTTCTCTTCAGAAACATCTTTCGCTTTGATCGACAGATTAATAACACGGTTCTTACGATCCACATTGATAATCTTGGCTTCAACTTCTGCGCCAACTTGCAGCTCGTTGCGAGCATCTTCTACTTTGTCGCGAGAAAGCTCTGAGCCTTTCAGGATAGCTTCAATATCATTGCCTAGGTCGATAACGGCGCCTTTAGCGTCTACTTCTTTAACGGTACCCTTAACAATCGCGCCCTTGTCGTTCTCGGCTACGTAGTTGTTAAATGGATCGTCTGAAAGCTGCTTGATGCCAAGTGAGATACGCTCACGTTCTGCATCGATGCTAAGTACCACGGTCTCAACTTCTTCGCCTTTCTTAAAGTTGCGAACCGCTTCTTCGCCAGTTTCGTTCCAAGAGATATCTGACAGGTGAACCAGACCATCGATACCACCGTCCAGACCGATAAAGATACCGAAGTCAGTGATAGATTTGATTTTGCCTGAGATCTTGTCGCCTTTGGTCATGCTTGAAGCAAAGTCGTCCCATGGGTTGGTGAAGCACTGCTTGATACCCAGTGAGATACGACGGCGTTCTTCGTCGATGTCCAGTACCATAACTTCCACTTCCTGACCCAGATCAACGATCTTGGATGGGTGAACATTTTTGTTAGTCCAATCCATTTCAGACACGTGTACCAGACCTTCAACACCATCTTCCAGCTCGGCAAAACAACCGTAGTCTGTAAGGTTGGTGATCTTGGCTTTGCAACGTGCGCCCTCTGGGTAACGGCCTTTGATGTCGCCCCAAGGATCTTCGCCCATCTGCTTCATACCCAGTGATACACGGTTACGCTCGCGATCAAACTTAAGTACTTTAACGTCAATTTCGTCGCCAACATTGATCATCTCTGATGGATGCTTGATACGCTTCCAAGACATGTCAGTGATGTGTAGCAAGCCATCAATGCCACCCAGGTCAACGAACGCACCGTAATCGGTAAGGTTCTTAACAACACCTTTCAGTGAAGCGCCCTCTTCGAGGTTGGCTAACAGCTCGTCACGTTCTGCAGAGTTTGCACTCTCCATTACGGCACGACGGCTTACAACAACATTGTTGCGCTTAGGGTCTAGCTTGATAACTTTAAATTCTAGTTCAATATTTTCTAGGTGGGTGATTTCGCGCAGTGGGCGAACATCTACCAGTGAACCTGGGAGGAACGCGCGCAAGCCGCGAACATCAACAGTGAATCCACCTTTAACCTTACCGCTGATAACACCGATAACGACTTCGTCAGCAACATGGGCTGCTTCAAGTTCGATCCAGGATTCTGCGCGGCGGGCTTTTTCACGGGAAAGCTTAGTGGCACCAAAGCCATCTTCTACGGCTTCTAGGGCTACCTGAACTTCGTCACCTACGGCAACTTCGATCTCGCCTTTCTCGTTATAAAATTGGTCTGCGGATATGACGCCTTCTGACTTCAATCCAGCATGTACGGTTACCCAGTCTTTATCGATATCGATAATTACGCCAGTAATAATGGCACCAGGATTCATTTCTACACTTTTGAGACTTTCTTCAAATAGATCTGCGAAATTTTCGCTCATGGGGAATACCTAAAATATGACAGAGAGACAGCAGAGGAACTGCGCTGTTCTCTTTTTTCCGCGAGGCCAGTTTTCGCGGGTCAGTTAAAATAAAGGCCTACAGCAATAAAAGCTGGCGATTGCTGCGTTGCCCAGTTATTGATGAATACTTGCAAATAGGCCTTTAACAACGGTCAGATTTAGCACTGTGTCCATCACGTCTTGAATGCTTAGTTCCGAGGTATCTAACTGCACTGCACCCTCGGCGGGTTTCAGTGGCGAGGCATCTCGGCTCATGTCGCGTTCATCTCTAGAGCGCACCTGCTCTACGAGGGCGGGCAGACTAACATCTTCGCCCTTTTCTAGCAACTCTTTATAGCGTCGCTGAGCGCGCTCTTCGATGCTTGCGGTGAGGTATATTTTAAGTGCTGCCTGAGGAAAAACCACGGTGCCCATATCGCGACCATCGGCAATTAAACCGGGCTCTGCAGCGAAGTGCTGTTGACGCTTTAACAGGGCCGCACGAACATCGAGATGACTGGCGACCTGAGAAGCCAGCACTGCAGTGTTTTCGGTGCGCATGCTATTGGTGACATCCTCGCCTTCGAGCAGCGCTTTAAAAGCACCTTCAGCTGTGGTGTCAAAACGAATATCCATATGCTCGGCAAGGGTGATAAGACCCTTGATATTGCCTGTGTCGACGTTGTGACGTTTCGCTGCCAAGCCTAACAGGCGGTAAAGTGCGCCACTATCAAGGTAGTGAAAACCAAGTTTTTTGGCCAGCATGCGGCTAATGGTGCCTTTGCCCGCGCCGCTTGGCCCATCGATGGTTATAACGACAGCCATTTATGCGCTCTCCAGACTAATACTGATACCCACTTGCTGGGCCAGACCTACAAAATCAGGGAACGAGGTAGCTACATTATTGCAGTCTTCTACCAAAATCTCGCCACTGGCACGCAGTGCGGCAATGGTAAAAGCCATGGCGATACGGTGATCATCGTGGCTGGCCACGATGCCACTGCCCAACTGACCACCAACGATGCGAATACCATCGGAAGTTGGCTGCGCATCAATGCCCAAGGTTACCAGCCCATCGGCCATACTCTGAATACGATCGCTCTCTTTAACGCGGAGTTCTTCAGCACCGGTGAGCACGGTCTCACCCTCGGCGCAGGATGCAGCCACAAACAGTACCGGAAATTCATCAATGGCGAGGGGCACCTGATCTTCGGGAATAGTAATGCCCTTTAGCGGCGCATAACGCACACGAATATCGGCGACGGGCTCGCCACCCACTTTAATTTCATTACTCAGTTCGATGCTAGTACCCATCTGGCGCAGTATATTGATCACGCCGACGCGAGTTGGATTTACACCCACATGGCGCAATGTAATATCGGAATCAGGCACTATGGCTGCAGCAACCATAAAGAACGCGGCGGAGGAAATATCAGCAGGCACATCAATGCGCGTTGCGGTCAGGCTGCCACCGCCGCTTAGAGAAGCTGTGCTGCCATCGGTGGTAACTGAGTAACCAAAGCCGCGCAGCATACGCTCGGTATGATCGCGGGTTGGCGCGGGCTCAACGACGGAGGTTTGGCCCTGGGTATACAATCCAGCTAATAGCACGCAGGATTTAACCTGAGCACTGGCCATAGGCATGGCGTAATTAATCGGTTTAAGGGTTTGCCCACCTTTAATTTTTAACGGCGGAGTACCACCTGCAGCGGTTTCAATCACAGCACCCATCTCAGCGAGTGGGTTGGCGACGCGGCCCATAGGGCGGCCAGATAATGAGCTGTCGCCGGTGAGCTCGGTATCAAATGACTGCCCTGCTAACAGGCCACTCAAGAGACGGATAGAGGTACCGGAATTACCCAGATACAGAGGTTTGGACGGCGCTTTTAGTCCGTGCAGACCCACGCCATGTATGGCAACACGGCCCTGCTCTGGGCCTTCGATTATCACCCCCATATCGCGAAAGGCTTGCAGTGTTGCAAGGCTATCTTCGCCTTCGAGAAACCCTGTTACTTCGGTCATGCCGCTGGCAAGTGAGCCAAGCATAATTGAGCGGTGAGACATGGATTTATCGCCGGGGACACGGATATCACCCCGCGCATTGCCACCTGGGGCAACACGGTAGTTAATTGTTTTTTCGGTCATGGGACTGTTGAGCGCCTTACTATCTAATATTTTGCCAAAATGGTTGCGCGCATCGCGGGCGCGAGTAAATACATCCATGAGGTAATCTTGGTCGCCGCCTTCTATGGCAACGCGCATCTGGTTAAAGTTATCCATCACCTGATCGAGAATAACTAATATCGCATCTTTATTGGCCAGCGCTATATCGCGCCACATAACCGGGTCACTCGCCGCTATGCGGGTAAAGTCACGAAACCCCCCGGCGGCATAACGGAATATCTCACGGTTATCGCCCTTTGCGGCTAAGGTGTCGACTAGGGAGTAGGCCAAAAAGTGGGGTAAATGACTGGTCGCGGCAAGAATTTCATCGTGTTCACGCATATCCATGGCGGTGACTATGGCGCCGACACTTGCCCATAGATCGCCAACCAATTTTAGATGATTAGAATCAGTGCTCGCCTCTGGGGTCAGAATAACGCGGTGATCGGTAAATAAACTGGCGGTCGCGGCAGTAACACCGCTTTTTTCCGAACCTGCTATCGGGTGCCCGGGCACTAACTGACTTGGCATACTGCCGTAAATCTCGATCGCGGCACTTATCACGCTACCTTTAACACTGGCGACATCAGTTATTGTGACATTGCTAGCCAGTAGCCGATGGCAGTCTTTCAATACGGTTGGCACGGTCAGAGTTGGCACACCGATAACCACTAGGTCTCCCGCCCCAAGCTCTGTAGCTATGGCTTCTAGACTCTGTTCAGAACGATCTACGATACCCATCTCAAGCGCTAACTCTAGGGTTGAGTCGCGTCTAGAAATGCCCACTACCTGCTTGGCCAAACCCTGTTCACGGGCGGCCAAGGCTAAACTCGAGCCGATTAGGCCCAACCCAATCACCACTAGGCGATTGAAGATAGGCGCGGACTGCTGTGAGTTATTTGGCATTTGGCACCGATGCTTTTTTAGCAGGGAGTTTAAAGTACAGCGCGCGGATAGGACCCGAGCACTTTAAGATCAGCCACATTGGCGGTCAGTTCTTCTATCACGGCAGCCACTGGGGCATCTTCTATATGCCCGGCAAAGTCGATAAAAAACACATAGGACCATTTACTGTTGCGCGCTGGGCGCGACTCTAAGCGGGTCATATCCACATTATGACGGCGAAATGGCTCTAATAGATCGTGCAGTGCACCGGGTTTATTGTGTACAGATACCACCAGCGAGGTGCGGTCGTCACCACTGGGCGGTACTTCTTCGCGGCCAATTATTAAAAAGCGCGTGGCGTTATCCGGGCTGTCTTCAATCTTGTCCCAGAGCTTTTCCAAGCCATACAGGCGGCAGGACATATCTCCGGAAATAGCAGCAGAGTTCCACTCCCCCTGCACTCGTTTAGCGGCTTCGGCATTACTGCTAACAGCCACACGCTCGATATTGGGGAAATTGGAGTTTAACCACTGACGACATTGCGCCAACGACTGGGAATGTGAGTAGACGCGGGTAATATTGTCTTTGTTGGTGTTGGGTCCAATCATAAAATTATGGTGGATGCGCAACTCAACTTCACCACAGATTTTCAAGGATGAATCCATAAAACTATCTAAGGTGTGGCTAACAACGCCTTCGGTGCTGTTTTCAACCGGCACTACACCGTAGTTGCATGATCCAGCTAGTACTTCGCGGAATACTTCATCAATAGCAGACTGGGGCACACTGACTGCAGAGTCGCCAAAGTGTTTTAGTGCGGCTTCCTGAGTAAAGGTGCCTTCAGGGCCCAGAAATGCCACTTTAACTGGCTGTTCCAGTGCCAGACAGGCCGACATAATTTGCCGAAACAGACGCGCCATTTCTTCATTGTCTAATGGGCCGGCATTTTTATCCATAATATGTCGCAGCACCTGGGCTTCGCGCTCGGGCTTATAATAGGCCTGGTCGCCCTGCCCTTTTTTAACCTCAGCAACTTGCTGAGCGCAGCGCGCACGTTCACTGATACTTTGCATAATCTGCAGATCCAGTGCGTCAATCTTATCTCTTAGACCCAATAACGGGTTTTCTTTAGCCATAGATAAACTCTTATTCTTCGGCGGCAACTTCGCTGCCTTCGCCTTCGCCACCTTCCTCGCCTACAATAAGCTCTTCTTCCTCTGGCTCGGCAATTCGCGCCAAGCTCACCAAGTTCTCATTGTCTTTAAGACGGATAATGCGCACACCCTGGGTGTTGCGACCAACTACTGAGACCTCATCGCCGCGAGTACGCACCATGGTGCCCTGATCGGAGATCAACATAATCTCGTCACCAGAGAAAAGCTGGGTGGTACCCACTAGGGGACCGTTACGCTCACTGGCTTGAATAGCAATCATGCCCTTGCCACCGCGACCTTTGGTAGGGAACTCTTCAACTTTGGTACGCTTGCCATAGCCATTTTGGCATACGGTAAGCAGATAGCCTTCGTCTTCTGGTATCACCATCGCGATCACTTCATGACCTTCTGGCAGACGCATACCGCGCACACCTTTAGAGACACGGCCCATAGCGCGGGCATCGGTGCTGGCAAAGCGCACGGCCTTGCCCTCTGAGCTAAATAGCATCACGTCACTGTTATCATCGATGATGGCGGTGCCAACCAGATGGTCGCCTTCAACCAGATCGACAGCGCGCAAGCCGACGCTACGGGGGCGTGAATACTGGTCTAAGCTGGTTTTCTTAACAGTGCCATTGGCGGTGGCCATCAGTACAAACTTGTCGGCGCTGTATTCTTCAACCGGCAATATTGAGCTAATACGCTCCCCTTCATCCAATGGCAGTAAGTTAACCACTGGGCGACCACGTGAATTGCGGCCAGCCACTGGAATCTGATACACCTTGAGCCAGTAAACCTTGCCCAGATTGGTAAAGCACAGAATAGTGGCATGAGTGCTGGCGACCAACAGATGTTCAACAAAATCTTCGTCCTTAACCGCTGTCGCCGACTTGCCCATACCACCGCGACGCTGAGCCTGGTAGTCACTCAACGGCTGAGTTTTGGCATAGCCGCCGTGAGAGATAGTCACCACACGGTCTTCTTCAGCTATCAGGTCTTCGACGGTAAGGTCATGAGTAGATTCGATAATTTCTGAGCGACGCTCATCACCAAACTCGGCAACAATGGCTTCTAACTCTTCGCGAATAACACTCATCAGACGGTTGATATCACCGAGAATATCCTGGTATTCGGCAATTTCTTCGAGCTTGACGGCAAATTCTTCAATAATTTTGTCATGCTCCATACCGGTAAGGCGGTGCAGACGTAATTCAAGAATATCTTTAGCCTGTTCTGGCGACAGGAAGTACTGGCCATCATGCAGGCCATACTGCTCTTCAAGCCAATCAGGACGAGCAGCCTGCGGGCCCGCTCGCTCGAGCATGGCAACCACAGCGCCTGGATCCCAGCTCCGTGCAATAATGGCTTCGCGAGCCTCTGCAGGTGATGTGGACTGTTTGATAAGCACAATAATTTCGTCGATATTCGCCAGCGCAATAGCAAAACCTTCCAAGGTATGGGCGCGCTCTCTGGCTTTGCGTAATAGATAGATGGTTCTGCGTGTCACCACTTCTCGACGGTGGCGCACAAAGGCCTCGAGCATCTGCTTGAGATTAAGGATCTGCGGCTGGCCATCGACCAGCGCCACCACATTGATACCAAAAACATTCTGCAGCTGAGTCTGGGCATAGAGGTTATTGAGAACCACTTCACCGACTTCGCCGCGCTTAATTTCGATAACAATACGCAGGCCATCTTTGTCTGACTCATCACGCAGCTCAGAGATACCCTCAAGCTTTTTCTCTTTCACTAATTCGGCAATACGCTCAATCAACCGCGCCTTATTTAGCTGATAGGGGATCTCGGTAACAATAATAGTTTCGCGGTTGGTTTTCTCATTGACTTCAACCTCGGCACGGGCACGCATATAGATACGGCCACGACCGGTGCGGTAAGCCTGAATAATCCCAGCTCTACCGTTGATAATCGCCCCTGTTGGGAAATCTGGGCCGGGAATATATTCCATCAGCTCATCAATGGTGATTTCGCTATTGTCGATCAGTGCCAAGCAGCCCTTGACCACTTCGGTGAGATTATGTGGCGGAATATTGGTGGCCATGCCCACAGCGATACCAGACGAACCATTGACCAGCAGGTTGGGTACGCGCGTTGGCATAACCACAGGAATCTGCTCAGTTTCATCGTAGTTGGGGGCAAAATCGACGGTGTCTTTTTCTAGATCTTCGAGCAATGCATGGGCGATTTTGGTCATGCGGATTTCGGTGTATCGCATAGCCGCCGCAGAGTCGCCATCGACAGAACCAAAGTTACCCTGACCATCGACCAGCAAGTAGCGCAATGAAAATGGCTGCGCCATACGAACAATTGTTTCGTAGACCGCAGAGTCGCCGTGGGGGTGGTATTTACCAATAACGTCACCCACCACACGAGCAGATTTTTTATAGGCTTTATTCCAGTCATTATTAAGCTCGCTCATGGCGAATAAAACGCGCCTATGCACCGGCTTGAGGCCATCGCGCACATCTGGCAGCGCCCGGCCGACGATCACGCTCATGGCGTAATCTAGGTAAGACTGCTTGAGCTCATCTTCAATATTGACTGGAACAATTTCTTTGGCTAAATCGACCATAATCTATAATTATTTCCTGATTTTTATTGCGCTTTTGAATGGCCGAATTTTAGCACAGATAAGCCCATAGAATCTCGCTTTTATTGGCCTTTTATCGACCCTTTCAGCGCTATAAATCGGTATACTTCCGCAATGCACAAAGGAGGCCCTATGCAGCCTACAAAAATAGACTTATTAATCAATTGCGAATGGATAATCCCGATCGTTCCCGAGGATCGAGTATGGCAGAACTGTGCCCTCGCCATTGATGCCGAAAAGATTATTGGTATCTTTCCTCAGGCCGAAGCAGCTAAGCGTTTTAGTGCCCAGAAAGTGCACAGTCTCGACAACCATGTGCTGATGCCGGGGCTGGTTAACGCGCACGGCCATGCCGCCATGACACTTCTGCGGGGCTATGCCGATGATCTGCCACTGCGACCCTGGCTGGAAGACTATATCTGGCCCGCAGAAACTCAGCATCTGAGCGAAGAATTTGTCCGCGATGGCACCAAAATAGCTATGGCCGAAATGATTGCATCTGGCACCACCTGCTTTGCCGATATGTACTTTTTTCACGAGGCGATTGCCGAAGAAGTTCGCAGTGTCGGTATACGCAGTCAAATTGGCTTTACCGTACTCGACTTCCCCACCCCCTATGGTAAGGATGCCAATGACTATATTCATAAGGGCCTGGCGCTCTATGACAAGTACAGCGGTCAGTCGTTAATCAACGTTGCCTGCGCACCCCATGCCCCCTATTCGGTCTCTGACCCGGCGATGCAGATTATTTCCACCTATGCCAATGAGCTGGATATGCCAGTGCATATACATTGCCATGAGACGGCAGAGGAAATTACTGAGTCACTAGCCAACTACGGCTGCCGACCCTTGGAGCGACTGCGCAACCTTGGCTTGCTGCTACCTCAGACCCAGCTCGTTCATATGACCCAAGTCGATGCTGGCGATATCAAACTGATACAAGACCATAACTGCCATGTTGTGCACTGCCCAGAATCTAATATGAAACTGGCCAGTGGTTTTTGCCCAGTTGGCCAATTGATTGGCGCTGACATCAATGTGGCACTGGGCACAGATGGTGCCGCCAGTAACAATGATCTCGACCTGTTTGGCGAATTAAAAACGGCTGCCCTACTGACCAAGGCAGTGGCTGGAGATGCCGCCGCACTCGATGCCCATGCAGCCCTGCGTATGGCAACAATTAATGGCGCTAAGGCACTGGGCTGGGATGATCAAATAGGCAGTCTTGAAGCCGGTAAGTCAGCCGATATTATTGCTGTTGAAATCAATTCTATTACGCAGCAACCACTGTATAATCCCGCCTCGCAACTGGTTTACACCAACTCTGGCAGCCAGGTAACCCATAGCTGGGTCGCCGGTAAGCCGCTACTGGAAAACCGGGCGCTGTGCACACTCAACAAAAGTGAGCTGATCCAGTCAGCCAGTGACTGGCGTAACAAAATTCAACCTAAGTCCATGGATTAAAGGCACTACCGCATGAGCAAATCAATGAACGTTGATCCCAATGAAATCCGCAAGTTCGAAGAACTGGCCAGTCGCTGGTGGGACCGCAATAGTGAATTTAAACCATTGCATGATATTAATCCTTTGCGCGCCGACTGGATTGAAAGCTTAACCCCTCTGACTGGGCAGCAGGTACTTGATGTTGGCTGTGGTGGCGGAATTCTATGTGAAGCCCTAGCTGAGCGCGGCGCCAATGTGACAGGCATTGATATGGGCGATGCGCCACTGGCTGTGGGGAATTTGCACAAACTGGAATCTGGTGTTGAGGTCATCTACATCAAGTCGACCGCCGAAGACTATGCCGAAAGCCATGGGCACTGCTTCGATACAGTCACCTGTCTGGAGATGCTCGAACATGTGCCAGATCCAAGCTCGGTGGTTAAGGCCTGTGCCGAGATGTGTAAACCTGGTGGCACGGTGTTTTTCTCGACTATCAACCGCAATCCTAAAGCCTATTTGCTGGCGGTGATTGGCGTTGAATATGTACTGCGAATTCTGCCCAAGGGTACTCATGAGTACAGCAAATTTATACGCCCCTCAGAACTGGGCCAATGGATTCGCGAAGCTGGCTTAGAGATTGATTTAATGACCGGACTCACCTACAACCCAATCACCAAGAAATACAAACTCACTGATCGTGATGTCGATGTTAACTATATGATCTGTGCCAGGAAACCCGCTTAAGTTATGTTGGAGTTTAAAGCCTTACTATTTGATCTCGATGGCACCCTACTCGACACGGCGCCGGATTTTATTAGTGCATTAAATAAGCAGCTCGAGCTGCACGGCCGCGCGCCATTGCCAGACCACGCCATTCGCACCAGTGTCACCAATGGGTCAATTGGGCTTATTCAAGATGGCTTTGGTTTGGCGCCAGATCACCCGCAATTTGAAATTCTGCGCGAGGAATTCCTAGAGTTGTACTTTGCTAATTTGGCCGATAAAACGGCGCTTTTTGCAGGACTGCAGCTGGTACTCGATGACTGCGCGGCCCGCAATATTCCCTGGGGTGTGGTCACCAATAAACCCTGGCGCTATACCGAGTCGACCATGGTACAACTTGGGCTGATGGACGCAGCCGCGACGGTTATCTGTCCCGATCATGTAAAACATGCCAAGCCCGACCCAGAGTCTATTTTGCTGGCCTGCTCTGAAATCGCCACTGCCCCCCAAGACTGTCTCTATGTGGGCGACCATGTCCGTGATATCGATGCCGGTCGTGCCGCAGGAACCCGCAATATTGCCGCAGCCTGGGGCTATATTGAAACCTCAGAAAACATTCATAACTGGCAGGCTGACTGGATTGTCGATCAGTCTGAGCAGCTCCACGGACTTTTATTTAAGGATTAACCAGTGCTTTCAGCCGAACAAATTATTCATTACCAGCCCAGTGCCGATCTGCTAAATAATCGCATTATCCTTATTACCGGTGCCGGTGATGGCATTGGAAAAGCCGCGGCGCTAGCCTGCGCTGCAGCGGGCGCCAAGGTGATTTTAGCAGGCCGCACAGTGGCCAAGCTGGAGCAGGTTTACGATCTAATTACAGCCGCTGGTCAACAAGAACCGGTGATCTATCCGATTGATTTAGAGGGTGCTACTGCCGATGATTACGATGAGCTGTGCGTCAATATTATTGACCAGCTCGGCCGCCTTGATGGCCTACTGCACAATGCCGGTATTCTGGGTCAGCGCACTCCGCTAAGTAATTATCGACAGGATGTCTGGGACAGGGTTATGCAGGTTAATGTGACAGCGCAGTTCCAAATGACTCAGGCGCTGATGCCTGCATTGGAAAAGTCAGATGATGGTTCGATTGTCTTTACTTCATCTAGCGTGGGCCAAGTTGGCCGTGCCTTTTGGGGTGCTTATGCGGTATCTAAATTTGCCGTGGAAGGTATGGTGCAAGTTTGGGCTGAAGAGCTTCAGGGTCTGGGATCAGTGCGGGTTAATGCGATTAACCCAGGCGCTACCGCAACCAATATGCGCGCTCAGGCATTTCCTGCAGAAAATCCGGGTGAGCTTAAAACCGCTGAACAGATTATGCCTGCATATCTGTACCTTCTTGGCGCCGACAGTAGCGATGTCAATGGGCAGTCTATTAAAGCGCAGGCTCGCTAATCTTACTTGGAGGTATCGCCGCGGGCTCTTAATTTCTTTTCTTTGCGCTGGCGGATATCACGGTACATTGTCTTCTCGGTAAAGCGCGGTGGTCGCAATTTAACCGCATTAAACAGTGACACTACCTGCTTCGGATCAAGCTCGATAAATTCTGAGCGCCGCACAATGGACGGCAGCTCAATCGGGCCATAGCTGATGCGTTTAAGCCGGTTTACTTCTACATCCTGAGATTCCCAGAGACGACGTACTTCTCGAGTGCGGCCCTCGGCCAGTATAACGCGGAACCAATTATTACTGCTGCTGCGCTCATCGCCGCTACGAGAATGCTGTGCCTTGACGGTCTGGAATTTGGCAATACCATCTTCCAGCACCACACCTTCCATTAGACGCTTGATCATTGCTTCGGTGACCTCGCCATGAATACGCGCCATATACTCACGTTTTACTTCATAGGACGGGTGCATAAGCCGGTTAGCTAACTCACCATGGTTGGTAAACAGCAGTAAGCCGCTGGTATTAATATCGAGACGACCGATGGCGATCCAGCGGCCGCGATTCAGCCGCGGCAAACTATCAAATACTGTCGGCCTGCCATCTGGATCCTGGGTGGTACAGACCTCTCCCTCAGGCTTGCTGTACATCAATACCCTTGGGTTGTCGTCAGTAACAATTTTTATGGCGCGACCATCGACCATAATGCGGTCTTGGGGTTCAGCGCGATCACCGAGTTTAGCCGTAGTACCGTTAACCGACACACGTCCGGCGGAAATCCAGGTTTCCAGTTCGCGACGCGAACCCAGTCCGGCGGTGGCTAATATTTTTTGTAGTTTTTCACTCATGGTCTGGGGCGCTGCTCTGGTGAATTGCTGTGTCAACGTCCGCCGAGGCAACGCCATCAACTTGCTGATCTAAGGCAAAATTTTCGTCGCTGTCGAGCACATCATTTTCATTGGCCACGACTTCATCATTGGCGGCCACTGGGGTTGCCAGTGGATCTGAATTAGCGCCAACGCCCAGGGCCAATTCCAACTCTGGATCCAGCTCGGCAAAATCTTTTATCTCGCTTAACGCGGGCAGATGTTCAAGACTTTTGAGGTTAAAATAATCGAGAAACTGCTTGGTTGTTGCGTACAGTGCGGGACGGCCCGGCACATCGCGATGACCTACCACACGCACCCAGTCGCGCTCTTGCAGGGTTTTAATAATATCTGAGCTCACGGCAACACCGCGCACTAATTCGATATCACCACGCGTCAGTGGCTGGCGATAAGCAATCAGTGACAGTGTTTCGAGCATGGCCCGAGAGTAGCGTTTGGGCTTCTCATCCCAGAGTCGATTAACCCAGGTGGCGAGTTCTTGGTTTACCTGTAGACGGTACCCACTGGCGATATGCTTTAACTGAAAGCCACGGCCACGGCAGTCGCTCTCAATTTCTTCAAGCGCCGCTTTAATCTGATCTCGCGGCGGGCGCTCTTCATCTTCAAAGAGGCTTTCTAGGCGCGCTATATCCATGGGCTTACCAGCGGCTAAAAGCGCGCCTTCGATAATTTTTTTAATCAAATCAGAATTCATGATGCTCTTACTTTTACATGTATTGGGCCAAACGAGTCGCTCTGCACGATCTCTACCAATGACTCTTTAATTAATTCCATGATCGCCAAGAAAGTCACGACGACACCTAATTTTCCTTCAGATACCTTAAATAAACTTACAAAGGGCACAAACTGTTGGTCGCGAAGGCTTTCTAATACCTGCGACATACGTTCTCGAGTAGACAGTTTCTCTAGCTCTACCTGATGGCTCTCAAACATTTCAGCGCGGCGCAGCACATCGCCCAAGGCAGTTAATAATTCGCGCATATCAACATCTGGGTGGGGACGCTCTTTTTCGCGGTCAGGCGCCTCGGCACTGGCCTGCTGAATATCCCGCCCCATACGCGGCATTTCATCAATATCTTCCGCAGCTTTTTTAAACCGTTCGTATTCTTGTAGACGGCGAATAAGCTCGGCACGAGGATCGTCTTCATCCTCTTCTTCGGAGACCTGACGTGGCAGCAACATACGTGATTTGATCTCAGCCAACATGGCGGCCATAACCAGATATTCAGCGGCAAGCTCAAGATGAATCGACGTCATAAGCTCGATATAACCCATATATTGGCGAGTTATTTCAGCTACATTAATTTCGAGGATATCGAGATTTTGACGGCGAATAAGGTAGAGCAGTAAATCTAATGGGCCTTCGAATGCTTCAAGAATAACTTCCAGCGCATCGGGTGGAATATAGAGATCTTTGGGCAGTATGGTGAGTTCTTTGCCCTGGACCACGGCAAAAGCCATTTCCTCTTGCTGCGGGCGCACTTTGAGGCCAGCTTTTACCACGCTAGCTGCCTCATCTAAGAGGCCCTCTGCTTGGGCTGAGGAGCCTTTAGCCTCGGCTAAGGCACCGGGCTCGATTTGCTTATTTGGAGTTGCTTCAGTCGACACTTGATATCCCATCAGTATTCATTCGCAGATTATAACCACAATCCCATCTGTGAACATCCACATAATTTAACAATCACTGGTGAATAGAAAAATCACCCATTCCCTGACGCTTTATTTCTGGATTGGGGCCAGTCATATCAACCACGGTGGTGGGCTCAAGCCCGCAATTGCCCCCGTCGACAATGGCATCCACAAGGGGTCCCACAATCTCTCGAATATCGTAGGGGTCAGCTAATGGATAGTCGTCGTTGGGCATAATCAGAGTCACGCTCATCATAGGTTCGCCCAGCTCTGCCAACAGCGCCTGTGCAATGGGGCTATCTGGTACGCGGATACCAATGGTTTTACGCTTGGGGTGCATCAGCCGCTTGGGCACTTCTGAAGAGGCTGGCAATATAAAGGTGAAGGCACCTGGAGTGCTGGCTTTAAGAAGTCTAAAGGCGCTGTTGTCGACTCTGGCATAGCTAGCCAATTCAGATAGGTCTCTGCACACTAGGGTAAAGTTATGTTTTTTATCAATATCGCGAATAGCGCGAATACGGTCAAGCGCCTGCTTGTCACCAATATGGCAGCCAATGGCATAGACCGAATCGGTCGGATAGACCACCACACCACCCTGACGAATAATCTCGGCGACCTGAAAAATTAGGCGCTGCTGTGGGTTGTCAGGATGGATAGAAAAATACTGGCTCATACTACTCTCAAATGCGTTTGCGGCTCGTTATTCGGCGCGCATTATCACACAGCTATAACCATTATTGGACATCTGTTGTCACTGTATTGTGCAGAAACTGCTCTTCAAATCTCAATAGCCTGCATGCCGTCATGCGCTTCCTCCGGCTGGTAGTTTTCACGCTGAAAAGCATTGACCAGAGACAGGTGTATTGATCGATCATCATCGACCACCAGGATTCGTTAGCGCTGTTCTTGGTCGCCGACTACAGTATCATCTACCCCGTCAAGTAGCGATGTCTCCTGCTTGAGATCAAGACAAAGCGCCGAGAATGACCGGTTAATTTATGCGCCTTGTTAGTTGCTGCGATCTCAAGGTTATCGGCATCAGGTCTAACGTCTAAGCTGCCCATATTATATTTATATTACTATAAAAATTAATAAGTTATGAAGGTTTCCTAATGTTATTTAAATTATGTAGGCAATAGGTCGAGGAACAGGGCTTTTCAAACCTAAATCTGCGCATTTTTTACCTGAAGTTATACTTCAAGTGCTGTCCCCAAGTCGTAAAATAGCTGCCTGTAATCTCGACAATCGCTATCCAGCGGTTACAATGCCCCCCTCTCTTTTATCTCTAGTTTTTAGTATGCAAAACCAAGACAGCACGATAGATAACAATAATCAGGGAAAAACACCGGAAAAGCAGGAAAGCTTGCTTATCAATTTGGCTTTTAACCTGTTAGTACCAACCCTGGTTTTAACCAAACTCAGTGGCGAAGATTTTCTTGGTATCAAGCTCGCTATTGTGGTTGCCCTGGCCTTTCCAATTATCTATGGGCTGCATGATTTTTTCACACGGGGAAAACTGAACTTTTTTTCTGCATTAGGTGTTGTCAGTGTCACCCTCACTGGCGGCATAAGTCTGTTAGAGTTGGATGCGATTTATATCGCTATTAAAGAGGCATCGATTCCTGCAATCTTCGGCGCGGCTACTTTAATTTCTTTAAAAACATCACAGCCGCTGATCCATACCTTCTTGCTTAATGATTCCATTTTAGAAACCAAAAGAATTGCTTCAGCTCTAGAGGACAATGGCCGCCAGCCTGAATTTGATAAGTTACTGTTCAATGCATCATGGATTTTGGCCGGGTCATTTTTTCTTTCCTCTCTACTTAATTATTTACTCGCGGTCATTATTTTGACTGCCGACCCCGGTACTGTTGCCTTTAACGAGCAGCTGGGCAAAATGACGGCGCTAAGTTTTCCAGTAATCGCTCTACCGGCAATGTTGGTCATGATGGGTAACCTTTTTTATCTCTTTAGGGGCATCACCAAACTGACCGGCATGTCTTTCGAAGAGATTATCAAGCAGAAATAAATAGGAATAATGAATGATGTGGTACGCAATAATCAGTGAAGATATCGAAAACAGCCTAGAAAAACGTGGGCTGGCCCGTCCCGCGCATCTCGATCGTCTAAATAAGCTTAAAGAAGCAGGCCGGCTGCTCATTGCTGGCCCACATCCGGCTATTGATAACAATGAGCCGGGTGAAGCTGGCTTTACCGGTAGCTTGGTCGTTGCTGAGTTTAAGTCTTTAGTCGATGCACAGTCTTGGGCCGAGGCTGACCCCTATGTGGCAGCGGGGGTTTATGCAGCGGTAACAGTTAAACCATTTAAGAAGGTACTGCCCTAAAATCTGGTATCACACCGTATATAGGGGCGTAACACCAGATGGCTTAGCCTCAGGAGTTATCATTTATGTCCGATCAAGGTATGATCGCTCCATTAAAAACTATCTAAGTCTTACTATGAATCACAGAACATTAGCACTGACCCTCTTACTACTGCCATTGATGTCAAATATCTTGGCTCAAGAGTCTCAAACTGACCAAGCGATTAACCCCGCAGAGGTTATCAACGAGGTGCAACAAACACAGCCTGGCGCCGCTGAGTCTACTGCTATTAAACCTATCACCATGAAGCCACAGACAAGATACGTGGCAGATGAATTTTACGTCCCACTCCGCGAAACACCCTGCGGACGGTGCAAAATTGTACATCGCGGTTTAAAAACCGGCACTAAGCTTATGCTGCTCGACCTGCAAGATGGCTGGGGGCAGGTGAAGACTGAAAAAGGTTTGGAAGGCTGGATGGAAGAGCAGTTTCTCTCTGACAGTCAAATCGCACGAGTACAGGTGGTCAAAGACAAGGCGATGATAAAGAAACTAAAGCGCCGCAATAATGAGCTAGAACAGGTAATGAGCGAGCTTCGCCAGCAGTCTAAGTCATTGCGCGGCAAACTAGACAGTACCACCGGCAGCAAAGAAAACCTCGCCCTCGAACTGGCCAGTATTAAAGAGATCTCTTCTGATGCGATTGCTCTAAATAAGCAAAACCAAGAACTGGTAAAACAAAGCCATATGTTGCAGCGGGAAAATGACGTTCTGAAGGCTAACTTTGAAGATCTGCAAAAAGATAGACGCAATGAGTCTTTTCTCTATGGCGGCCTAACCGTATTTCTTGGCGCTATTTTAGTGGTACTGATTCCCAAGCTACGCGGTAGAAAACGTTTTTCAGAGTGGCAATAAATCATAGCTATAGAAAGCTGTAGTGACCAAAGACTTTTATCTACCCTATACTTTATATCTACCCTAAATAAGGACGTATTTCCGTGAGAAAGCCAATTTATAGCCTGATACTCGGCTTCGCAGCGCTCGTTGCCGCGACCCTTGTTCAGGCAGAGCAAGCCAATCCTCAGGTTTTGTTTAAAACAGAGAAAGGCGACATTCTCGTTGTGCTGTATCCACAAGCGGCACCTGTCAGCGTCGATAACTTTGTTAAGCATGTTAATGGCTACCATTATGACGGTCTTATTTTTCACCGCGTTATCAATAACTTTATGATTCAAACTGGTGGCTTCACCTGGGATCTAACTAGTCGCCCCTCCAGTCGGCCCATGATTGTGAACGAGGGCAGTAATGGCCTCAAAAACAAACGCGGCTCCCTAGCTATGGCGCGTATGAGTGACCCCGGCAGTGCCCAGGCGCAGTTTTTTATCAATCATAAGTACAATAAGTTTTTGGACACTAAGGCCAACAAGCCCGGATATGCTGTGTTTGGCAAGGTTATATCTGGCATGAACGTGGTAGACGCCATTGCCGGAGTGGAGACGACCAATAGAAAGGGTTATCAAAATGTCCCTGTTGAGCCGATTCGTATTCTCAGCGCCAGGCTGATAAATCCGGAAGCCTGGACGCCCCTGGCTGAAGTGAAGCCTCAAGCAAAGGAGCTCTCGTTTGAGAGACCTGTCCCAATCAGATAATGTAAGAATTCTATGACTGCACTGAGCATTAACTTAAATAAGATTGCCCTGATCAGAAACTCTCGTGAAGGCAATTATCCCAATACAGTCGATCATGCGCAGCTGTGTATCGATAATGGAGCAGATGGCATCACTGTCCATCCGCGTCCCGACCAACGCCATATTCGTCCTAGCGATGTACGTCAGCTTGCTGAACTTGTCAGGCCTATCAGCAGCGTCGAGTTTAATGTTGAGGGTAATCCATTTGCCCCAGCTGTCGCCGACTATCCTGGTTTTATTGAGCTAGTTGAAGAAACCCAACCAGACCAGTGCACCCTGGTTCCCGATGGCGATGACCAACTTACCTCTGACCATGGCTTTGATCTCACCACCTCTGGCAAACAGCTAGCGCCTATTATTAGCCGCCTTAAAGCACAGGGTATGAGAGTCAGTTTATTTATGGATCCTGATCTCGCACAGATTGAGTTGGCCGCCAAGGTCGGTGCTGATCGCATAGAGCTGTACACCGGACCCTATGCTGCGGCCTGGGGAGGCAATAGCCTAGAAGGTATTTTTCAGCAGCATTTAGCCGCCGCGGAACTCGCCAACTCCCTGGGCATGGGCGTCAATGCAGGCCATGATCTCAATCTGGACAACCTAGCTAAATTCGCCAGCATACCCAGTTTGCTTGAGGTCTCTATTGGCCATGCTTTTACCATCGACTCTATCGCGATGGGTATGGCAAACACAGTGCGTGCATATAAAACATTACTCGGCTAGGCTTACCCATGCCTAGTCAATTTTCAACATTAACGCTGTCCTGTGTTGGCGCCGGTCGCCTAGGCAAGACACTGTGCAACCTATTTTCCAAGCACCTCCAAATTGGTCAGGTTATTAATCGCAATCAGGTCTCTGCGCAGCTGGCGGTAGACTTTATTGGTTCTGGTCAGGCGTATACAGGTTACTCTGATCTCAAGCCTGCCGATCTCTGGTTGATTGCTACACCAGATAACAGTATTCAACAGACCAGTGAAGCCCTCAAAAATTCTGGTGTTCTGCGCAATGACGATATTGTCTTTCATTGCAGTGGGTCATTAGGTGCCGATAGTTTAGCGCTAGATAACTGCCCTACTGCATCCGTACATCCAATCCATAGTTTTGCCAATCCGCAGAATTCACTGGCTCACTTTGCTGGCACTGCCTGTGGTATTGAAGGTCAGCCTGAAGCAGTCGAAGTATTAAAACCATTGTTTGCCAATATTGGCGCTGCACCCTTTGCCATAGCGAGCGAGCACAAGTCGCTATATCACGCAGCCACGGTAATGACCTGTAATTATTTGGTTAGTCTAATGGCTCTAGGTGAGCAGATGTTGGCTGCATCAGGTGTTGATAGCGAAGCCGGCAACCACAGCCCACTTGAGCCACTTATTCGTCAGACCCTCGACAACTATCTGAACACAGATGCAGTAAGCGCCCTGACCGGCCCTATAGCTCGGGGCGACAGCGCTACTATTGAGGCGCATCTGCAGGCATTGCAAGGTCAGCCAGAGCTGTGGCAAAAGGTGTACTGCGCGCTGGGTAATGCAACGGTCGAACTCTCGGCGCAACAGGGGCAGGCTAGCGCCGACAGCCTTGCTTCTATTTCCACCCTATTAAATTCAGACAATCAATAATATGAGTAAATCTAACACTCCACCGCGCACTGACAGTGCTGAATACCTGCAGCGAAAATCATTTTTTGATCAGCTGATAACAGTTTACGGACGTAAACCTGTGGTGGAGATACTTCAGGATCAGAGCCTAAAAATATTCCGAGTTCATCTGGCTGACTCCAATCGCGGCGGCGGTATTATTGATGAAATCAAACAGCTCGCGGCCAAACGTAATATTGAAGTCTGTTTCCACAGTCGCGCTCAGCTATCAAGGATTTCACGTAACAGCAAACAGGATCAAGGGGCTGCCTGTGATATCCACTGCCCTGGCTACTTACCCTATAAACAGGCACTACAAGCCAACCTGTCTGAACCTCTTATCGCGCTAGATGGGGTTACCAACCCTCAAAATTTGGGCATGATTATCCGCAGCGTTACCGCCAGCCCTGCCTATGGCTTATTACTGCCAAGCAAGGGCACTGCCGATATATCGCCACTGGTAATCAAAGCCAGTGCCGGAACGCTATTTAAAGGTAATATATTACGCTGTGACTCATTGCTCGGCGCACTTAAAGACTTTAAACAGCAGGGCTATGAGATATGTACGCTGTCTTCTCATAAGTCCACGGCTATTGCCGACTTTGTGCCCACAGCGCCGGTTATTTTCGTCTTGGGTAACGAAACTGAAGGGGTTAGCCAAGAGATCGCTGCGTTGAGTGATCATCGCATTGGGATTCCCATGGCCAATGGTGTTGAGTCTTTAAATGTAGCAGTGACGGCGGCGTTAATTGCCTTTAGAGTCTAGTCACAGGCGAGCATGCTAAGCCTTGGCAGTATCACCGCGGACATGCCACAGCGGCGAGAAAAGCGCTGTTAGTAACGCCACCGTGAAGGAGCTTGCAGCCACCGCCATAAAGGCAGCGCTCAAACCTAGGCTCTCAACCGCAATGCCACACACCCAGGCGCCCAGTGGCGCACCGCCAAACAGGCATAGTTGATAGACAGATGCTGCCCTAGAGCGCACCAGATGCGGCACCTGATTATGTAATATGGTGCGCCCCAATGTCATTGATAGACCAGAGAAGAATCCCCACACATAGACCACCAAGATTAGCACCCACATGCTCGGCACTGTGGCAACAATACCTACCAGACTACCGCGCATTAAAAAACTGATAACCATTAGTCTACCAGGGCGATTAAACATTTTACTGCGTTTCATTACACCGAAGTTTGCGCTAACGATACCCACCGAAAACACAATCTGCAGGGTAGCATAGAGCCCTGCCCCACCGTTGTATAGCTCACGAGCGATTAACGGCATGCCCACCAGATAAACACCAAAGGCCAAAAAACCTGTAGCAAAAACAATCATCAACAGATGCAGCAGACCTTTATCATCGCGAAATATTTGCAGACCTTCACGCAGCTCCTGCCAACTATGTTTGACCGTTTTTGTTTCAGTGGCGGGCTTTTCGATCGTTAAGGGAGCTGGATGACTGCGTTTTATAAGCACTGAACTGATTATAAATATCAGTATCTGAAAACCTAATAACTGGGGAAGACTAACAATATCGAGCTGCCCAGCAATCCAAAAGCCAACCCCCTGGGCGATAAACTGGGTCATCATGACCTTGGCCACGGTCTGATGCATAATCTCTGGCGCCGCATAACCGAGCAGGCTTTCACGAGCAGGTTGCACGAACGCCGAAATGGTGCCGAATACCACTCCAAACAGCAGCAGCAAGCTAAAGGTCAGATCACCAGTCATTACTGATGCCAGAATAATACCTAGAGGCAATAGATAAAGCAGATACAGAAAGGACAGCCAAGTACCGCGATGGCGCCGGTCTGATGCTACACCGCCGGGCAGTAGAAAAATTAGATTGGGTAATAACACCGCCATCTGGGCCAGACCCAAACGACTGGGGGATTCCATCAGAACACCGACAACCAACCAGGGATACAGCACCTTGTGCAATCCCATCGCCAGATTACTGGTTCCTATGGTGGCTAGAAAATAACCAAATGAAAAACGCTGTAATGACACCTAGCGCAATCGCTTACGCAGATAGGCAATGATCCAGCCCAGCATTGCTGCTGCACCAATAATCAGTATTAAACCGCCCAGCATAAACATTAAATTGGCGGTCATGGTGGAAACTGGAACGTCGTAGACTTTGACGGCCATCAGCAGAAATGCAAAACAGGCGAGCATGGAGGCTATCCATGTCGATCGCTGTTTAATTTCTTTTTTTAAGTTGGCCATTTTTTACCCTTTCTATTATTTTTTATTTAACCGATTCTTTTAGCCACTCACAGTGGATATTAATATCCGACTGATTGGGCACATTGGCGGCACTACCAGTTTTAAATACAAATAAATGTGACACCTGCTGGCGGCGCAAACATATCTCGGTTGACCAGCGTCTAGGATTCAGCCAAGGGTAATTCAAGCATGGCTTCGCGATCACTCAACCTGTCCTTGCCAATATATCCCAGTGCGACATCTTTGATACAACCATAGACCACCCGCTCAGATTGAATATCCATATTCGATTTCCTGTTATCCTAAGGTGTCCAAAAACGCCATAAATCCAGCTTCATCCAGTACTGGAATATCTAAAGACTGCGCCTTGGTCAGTTTGGAACCGGCGCCCGGCCCGGCCACTACCTGTGAGGTCTTGGCCGACACGCTACCCGCCACTTTGGCACCTAATGCCTGCAGCCGATCTTTAGCTTCGGCGCGGCTCATAATTTCCATTCCGCCCGTAAGCACCCAAGTCTGACCCTTTAATGGTTGAGACGCCCGGACGTTCTGATCTATATCGGCCCAGCGCACACCTGACTCGCGCAGCGCCTGAATAATAGATAGATTATCCGGATTGTGGAAAAAATTAACAATATGCTTGGCCACTACAGGGCCAATATCATCGACCTCTAGCAGCTGTTCTGCATCGGCGGCAATAACGGCCTCCAGTGAGCCAAAATTATTCGCCAGCGTTTGCGCTGTTGCCTCTCCCACTTCACGAATGCCCAGTGAATACAAAAACTTGGCCAGCGTGGTTTCTCTGCTGGCGTCAATGGCCGCGGTTAAGTTACTGGCAGATTTATCTGCCATTCGTTCAAGACCGGTTAACTGCTCAACCTTTAATTCATAGAGGTCGGCAATCGAATAAATCGAACCCGCATCAACTAAAAGCTCCACTAGTTTGTCACCGAGACCATCTATATCCATGGCTTTGCGTGAGGCAAAATGTTTTATCGCCTCTTTAATCTGTGCACCACAAAATAGTCCGCCGGTGCAGCGCGCAACTGCTTCGCCCTCGGCGCGTTTGACCGAAGACTGACAGACTGGGCAACGCTCGGGAAAGACTATGGCCTGAGCTTCAGCTGGCCGTTTTTCTAATATCACTTTGGCAATCTGCGGAATCACATCACCAGCGCGACGAATAATGACTGTATCACCAATACAGATACCCAGACGTTTAATCTCGTCGCCATTATGTAATGTGGCATTACTAACTGTCACGCCGCCAACAAACACTGGTTCCAGCCGCGCCACAGGAGTAATCGCTCCGGTACGACCGACCTGAAATTCCACATCCAGCAGCCGGGTCATTTCTTCCTGTGCCGGAAACTTGCGCGCTATCGCCCAGCGCGGTGCCTTGGCCACAAAGCCCAAACGCTGCTGCAGGGCCAAATTATTGACTTTATAGACAATGCCATCGATATCGTAGGTCAGTTGGTCACGGCGCTCGGCCATGGTGCGATAATAGTCTTCACAGGCGGCGATACCAATCACAGCCTGAACATGTTCATTAATTTTAAAGCCCCAGTTACCCAGCGCTTCGAGCATATGAGTATGGCTATCTGGTGTAACCTCGGCCTCAAACTGGCCCACTGAGTAAGCACACATCTCTAATGGTCGGCTGGCAGTTATCTTAGAGTCTAGCTGACGCAGGCTTCCCGCCGCGGCATTGCGAGGATTAACAAAGGATTTTTCACCTGCTGCAATAGCTTTGGCATTCAACGCATCAAAGCCGGGACGCGGCAAATAAATCTCTCCACGCACTTCCAGTAACTCGGGTATATTCTCGCCGTTAAGCTTGAGCGGAATACTATTAATAGTGCGCACATTGGCAGTAATATCTTCACCCACAGAGCCATCACCGCGAGTGGCGCCACACACCAAAAGTCCATTTTCATAGAGTAGACTGACTGCAACGCCATCGAGTTTGGGCTCACAGGCAAACTCTATTTCCGTCGGGTTTTTAAGTGCAGCATAATTTAGGCGGTCTTTGATTCTGCGATCAAAATCTTCGAGTTCGGCATCAGTAAAGGCGTTGTCCAGAGACAGCATAGCCACTGTATGGCGCACCTGAGTAAAAGCATCCAACGCCTGACCACCTACTCTCTGGCTGGGCGAGTCATCACGCAATAGGGTCGGGTACTTTTGTTCAAGCGCCTGTAGCTGACGCATTTGACGATCGTACTCGCTGTCGGGAACCGAGGGGTCGTCCAGAACGTAGTAGCGGTGATTATGCTGGTTTAACTGATCTTTGACACGTTCATACTCCCTTAGAACGTGCTCTGGAATGTTTTCCATATTGTCGCCGTGGTAATTCAGCTACTCTGGTCGCGTCGAAATGACACATCCCGCGCGCGCTGACGGTAGTGATCAATGGTTTGTCGCGTCATTGAGCTGCGCGATTCGTCCATTACATTTAGTTGCAAGCTGGCAACTATACTGTCTATAGCCTCAATCATAATATTGAAGGCAGAGACTGGATCTTCTATATCATCCAACGCCATAAATAATGTCACGCCAGGCACCTCAAGATCGCCCATGCTATTTAGGTCAAACGTACCCGGGTTAACCAAATTGGCCATACTAAAAAGTACTGGGCCGGAACCATCATCATTGAGATGGCGATGGAAAATTTTCATCGCTCCATAGCGTAAACCAACGCCGAGAATAGCGTCCAGCAATTGCTGGCCGGCTACAGTTTCGCCTTTGTTCGCCATCAAATGAACAACCAAAACCTCTTGCGGCTGGTCATTATTATCTTCTTTAACGGACTGCTGAGGCTGCGCGGTTAATACTTCCCTCTGTCGCTCGTAAATAGAATTGTCCAGATCAAAGGTTTCCTGCTCTGGCTCACGATCAAAACCAAAACCGCCAGCGCGGCGCAGGCTATTTTCGACCTGCTGGATATCACCATCGCCGCGAATACCAACAACACGAGATCCACCGGAGGGAAACTGGCTCGCTTCTAATTGATCCAAGTCTTCAGTACTCAGGTCCTGAGCCGTTGCTTTTTGAAGCTTCCGCGATGACATTTGCAAATTTTCATAGCGGTTGCGTTTTATACGGCGGGCACCATCAAGGATAATCGCTATGACAACCAATACACCGACAACAATAAGCACTTCACGGGGGCCAAAAAAATCCATACTAATAGTTTGCTCAATAATTAAAGGGCATCAAAATCAGGCGTCAGCCAATTCTGCAGCCTGATTAACATCTACTGTGACCAATCTGGAAACACCGGGCTCATGCATGGTCACACCCATCAACTGATTTGCCGCTTCCATGGAAATCTTATTGTGAGTAATAAAGATAAACTGCACCTCAGATGACATCTCTTTAACCATGGCAGCATAGCGGCCCACGTTGGCGTCATCTAGCGGGGCATCAACCTCATCGAGCATACAGAACGGTGCTGGATTGAGCTTGAATATAGCAAATACCATGGCTATTGCCGTCATGGCTTTCTCACCGCCTGACAGCAGATGGATCGAGGCATTTTTCTTACCTGGTGGTCGCGCCATCAGGGTGACACCAGTGTCCAGAAGATCATCGCCGGTCATTTCCAAATAGGCATGGCCACCGCCAAACAGCTTTGGAAATAGTGCTTGCAGATGACCATTAACCAAATCAAAGGTCTCTTTAAATCTGGTGCGAGTTTCACGATCAATTTTCTGGATGGCATTTTGCAATGTCGTCAGCGCTTCTTCCAGCTCAGCATTTTGCTGATCAAGATAGTCTTTGCGCTCGGACTCAATTTTGTACTCATCAATGGCGGCCAGATTAATTGGCCCAAGGCGTTGAATACGATTACCGATTAACTGCAACTGCTCTTCCCAATCGACCAGCTCGGCATCGTCTGCGAGACTCTCAAGCAAGGTAGGCAGATCTGCCTCTTTGTCAGCAATCTGCTCTTCAATGGTGCGGCTCAGGGTACTGATTTCCTGAGCAGAAATACGCTGTTGCTCGAGCTTGCCGCGCACTGACTGCACTTCTAGCTCTAACTCTCCGCGATGTTTTTCCTGCTCCCGCATCTGGTGTTCAACGGACTCAACGGCAGCCCTGGCTTCACCCAACTCTGTTTCAACAAGCAGACGCGCTTCAAGCTGGGCCTCAAGTTCTACTTTGTGACCCTCGGTGGGGTCTTCTTTAATATTAAAGGCTTCGCGCAGCTGCTGACGACGCTCTTGCAGACGTTCCACCTGAGTCTCTAAACGACCAATACCTTCGCGAATAGAAGTCAGCTGAGTCGTCAAAGACCCCTCACGCATGGCCAGCTCCTGACGGCGGTCACGATCATGACGCGCAGTCTGGCGCACCTTATCAAGTTCAGAACGACAGATATCACGCTGCTTCATTAGCTCTTCACGCTGCACCGTATCTGCTTCCATCTTTTCAATAGATTCTTGCAGTATCACCCGCGCCTTAGCCAGGTTTTCCTGTTCGCTATCGGTTTGCTGCTGTACCTCAGTGAGTTCAGTTTCAGCACGTTCTTTACGCGCTTTGTACTGCTCTATTTGCACCTCAAAACCGCTCAGCTTAGAGCGCAGCTCAGCATAACTATTCTGCTGCTGAGCAACATTGCCTGCTATCTCCTGGCGCGTAGCTTCAAGACTGCGCAGGCGCTGTTCATTACCCTGACGAATATCTTCAAGCTCAATAACTTTTTCATTTAGCTCGACGGTCTCTTGGCTGATGGCTTCCAACTCTTGCTTGCGCTTCAACACGCCAGCTGTAGCATCTTTGTCTCGCGCCACACGCAACCAGTTACTCCCCAACCAAATACCATCGCGGGTCACCACAGACTCGACTGCTGACAATGTGGGCTGCAGCGCCAATGCATCGGCTAGACTCTCTGCCGCATACACATTGGCCATCAGTGTCTGGGCAGCATCGCCTTGGACCAAGTCACTTAGCAGCTGACCTTTGCTGCCCGATGCAACAGATGCAGAGGCCTTACCAATCAACAGTAATTCGCCCTTCTTAAAATCATCTAGCAGACCTATATTGCTGGCGATATCGTCTACTGCAATCGCCTGCAGGTAGCTGCCCAATACGGTTTCTGTAGCAATATCCCAACCATCGGCCGGGACTACTGAGTCCGCGAGTCGAGGCTGATTACCCAGACCTTTGGCGGCTAGCCACTGCTTCTCGGCATCATCACCCATAGCAGCCTGCTGCAAAGCCTCGAGTGAAGCCTGGCGGCCTTTCAATGTTTGCTGACGGCTGCGTGCCTGATCATGCTCTGCAGCAGTAGCTTTTTCTTGGCCGCGCAGAGTTTCAATCTCTTGAGCATTATCAATGCGCTGCTTGTCAATTGACTCGCGTACCGTCTCCGCTTCGACGAGCATATCTTGAATCAGAGCCATCTCTTCTTCGGCCGGACTGGCTTGGAAGCTACTGGCTTCCGTCGACAGTGCCTGCTGACGCTCGGTGAGCCGGCGCAGCAGCTGTTCCAAATGCTGGATGCGAGACTGCTGAACTTCGGCCTGCTGTCTGGGGCTAGCTGACTTTTGGTTAAACTCATCCCAGGCTTGCTGCCAGTTTTGCATCGCCAGCTCTGCAGCCTGCAATGCTTCAGCGGAAATAGCTTCTGCTTTGCTGGCCTCTTCCAGAGCTGGAGCCAGCTCATTAAATTCAGCATCCCAACCAGCGGCTTTTAGACGGTCGGTGTTGAGATGTTCTTCGGCTTCGGTGAAGTTGCGCTCGGTTTGTTCCAGATCTTTGTGTAGCTCTTGCGCGCGCTGTTGCGCATGCTCAATAGCCTGTTCGATGCGGGCAACATCGCCGCCAATTTTATAGAACCGCGCCTGCACCTCATTGAACGCATCACTGTGGTCGGTAAACTGGGTGCGCAATTTTTCAATACTGGTATCACAGGCGCTGCGTTGGGTGATTATTTTTTCTAGCTCAACTTCAAAACCGCCAATAACCTGCTTTTGCTCGGAGGCAGACTTATCGTAGCCACGCCATTTCAGCGCCAGTAATTCGGCAGAGATTTGGCGTTCATCTTTTTTGTATTCAGCGTATTTTTCAGCGGACTTTGCCTGACGCTCAAGGCGACCTAACTGGCGACCCAGCTCATCGCGAATATCAGTGAGTCGCTCAAGGTTCTCCTTGGTGCGACGAATTCGGCCCTCAGTATCACGGCGACGTTCTTTGTATTTTGAAATACCTGCGGCTTCTTCAATATAGATACGCAGCTCATCTGGCTTAGCTTCAATTAGGCGCGAGATCATGCCCTGCTCAATAATGGCGTAACTACGTGGCCCAAGACCGGTGCCAAGGAAAATATCCGTGATATCACGACGGCGACATTTGCTGCCATTGAGGTAGTAATTAGACTGTCCATCGCGCGTTACTTTGCGCTTGATGCCAATTTCGCTATAGGCGGCGTATTCACCAACAATAGTGCCATCGGTATTGTCGAAGATGAGTTCAATCGACGCCTGACCCACAGGCTTGCGCCCACCGGAACCATTAAAAATAACGTCGGTCATGGACTCGCCACGTAGATTCTTGGCCGAGCTCTCCCCCATTACCCAGCGCACGGCGTCAATAATGTTCGACTTGCCGCAGCCATTGGGGCCGACTACAGCACAGAGGTTACTGGGGAAGTGCACATTGGTAGGGTCCACAAAGGATTTGAACCCAGCTAATTTGATCGATTTAAGCCGCATGTTTAGTCATTTCTAGTCGTGTTCGATCCAGTCCGTTGGACGCAGGATTGCATAACATTAGGCTCAGAATTCTACACGCTCTGCGCGCGCCAGTCACTACACAGCTAAGGTCTTTGGCGGTTAATATTTAGCCCGACTGGCGCTTTGACCGAAGCCAGATCAAAGGGGTCAGAGAGCGCCTCCCAATCCCCAGACTCTGGAGTGGCAGATCCAGTTGTTGAGAGTCGCGCGACTAGGCGAATACGGCTGACACTGGATAGGTTTTGACCGGCCATCAAGGCATCTTTATCACTCAGGGTTAGATTTATAGGCAGATCACCGGCGCGCAGCTTGCGGGCAGCCAGCGGCATAGGTGGCCCACTTTCGCGAATCGCCGCAACAAATACGAGCTGGTCCGGCGTAAAGGGAATATCTGGGCTGATACTAACGGCTAACTTTACCTGAGTGGCCGAATTCGGCTGCTCTGCCGAATCATCTAAAGCACTTAGAACCTGATTGACCCGATCAATACCCGCCTGCAATGCCTGCCAAGTCGGACTTGCCGGATCTAGACCCTGTCGCGCGCCCTCCCAATAGGTGATCGCAAGCTGGTATTGGCTGTTCTCAAAGGCCTGAATTCCTTTTAAACCAAGCACGGCTGAATTGCTCGAATCAGCGGCAAATGCCCGATCCAGAGCGCTGGTCACGCGCTCGGTAAAGCGGCTGCCATCAACTAAAAATAAGGCCTCAGCATACTGTGCTAACAGAAAGCTATCATTTGGCTCAACCTCAATAGCTGAGGCAAAATAATCACTTGCGGCCAATAAATCGCCCTTGGCAATCGCAGATTGCGCCAACATGGCCCAGTAGTAAATATTATCGGGCCGCTGTTGCACGCGCTTTTCAATTGCAGCGGTTAACTCTGAGCTCCAGACGGCGGCAAGCTCATCAGTAGTTTGCTCGGCCCCTAGACTCATTAGGTACTGAATATGCTCATCTTGCTCAGCACCTAATTTCTGGTAGCTATAAAAAGTGGCCGACGACATCAACAGCAAAAGTACCGGCACCAGCCAGAGACCCTGCCTGATTACCGCAGATGTCTCGCCAGATTCAACTTCAGTGTTGCGCAGCAATAACTGCTGTGCATCTGCAACCAGCCGCTGGCATTCAGCCTGATCTATTTCTGATCTTTCCATCTGCTGCAGAAACTGCGCCTGTTGCTCCTTAAACAGACGAACATTGGCTTGCTGCCGAGTCACGGAAACACTTTCATTCTCATTACTTTGACGCACTACAAAGGGATAGAGGATAAATGCACTTGCCACTAGAAGGAGCCATACAATGGTCAGGATCACTGTTGGTTTACCTCATCGTCAAGCAGTGCGGCCAAACGCTGCTGGTCAGCAGCGCTGGCACTGCTGGATGCGGTCGCTAACGGTTTTTGGCGATTATGGCGCATCGCTATGAGCAGCCCCAACAGCAGAATCACTGCCGGCGAACCCCAGAGTAGCCAGGTGCTTTTATTAACTTCTGGACGGTATAAAATAAATTCCGAATAGCGCGATTTAAGATAGTCTTTAATCTGTTGATCAGTCATCTGCTGTTCTAGCATACGCTGAATTTCACGACGCAAATCTTGAGAAATCGGTGAGTTGGAGTCAGCCAAATTTTGATTTTGGCACTTGGGGCAACGCAGTTCCTCAACCAGTTGCTGAAAGCGCGGACGCAGAGACTCATCAGAAAACTCAACAACCTCCGTGGACGCAACGACCAGCGAGGAAAGGAACAGGGTAAAAAGCGCCATCAATCTCATTGCTCAGCACCAGTTAACTGTTCATAGAGCGCACGAAACTCAGCGTTCCATACCCGCTCATCCACCACACCCACTCGGCGGTGGCGAATGATACCCTCGGCATCGACCAGATAGGTTTCCGGTGCGCCATAAACACCTAAATCAATACCCAGGCTACCCTGCGCATCGAAGATATTAAACTGGTAGGGATTGCCACGCTCAACTAACCAGGCCTTTGCACCAGCACGTTGATCTTTGTAGTTAAGGCCGACGATCTTAACGCCTTGCTGCGATAACTCATTAAGCATTGGATGCTCGATGCGACAGGCAAAGCACCAGGTCGCCCAGACATTAACCAGCAGAACATCACCTTTCAGATCCTGCTCGGTGAAAGTACTTTGCTCATCCTCAAGAGATGGCAAATTAAAGGCCGGAAAAGGTTCGCCAACTAGTGCAGAGGGCAATTCTGTCGGGTCTTTATCCAGCCCCAGCAGCAACACTAGAGATAGACCTATAAACAGTGCCAATGGCACAAATAGCGCTAATCGATTCATATGCCAAGCACCTCAGCCTGCGCCGCTTTGCTGACCACGGTCTTGCGGCGGCGATAGCGTTTATCAAATGCGGCCAGCAATCCACCCAGCGCGATCATTAGGCCACCGAGCCAGATACAGCGTACAAACGGTTTAACATAGACTCTTATCGCCCAGGCATCACCAGCCAGCGGTTCGCCCAGTGATACGTAGAGATCGCGGCTTAACTCGCCATCGATAGCCGCCTCGGTCATAACCTGACCGCCAGCGCGATAGTTGCGCTTCTCGGGAAGCATGGTAGCAACCACTCTATCGCCAGCCACAACCTCTATCTCACCGCGGTAAGCAACAAAATTTGGTCCCTGCACCTGCTTGAGGCTAACAAACTCAAACTGGTAACCAGATACTTCGACCCTGTCACCGGGCTCCATACGCACATCGCGCTGGGCATCATAGGCAGTGCTCAAACCAACACCCAGAGCACAGACAGCAATGCCTATATGAGCGCAAATCATGCCCCAGTAACTGCCTGTCAGACCGCTGAATTTAGAGAGTTTTCCCTCGGTTTTAAGCAGCAGATCCTCAATACTCATGGTAGTAACCCAGAGAGCCAAAAGCAGCGTAAACACTGCAAGCCAAGAATATTCCTCGGCAAATAGAGGCAGTAGCAGCGCCAGCACAATGCTGATTATTATCGGCCACAGGCCTTTGCGCAGCAGCATGCTGGCATCGGTTTTCTTCCAACGTGTAAAGCCTGCAAAGCCAAGGCAAACCATTAGCCCCGTCATCAGTGGAACAAAGAAGAAATCAAAATAGGGAGGACCAACGGAGATTTTACCCAGATCCAAAACATCGGCAAATAGAGGATACAGGGTGCCAATCAGGATCATGACCATAGAACTGACCAGTAAAATATTATTGATCAACAACAGGTTTTCACGAGACCAGCCACTGTACTCAACGCTCGTCTGCATTGCCGGCCCACGCAGTGCAAACAGCAGCAATGAGCCGCCAATCACAACAGCTAAAAAGGCCAGAATAAAAATACCGCGTTCGGGGTCACTGGCGAAAGCATGTACTGAGGTAAGAATGCCGGAGCGTACCAAGAAGGTGCCCAGCAAACTTAGCGAGAAGGTAAAAATCGCCAGTAGTAGAGTCCAGCTGCGAAACACACCGCGCTTTTCAGTGGCAGAAATACTGTGTACCAACGCAGTGCCTACCAACCAGGGCATAAAGGAGGCATTCTCTACGGGATCCCAGAACCACCAGCCGCCCCATCCTAATTCATAGTATGCCCACCAGCTACCCAGCGTTATACCTATGGTGAGAAACACCCAGGCAGTGTTAACCCAGGGCCGTACCCAACGCGACCAGGCACTGTCGAATTGCCCCCCAAGCAGTGCGGCAATAGCAAAAGCAAAAGGAACTGAAAAGCCAACATACCCCATATATAGCATCGGCGGATGCACTATTAGACCAAAGTCCTGAAGTAGCGGATTAAGGTCGCCGCCCTCAACAGGCGATACTGGCAAAATACGCTCAAAAGGGTTTGATGTCAGCAGCAAGAATAAGGCAAAGCCAACTGAGATTCCGCCTAACACTGATAGCACTCGAGAGGACAACACCAGGGGCAACTCGCGACTAAATAGCGCCACTGCCGCCGACCAACCGGCCAAAATCAATGCCCAGAGTAACAGCGAGCCCTCATGGGCTCCCCATACAGCACTGACTTTGAACTGCACAGGTAAAAGGCTATTGGAATTGTTGGCCACATAGGCCAGAGAGAAGTCGTCCTGTAAAAATGCATTGGTCAGACAAGCAAATGATACCGCCATCAGCACAAACTGACCCAGCGCTAATGAATGACCCAGTCGCATCCAATTTTTATAGCCGGCATATGACCCCATCATAGGCGCCACCATCTGAGCCACCGCCAAACACAGGGCAATTATGAGTGCCGCATGACCTAATTCAGCCGTCATTGTGCACCCGACTTCTGAGTCTGTTTATATTCCTGCTTGCGCTGGTAGGCCTCGTTCATTGCATCTGCCACTTCTGGTGGCGTGTATTTCTCATCGTGCTTAGCCAACACCTCGGTGGCCTGTAGCACTAGGTTGTCGTCTATCATGCCTGCTGCAATAGCAGCTTCGCCCTCATCAAACAGATCGGGTAATATGCCACTGTGTTGGATAACTAGTAGAGAGGCGCCATCGGTCACAGAGAACTGAACATCGAGGGAATCGGGAGAGCGCTGCACACTGCCCTCAACCACCATACCACCGGCGCGAATATGCACCCCCTGAGGCGCTTCACCCGCAGCAATCTGCGATGGAGTGTAAAAATAATTGGCATTCTGACCAAGCATATAAACCACTAAGCCCACCACCACTGTGGCAGCCACAACAATCAAAATAACAAACTGCAGACGCTGTTTACGCAGTGGATGCATCATGCTTCTCCATTGGAATTAGTCGCTCGGGCAATATCACGCACCACATCTTTCTGCGCCGCTTTGCTATCAGCCAGTGGTTTAATAATAAGCCACAACATCACCGCCAGTGAAACCAGAACAGCGGTCCAAACGAAGGGACCATGACCGTCCATGGCGAGCAGTTGCTGAAGATTTTCAAACTGAAAATTCATCAATGCTGTGCTCCTATTACAAGCTCTTTCACCCATGTGCTCTTGCGTTCACGACGCAATATCTCCGCACGGGTAAATAAAAATAATGCCACCGTATAAAAACAATAGAAGCCCAAAATCATCACTAGCAATGGCTGAAACATATCCGGATGCATACTAGGTGCCGAGGTCAATTTGATGGTTGCTGGCTGATGCAAGGTGTACCACCAGTCTACCGACTTATAGATAATTGGAATATTTACCGTGCCCACCAATGCCAGAATAGCGCTGGCTCTATTGCCGGCCTCATTGCTATAAAACGCATATTGCAGTGCCAGCACCCCCAGATAGAGAAACAGAAGTATTAGCATAGAGGTAACACGAGCATCCCAAACCCAGTAGGTGCCCCAGGTAGGCTTGCCCCAAATTGCACCAGTAAATAAGGCTAAAAAGGTCAATGCTGCACCTATAGGGGCAGCAGATTTCATTACCATATAGGAGAGTTTCATCTTCCAGATCAAACCAATAGCACCGGCGATGGCCATGATGTAGTACCCAGCCAAGGCTAAAAATGAGGCTGGCACATGCAGATAAATAATACGAAAGCTATTGCCCTGCTTGGCATCCTGGGGCGCAAAGCCCAGCCCCCAGACTAAACCAGTACTCAATAAAGTCAGCGCTAATAAGCTAAGCCAGGGCAACCAGCGCCCTGTGGTCTGATAAAACCAGCGCGGCGAACCAAGGCGGTGAAACCACTGCCAGCTGGGGGACCAATTCGTTAGCCAATTCATATTTCTCGTCTCTTCATAGGATACAAATAATCTAATTAATACTCGTTAGCCGCAGCGCGCCAGCCGCAGCGAGGGGGCACAGGGCAATGGCTGCTGCCAACATGGCACCCAAAATAGCCAGAGGTCCAGACCAGGCAAAGCCATCAATTGCACTTTGCACTGTCGCGCTGCCAAATATAATGACTGGCATATACAGAGGCATCACCAGCAGTGACAACAAAAGCCCTCCTTTGCGCAGAGAGACAGTTAATGCCGCGCCCACTGCACCAATTAAACTCAAACAGCCAGTACCTAGCGCCAAGCTGACAAGCATTGGCACATAACCCTGCTCAGGCAATGACAGCATCACACCCAGTAAAGGCGACGCCAGAGTCAATGGCAGTCCAGTCACCATCCAATGTGCAGTGATTTTCCCCAACACTGGCATGGCCAGCATTTGCGGGCTGATTAAAAGCTGCTCCAATGACCCGTCCTGATAATCACTGGCAAACAAGCCATCGGTGGACAGCAATGTTGCCAGCAGCGCCATTACCCAGATAATACCAGGGGCGATCTCGGCTAAGCGCGCGGACTCCGGTGTAATACCCAGCGGGATCAAGGTGGAAACCATGATAAAAAAAACCAATGGGCTAGCGGCTTCACCACGACGTCTGTAGGCCAATAACAAATCGCGACGCAAATAATCCGAAAAGCCACTCGACATTAAAGGCCTCCCTGATCGACATGGGGCACGATGCTATATTTACGCACGCCATCAATCGCCAGATCTTGGTGTGTGGAGAGCACAACAGCCCCTCCCCGCCGAATGTGATCGCGCATGCAGTTCTCAAGAAAGCTAACGCCCTGTTTGTCGATGGCCGTAAAGGGTTCGTCCAGATACCACAGCTTGGCATTGCTCATTAGCAATCGTGCCAGAGCAACGCGCCGATGCTGACCTGCTGACAGATTGTAACAGGGTATATCAGCGTAACCGGCGAGCCCGACTGCGGCCAGAGCACCCTGCGCAGAATTAATGCAATCCGCGGCCATCCAGCGCAAATTTTCTTCTGCACTCAGGGTCATTTTGACTCCGGGCTGGTGCCCCAAATAAAGTATGTCGGAAAGATATTCGTATCGACACAGGTCAATTGCCTGCCCTGCATAACGAATATTGCCGGATGTTGGCTGCAAGGCGGTGGTAAGCAATCGCATCAATGTTGTTTTACCGCTGCCATTTGGGCCTTCAATCTGGACAATTTCACCCCGACCAACCCTAAAGTCGATTTGCTCGAAGATATTGCAATCATCGCGCTCAAAAAGAAGGCGTTCGGCTGTGAGAAGGGGTGTATTGGGCAACAGGATTATCCGAGGCTATTTTCGCTCGGTATTATGCCAAAGATAAGGGTTTAAATGTTGAGTTTAGAATAATTAGTTATCGCATTGGCTGAGACTGGGATGTTTACTCAAAGTCATCATCGAACTCATACTCTTGTATTTGTTTTTTCACGCGCGCCTCTTCAAGCTTTAACTCAAGACGACGCCTGACCTCCAAGCTCAACTGTGCTTGCTGCTTGTCCGTTGGAGACTCCGTCTTCTCTCGTTCTGCGCCCGGGTCTTCTGTTCCTTCGATATCCCCATCTAACTCTTCTACGTCACCTAGATCGTCAGCCATTAATAACCTCGCGCTGAAAATTGAGACCGCCAAAAAACATCAGTAATTACAGCGCGAAAATAATTCTAAAAGCCTCTTCCGTCAAGCAATAAAATAGTCATCTTTTTACGCCACTTTAATCCTAGACTCACCCGCCATACCCTCGCAATCAAAGTCGACAAACTGCCTCAATACAGGGTGTAGGGAAACTATTTGCCAATTGCCAGTCAAAAGCATACTTTAGCCAATAAAAATAACCTTTGTCACAATCGGAGATTGCCGTGCCAGACCTCAATTTGCCATCAAAATTAGTCACAGTTTGCCTGTCTTTGCTGAGCATTACCTCTGTTAACATTGATGCCGAGGAAGATACTGCGACCTTAGCTGGCGGTTGCTTTTGGTGTATGGAAAGTGACTTTGAAAAAGTTGACGGTGTCCTATCGGTGGTGTCGGGCTATACCGGCGGAAGTTTGAGCAACCCAAGCTACAAACAGGTATCAACAGGCAATACGGGCCATACTGAAGCTGTGCAAATAACCTTCGACAATACCAGAATCAGCTTTGATCAACTGCTTGAGCACTTTTGGGTGAATATTGATCCCGAGGACGGGAGCGGTCAGTTTTGTGATCGCGGTCTGCAGTATCGAAGTGAAGTTTTCTACCATGACGAGGCCCAAAAACAGGCTGCACTAGCATCATTAGACAAGGTTATTGCCAGTGGCAAGCTCAGCGTTTCTGTCGCAACAGAAATCACCATGGCGACGGACTTTTATATCGCTGAGGAGTACCACCAGGACTATTACAAAAAAAATCCCACACGCTACAACTATTATCGCTGGAGCTGTGGTCGAGATAAACGCCTTAAGCAACTTTGGGGCAGTAAAGACTAAGAGCCTAATACGCCTCCAGCATAGCCGCCTTAAGGTGAGGCAGTACTTTTTTTGAGCTATTACCTATAAATTTGCCCGCCAGAGCGCGATGGGCGGCACTGCCGATAACTAATAAGCCATGATCGCTCACTGCATCAATCAACTTACCTAAACTGTTTAATCTGGCCCAATCCTACGTCGAAACCTAAACATATATTGAGGTAGTAATCGTCCCCCTCTACAATGGCTAAAACCACTGGAATTCCACATGAAAATCTATCGAGTCGGCGGCGCCGTTCGCGACAAATTACTCGACTACCCGAGCATTGAAAATGACTGGGTAGTAGTGGGTAGCTCTCCTCAAGAGATGCTCGAGTTAGGCTACCAGCCTGTGGGGCAGGATTTTCCCGTTTTTATAAGCACCCAGTCAGGCGAGGAATATGCTCTGGCCAGAACCGAGCGGAAATCTGGGCATGGCTATCAGGGGTTTGCTTTTCACACCGCGCCAGATGTTAGTCTCGAAGATGACTTAATTCGTCGCGATCTCACTATCAATGCCATGGCCGAAGATGATGACGGCAGTATTATTGATCCCCATGGCGGCCAGCAGGATCTATCTAAAAAAATACTGCGCCATGTTTCCAATGCCTTCATCGAAGACCCTCTGCGAGTTCTTAGAGTTGCACGTTTTGCCGCACGTTACCATCATCTTGGTTTTAGCATAGCAGCGGAGACGCTGAGTCTGATGTCGACAATTTCAGCCAGTGGCGAATTACAGCATTTGGTTGCAGAGCGAGTATGGAAAGAAACCGACCGCGCCCTGTGCGAGCGATCTCCCGATATTTATATCCAAGTATTGCGTGACTGTGGTGCCTTAGCCGTGCTTTTTCCTGAAGTTGAGAAGCTATTTGGCGTCGCTCAGCGCGCCGATTACCATCCGGAAATTGATACCGGCATTCACACGTTAATGTCACTGCAACAGGCCGCACGCCTTTCCGACAGCTCACCCATTCGTTTTTCAGTACTGGTTCATGATCTCGGCAAAGGCATTACGCCTGACCACATTCTGCCCAGCCATTCAGGCCATGAAGCAAGAGGTCTACCGCTGGTAAAAGATGTGTGCGACAGGCTTAAAGTACCCAATGATCACCGTCAGCTGGCCATGGTAGTGACCGAGTTTCACCTGCTTTGCCATAAAGCCTTTGAGCTGCAACCCGAAACTATACTGAAGTTACTCAAAGCTATTGGCGCCTTGAAATCTAGCAGCAGATTGGAAGATTTTTTAACTTGCTGTGAAGCAGATGCGCGAGGTAGAACTGGGTTCGAAGATCGAGATTACCCCTCCTCTGCGTATCTACGAGGAGCTCGCGAATGCGTGATCAAAACAGATATTGCCGACTTGGTAGAAGCCGGTGTTAGCGGTGCCGAGATCGGCAAACAACTAAGCATGCGCCAAACAGCGGCGCTTACAGAATTCAAAGCCTATTATTCGGAATAATTTATGAACCACGAAAACAAGCCGCCTGTCGTTTTAATTACCGGTGCAGCGCGTCGTATAGGTGCTGTGATGGCGCGTATTTTTCACAGTCATGGCTATCAGGTCATTGTTCACTTCAACAATTCAGCCGCGGCCGCCGATAAACTCTGCGAAGACTTAAATTCTCAGCGTGAGGACAGCTGTCTACTAGTGCAGGCAGACCTTAATGATATGGCCGGCTTGCAGAAAATCGCCGATCTTGTCAGCTCTGTCGGCCGGTTGGATGTACTGATTAACAATGCCTCTAGCTTTTACCCCACGCCGCTAGAAAACTGCGATGACCAGCAGTGGAATGATCTGATTAACAGCAACCTTAAAGGCCCATTCTTTATCGCCCAAAAGCTGGCACCAATGCTGATTGAGTCGAAGGGCTCAATCATTAATATTTCCGATATGCATGCCCGTCAGGCGCTGCAGAGTCACCCCATCTACACCATTGCTAAAGCCGGCAATATTGCTATGACCAAATCGCTGGCTAAGGAGTTAGGCCCCAATGTGCGCGTTAATAGCGTCGCTCCCGGCGCCATACTGTGGCCAGAACATGAGTCAGATGATGAAGTAAAACAGAACTCTGTGTTGAGCAAAGTGCCCATGGGACGACTGGGTACAGAGCAGGATATTGCTCAGACAGCTTACTTTTTGGCCGTTGAAGCTACCTACATGACCGGACAAACCATCGCGGTTGATGGCGGCAGCTCTAATAGTCTCTAGCGGATAGTTAGCGGCCTTTAATTGGCAGCAAGGTGATTTCGACACGGCGATTTAACTGCTTGCCCGCAGAATTACCATTACTGGCAATCGGTTGGCACCCACCAAAACCAGTGGCATCTAACCAATCTCCCAAGATACACTCGGATCGCGAATAATCGGAGATTTTGAGCCGTAGGTACTAGTTGGCCCTGGTTAAATTTTTATCACGCCAGGTAAACGCCACAGGCCAGAGTTTCTGTTTATTTTTATCATAGCCCACCCAGTGTTGAGCATAGGTCTGCCCAGTTACCGGATGCTTGCTATGGGGGGCAATTTCAGCCAGAGGTAAAAGTACAAAGGCATTTTTAAGCACCTCATCTCTGGGCAGCTTAATGCCATCGATCTCAGCAGCCACGTCATCGACGGTCAAAATATCAATATCCAGGCTTCTGGCACCAAACTTTGGCGCACTGCGATCGCGGCCATTTTGATCTTCAATGGCTTTTAACCTTTTTGAAACATCACCAACGGCCATTCCGGTGTTGATGCCCACGACCAGATTGTAGAAACTGTCACCGGCAAACCCGACCGACTCGCTTTCGTAGACAGAGGAAACCGTTAGCTCACCAAAACAGTCTGCTAGAGCGTCAAGCGCCGCATTGATGCGTCGTTGACGCTCTATATTGCTACCAAGGCTCAGGTAGATAAGTGCCACTAGGCTCGCTCTCCTCGCTCTATAATGATACCTACATCCTGAGAACCTCTAAGGGCTCCAGGCTTACTGACACGCAGCTTCAACCAGGGCACAGAAAACTCGTTAGTGACTATATTGGCCACCTCTTCGGCCATACGCTCAACCAGCAAAAACTCCGCCTCTTCAATAAATGCAATTAGTCGCTTCGCTATAGATTTATAGTTCAGTGCATACTGAATATCATCTGTTTCAGCGGCTTTACGAATATCATGGGCCATTTCCAGATCCAGGCTCACCGTCTGCTTAACTTCGCGCTCCCAGTCATAGATACCAATAATGGTTTCGATACGCAGGTCTCTTATATAAACAATATCCATCAATTCTTTTCCTATGCCAAACTCGTCAACTGATCCAATGGCCATCTCGGTGTGGCACTGATCAGTAATGGGTTTTTCTGTCCGGCTAACAAACGCTGACAACCTGCGTAGGCAATCATGGCGCCATTATCCGTACAAAATTCATGTCGCGCATAAAACACCTCGACGCCCTCTTTCCCAAGGGCGACTTCGAGTTTATGGCGCAGTCGACTATTGGCCGACACACCACCTGCAATAACCAGTGTTTTAATATTGGCCTGACGCACTGCACGAGTACATTTGGTCACCAGCGTATCAACTACCGCTTCCTGAAAACCCGCGCAGATATCCAATATGGTCTGATCATCGGGCAGAACATCATCACCACGATTTTTCTCAATCAAATTACGGGTAAAGGTTTTTAAACCGGAGAAGCTAAAATCAAGACCGGGACGATCGGTCATTGGGCGTGGAAAACTAAATCGATCAATTTGCCCACGATCAGCCATCTCAGCCAATATCGGGCCGCCAGGATAGTCTAAATCTAGCAGTTTGGCGGTTTTGTCGAAGGCTTCTCCTGCCGCATCATCAATGGATTCACCCATCAACTCATACTCACCGATACCTTTAACTGATACCAGCTGGGTATGACCACCGGATACCAACAACGCCACAAAGGGAAACTGTGGCGGTTTTTCCTCAAGCATAGGAGCCAATAAATGGCCTTCCATATGATGCACACCAATCACTGGAATATCCAAGGCAAAACCCAATGCCGTGCCCATAGCACCTCCCACCATAAGCGCACCCATCAGACCGGGACCTGCTGTATAGGCAATACCATCGAGCTGACTTTTATCGACATTGGCCTCGATCAGTACCTTGTCCAGCATAGGTAGAATCTTGCGCACATGATCTCTGGAGGCCAGCTCAGGCACCACACCACCGTACTCTGCATGAAGTTTTACCTGGGAATAGAGCGTGTGCGCCACTAACCCCAGCTCGCTGTCGTATACAGCGAGTCCAGTTTCATCACAGGAGGTTTCAATTCCCAGTACTAGCATCTAAAACAGGCCTTGGTTGCAAAACTTTAGGGGTGTAACTTTAAACCCTCCGCGGCTCAGTGTGAACCGGTAGTTTTTTGGTACCAAAAGAGCATTAAAAATGCACTCAAAAACCTTTGCATAGATCAGGTGATGTGTATAGACTACGCGCCCTTGAAGAGCTGACTACAGACAGGCTGTATCAGCAGTTGATTTTCACTACAGGATTAAGCATTTATGCCAAGCGTTCGAATTAAAGAAAACGAGCCCTTTGACGTAGCACTACGTCGCTTTAAACGTTCATGCGAAAAGGCTGGAATTCTAGCCAAAGTTCGCAGCTGTGAGTTCTACGAGAAGCCTACGTGGGAACGCAAGCGTAAAGCGGCCGCCGCTGTTAAGCGCAACCAGAAAAAAGTATCTCGCGAATCACGCAAGTTTACTCGACTCTATTAAGAAATCTCTGCAACCAGAGTTTGTCTTAATAAGTTATAGCAAAGAGCGCCCAACCGGCGCTTTTTGTGTTTCTGGAATTCGGAAAGTCCGGATTCAAACAGCCCAATCCAATGGAGACCTGCCATGTCGATGAAAAAACAGATTAACGATGCGATGAAAGATGCCATGCGTGCTAAAGACAAGCCTCGTCTTGGTGCCATTCGCTTGATTCAAGCGGAGATTAAACGCATTGAAGTCGATGAGCGCATCGAAATAGATGACGCCCGCATACTGGCGATTCTCGACAAAATGGTTAAACAACGCCGCGACTCGATCAATCAATATGAAACCGCCGGACGCCAAGAGCTTGCCGATATCGAAATCGCAGAGATCAATGTAATTCAAGACTTTCTGCCAGCCGCGCTCAGCGATGCTGAAATCAGTGCCATGGTTGCGGCAGCTGTTACTGAAACCGGAGCCTCCTCAATGGCCGATATGGGCAAGGTAATGGGTATCCTCAAACCACAGATCCAGGGCCGTGCAGACGGCGGTGCGGTTAGTGGGCTGGTAAAAGCGGCACTAAATAGTTAAGCACGTTTATTTCCCCGTCGAAGGCGTTACACTGCTATACCTGAAAATTAATTACCTGTAGCGCCAATGGCTGGACTAATTCCACAGACTTTTATTGATGACTTACTCGATCGCGTCGATATCGTTGACGTGGTCAATTCCCGCGTACAGCTCAAAAAATCCGGCAAGAACTACAAAGCCTGCTGCCCCTTTCATGAAGAAAAAAGTCCTTCTTTCACCGTCGCCCAAGATAAGCAATTCTATTACTGCTTCGGCTGTGGCGCTGGCGGTAATGCACTCGGCTTTGTAATGGAATTCGATCGTCTCGACTTTATACCGGCAGTGGAGATGCTGGCCAAAAATGTTGGCCTGGAAATTCCTCGAGAAGCAGCACCAGATCGTGCAGTTAGCAAACAAAAAGACAGCCTGTATTCAATGCTGACAGAAGCCGATCGCTTCTTTCGCCAGCAGCTGCGGGTTAATCAGGCTGCAGGCTCAGCGGTAGAATATCTTAAGGGCCGTGGCCTAAGCGGCAAGATCGCTGCACAGTTTGGCGTCGGATACGCGCCCCCTGGCTGGGATAACCTGCTAAAAGCTGCAGGAACTGACCCCGCCAAAATAAAGCTTCTCGATGAGTCCGGTATGATTATCACCAAGCCGGAGGAAAAAAAGCAGTATGACCGCTTCCGTCACCGCATTATGTTTCCGATTCGCGACCAGCGCGGCCGCACCATTGGCTTTGGCGGCCGAGTCCTCGATGACAGCACACCCAAATACCTAAACTCTCCAGAAACCCCTGTGTTCCATAAAGGCAGAGAACTCTATGGTCTCTATGAGGCACGTCAGGCGTTAAAAGAAATTCCGCACCTTATTATGGTGGAGGGCTATATGGACGTTATCGCCCTTGCTCAATACGGCATTCACAATGCCGTGGCCACCCTGGGCACCGCCCTGACCGAAAGCCATCTGCAAAAGTTGTTTCGCTACACCTCTGAACTGATCTTTTGCTTTGATGGTGACAAAGCTGGACGCCGCGCTGCAGCTCGCTCTCTGGATATTGCCCTACCTGAAATGAAAGATGGCGTCTCAGCCAAATTTCTATTCTTACCTGATGGTGAGGACCCTGATAGCATGGTGCGCCAACTCGGCACCGACGACTTTCAAAAGCAAGTGGCCAATGCTCAGCCACTGTCTGAATTCCTATTTGAACAGCTTAGCGATGGTATTGACGCCAGCAATGCCGATGGCAAGGCAAGATTGAGCAAAGTCTGCGCACCGCAGATAAATCGTATTCCGCAGGGGGTTTTTCGCCAACTAATGCTCGAAGAGCTATCCCGTCGCACTGGCATTTCGGCTGACAATCTGCGCGACTACGTCGCTAGCCACAAAGCCCCCCAGCAGCGCAGTGCTGCGGCACTAGAACAAAAGCCACCCAGCTTTTCCTCTGAGCCCGGCCCGCAACATTTCGAGCGTGACTATGAGCGTGAAGAACAGCCACCGGAATATCAGCCAGGCAATGAGCATGAGCTATTTCCGGATATTGGCGATGAAAGAAGCACCAAAATTCGTCTGTCACCTATTAAATTTCTCACCGCCCTACTGCTTAACCATCCCGGATTAGCAGAGCATGCGGACGATATTGAGTTTCTGAAAATCGCCCCAGATGCAGATATGACATTATTTTTGCGGGTTCTCAAAGTGGTGCAGGACAACCCTACCTACAAGCCCTCGCATATCTTTGCCTACTGGCTAGGCACCCATGGCAATGCACAGGAAACAAAGATTTTACAGGCTCTGGCGGCCAGCGAACTCTACCATCCGCCCGTAGGCACTGGGCGCGATGATCATCAAGAGTTCTGTGACACTCTCGAGCATGTCAGCCGCAGTGCCTTCGATGCTCTCCCGGCAGCCGATAAAGCGATTCATTTACTGGCCCAAAACACCCTCAATGAGCGAGAAATCAAGCAGTTACATAAAATCCGCATGCAGCTGGCCGATGATCCCCAGTCCAATGAGTTAAAAAACAAGATAAAACAACGACTTGTAGTCTAAAGTGATAAAAATAATTTATGCCGAATAAACACCAAATTGTCAGGGACAACTGGGTTTTTATTCGATATAATTGCGCGCTATTTTTCGACCTCCCAACAAGTAAAATTGTCCTATGACCGAAAACATTCAAAAGCAACAATCCGGCATTAAAGACCTTATCGCCAAAGGTCGTGAGCAAGGATATCTCACATACGCCGAGGTGAACGATCACCTTCCTGAAGATATCGCCGATCCGGAGCAGGTCGAAGATATTATCCAAATGATCAATGACATGGGCATCACCGTTTTTGAAACGGCGCCAGATGCTGAACAGTTGTTGATGATGGCCGGAGATAATACCCCGGATGAAACAGCCGCTGCCGAAGCCGCAGCTGCGCTGGCCTCAGTGGAGTCCGAACAGCACCGCACCACAGATCCAGTGCGCATGTATATGCGTGAAATGGGCTCTGTTGAGCTGTTGACCCGTGAAGGCGAAATTGAAATTGCCAAACGAATTGAAGAGGGAACCCGCGAATTAATGTCTGCGGTTTCCGACTGGCCTGGTACCGTCGCCGCCATTATGGGGGAGTGGGACAAGGTTATTGCTGGCGACAAAAAGCTGACTGATATTATCAGTGGTTACCTCAATCCAATGGAACATGTTCCCTCTGCCCTGGCACAACAGCAGGCTGCAGAAGCCGCTGAAGCAGAAAGAATTGCCAACGGCGAAGAGATTGACGAGAAGGAAGAGGAAGAAGAGCACGAAGGTGGCCTGGACCCAGAGATTGCCACAGAGCGCTTCGAAGAAATTCGCACGCAGATGATTAAGGCAGACAAATCGATCGCGCGCAACGGCCGCATGGCATCTGCCTCAGTTAAGCAGATGGAAGAGCTCGCTGAGTTGTTCAAATATCTCAAACTGACACCACGGCAGTTCGACCCCTTAATCGCCATGGTACGCAGTGCAGTTGAAAAAATTCGCGCTGAAGAAAGAAATGTTATGCGCCTTTGTATCCGTTACGCCAAGATGCCTCGCAAAGAATTTATAAAATCATTCCCGGGCAATGAGACAAATCTAAAATGGACTGCGTCGCTGATCAAAGAAAAAGCGGACTGGTCAAATGGTATTGCCAACCAAGAAGCTGAGATTGCTAGAGCGCAGCGTAAATTGGCAAAGGTCGAAGAAACTAGCGGCCTGACTATTGTGTTTATTAAAGATATTAACCGTCGCCTAACCATCGGCGAAGCCATGGCACGCCGCGCCAAGAAAGAAATGGTTGAAGCCAACCTGCGCTTGGTTATCTCTATCGCCAAGAAATACACCAACCGCGGCTTGCAGTTCCTCGATCTTATTCAGGAAGGCAATATCGGACTGATGAAAGCAGTAGACAAGTTTGAATATCGTCGTGGTTACAAGTTCTCGACCTACGCCACCTGGTGGATTCGTCAGGCTATTACACGTTCCATTGCCGATCAGGCGCGCACCATTCGTATTCCCGTACATATGATTGAAACAATTAACAAACTCAATCGTATCTCCCGTCAAATGCTTCAGGAGATGGGTCGTGAGCCCAGCCCAGAAGAATTGGCAGAGCGCATGGAAATGCCAGAAGACAAAATTCGTAAAGTACTTAAAATCGCCAAAGAGCCAATCTCCATGGAGACGCCCATTGGTGAAGATGAAGATGCCAGCATTGGTGATCTGATTGAAGATACCACTATTGCACTGCCCGTTGATGAGGCGACCAAGCACAACCTCACCGAATCAACCCGTGATGTTCTAGGCAGCCTTACAGCTCGAGAAGCCAAGGTACTGCGCATGCGCTTTGGTATCGATATGAACACAGATCACACGCTAGAAGAGGTAGGCAAGCAATTTGACGTAACCCGTGAGCGAATTCGTCAGATTGAAGCCAAGGCGTTGCGTAAATTGCGCCACCCTACTCGCTCGGATCATCTGCGCAGCTTTATTGACGAGTAAAAGCGACAGACTGATTTCTGTCGTATTGAACGGGGCGAGATATCTAAAGACCCTTCAATCCGCTCAGGATCATAGATTAAAAATTAAGGGCCCATAGCTCAGTTGGTTAGAGCAGTCGACTCATAATCGATTGGTCGTAGGTTCAAGTCCTACTGGGCCCACCATTTTATTCATATAAATGAATAGCTTATAGCTTTACCTCTACCCCTACTCCCCTGATTACATATTCATACATCAGGTGCCATAGAGGTAACAGCTGATGGCTACATATATCTCCACCAATAACAAACCCAAAGTAGTTTTTCACAGGAAGGGCTACCCATCGCGCTGTAGAACGTTTCGCAAGAAGTCTGACGGGATCATCTGAGCACGAAAAGTCGAGTCAGAGATGGAAATCTTCCTGCCTCCAAACAACATTTTTATAATCAAAAACGGCGTTATCGATCTTTTTTATTTCGAACTATGGTGGTTTCGACTCTATCAGCCTGCAGGCACTTTTCAATCTCTTCCATCGACATATAGTCTAGATCCCAATGGTTACAGATATCGTTTCTATAACGGGTATGGTCTTTATCGGTAGACTCCGACTTTCTTCGATTAAAATATTTAAGTAAACGGTCGCTTATTGGCATTCAGTTGGTACGCCTAAACCTAATAAATAGATTGGTATAAATTTACTCGTGATCACGCGTCTAATCTTTATTCTGGCGACATTAAAGCAACAGAGCTCTGAGCCTATCCTTGCAGCCAAACTTCGGAGCCTAGATAGATGAGGTTTCCCGTAAATCTGTGATCGAAGCCCTAGAGTAATATCGTCAATCAATCGCTAATCTGTTACTGCCCTACAGCTTATTATTTGCTATCGATAGCGATCTATTCTTTTAAAATCCCCGGCAAGCTAGTAAGGAACTATCTGCTGTGATGGATCACACCACTGAGCCACCCAAACTTTTGTTCCCTTGATGTAGAACGCGGCATCACCATCAAAGATCCCCCGGTTGTCCTCATGCCACCAGTTACCCCCTCGTGCACCGACAGGACCGGCTTCGTTAATGGCCGCCGGAGACAGGCTATCTTTGCCATTAATCTGTGAAAGAAACAGTCGATCTTCTTGAACATAGGTACTTGGCTCAGCAAAGTAGCTTAGAGATATGGGTACAGAGAAGCGATCAGTACTTTCACTTATAGCTTGGTAGGTAAAGACATGGCGATTGTAGCGAGCTTCTGAGTAACTGCTGTCTGCCTCAGGAATCAACACTCGACTCTCTAGTGAATAGGGCCATCCATAGAAGAAACATTAAATAACTCAAGCTTTAATCTCCCCTCTTCGCCCTCCCCTAGGCCTAGTAATAGATCGTCACTCACCGGATGTAAAAAACCGGAAAAACCTGTAACTTCAAGTCCGCCGGCAATCAATGGATCCAGAGGGTTAGACAGATCGAGAACATACAGTGGATCAATACACTCAAAAGTAACTAGATACAGCTTTTTGCCAAAGCTGCGAACGCCGTAAAGATCTTCATTGGGCTTGCCGATCGGCGCAGGACGCTAAGGACCCTTGGTTCGAGTTAATAATTATTCTATTTCAAGCAGTTGATTGATACCCAGATTATGCGCCTTGGCGATCTTAAATAGCTGCCAAAGTGAGCTAATCGCTGTAGGGTCCTGTTCCATCCGTTGATACTGACGAACAGAAAGCTCGTAGTCAGCCATATCCTCCTGCACCAGCTCCCGATTTTTGCGCAACAGTACAATCCTATCACGAAGCTTTTGTTGCAGTTCGATAAATTCGTCATAATAAATTGAGTCTGGATTTGGCCGTTGCATAATATTGTTGACTACCCTGTCGAAGTTGTAGCGGGAAGATTGTCATATCCATTTTTTATCCAACACGTCAAGCCTGACCGATGCCAATAGCTTATATAACATTAGCCAGCTACGCCACACTATTTACGGTAATTGTTAGGTAAAATATACGATTTTTACGATTTAAAAAATAATCAGATCAACTGATAAATAGGGACTAGTGGACACCGCCGTCATTGCGCCTTAAATCACTCCGACAATTTATTTAATTGATCTATATCAATTAAATATCGCGATTGTTTAATTATTTTTCACAAATCGCAGCGGATATCCGCCAGATATTGAAAATATATCAAAGATATTTTTAGCGGCAGTTCGCGATCAATCTACGTCAAGTAATTCGTTAATATCCAAGTTGTGAGCCTCAGCGACTTTAAATAACTGCCAGTGCGAATAAATGGCTGTCGGATCATTTTCCTTGCGCTAGCGCTGACGTACAGACAATTCATAGTTAGCCATATCACTCTAAACAAGATGTCAATTTTTACGCAGTAAAAGAATTTTATAGCGCAACATGTTTTACAGTTTGATAAATTTTTAGGGGTAAATAGCGTCCGGATTTGAGCGCTGCGCAAGTTATTTACAATTTTCATATTGACGCGACGCGTCAAGCTTGGCATATTGATGTTGCAGAGGGGCGCCTAGCTTGGCGCACAAACATCCCTCCACCAAGGAGCATATTAAGGTGACTGTTAAAAATATTATTTTAAGACCCTATTTAACAAAATCTATCCTGTTAGCATCCATTCTACTAGGTGGACTATCCAGCTGCGCTAGCACCTCAACTGATGATAAAAAAAACTATAGAGTCGATCGCTACAGTCTGATCCGCAGCGCCAACTACACTCAGCGTGAACTGCTGGCATTGGAATTGAGTAATACAGCTGTGGTAAATAAACAGCGTCATCAACTACTAGTGGGAAGTTATTGCGACCTTATTGCTCGAAACGCCATTTATAGCGCCGACCAATCCAATGCCTGTTCGAATTCTGATGATACTAATAGCCAGCCTCCTGTCACCGGCCAATGCGTCGCTAATTTCCATCGCTGTATTAAAACCTGTGATCTGCGCAGCCGTGACTGCAGCACATGTGAAACCGCCGCAACAACTTGCCTCAACTCAAGCCAGACTAGAGGAATCGCCCTAAGCGAGACGCTATAAATAAGGAGTTAAGAATTTAGAAACACCGAACCATAACCTGTGGTACTTTGGTGCTAGGGCGGCTACAACTAAAATTGTAGCCGCCTTAGGACCATTTTTTATCCTCAGCCTTGCTCTATCCGGCAGCCAAACTCCTCACCTGCATCCAATAACCACTGAGCTATATAGTCTGCAAAACTGCGTCTTATAATCAGATCATAAGAACCATCGGACCTATTGCTTATAACTGCCGAGGCCTTGGCGAAGGTGGTTTGAACTGCCCGACCAGCGTTTGATGCGGCGAGGTCCCAGGCTTCAACGTCATACACAGTGGATTTTTTAAGAACGGTTGCAACACCAACTCCTCGCAGATTAATACAGGTCTGCCCCCCACTTACATCAACAATGGCAATATGACCTTTGAGCGCTTTGCGCAGTGCTCTCTCTATGACTTGCGGCTGACCAGCAATCTCTATAACCAGCCACTCGCTCGGGCCAAGCCAATAGATGCTGGTATTACCCTCTTGGTGATAGGTGCATGACTTTAACGGCAAAACAACGCCTAAGGTTTTAGCAACCGCAGCACAAAATGCGATATCGTTGCTATCACCGCGCAAGATTAAGTACGCACTCAAAGGGGCCTCTTTTACCACCAGACCACATTCTGCTTCGCCATTAAATAACTCATCAGCGCTAGTGCTTTTATTAAACAAAGACTGAAAATAAAACAGCGGTGATTCCAGCTTAATTCCATTAGACATGGTGACGCTCTCCCTTCGGATCATAAAAAACGGAACTAACAATTTCTGATGCAATACTGCGCCCATCTGCCAATGGGCAGTACACCACTTGCCCCAACCTTTTATGACCGCCTTTAACCACGGCAAGGGCAATGGAATGCCCCAGACTGGCACTGTAATAGCTCGAGGTAACATGACCCTGCATAGCCATAGGTATTTTCTGCTTGGCATCAAACACCACCTGTGCGCCCTCTGGTAAAACCTCTTTGGTGTTCAAAGGTTTTAGGCCTACCAGCTGCTTGCGATTACTGCGTACCGTATCGCTGCGCTGCAGAGATCGCCATCCAATAAAACTGAAGGTTTTGTTTTTTCCTACGACCCAGTCCATATTCATATCAGCCGGTGTCATTGAGCCATCAGTGTCTTGTCCAACAATAATAAAGCCCTTCTCAGCACGCAGAATATGCATGGTTTCAGTGCCATAAGGGGTGATATTAAACTCTTCCCCTGCGGCAATAAGCGCCTCCCAAATATGTCGACCATAATGTGCTGGCACATTAACCTCGTAGGAGAGCTCACCGGTAAAGCTAATACGGAAGACCCGGGCCTTAACTCCAGCCACTGTGCCATCGCGCCAATCCATAAAGGAGAATGCGTCGCTGGACAGATCAATATCACTGCATACCTTGGCAATAACCTTACGGGCATTGGGGCCTGTAACAGTAGCTGTGGTCCAGTGATCAGTTACCGATGTGAAGTACACCTGCAGCTCTGGCCATTCGGTTTGCTGCCAAAGTTCCAGCCATGCCAGTACCCCTGCAGCTCCGCCAGTAGTCGTAAACATCAGGTAGTGATTGTCACCTAAACAGGCGCAGACGCCATCGTCGAAGATCATTCCATCCTCTTTTAGCATCACGCCGTAGCGACATTTTCCTGGCGCTAGTTTTAGGTATGAATTGGTGTACATGCGCGTAATAAACTCGGCGGCATCCGGCCCCTGAATATCTATTTTGCCCAGCGTGCTGGCATCTAAAATACCCACACTATTGCGCACGGCCAAACCTTCACGATCGACTGCCTGTTGCATGGTTTCGCCTTGCTTGGGGAAGTACCAGGGTCGCTTCCACTGGCCAACATCTTCAAACTGAGCGCCCTGCTCTACATGCCAACGATGTACCGCCGTAAAGCGCTCGGGATCAAATAGGTTGTTGACATCGCGGCCAGCAATGGCGCCAAAGGTGGTCGGGGTATAAGAGGGCCTAAAGATGGTGGTACCGGTCTCGGCAATACTTTGATCTAGCGCATTGGCCAAAATTGCCATGCCATTAATATTGCCCAGCTTGCCCTGATCGGTACCAAAACCTAGTGCCGTGTAACGCTTAACATGCTCAACAGACTCGAAGCCTTCACGAACTGCCAGCTCAATACCACTGGCACTAACGTCTAGCTGGAAATCAACAAACTGACTTGGCGCGCGACTAGTGATTTTGGTATGTGGTACCAAAAATAATGCCTGCTGTGGCTGCTCTGAATACTCGTCAACGTCAATAGCTGGAAACTGTAAGTTGCCATCGCCATGACCGCTGAGCATAGCTGCTTGAGCGCCGGCACTGGCACCCTCTGACAGGCAACCCATTAAATCAAAGGTTCCTCTACAGGCACCAGCAGAGCGCTCCTGCTGCTTGGAGTCGCCAGGCCTGAAACCTACAATACTAGCATCCCATTCTGGCTTGGCCCCAGTGTGTGAGCTCAGATGAACGGCGGGACTCCAGCCTCCTGAACAGGCAATCAGGTCACAGGCCAAACGTCGAACAGCACCAGTGACCTGGGTACCGGCTTCATTGATAGGCGCAACCAACGCGCGCTTCACGCGCTTACTACCCTGAGCCTCGATAAGCCCATGACCTGCGATTACCTCAATCCCTATCGCTTTTACCGCCGCCACAATATCGCCGCAGGGGTTACTGCGAGTATCAACTACGGCGACCACTTCACGACCTATCCGCTGCCAGTCCAGAGCGGTCTGATAGGCATTGTCATTAGTGGTAAATACGACTAACTTATTTCCGGGCGCAACCCCATAACGATTGACATAGGTGGAGACAGACGAAGCCAGCATCACACCGGGAATATCATTGTGGGCAAACACCAAGGGCCGCTCAAAGGCACCTGTTGCCAATACTACCTGGGCCGCTCGCACTCGGTGCAAACGCTGACGCGCACCACGAGTGGAAATCAGTCCCAGATGATCCGTGCGACGCTCTAAGATGGTTAAAAAGTTATGATCGTAATAGCCAAACACCGTACTGCGCGGTAGCATCTGTACATTGCTGTAGGCCATAAGCTCCGCCACTAGACTGGCAACCCAGAGTGGCGCAGCTATGCCATCCACCTGTTGTTTGGACGCCAGTAAGGTACCGCCAAACTGTGACTGCTCATCGGCAATAATCACCCTTGCCCCTGTGCGTGCAGCTTCGCGAGCAGCCACGAGCCCAGCTGGCCCTGCACCAACCACCAACACATCACAGTGCTGATTTAGTTTGTCATAGCTATCTGGGTCTGCCTCAACCGGTGTTGCACCCAAACCTGCAGCCTTGCGAATAAAGTGCTCATAGGTCATCCACAATTTTTTTGGATACATAAAGGTTTTGTAATAAAAGCCAGGCGGCATCAGGCGACCAAAGGCTCCTATTAGACCCATCACATCAAAATTTACACTGGGCCAACCATTGACGCTGGAGGCTTGCAAACCCTGATACAGCTCTACCTGAGTGGCTTTAAGATTCGGAATTGTTCCAGCGCCAGAACCCAGCTGGACAATAGCGTTGGGCTCTTCAGCGCCATGACCAAATATGCCACGCGGACGCGCATACTTAAAACTGCGGCCGACAACATTGACACCATTGGCCAATAGCGCAGATGCCAATGTATCACCGGCAATGCCCTGATAGGCTTTACCATTAAACGTAAAATCAATCGCTACGCCGCTATGCGACTCTAATCTATTCTGGCTCATGAGTTGACCCCGGTGATCGTTGGCTGGGTACCGGTTTTATAGGTTTCCAAAATTTCATAGGTCACTGTATTGCGCGTGGCATTAAAATAGCGTCGGCAACCCACAGCGTGATACCACATCTCATGGTGGATGCCGTGCGAATTAGTGCGGAAAAACAAATAGTCGCCCCAGTCTTTATCATTTAAGGTTTCAGGCGCCAGCGGTCGCACAATATGAGCTTCACCACCATAGCTGAACTCTTCCTCTTCGCGGTTTTCCTGACAGTGGGGGCAGTAAATTAATAACATATTTTTCTCGTATCTAGTGAGCTACACCGGCGGCACCATGCTCATCAATCAGCGCGCCAGTATTAAATCGATCAACAGTAAAAGCGGCTGCCAATGGGTGCGGGTGATCGTTGGCAACTGTATCGGCAAACACATAACCAGAACCGGGCGTGGCCTTAAACCCGCCCGTTCCCCAGCCGCAGTTAAAGTAGAGTCCCTGCACTGAGGTCTTACTAATAATTGGGCAGGCGTCTGGACAGGTATCTACAACCCCGCCCCATTGGCGATTCATGCGCACGCGACTAAAGGCTGGAAATAATTCGCAAATTGCTTGAATGGTATGTTCCACCACATTGAATGAGCCGCGCTGCCCGTAGCCGTTGTAACTGTCGACACCGGCACCAATAACCAAATCACCTTTATCTGACTGACTGATATAGCCATGCACCGCATTGGACATAACCACTGTGTCTAAACAGGGTTTAACCGGCTCGGATACGAGCGCTTGCAAAGGGCGCGATTCAACTGGCAATCTCAGCCCCGCCATGGCCGCAAGCACCCCTGAATTACCTGCAGTGACACAGGCCACTTTGCGAGCGCCGATAAAGCCATTGCTGGTCTCAACGCCGACTACGGCGCCCTCTTTGCGGCGAATACCTGTCACTTCGGTCTGCTGAATTAAATCGACACCCAATGCATCGGCGCCCCGCGCATAGCCCCAAGCCACCGCATCATGCCGCGCAGTACCACCGCGCGGCTGCCATGAGGCTCCTAGAATTGGGTAGCGGCTATCGCGAGAAATATTAATTAATGGGGCGATCTCTTTGATGCGCTCGGGACTAACGACTTCGCCGTCGATACCATTGAGACGGTTGGCATTAACTCGCCGCTCAATGTCACGCATATCTTGCAAGTTATGGCCCAGATTAAGCACACCACGCTGACTAAACATAACATTGTAATTAAGCTCTTGGCTAAGACCCTCCCACAATTTTAGCGACAGGTCATAGAGCTGCGCCGCCTCATCCCAGAGATAATTAGAGCGAATAATCGTGGTGTTGCGCGCTGTATTACCACCACCCAAATAACCTTTCTCAATCACCGCAATATTGGTAATTCCATGGACCTTGGCAAGGTAATAAGCTGTGGCTAAACCATGACCACCACCACCAACAACAATCACGTCATAGTCTTTTTTGGGGGTTGGACTGCGCCACACTTTCTGCCAATTTTCATGGTAGCTCAGCGCATTTTTTAGCAGGCTGAAGGCGGAATATTTTTTCATGGTCGTTACTCTACGCAATAGCGGTGTCTAGCCTCTATTGGAGCAATTAGCTCCAGCTCACAGATAGAAGAAAACCGACAACCTCAGCGTCAAAAAGCGACAAATGCTCGGAAATCGACCAAAATGGCAGTTACATTCAAGATAATAGGTAGTTTTGTTGTATATAAACGCCTCAAATTCTACACTGCAAGCTGATAAATCAACCTTGTTTGATGGTCGCCAACATGTCTAAAAAAACTAACCATAATAAAGTGTCACCCAATTTGTCGGTGGGTTTTGTACTCATGCCAAGCTTTACCTTACTCCCCTTTTCGGCCTTTGTTGACGCCCTGCGGCTAGCCGCAGATGAAGGGGATCAAAGCCAGCAGATAAATTGTCAATGGACGGTAATGGGTCCTAGCCTAGCGCCTATATCATCCAGTTCTGGAGTACAGGTAAAACCCTGGGAAACCTATAGAGATCCTAAAGAATTTAACTATATTGTGGTGGTCGGTGGACTGCTTACAGAAACATTGCGAGGCAGCCGGCATGTGATTAATTACCTCCAGCGGGCGGATCGAGCCCATGTGCCGATTGTTGGTTTATGCACGGGTTCGTTCGCGATGATTCGCGCCGGTCTGATGCATCAGCGACGCTGCTGTGTAAGCTGGTTTCACTATCGAGATCTGGCTGACCGCTACGCTGATGTTATTCCCGTAGCCGAACAGCTATTTGTCGACGATGGTGATCGTATTACCTGCGCTGGTGGCGCTGTGGCTGCAGATCTTGCGGCCTATATTATTGAACGCCATTTGGGACAGAGCTGGGCGCGCAAAAGTCTGCGTATTTTGGTGATGGATAGCCCGCGACCAGCCAATGCACCCCAGCCTCAACCCGCATCAGATTACCAAGTAAACAATAAATGGGTTGTGCGAGCGCTATTATTGCTCGAACAAAATCTGAGTAGGCCACTGTCTACCGACGAAATTGCTGACCGCCTTAGTATTTCCAAGCGCCAACTTGAGCGTTTATTTATGAGTGAAACTGGCGATAGCCTGCAAAAATTTTACCGCAAAATTCGGCTAAATTATGGACTCTGGTTACTGCAGAATACTGAGCGTTTGATCACTGATATTGCTCAGGAAACAGGCTTTGCTGACACGGCACATTTCTCGCGTGCGTTTCGTGCCACCTTTGATAAAAAACCTACAGAATATCGCGCCTAACTAACCAGCACTCACACAGTTCTAGCGATGCACTCGTCGCTCATTACTGGGCGGCTTACCATACAGATCGCTGTAGCACTTACTGAAATGCGGCGCTGTAGAGAAGCCGCAGCTAATCGCCACATCAATAACTGGAATAGAAGTCTGCAACAGGAGTAAGCGCGCTTTAGAGAGACGCAGTTCCAAGTAATATCTCGATGGCGCACAGTGTAAATACCGATTAAATAGACGCTCTAACTGACGACGCGAGATACCTACATAGTTGGCCACTTCGTCGAGCGTTAGGGGCTCTTCAATATTACTCTCCATCAATGTCACTGCATCCACCAAACGCGGCTGACTGGCACCAATAAGGTACTGAAGGGGCGCTCGCTGAGCATCTTTCTCAGTGCGCACTCGATCACAGGTGAACTGTTCAGAGATTTGCTGAACTAACTGATGACCATGAATACTGGCAATAAGATTAAGCATCAGATCAATCGAGCTAATGCCACCAGAGCAGGTGTAACGATCGCGATCAATCGCAAAAAGACTGGACGATAATTGCAGTTTAGGAAATTCTTCGCGCATACTGGCTAGGTTTTCCCAATGAATGGTACAGCGATAACCATCCAATAAGCCGGCACTGGCAAGCACATAGCTACCAGTGCAGAGGCCGCCGAGTGGAGTTTTATTTTTGGCAAAATTGCGCAGACTATCGAGGAGTTGCTTAGTGCAATAATCTTTGATGTTGTAACCACCACAGACCAGTAATATCTTGGCCTCTTCGGCTCGTTGCAGACCGCCATTAAGCTTTACTTCAAGGCCTGCACTCGACACCACAGGTTCACCATCAAGGCTGTAGGTTGACCAGCGATAGAGCTCACGGCCACTAAGACGGTTAGCCATACGCAGCATACCCACGGCATTAGAGAATGTACTCAGGGTATATTCGGGCATTAATAAAAACCCTACATGAAGGGTTACTAAGGGCTCAACAGAATCTACAGCGATCTCATCGGACATTTTCAAACGCCTTCTTTTATTTGGCACTCTTTCTGAGCGTCTTTTTAATGAGTATAGATCAAGAATCTAGTTTTTTAGAAGACTTTTTTACTCTTACTTATTGGGGTTATCGTCTTCGGCGCTTTCTACCACTGCTGTTATCTGAAACCTCTTTAAATACCGGTCTGGCGACCACGGTAAACAGATTTGGAAATGGATCTTTTTTATTGGGAAAGGCCATCGCATCGACAAAATAATCCTGAAATTTCGGCTCCATGGCGGTCTCAATTTTCTCGATATTTTTAACCAGCGTTTCAATGATATCTCGAGACTGACTATTTAAAAGTGCAATACGTGCACCAGTGCCAGCGGCATTGCCCGCTGAAGAAACCTCGTCCAGCACACAGTCAGGAATCAATCCCAAGACCATCGCATGCTGCACATTGATATGACTACCAAAGGCACCAGCCAAACGAATGCGCTCAACTTTTTGCGTGCCTATATGATCCATTAACAATTTCACCCCGGCATAGAGCGCGGCTTTGGCTAACTGAATTTGCCGAATATCATTTTGCGTGACCACAATCTGCGCTTCGTCATTGACTGGTGTATGTAACACATAGGACCAGGTGCGATCGTTTTGAATAATTCTTGGGCTGCGTGCTGCAAGTTCACCATCGACAATACCATCTACGGTGACTATGCCCGCCAGATACATCTCAGCAACCACTTCGATAATGCCGGAACCACAGATACCAGTCACACCATGACTCACAATGGCCAGATTAAAGCCCTCTTCATCGGACCACAGATCGGAGCCGATCACTTTAAAGCGCGGCTCCAAGGTTTCGGGGTTAATTCGCACCCGCTCGATCGCACCAGTAGCCGCGCGCTGACCACAACTAATTTGTGCGCCCTCAAAAGCCGGGCCAGTAGGGCTGGAGCAAGCCAGCAAACGTTCGCGATTACCCAGTACAATTTCTGCGTTGGTGCCCACATCGACCAGCAGGGTCATTTGATCCTGATTCTGTGGTTCCTCAGAGAGAATCATGCCTGCGGTATCTGCGCCCACATGACCAGCGATACAGGGCAATATATAAATTCGACCACCGCCATTAATCTTTAAATCTAACTCAGCGGCCAGTACTTCCACCGCCGCATCTGTGGTCAGAGCAAATGGCGCGCCGCCTAATTCCACCGGGCTAATACCCAACAAAATATGGTGCATGATTGGATTGGCCACCAGCGAAACTTCAAGAATATCTTCAACACTGGCCTCTATCTCCATAGCTACTTCGGCAAATAGACTATTGAGTGCCTCGCGAATCACCAGCGTCATCTCATCGGCCCCTTCCGGATGCATCATCACGTAGGAGACACGACTCATTAAGTCTTCACCAAAACGAATCTGAGGATTCATCAGGCTAGCGCTCGACAGTACCTCGCCGGTTGAGAGATTACATAGATGGGCGGCAATCGTGGTTGAACCCACATCCACCGCGACCCCGTAGGCCTTATCTATAAAGCCGGGCCACAGAGCAATAATCTGATGGTTTTTATGCACAGCAACCGTAATGCCGCGCTTACCTTCGGCCAAGACCGGCTGCAGGCTTTTTAATAATTTATTATCACAGGTTAGATTAGGTAATTTCCATTCCTGCTCCAGTGCTTCGATCAGCCGCTGCAAATCCCCTTTGGGCACATGCATATCTGCTTCTTCTACCTGCACATAATAAAGCCTGATGGCTGGGTCGAGACTAATATCTCGATACTCAGCGTCTTTGCGCACAATCTGACGATGCACCTGACTCTCCGGGGGTACATCAATAACCACATCGTCGAGCAGCAAAGTATGACAACTTAGGCGCCGGCCATTGGCCAATGGCGTTTTGCGTTCACCATATTTAATTTCGGTCGCGCACATTTCAGAAAGATGACTGCTATCAGAGTTAATCTGATGTTTAGCAAAAGACCCTTCGGCACAGGTAATCTGACAGCGACCACAGAGACCGCGACCACCGCAGACCGAGTCGATATCCACACCCAATACTCGCGCCGCATGGAGCAGCGGTGTATTGATCGGAAAACTACCGCGCCGACCGGAGGGGGTAAAAACCACTTTAACCATATCTTGCAAAATACAACTAACCTCTTCTTCTGCGACCGCCACGCGCTCGCCCCTCGCCTTCAGAGACGGGCTCACGGTAGGCTTTTATCCAGTTGGTGCAGTTGGGATCATGGCCCATCATCACGTCGCCACCGCGCACTGCCGCCATCACTTCCGGATGCAGTGGGCTGGTAATGGCCGAGGTCATACCTGCACCCATGGCCATAGTTAAAAATGCACTGTTAATACCATTGCGATTGGGCAGGCCAAAGCTCACATTTGAGGCACCACAGGTGGTATTAACTTTTAATTCCTCACGCAGACGGCGCACTACATGCATTACCTGCAGGCCGGCGGTGTTAATGGCACCTATAGGCATAACCAGGGGATCGACGATCACATCGCTGTAATGAATACCGTGGTCAGCGGCGCGCTCAACAATCTTTTTAGCCACGGCAAAGCGTTCATCCGGATCCTCTGAAATACCAGTTTCATCATTGGAGATAGCCACTACTGAGGCACCGTATTTGGCCACTAAAGGTAGTACTCGCTCTAATACTTCATCTTCACCCGTCACCGAGTTCACCAGTGCCTTGCCCTGATAAACCGATAGACCGGCCTCAAGCGCTTCAATAATTGAAGAATCAATACTGATAGGCGCGTCGGTAATCGACTGCACCAACTGAATCGCTTCGGCGAGAATACGCGGCTCATCGGCCAGCGGAATACCCGCATTCACATCCAGCATCTGAGCCCCAGCTGCAACCTGCGCCAGTGCATCGGCTTCGACACGACTATAGTCTCCCGCCTTCATTTCTTCGGCCAAAATTTTACGGCCGGTGGGATTAATACGCTCGCCAATAATCACAAAAGGCTGATCAAAACCAATTTTGACTTCTTTAGTGGCGGAACTAATAGTTGTGATGGTCATGCTGTTCTCCAGAGTTTAACGATTCGGATGCCAGGGGGTTCGATCTCCCAGCACCTTGGTTTTTTCTACTATTTCGGCGATCCGCTCTTCCTGGCGGTAGGCCATAATATGCACACCACTAGCGCCCTCTATTTGGCGAATTTCATTAACCATATCAATACAGATATCCACGCCTTCCTGTTTTTGATCTTGGGCGCCCGCCAAGCGTTTAATGATCCTATCGGGAATATGCACCCCCGCCACATTACTGCGAATCCACTCTGCAGATTTAGCCGAGGCAAGGGGACCAACACCGGGCAAAATAAAGATTTTCTTATCCAAACCCATGTCTCGAACTTTTGCCATATAGTCTTTAAGCATTTCAATATCAAAGCAGTATTGGGTCTGCACAAACTGCGCGCCGGCCGCGACTTTTTTGGCTAATCTAAGAGGCCGATAATCAAAGGGTGGCGCAAATGGATTGGCTGCCGCGCCCAAAAATACCTGTGGTGGCGATGTGATTTTGCGACCACTGAGAAACTGACCCTCGTCGCGCATACCGCGCAACATTTGCAGGCTGGTCATACAGTCCATATCAAAAACCGGTTTGGCTTCAGGGTGGTCGCCGGACTGCACTCCATCCCCGGTTAAACAGAGAATATTGGACACCCCCATGGCGGATGCACCCAGCACATCACCCTGCATCGCAATACGATTTTTATCGCGACAGGACATTTGCATAATCATTGAGTAACCGCGGCGAGTGAGCAGCGCACACATACCGACGCTAGACATATGACAGTTAGCACCTGATCCATCTGTGGCATTAATCGCATCCACATGACCATCAAACAGGGCCGCTCGCGCATAGACTTCATGGGGATCGGCAGAATCTGGCGGTGCTATTTCAGCGGTCACAGCAAACTGTCCAGCACGCAGCACGCGCTCAAAACGGCCCGGGGAATCATGGCCCGGCAGTATTGGCAGGTTCTCTCCTATCATGGGTTCATCATCGAAAATCATTTATCGACTCCCCAATTTTTTCGCACCGCGCGCAACCAGGCACTGGTACCTTTAAGGCGCACATCCACTGGTGCCTGAATAATCTGAATGGTAGATTCAGGGCTTCCCATCAGCTTACTGCCTTCCCAGGATGTTACCCAGACACAGACCATATCCGGATCCACTTCGCAGTTACCATTAGCTCTCACACCGCCACAGGGGCCATTGCGCAGTGTTTTGGGGCAGTTCATCGGACAGGCCATTCCTGTTTCACCCAGGGTGCACTGGCCGCAGGATTTAGAGTCAAAAAGAAAACCTTTAACCCGCTTTTCGATCGCGGCAAATCCCGAATCCAAACGTTGATAACCCAGCCATTTAAGTAGTGGATATATGGCGGTCAGGCAGGTTTCTAGGCCTTTATAGACCCAGCGCAGCCAGCGGGCATTATTGACCGACCAGTAGCGAACGGCTTTCATACGGACTTGCCCGCAATACCTTTGCTGGCAATCAGCGCGGCAATATCTGCATTGGAATAGGCGGCCTCAATAGCATCAGCAAACTGCTGAGCAAGGTCTTGAGGCGTATGCTCTCCATTACTCTCACTTTTGGCATCGCGGTTAATTGAGGTGGTGACCCGCCGCCAGTCCTCGAGATATTCATCACTGCCTCCTTTGCCCGCGCGCATAGCAGCGCGGTCAATGGCCGCCTGAAAACGGTGACTGAGCATAGCTTTGCCGCGAACACGACCACTTTTAACCAGCACCTGTGCAGGAATATCACGCCAAAATACTTCAATCTTTTGCATAGGGTCACCCAACTATCTAAATTTTAAAACTTGCTCTTGCAGGCCAGTCTCCAGGTCGCCGTAACCGCTGTGTTCATGGCGAAACGCCAAACCCAAAAACTCAGCGGCTGCCTTGGCTTTATCCACTAATTCTGTATCCAGTCGCTGTGATAAATAGACCACCAATCTGTAGTGAGCGAAATATTGATCCCGCAACTGTGGAAATTTATCGAGCTTTAAACCTTTAACCATCAAGCGATCAAAGTTCTCGACCAAAAAATCTGTCAGATAAAAGGTACCCAGCTCCTGCTCGGCCAAATCATTAAACCGCTCTTCACCGGCATAAAATGAGTAACAGTGCGCACCAGGCAATCGATCAATTTTTTTATTGCCGGTATCAATCTCTTGCGCAATTATTCTGTCAATCTCACCACCGGTACCGCAGTCACCATAGCCAATAAAAATATGTTGATACTGGCCGCGATTTTTCTCTAACGCTGCGCGTAGCTTTTGCGGAATCAGTTTTGGCTTATTGTGTAACTCGGCATCCAAACATTGCAGATCAATCTGAGTCCAACCATTGACCTTCTGTAGCCAGATAATTTCATGAGCCAGTGCACCGCAGGCAATCACTAATAGTTTTGCCTGAGACGGTGCAACCACCATTAGGCAGACTCTAGAACTCTGCGCTCAGACACCAACCGAATAGCCGTGGTTGCAGCATCTGCTGCATCTCGGCAGTAGGCATCGGCACCCACTGCATCACCAAATTCCTGGTTGAGTGGCGCACCACCGACCATGACAATATATTTTTCACGCAGCCCCTGGTCTTTTAGCGCATCAATCACAACCTTCATATAGGGCATGGTAGTGGTCAGCAGCGCAGACATACCAAGAATATCCGGCTTATGACGCTCTAGAGTCGCTATATAGTCTTCAACAGAGTTATTGATACCCATGTCATGAACTTCAAAACCCGCGCCTTCCATCATCATGGCGACCAGATTTTTACCAATATCATGGATATCACCTTTGACGGTGCCAATCACCATGGTGCCAACAGGCTTGGCACCTGTCTCAGCCAATAGTGGTTTTAAGATGGCCATGCCACCTTTCATTGCGTTCGCTGACAGCAGCACCTCAGGCACAAACAAAATACCATCGCGGAAGTCGATGCCGACAATCGTCATACCATCAACCAATGCTGTGGAGAGCACCTTTTCCGCAGACCAGCCGCGATCGAGAAGAATCTGTGTGCCCTCTTCGATCTCTTCTTTTAAACCATCGTACAGATCGTCATGCATCTGCAATACCAGATCATCATCGGATAATTCGGCTAGTACGATATCGTCTTCATCAGGCATGGGATATGACCCTCAATTAGGTGTAACTTAATAGTCTCGATCTTCAAACGAGCCTTTGCGACGCGCCATAAAGTCCAATAATGCTTCATCAACCGCTGGGTCAATGACCGGTGCCTGATACTCATTGAGCATCTTTTTCCACAACACATTGGCGCGCTGAGCGGTATCTAAGGAACCGTCCACTTGCCACTGCTCATAGCTATTGTTATCAGCCACAGTTGAACGATAAAAGGCGGTTTCAAAGTTTTTCAATGTGTGGGCAGAACCCAAGTAATGCTTACCTGGACCCACTTCACGAACCGCATCCAGCGCCTGCCCGTTCTCGGACATATCCATACCAGACAGCAGCACTTCAATCATACTGGCCTGGTCGCAATCCATAATAAATTTTTCGTAACCCATCGCCAGACCACCTTCCAACCAGCCGGCGGTGTGGAGCATAAAATTAACGCCGGCCAGTGCACTGGTTTGCAATGTATTGGCGGCCTCATAGGCTGCTTGAGCATCGGGGAGTTTCGAACCGGTCAATCCGCCACCACTTCGAAAGGGCACGCCTAAACGACGAGCCAGTGCCGCTGCGGCATAGATAACCTGACTGGGTTCTGGAGTGCCAAAGGTCGGTGCCCCTGTGGCCATAGAGACAGCCGCTGCGAAGGTACCAAAGATAACCGGTGCACCAGGACGGCAGAGCTGGGTAAAGGCAATACCCGCCATTGCCTCTGCAAGAATCTGTGTCACGGTGCCAGCCGTCGTCACCGGCGACATAGCACCGGCAAGAATAAAGGGTGAAATCACCGTGGCCTGATTATTGCGCGCATAAACCTTTAATGATCCAAGCATCGTGGCATCGTAAGTCATCGGTGAGTTCACATTGATCAGACTAGTCAGCACACAGTTTTGGTCAACAAATTCATCGCCAAAGACCAGCTTGGCCATATCGACAGTGTCCTGAGCACGCTCATGGTGAGTAACCGACCCCATCAGCGGCTTATCGCTGTATTTAAAGTGACTGTAGACCATATCGAAGTGGCGCTTATTAACCGGCAGATCGACAGGCTCACAGATGGTGCCACCGGAATGGTGCATGCCTGGCGCCATATAGGCCAGTTTTACAAAATTCTGAAAGTCTTCAATAGTCGCGTAGCGACGGCCCTGATCAATATCATGTACAAAGGGAGAACCGTAGGCAGGAACTAGTACAGTACGCTTGCCGCCGATAATCACATTGCGCTCTGGGTTGCGCGCATACTGGGTGTATTCTCTCGGCGCAGTGGCCTGAATAATTGAACGACAAAGGCCCTTAGGAAAATGGACTCTGGCACCCTGCACATCGGCGCCGGCATCTTTCCACATTTGCAGCGCTTCTGGATCATCAAGAAAATCAATACCGATCTCTTCCAGTAAGATATCTGCGTTGGCTTCAATCAGCTGCAGATCCTCTTCAGTCAAATACTCGAGATAGGGGATTTTACGTTCAATAAACGGTGAGGACTTTACTACCGCACTCTCACGCGATGCTCGGCGCCCTTCGCGACCACCGGCCTCTCGCCCTGCTCTTCTTCGCCCAGTTAATTCAGTCATATGCCTCTTCCCACCACACCGTCATCTTTTCTTATTAAGCGCCGCCAGCATGTCCAATTTACAGCCATCAGCTCTAATTTATTGAGTCCATTATTGCTCGCAGTCTGTGCCTGTTTAGGCCGCGCCGCATATGGTTTTGCGACGCAGGAGTACCAGTCCACGACGCACCTAAATACTAGGCTCTCAAACAGTTATTATCGGCATCAAACGGCGACTCTTCGATCACAGTCGCCCGGTAGCGATCACCGAGAATCTCAATCTCTAATTCTGTCCCTATGGCACCGTAGACGGTCCTTACTAAGCCCAGCGCCAACGACTTATTGGTGCGGAACCCAAAGCCACCAGAAGTCGCTCGACCCACCAGCTGGCCGTCTTTGTACAGGCCTTCAGAACCGCGAGCATCGGCATCCGTAACTCCATGCACTTCCAAGGTGGCAAAGCAGTTATCAAAGCCTCTTTCCTGCCAAGCAATCAGCGCTTTTTTGCCTACAAAGTCACAGTCTTTATCCAGCTTCACAAAACGCTCCAAGCCTGACTCCAGTGCGGAATATTCGATCGACATTTCGCGGGGAATCAAACGGTAGGACTTCTCCATACGCATGCTGTCCATAGCGCGAATACCAAAAGGTTTGATATCAAACTCGGCACCGGCCTTCATCAGCTCATCGAAGATATAGTTTTGCATCTCAATGGGATGGTGTAATTCCCAACCCAGTTCACCGACAAAGTTGACTCGCAGTGCCTCCGCTTGGGCATAGCCCACATTGATCGGCTTACCCGTCAGCCACTTGAAGTTATCGTTGGACAAATCAGTATCTGTCAGCTTTTGCAGCACCTCACGAGATTTTGGACCCGCCAGTACCAGCACGCCCATCTGAGTAGTGATCTTTTGCAGGTTAACCGAGTCATCGCCAGGCGCCAGTTTGGTGAGATAATCCCAGTCATGGCGCTCTTGAGATCCAGCAAAGACTAGGTAATAGCTGTTTTTAGCGCGTTTATAGATAGTAAATTCTGCGCGCACACCGCCATTTTGCGAGAGCATATGGCACAGGCCAATACGCCCCACGGCTTTGGGTACATTGTTGGCTACAATACTGTTTAACCAGGCTTCCGATCCATGGCCAGTCACTGTGCATTTTGAGAATGCAGACATATCCAGAACGCCAACATGCTTATTTACATGACGACATTCACGACCGACAAAATCAAAGTAGTTGGAGCGGCGAAAAGAATTTTTCTCAACAATACGACCATCATCCAGCGCCTTGGAATGGTTTTTATTCCATAGGGTATCTGACTTATTCAGATCATCCTCAGACAGAGAATATCCTGGGGGCGCAAACCAGTTGGGCCGCTCCCAACCATAGACGGTGCCAAAGACCGCACCCAGTTCCTTCATGCGATCGTAACAGGGAGTGGTTTTTAATGGGCGCGCAGCACTGCGCTCTTCATCTGGATAATGATTTTTAAACACATGGTCATAGGCTTCTTCGTTTTTGCTACGCAGATAGCCACGTGTGGCATAGGGACCAAAACGTCTGGGGTCCACACCCATCATATCGACGGTGGGCTCACCATCGACAATCCATTCCGCTAACTGCCAGCCCGCACCACCAGCGGCGGTAATGCCAAAGCTATGGCCTTCGTTGAGCCAAAAATTCTTTAGTCCCCAGGCTGGACCTACAATGGGATTACCATCGGGCGTATAGGCAATAGCGCCGTTATAAACCGTCTTAACCCCCACTTCAGCAAAGGCGGGAACTCTATTTATACAGGCTTCAATATGAGGCATTAAACGATCGAGATCGCCATTAAATAGCTCATATTCTGACTGATCGCTGGGGCCATCAACATAGCAGCAAGGTGCATTCTCTTCATAGGGACCAAGAATAAATCCGCCCGCTTCTTCTCGCAGATAATAACCTGCATCTGACTCCCGCAACACAGCCTGTTCTGGCAGCCCCTCGGCCTTGCGGGCCAGTACATCTGGGTGTGGATCAGTCACAATATACTGGTGTTCTACCGGAATAACGGGAATATCCAGACCAACCATTTCACCGGTCTTTCGCGCAAAGTTACCGGTACAGGAAACCACATGTTCACAACGAATATCGCCCTTATCGGTCTTAACAATCCAGCTATCATCTGGCTGCTGCTCAATATCCAATACTGCTGTATTACGATAGATTTCAGCGCCACGGGTACGTGCACCTTTGGCCAGCGCCTGAGTAAGATCCGCAGGCTGTATATAGCCATCATCTGGGTGCTGTATAGCCCCAATAATGCCGTCGATATTGGCCATTGGCCAGGCTTCTAGAACCTGTTCCGGAGTTAAAAAATTAACTTCCACACCCACAGTTTGGGCTACACCTGAGTAATACTTATACTCGTCCATACGGTCTTGGTTAGCGGCGAGGCGGATATTGGAAACTACGCTAAAACCAACATTCTGTTCAGTCTCTTTTTCCAGCTCATGATAAAAATCCACGGAATACTGGTGCAGCTTTCCTACGGAGTAGCTCATATTAAACAGTGGCAACAAGCCAGCAGCATGCCAGGTGGACCCAGACGTCAGCTCTTTGCGCTCAACTAACACCACATCAGTCCAGCCTTTCTTTGCGAGATGATAAAGGGTGCTGACACCCACAACACCGCCACCGACTACCACTACTTTTGCACTTGTTTTCATACCCGTCTCTTAATACCTGAATTTAGCTTTATTTTTTGGCAGTTTAACCGTCAATTCTGGCTCGCCACGACGCAATTACGACGGCCATATACCATCCAGCGCCATCGCCGAAAACACATGCTGCGCCTGATCTAGAGTCGTTTTTAGAACAGCATAAGCCGGTCTCAGAAAGCCAGACTCAGGGCCGTTTACGGAAGATGACATCTATTTAATACCGCTGGAGAAAATAGTCCTACCTAGCAGTATTTTTTGCACAATTAACGGAGCAAGGCCCCCATGAGTGATATCGAAATAGCGCGCAATGCCAGCACCCAACCCATTGCAGAAATTGCAGCAAAGCTAAATATTCCAGACGCGGCACTCATTCCTTATGGCAGAACTAAAGCTAAAATCGACCCGGACCATATTGCATCATTGAGCGATAAGCCCGACGGCAAGTTAATCTTGGTTACCGCCATTACACCTACCCCAGCAGGTGAGGGTAAAACCACCACCTCTGTGGGTCTCGCTGACGGTCTTAACCGCATCGGCAAAAATGCACTGGTCTGCCTGCGCGAACCCAGTCTCGGCCCCTGCTTTGGTATGAAGGGTGGTGCCGCCGGTGGTGGCTATGCACAGGTAGTGCCTATGGAAGATATCAACCTGCACTTTACTGGCGACTTTCACGCCATTGGCGCCGCTCATAACTTACTATCGGCATTGATCGACAACCATATTCACTGGGGCAACAGTCTTGAAATTGATGCCCGTCGTATCGCGTGGAAGCGCGTTGCCGATATGAATGATCGCGCATTGCGCAGCATTAACTGTGGGCTGGGTGGACCAGGCAATGGTTTTCCGCGTCAGGAAGGCTATGACATTACCGTGGCCTCGGAAGTTATGGCTATATTCTGTCTGGCCACCGACCTAGATGATTTAAAAGCGCGACTCAATAAAATTGTGATCGGCTACACTCGTGAGCATAAGCCAGTTCATGCCAACGAAATTCTTGGTACTGGCGCCATGACAGTGCTACTTAAAGATGCTTTGGCACCAAACCTAGTGCAAACCCTAGAAAACAATCCGGCCATTATTCACGGTGGCCCCTTTGCCAATATCGCCCACGGCTGTAACTCAGTGATCGCTACCAAGGCCGGTCTAAAAATGGCCGATTATGTGGTGACAGAAGCAGGCTTTGGCGCCGACCTCGGGGCCGAGAAATTCTTTGATATTAAGTGCCGCGCTGCTGATCTAAAACCTAATGCTGCGGTAATCGTGGCCACGACTCGCGCCTTAAAAATGCATGGTGGCGTCAGCAAAGAAGATTTGGATAGAGAAGACCTGGCCGCACTTGAAGACGGCTGTTGTAATCTGGTGCGCCATATTGAAAATGTAAAAGCCTTTGGCGTGCCTGTAGTGGTAGGCATCAATCGCTTTACCTCAGATACGGATGCTGAAATTGCGCTTATCAAAGAGATTGTATTGGCCAATGGCGTCAAGGCGATCGATTGCACCCACTGGGCCAATGGTGGCGCAGGCACGGAAGAGCTCGCCCATGAGGTGGTAGCACTTGTGGATTCAGGTCATGCGAATTTTGCACCGCTTTATCCAGACAATATGCCCATTTGGGACAAGATAAAAACCGTTGCCACAAGACTCTATCGTGCCGATGATATTATTGCCGATAAGAAAATTCGCGATCAAATTCACAACCTGCAAGATAGCGGCTATGGTCATTTCCCTGTATGTATTGCTAAAACTCAGTACAGCTTCTCAACAGACCCAAACCTTAAAGGCGCCCCTTCTAATCATGTGGTCGCTATTCGTGAAGTCAGACTATCTGCCGGTGCTGGCTTTATCGTGGTGGTTTGTGGCGACATTATGACCATGCCCGGACTGCCACGTGTACCCGCAGCTAATAGCATTGATATGGATGCAAACGGCGATGTTGTCGGACTGTTTTAAACAGCGCTCAAAATCTGTAAGCTTCGCGCTTACAAATTTTGCGAGTCCATTGTGTCAGAACCCTTTAGCTACCCCCCTGTTCGCCTTAGGGAAGACAGCCTGAAAGCCCCTAAGACTGATGAGTCGGCATCTGGGACGATCAGTGTATTTAAGTGTCCCAAATGTAATGGCCACCTAGCCACAACCAGCCTAGGACCAAATAAAACCTTTAGCTGTATTAACAAGCACAGTTTTGATATGGCAAAAGAGGGCTATCTGAATCTGCTACTTGCGCAACACAGGCGCAGCCGAAATCCGGGCGATAGCGATGAGATGATTCGCAGCCGTCAGCGCTTTCTAAATGCAGGTTATTACCAACCATTGGCCAATAGCATTGTTAGTCATGTGCGCCAGACAGGCGACGACCAATGCGTCTTAGATATGGGCTGCGGTGAAGGATACTACATGCAACAGCTACGACAGGCATCTAGCAAACTGGCTCTCTATGGTATTGATATTTCAAAAACTGCGGTGCGCCTAGCGGCTAAACGGAAAATGGGTGCCGAGCTTGCCGTGGACAGTGCATTTAATCTGCCACTTCACAACGACAGTGCAGACAGTGCGATTTCCGTATTTTCGCCCATTAGTATCAATGAAACTGCACGGGTATTGCGACCGGGCGGGCGCTTTATAATGGTGGGGCCTGGCGAACGCCACTTGGCCGGGTTGACCGCACAGATCTATGCACAAAATGTACCCCACCGCGGCAATAATATTGACGATAGTCTGGAGCTATTTAGCTTACAGGAGCAGCTCGAAATAAAAGATATGATTACGGTTAAGGGACCCGATATTCTCGATTTACTAAAAATGACGCCCTATTATTGGCATGCGCGAGTCGAACAACAAGAACAGTTAAAAAATTTAAATCTGCTGAAAACAGAAATACACTTCATGATTAAAAGCTATCAGCTTAAATAGAATTTACGAATCTAATCTATTTTCAGAGTATTTTTACGTCGCTTTTTATTATCTCCTGCCACTATTTTTGACGTGCTGATTTTGTACCTGCGTGTCCTCCTGCAGCTGAAGATTTTCTCCCCTCTAGCTGACCATCGGCAACCTATCTCTCAGTTCGCTCCTGCTCAATCCCTCTCATTAGTTTTTGGCCCTTGAGGGCGCGAGCTATCCCGTAAAATTCAATCTTTTTGGAACAGATAGTCTGTCGCAAGGAATATGTGGGCTAGTCAAGAATAGAGGGTCGAATCATAATCCATACTTCATAATCCGATGTTCGTTGCTTCTCCTGCCTGAATAATCGACCCAGCAATGGCAGTTTTCTCAATCCGGGGAAACCCTCTGTATGTTTAATATCTGATTGTTGCATCATCCCGCCCAATAAAACAAATTCGCGATTATTGACGGTGACCTGATTAGAGATCTTGTGTTTTATCAGTGATAGATAGCCGTCACCTTCCACCACTATATCACTCACTGAGGCATCAATAATTTTCAATGTTATGGTTCTATCATCGATGATATAGGGGATAATTTCCATATTGACTCCATATTCCAGAATTTCTCTTTCTTTGTCCTTTTGGGAATTCTTATATCTGTTCTGCATACTTTGTTGTTGGTCTTTGTCCGCGGTCTGCCATTGGTTAGTCTGTTGCTTGGTGGAAAATTTTGCCTTTTTGCCATGCGTCGATACAAGAGATGGCATAGCCTTGATCTGGGTCTGCCCGGATTGTGCCAATAGTTGAAGTTGCTTCATTAGATCGAATTTCCCGGAAATAATGCCCTGAGCCAGTGGGGCTTCGGTATTATGCCAGCGGATCCCCAGGCGATTGATATCAGTTTTGGTTATTTCCACAATACTCAATTCCAGTAGGACTTGCCCCGGTGAGTGATCGAATACTTTTAAGCTATTTTGTATTTTCTTTTGGATGCCCGGTGGTGCATTGATTGTTAAATAATCGGCTCCCTTGGGGTAAAAAACAAACTGTTTTTCAACTTCCCCGAGTGAGTTAAATAATAATTCTGCACTGACATATCTAGGCCAGTAGCGGCAATTGACTGATAGAGAAGCCCAGCTTGGAGTATCGACAGAATTGACTCCTACCAAAATATAGTCGTCAAAAAATCGATAACCTAAATTACTGCTGGCGGATATTAGATCAAATGCTTTATCCAGTCGGATATTTTCAACCTCTATACTTAATAGACCCTCCACGAATTCGTCAATAACAACAGGGAAATCAATCAATAGGCCGATTTCTGCAAAGATATCGCGCACACTGGCATGGAAAAACGATAGGGAGATATGCGGTAATTGGCCAGGATAGTCGCCATTGTCAGAATTGGAACACTGAATATGAGAGGTCGCGATTTTGGGTCGCTGAGAAGAGGCTTTTTTAGCTATCTGATCGGGTATGTTATCAGGATAAATTTTTGAAGTAATCTGAGTCATATTTTGATGCATAGCAACATCGCCCGAGGGCAGGATAGGCTGTTGCTCAATTGTGCCGCAAGAATTCAATAACAAAACCAATGGCAACCATGTAAAAAGTAGAGAACATAAATTAGCAAAAACAGCGCGAGAAATTTTGCCTATATCTAAATATATGCTGAGAATTATCTGAATATTGACGAGTAAATTTTTGATAATAATTTATCAGTTAACAGTGATAGTCTTTTTGAATGTTCTTAACCTGGAACCTCCAAATTCGCCGACAATACGCATATCGTAATCTCCTGGTAGCAAGAGTTTATCAACAGAGCCGGTTAGTTTGACTCGGTTATTGGGGAATATGGATGAATAGTGATGGTTGCCATTGCTGGATTCATTAGTTAATAGAGGTATACTGGCAATCAGTCTGTTTTCACGCCGCAATTGCATTTTTAGGAGAAGTCTCGCTTTGTAATTCGACTGATTCAGATATTCTATACTTGCGGTCGAAGAATTCGATTCTTTGTCAACGGTGATTTCTGTATTCTCAACAAGGTATTTAGGGCGTCTTTTGACACCTAGGACAGTGAGTTCGATTATGCCGGCACTGGCGTAATTCAAGGTTACGCCGGACTTTTTTTGTTGTGGTGCAAATTCCGTAACACTGACCATAATATTGTAAAAACCTACACTCTTACTACGCTTCCTGGGAACTTTTATAACACCGGACAGGGAAAAATTTTCTTCGCTTTTGATATCGAATCGTTGATTGGGTTTGATCTTATTGTCTAGCTTAATCCAATCCCAAGCGCCTGATTGGTTGCCACTTGTTACTTTAATTTCTTTTTGGTAACCGTCCTCATCTTGGCTGTAATAGGAGTAAGATATCGCATATGATCTTTGTTCTTTATTTTTGTTTATGATATTGAAGTTAAAAGGTACTTTTTCCCCTGGTTTGGTCTCTATTTTAATGCGAGTTGGCGATACTTGTGCTTGGATAGTGGTGGACACTGTTATTAATAGGGCAGCAGATAAGGCTGCAAAAAAGGCATAACTACAAACAGCTTTATTTAATATCTTGATATTCATTAGCGCACCTTATTCCGATAATTGAGGTTGGCAATTTATATTAGAATAAATTTAATATATTTCATGCTCAATAAAAAAGCCAAAGCAAGAATTGTGCTGGCCTTTTTATTTAATACAGGTTTATTAGTTTGATACGGTTGGTAGAGCTCTAACTGTTGCTGTAGCTTGGTAAGTACCTGCAGCCTGTACTGAACCTGTGTCTGCCAGAGTCACGGCAATATAATATTTAACCGCAAAATCGGTATGGCCAACATCTGTATCATAACTCCAGCTCGAAAAATCATCTGTGCGAAAATAATACGCATATTCCATGTCAGAACTCATTGAGGCGACCGTACTTCCATGGCCGTCATCAAATTCCAGGGCAGCAACTTCGCTTGCACCTATTGACATGCTTGAGTTGAGTGAAATACCCACACCAGCAGCCACAACGGTATTGCGCTCGGTTAAAGAGGAATCCGTATGAGTCAAGGTGAAATCATCGATGGAAATGGTGGTATCAATATTGGCATGCCACCTAATTTCACCACCGCCGACAAAGACTGAACCGGCACCGCCTGGCACATCTTCGCTGTTGGCAGGATCAGCATCTGTTGCACTGTAGGGATAGTAATATAACTCTATATGAGGCATGGTATCCAAAAGCACAAACTCATTGATTTCAACTTCCGTACCATAGCTGGTGGTTTTTTCGCTGTTGTCATTGCCTACATCATCAGTGCCATAGACGGCATAGACGGATTGAGCACTTAGCATCAACGAACCAAATATAAAACTTACTATAAAATGGAAAAGTTTCATGGTTGTTACTCCCTGTAAGTTCACATTAATCCAAAATTCGCAATTAAATCCTTTGAAAAGTCCTTACTGGCATTTTTTTGCATTCTCAAAGGCATATACTTAAAAAATGCAAGCTCTGTGCCAATTTGTCATAATTCTTATCTAGACACTGCTATTGCTGAGTATTTTGAATTATCGGACCCGTAAATACTGGAGCCTATCAAGTATCAATTTGTATCAATGTGTAACATTAACTGTAACACTATCGTTGCCTGAGATTGGGGCTAGCTATGTTGATTATCTATATAAGATCGTGGATCTTCATTTTACGCCACAATGTCATGCGGCTAATACCCAGCGATTGTGCAGCCTCAGTGCGGTTGCCTCTATAAGAGATCAGCGCCTTAGAAATAGTCTCAGCATTTAAAAAGGGGGCCTTTTTGTCGATTGGAAACTCAGGCGTTGCTTGCATAGTTTCCGGCAAGTCACTTAATTGTAGCCGTCTGTTGGCGGCCATTGCTGCAGCGAATTTGGCGCAATTTCCAAGTTCCCTTATATTGCCTGGCCAGTGATAATGAACCAATTTCGATTCCAAGGTTTTGCTAATTACCCAATCATTGGATCCGGATGCGCGCTCCAGAAAATGCTTAAACAGCAATAGTATATCTTCTTTGCGATCCCGTAACGGAGGCACGCGGAGGGGAATTACTTCAAGACGATAGCGCAGGTCTTCACGGAACTGGTTCTGTTCGATAGCGTCTCTGAGGCTTAGGTTTGACGCAGAAATTACTGAGGCAGTAAAGTCCTGCGGGATGGTATCACCCACAGGATAATATTGACATTCCTGTAATACGCGTAATAGTTTAGCTTGCGTACTCGTCGTCAGGCAGGCGATCTCGTCGAGGAAAAAAGTTCCCTGTTTGGCAGTCTGTAATAGGCCAGCACGGTTGTGAAGGGCGCCGGTAAAGGCACCTTTTTTATAGCCAAATAATTGCGACTCAACTAACTCGCTAGAGAGCGTAGCTACATTAACGGCAACAAAAGGTTGTTTGGCTCTCGAACTTTCTGCGTGTATAGCCCGTGCAACCAGTTCTTTGCCAACGCCGGTTTCGCCGGAAATATAGATCGAAGCACTAGTTTGTGCGGCCTTGTGAATTTTTTCAAATAGCCTGTGCATCTGGCTGTTACGAGATAATATGCCGTGAAAACAATCTGTTTTATTGAGATGCGCTTGAGGTTCTATCACTATTCCTCCTAGAGGTTAGCCTAACCTTCCTTGATCACCATTGCCGCGTGAAGCTGGTTTCTAGTTGATATATTCATATTAGCATAGAACTTCATCATAAGTGGCTAGCTATTTGTTATTTGAGGAAGTTTTAATAATATTGATGGGGTTAAGGGTTTGGTCTGGCGTGATGTAACACAGGTAGGCATACTCAAATTGCTGTTGTCGAGTCAGACGGGGTCGTTTACCTTTGGGAGCCCAAACCCTGGTCAATGTCCCTCGTTATCCTACTCTCGCTTCGTCTTGATACCAAACCCTTACCTGAGACAAATTAACCCTCTCAGAAATAACGTCTTTCACCTGTTGAGCAAAAGATTTTAAAACTCAGTTTGTGCCTGTGCATCATGAGCCATATGACGCGAACGCCCCTTGATTCAGCTCAATCCACACTTGTGAAACAATAGATATACATCTATAGATTAATTTGTTAGAAATGGTATTAGTACCTGCGTGTCCTCCTGCAGCTCAAATTTGTCCCCTCTAGCTGACCTTCGGCAACCTATCTCTCAGCTCGCTCCTGCTCAATGCCTCTCATTAGTTTTTGCCCCTTGAGGGCTCGAGTTATCCAGTAAAATTCAATCTTTTTGGAACAGATAGTCTTTTACAATATTAAAAATGTACGGCTGGGTAATCATTGATGGAAATAGACCTTGACCCACCTTGTTGGCCATTAGGGGCACGGTGACGCCCGTATGCTCTTCAGTGATAAAATCAGTGGTTGCATAGTTGACCGCCATAATATGGCCCTGAGGCGTAATTATGCGAGATAAATGCCCCGGTCGATAAATAGGATAGGGACTAGCAGCGAATAAGGAGCTATCAGGCACTATCTGCGCAGCATGACCATGGTCAGCAGTCACTAGAATCAAGGTGTCTGGATGGGACTGAGCATAATTTATGGCGCTGTCTAAAGCATCATTTAGCTGCTTCAGCTCACCAATACTGCCACAGGTTTTACGGTAGTGAGCCTGCTTATCAATCGACGCAGACTCGATCATAAGAAAAAAATCACTTTTATCTGAATCCAATATCGACAACGCCTTGTCAGTCATCTGCGCAAGCGTTGGCAGATCTGTAAATTGAGGATTCTGTTCACAGCGCATAGGCTCAGGGACGATCGCTTCCCCCAGTGACCAGTGAATCATACCGGGCCAGGTCATCTCGGAGTGCTCAGCTGCACGATCACTTTCACCACGCCAGATTACCGGCATAGTGCTGGGTGAAAAGAGCCCCAATAGCTTACCCTGCTCAATGCTATCAAGCTGCTCAGGGTTAAGTGCCAACTGATAGCCGGCTTGCTCTGCCAGCGCAATGACCTCATCACCATCGCCTTCAGAAGGCAGGGTAAAATGCTTTAAGCCACCGCCCAGCATCACGTCTACGCCGGATTTTATCAGCTGCTCCGAAATCGACCCCTTGCCGCCATTGCTTTTAAGATCCGCTGAGCAGTCAACAAAGACCCTAGGATAAAATTCTGCATTGACCATCATCGCCGGGTTTTGGCAGCCGCGGCTGTTGGTATGGGCATAGAATGCTGCTGGTGTCGCATCGGTGATACTGGCGGTGGTGACAACCCCTGTTCTAATACCCTGCTGATGCGCTAACTCAATGATATTAACCACATCCTCATCAGTGCCTGCAGTGGTTCCGATACGCCCCCGACTGGTCACTACCCCCGAGGCCATTGATGTTGCGCTATTCGCGGAATCGGCTACATACACAGGGTGTTTGGGAAATCGATCCGAAACGGTGAGTACCTGAACATTACTTCTCACAGACAGATTATCAAGGCTGAGCTTACCGGTGGCACCCACCAAATAATTGCGCGCTATACTGATCTGCTGATCATCCATACCATCGCCAATAATCAGAATAACATTGCCGGCAAAGGCTGAGACCGAGATAGATACGGTAATTATAAGAGATAATATAATCGTAACTTTGAGTCTTATTTTTTTCATTTTATTAGATCAGCCTAATTAGCGTTAATTTTGGATGATTGTGGCATAGTTATTAGGCTGAAAATATTACTTAACCGTCTATTTTTTTATTTAATACAGCATTTTTCCCTTTACCGGGCTATGCTAGTCTAGACTTCTTTTTAATCACTAGTTCCCAGCCCCTTCGCCTATGACACCAGCACAGTCCGATTTTTTAGAGCGCAATCAGCTACCCGATAGCTACCTTGAACAGGCACAAAAAAACTATAAATCTGTACTGGAAAATTTTGCCCAAGCGCACCATAAAGGGCATTCACAAACTCGCATCATTGCTATTAACGGCTCACAGGGCTCGGGGAAATCAACGCTCGCCGACTATCTGTGCACCGTGATTGCAGAACAACAGAATATCGCCACCTTAGCTCTTTCACTGGACGACTTTTATCTAACTAAAGCGGAGCGTCTTCAATTGTCTGAGGAAGTACACCCATTACTGGCAACTCGAGGTGTACCCGGAACCCATGATATCGGCCTTGCTATCGCAACCATAAATAGCTTGATCGCCGCGCAGTCACCCACGCTAGTAACTAGATTCGATAAGAGTTGTGATGACAGGTTTCCAGCCCATCAATGTGAGACGGTTAATGGCCCTGTTGGCCTAATCGTTTTGGAAGGCTGGTGTATGGGCGCAGCAGCTCAGCAAACGTCAGAGCTTTGCGATCCAGTTAATCAACTTGAGGATACAGAGGACGCTAATGCTATTTGGCGAAACTATGTCAATATGGCCTTGGCTGGAGATTACCAGAGACTTTTTAGCATGGCCGATACATTATGTATGTTACGTGCGCCCTCTTTCGATACCATCTTTAAATGGCGTCTTGAGCAGGAGAATAAAATGGCCAATCCATTAATGAATGAAACCGAAATATTAAGATTTATTCAGTACTACCAGCGTATTACTGAGCACTGTTTGCAGGAGATGCCGAGCCGCGTAGATCATCTTTTCCAATTGGACCACAATCGTCAGGTTACTGAGACTCAATAGCCCTATTTCTAAAATAACTTTAATCAGATATCGGGCATAAAAAAAGCTAGTGCCCAGCTAACTGGGCACCAGCTTTTTAAATTAATAACCTATTCAGAAAAAGCGTGACGCAGCACTATCGTTTCTACACGATCGGGGCCAGTTGAAACTACATCCACAGGCGCACCAGTTAACTGTTCGATACGCGTAATATAATCTCGCGCTTCCTGAGGCAGGTCCGCCAAGTTCTGCGCGCCAACAGTGACCTGCGTCCAACCTGGCATTGACTCATAGACTGGAACTATATTTTCAAAGTCATCGGCATGCATGGGAATTCCAGCATCAGTGCCATCTCTATGCTGGTAACCAGTACAGATTTTTATCTCTTCCAACCCATCCAATACATCCAGTTTAGTGAGACAAATTCCGGAAATACTATTGATGCGCACAGCCTGTCGCAGTGCTACTGCGTCGAACCAGCCACAGCGCCGTGAACGACCAGTAGTGGTACCAAACTCATGACCTTTTTCGCCGAGATACTGACCAATCTCGCAACTTAGCTCAGTCGGAAATGGCCCAGAACCAACACGCGTGGTATAGGCTTTGGTGATGCCCAGCACATAATCTAGATACAGTGGCCCAAAACCTGTACCTGTGGCGGTACCGCCGGCAGTCGTATTAGACGAGGTTACGTAGGGGTAAGTACCATGATCAATATCTAGCAGTGAACCCTGGGCACCCTCAAATAGAATATGTTCACCAGCTTCACGGGCATCGTGAAGAATTTTGGTCACATCGGCTTTCATAGGCAACAGTACAGCAGCCCACTCTTTAGCTTCGGCCAAAGTTTTATCAAAATCGACGGGGTCAGTTTTATAATATTGAGTAAGCGCAAAGTTATGATATTCAAGCACTTCTTTTAACTTCTCAGCAAAGCGTTCCATATTAGCCATATCACCTAGGCGCAGAGCACGACGTGCAACCTTATCTTCATAGGCGGGACCAATTCCACGACCTGTGGTGCCAATCTTGGCATTGCCACGAGCAGCCTCACGCGCCTGATCCAGCGCTATATGATAGCCGAGGATTAACGGGCAGGAACCCGAAACTTTAAGACGATCACGCACCTGTACGCCGCGCTCTTCGAGCATTTTAATTTCTTTGAGTAGCGCGTCTGGTGCCACAACCACACCATTGCCAATGACACAGGTAACATGCTCACGCAAGATACCAGATGGGATAAGATGCAGAGCCGTCTTTTGGCCGTCGATCACCAGTGTATGGCCAGCGTTATGACCACCTTGGAAGCGCGCTACCAACGATGCTTTGTCGGTTAATAAATCGACGATCTTTCCCTTACCTTCGTCCCCCCATTGAGAACCAAGAATAACGACATTTTTACCCATAAGATTTCTTACTCGAAAAAAATTACACCACCTGACGTTTAAATCAGAACAACTTTTGAATCACATACTGACCGTCTTGCTGCACCAGCTGACGATCACATTTTACTTCTTCATAAATGACTATCTGACCAGCAAACCCCTGCACAACTCGGTTGCCCTGACTGCGCAAGACAGCCACCTGCTGGTGACATAGAGCATCATCTGTGTAGGGCACAAAGATACCTGCAGCTGAGCTACATTGACTATTTCCCTGTGATACCAATGACTTAAGATCAAAGGCGAACCCTGTTGCTGGACGCGAACGTCCAAAGGCTTCACCAACATGATCGTAGCGACCACCATTGCCCAATGCCTTGCCATAGCCCTGCACGTAACCGGCAAATACAATACCGGTGTGATAGTGATATCCGGGCAGTTCGCCCAGATCCAAATATATGGTTGCCTGATCGGAAGGAATAGCTGCAACTACCTGCTCGAGCTGAGCAATAGCGGCTAATACAGGTTCAGGTGCGCCGGCTAACGCCTGCTGGGCAGAGGCCAATACCTCTGCGCTACCCGCTAGCGTTGGCAAAACATTGAGCCAGCCAGCTACCTTGCTGTCTTTAATATTGGTGGCAATCCAGTGGCTTAACTCACCACTAGCTTTGCGCTGTAGCAACTCAAATAATTGATTCTCTTGATCATTATCTAGATTGGCGACGGCCAGCAGTCCGCGGAAAATATCGACATGACCTAGATCCAAATGCACATTGGCGACACCGCTGGCCTTCAATGTCTGTAAAAACAGTTCGATAACTTCAATATCTGCGCTCAGTGTTGCTTCACCAAAAAGCTCTACACCTAACGATATTGGCGTGCGTGACTCCAGAGGCCCGCGTGGACGTGTGTGCAATACAGTGCCCGCATAGCAAAGACGATTGGGCCCCTCTCGGCGCAGGCTATGCGCATCCATTCTGGCGGTCTGGGGGGTAATGTCTGCGCGGATACCCATCATGCGACCACTAATTTGATCAGTTACGCGAAAGGTCATTAAATCGAGATCGCTACCTGAGCCACTGAGCAGTGATTCGGTAAACTCTACCATTGGTGGGATAACCAGGTCATAGCCCCAGTTGTGATAGAGATCGAGAAGTTGGCGGCGCAGGTGCTCGACAGCCTGTGCCTGTTCTGGAAGCACTTCATCGACGCCATCCGGCAGTAACCAGCGATCTACATTTTTCACAGGAATCCCATATTAAAAGTTTAGCGCCAATAAATCAGCAGCGCCAATCCACCGAGCATACTCAGCAGTCCAATTGTTCTCATCGAGCGATCATCTACGGTGGCCAGAACTTGCGCCATATTACGCCACCTGCTCGGTGCCAAAAAAGGCATAATTCCTTCAAATACCAGCATTAGGCCGACTGCCCTGCCTATATCTTCAAGCACTGTGATTCACCCCAAAACCGGCATAAAAAAACCGAGTTGCCCCGGTTTTCGAATTCTAACAAAATCGCCATCAATGTGGCAGAGGTTTTTGAACCAATTAAAGTCTTTAATTGGTTCAAAAATCCTACGGACCCTTATTACTGACCGCGCTGCTGGTTCAAATACTTAAAAAAGTCGCTATCTGGCTCCACCAACATAATATCACCCTTATTAGCAAAGGCAGTTTTATAGGCATTGAGACTACGCATAAAGGCATAAAATTCAGGATCCTGCTGATAGGCTGCAGCATAGACAGCGGCCGCTTTAGCATCACCTTCGCCACGCAGCTCCTCAGCATCACGATAGGCGTTAGCTACTTCAATAGTTCGCTCACGATCGGCAGAGGCGCGAATTTTTTCAGCTCTCTCCTTACCCGTTGAACGCAACTCGCGGGCTTCCTTATCTCTCTCAGCGGTCATACGACGGAATACCTGACTACTGACTTCCTGAGGAAGATCAATACGCTTAACCCTAACATCAACCACTTCAATGCCGAGGCTATCAAGTACCGAGGCATTTAGCTCGTCGGTGATATTTTTCATCAACAGGTCTCGCTCACCAGAAACCACCTCATGCAGGGTACGGGTACCAAATTGGTTTCTGAGACCATTATTGACTCGATTGGCCAGACGGTTATGGGCTACAGACTCAACACCGCCCGTTGCCTTGTAGTAAGTTTCTACATTGGCGATGCGCCATTTGGCGTAGGAATCTACAATTAGTCGTTTCTTTTCAACCGTAAAGAAACTGGCTGGCTGCGCATCTACTGTAAGAATTCGTGCATCAAAGATACGCACATTATCTACAAATGGGATTTTCACATGCAGACCCGGTTGGATATCTGCTTCGACCAGCTTACCAAACTGCAGTTTTACACCGCGTTCAAATTCACTGACCACATATAGGGAGCTATTGGCACCAATCAGTAAAAGCAGCAGCACGATAACTGTTTTCATTAGATTATTCATCGTCGTCTCTCCGATTGAATTTGATTGCTGTTGCGCTGGAGCTTCTCAATCACTTCATTGGCAATGCGATCAACCATTTGTGAATCACTTGCTGATCCTCTTGTTGGGCTAGTTACATTGCCCTGTTGAACCAGCTTATCTAACGGCAGGTAAAGCATATTATTGCCGCCTTCGGTATCCATCAGAATCTTAGTACTGCTACTCATAACCTGCTCAATAGCGTCTATATAGAGTCTCTCTCGAGTAACCTCTGGTGCCTTTTTGTACTCTGCCAGCAGGGTTGTAAAGCGCTTCGCTTCACCCTGTGACTTGGACACTACCTGAGATAGGTAGCCTTCAGCCTCTTCGCGCAGTCGCTGTGCTTCACCACGAGCTTCCGGAATAATGCCGTTCGAATAGGCCTGGGCTTCGTTTACCAAACGCTCTAGATCTTCCCGCGCCTTGATCACATCATCGTAGGCTGCCTTGACCTCTGTTGGTGGGCGCGCCTCCTCAATATTGATTTTGACCACGTTGATACCACTGCTATACACATCCAGCAGATCCTGGAGCTTCTCTGCAGTACTGACTGCAACCTGTTCACGGCCCGTGGAAATCACACCATCTAGACCAGTACTACCAACAACATGGCGCAGCGCGCTATCTGTTGCATGCTTAAGACTCGTCTCTGGATCTTTAATGTTCAGCACAAAGTCTTTGGCATTGGCGATGTTGTACTGTACCGTCAAAGAAATTTCTACAATGTTCTCGTCCTGGGTCAGCATTAGGCCCCGAGCCGAGTACTGACGCTCTTCAGTTACGCGAACGGTTGTCACTGAGTCAACCACCGGAGGATTCCAGTGCAACCCAGAACCCAATGTGTCGCTGTACTTTCCAAGACGCAGCACCACTGCCTGCTCTTTCTCATCGACCTGATAAAATCCGAGCAGGCCCCAAATAATGGCCAGGGCAATTAACGCCACAGGTAACAGACCTTTACTACTACCAGCACCGCCCCCAGATCCACCGCCAAATGCGGTAAATTTCTCTTTAAGTTTATTAAGTGCTTCATCAATATCTGGTGGACCGTCATTTCCTCGATTACCACCCCAAGGATCTTTGCCGCCACCCGGTTCATTCCAGGCCATAATGTTCTCCAGTTTAAATAGTTAATCTCTTGTGGGTATTACTACAGACTTATCGTATTGCTTTTACAATGTGACCATATCCTGTAATTTCAACCCCGAATTCTTAAGCAGACGTAAAAAGTCGCTCTCTGCCAGCTTAATTTCCAAATTAATAGCCCCTGAGTCCACTGACTGCTCGGATAATACCGCTTTTTGGCTATAGAGTGCGGCTCTAAATGCCCCCTGACTGGGCTGCAGCTGGATATGTTCATGCACAATCTTATTGGGCAGACATTCAACAACCGCTTGAAGTAACAGCTCCATGCCCTTTCCCGCTAGGGCAGAGACCCAAACCGCTATAGGAACACCCTGTTCATCGCGCTCTATTTGAGGCTGCATATCCTCAAGCAAATCAATCTTGTTGTATATCATCAGCGATGGCAAGTCATGCGCCTTAATCTCTTTTAACACTTCATTGACCCGCTCTATATTAACCGCTCGATCCTCTGCCGAAGCATCGACAACATGCAGCAGTAAATTCGACGATGCGGCCTCTTCCAATGTAGCTCTAAAAGCATCCACCAAACGGTGCGGGAGATGGCTAATAAAACCTACTGTGTCAGCAAAGACTACTGGCCCTAACTCAGCAACATCCAGCCGGCGCATAGTCGGATCCAGCGTTGCAAAAAGCTGATCGGCAACATAGACCTCGGCACTGGTCAGCTTGTTAAACAGTGTCGATTTTCCAGCATTGGTATAGCCCACCAATGACACTGTCGGTATCTCTGACTTAGTCCGTGATCGACGACCCTGATCACGTTGCTTTCTAACTTTTTCAAGTCGCTGTTTAATAGACTTGATACGGTCTCTAACCATTCGCCGATCAGATTCCAGCTGTGTCTCACCGGGTCCGCGCATACCAATGCCACCTTTCTCTCGATCAAGGTGAGTCCATCCGCGCACAAGTCGCGATGACAGATGCTGTAACTGAGCCAGCTCTACCTGGAGCTTGCCTTCATGGGTTCTGGCACGCTGGGCAAAAATATCTAAAATCAAGCCTGTTCTATCGAGCACTCGACATTTAAGTTCGGCCTCAATATTACGTTCCTGACTGGGGGATAAATTGTGGTTAAAAATGACGAGTTCGGCGTCGACACTTTTAATGGCTGCTCCAATTTCTTCAAGTTTGCCGGATCCGACAAAAAACTTGGCACTTGGGGATGGGCGTGATCCGGTCACAAATTCAACCGGATCGCCACCCGCAGAAATCACTAGCTCTTCAAACTCCCTGGGATCCTCAGGTTCGGACTCGCTATTCAATTTTATATGAACTAGAACTGCGCGCTCGCCAGAATCAGGTCGCTCAAAAAACAATGACACCGCTTAGTAGTTGTCGTCGCCATAATTGCCAGCAGCATCGTCAAATCCCTGATCCGATGATCCGCTCTCACCGGCATTACCGGAAGGCAGGCGCACAGCGCGCGATGGAACAACTGTAGATATTGCGTGTTTATAGACCATTTGGCTGACAGTATTTTTTAACAACACAACGAATTGATCGAAAGATTCAATTTGTCCCTGTAGCTTAATACCGTTTACCAAAAATATAGACACTGGGATTCTTTCTTTTCTTAGGACATTCAGAAAAGGGTCTTGTAGATTATGCCCTTTCGACATGGTACTACTCCTTTTTATTGAAAACTCAATGAGTGCTGCAATCGTCGCAGCAAAAGTATCCGGTGGGATTGCGACTCACCGTAGGGCAAATTCTACCCTTGCCCATCATTATAGTATATGGGCGCTTGAATGAGTGTTTTCAAGCACTGATCAAGAATAAATTTCGCACTGAAATAGCTGTCTCCATTATCCACCGCGATTTCAGTTGCTCTCGGCCAATTACGCAGCCAGGTAATTTGCCGTTTAGCCAGCTGTCTGGTAGCAATCACGCCCTTTTCAACTGCTTCATCCAGGGTGCAGTCACCCGCGCAAAAATCCCAAAGCTGCCGATATCCTACGCAGCGAATGGCCGGTAGGTTTACATGTAAATCCCCACGTCGATAAAGCGCCTGAACTTCCTCTGCAAACCCCTGATTCATCATTTTATGGAAGCGCTGCTCAATACGCTGATGAAGAAGCGCGCGATTTTCTGGCATCAATGCAAATTGTTGAATTTGGTAATCGTTCTGCAGTCCACCTACAGATGCCTCGGTTTGCAAGACCGACATCGGCGTACCTGTTATCTGGTAGACCTCCAGCGCGCGCTGAATTCTCTGAGAATGATTGGGATGCAGGCGGAGGGCAGTTTGCGGATCGACCTGCTGCAACTCTTTATAGAGGCTTGGCCAACCCAATTTAGCCGCGCGCTGCTCTAACTGCTGGCGAATATCGTAATCCGCCTCTGGCATTTCAGACAGACCATCGAGCAAAATCTTGAAGTACATCATGCTGCCACCAACTAGCAGGGGAATTCTTCCTGCAGCAGTAA
>ERZ1048068.45-NODE-45-length-117197-cov-8.272678_pt1 | contig 117197 bp, 103 predicted proteins | sample MGYA00383098_ERZ1048068 | MGnify/ENA primary metagenome ERZ1048068 (study PRJEB29581, sample SAMEA5548368) | metagenome | biome: marine; feature: coastal; material: water | depth 1 m | study: Short-term variability in the microbial, nano- and picoplankton...
AAGGACCCTCTGATTAACAGTCAGATGCTCTAACCAACTGAGCTAAGGAGGAATATTTTTCACTTGCGCGAGCGCAAATATATGCCATTTTTTAGTTTACACAAATAGAAAGCCTAAAATAATTAGCTAAAAATGGCCTTGTAAATGTCATTGCCATTGGCAAATAAAACCAAGGCAATTAAGATGAAAAATCCTACCGTTTGGGCATATTCCATAAACTTATCTCCAGGCTTACGGCCCGTCACCATTTCATACAATAAAAACACCACATGACCCCCATCTAACGCCGGAATAGGAAGTAAATTTAAAACCCCGAGCATGATGGATAAAAAGGCGGTAATGTTCCAAAAAGCATACCAGCTCCATGTTCCTGGGAAAATGTCCATAATGGCCTTGAAGCCGCCGACTCCTTTATAAGCACCGGTACTGGGTGAAAAAATCAATTTGAGTTGGGCCCAATAACCAATAACTGTTTCATTAAATTGATGCAATCCAATGCCGATACTTTGGCCGAGGCTGTACTCTTTTCTGATGATTTTTCGAAAGCCTGCGGCTTCAAAATCTTTAGAAGTGTTTTTACGAATGAACTCTATCATACCAGCCGCATTGACTTGAACTTTGCGCTCCAATAAAGTACCATTGCGCAATACGCTTAAAACTGCTGCTTGTCCTTTTCTAGCCAAAAGCGATGGCGTTGACTGGTCAGAAAACTGTGCGGGTACCCCATCAACAGCTATAAGTAAGTCGCCGGGCTGTAAGTCGACATCAGAATTGACAGAACCTTCCATAGGAACATCAAAAATAAAAGGTATTCTAAGATCTATAAAGTCTCTAGATTTTGAGGTACTCAATTGCCCAAGAAAATCCACTGGGAATTCCAGTGTTTGTTTTTTGCCATCACGTGAAATGGTCATGGTTTTGGCAGTGATGATTTTCTTTCTTATTTCCGTGTAGTAATCAATCTCGGAGCCATCAATTGCTAAAATGTTATCCCCTGTTTTAAGGCCGAGATTTTCAAGGACGGGGTTAGAAATCAAATAGCCACCGCGTACCGTTTTGGCGTCTACATCAGCATCACCATAAGCAAACGCTATAAAAATATAAACCAAAGCCGCCAAGACAAAGTTGACCGTGACCCCCCCCAACATAATGATGAGGCGTTGCCATGAAGGCTTGGATCTAAACTCCCAAGGCTGGGGGTCTTGCTCCATCTGCGCTGTATCCATGCTTTCATCAATCATGCCTGCAATCTTGACATAACCGCCCAAAGGCAACCAACCAATACCGTAGACCGTCTCTCCTATTTTTTTCTTGAACAGCGAATACTTAACATCAAAAAAAAGATAAAATTTTTCAACCCGTGTCTTGAATAGCTTGGCAGGAATAAAATGGCCGAGCTCATGCAAAACAATAAGCAGTGAAAGACTTAATAGAAACTGAGATATTTTAATGAACAATTCCATAAAGGGTGTTGAATTTGGATGACAAATGTAGCAGTTTTCAACATAGGAACAAAACCAATTAAAAACAGATTTGAATTCAATTTTAATTCTCTATTTAAGCTTTGTATTGTACCTTTGTCTTTCGATTTAAAAAGCATGCTGAAGACACTCAAAAAATACTGGATATTTATAGCGACCATGGGGGGGCTTTCCATACTTATTCTAACGGCTTTTTACAACATATTGAAGCCCGAAAGGGTGCTGCCCATTTACCAGCCGGCACAAGTGAATCAGGAATTGGTCGATAGCAGCATTCATTACCAAAAAAAATACCATAAAATTGCCGACTTTGCACTTGTAAATCAAAACGGAACACGCATTACACAAAAGGATTACGAAGGCAAAATCTATGTCGCCGAATTCTTTTTTACCACATGCCAAACCATTTGCCCCATCATGACCGAACACATGTATGAAATTCAGCAAGAAACGCTTTCAGATCCAGACATTCTTTTATTGTCCCATTCTGTTAAACCAGAAATTGACAGCGTTGCACAATTGCAACGTTATGCCAAAAGAAAAGGGGTTATAGACTCGAAATGGAACTTGGTCACTGGGGATAAAAAGCAAATTTACGACCTGGCCAGAACCTCCTACTTGGCCGTAAAAACAGCTGGAGATGGGGGACCTTACGACATGATTCATACCGAAAACTTTATGCTGATAGACGCCAATAAACAAATTCGTGGATTTTACGATGGCACAGATCCGGAGGCGATAAAAACACTTTTAGATGATATAAAAGTGTTAAAAGCCAGTATGTATAAGTGATCTTTTGTTACTTTTGTTTGATTTAAAATGAATCTAAATAAGAATGGGGCTTACAATAGCTGATTTAAAAAAAGGAGAGCGCGGGATCATAATCGACAGCTCTTCAAAAGATATTCCACTCAAACTTTTGGAGATGGGGTGCCTCCCTGGTAACGAGGTCAAGCTTTTACAATTAGCTCCTTTTTCAGACCCCCTTTACTTAAACGTAAACGACAGTTTTTTGGCCATTAGAAAGGACACCGCCGCGCTTATTTTAATTGATAGAATCGATGGGTAAACAAATCAAGGTTGCGCTCATTGGGAACCCAAACACCGGAAAAACTTCGGTGTTCAATGCACTAACGGGCCTGAATCAAAAAGTAGGGAATTATCCAGGCATTACCGTTGATAAAAAAGAAGGGGTTTGTAAATTATCCCGCGGCGTCAAAGCACACATCTTGGATTTACCCGGAACATACAGCCTCAACGCGTCCTCTATTGATGAAAATGTAGTCATCGAGTTGTTACTCAACAAAAAAGACAAAGACTTCCCAGATGTGGCTGTTGTCGTTGCTGATGTCGAGAATCTAAAGCGAAATCTGCTCCTATTTACCCAAATTAAAGACTTAAAAATTCCAACGCTCTTGGTAATCAATATGAACGATGTCATGGCCAGAAAAGGCATTACATTAGACATCCCTAAACTTGAAAAACTGTTAAACACCAAAATCGCTTTGGTCAGTACAAGAAAAGGCACAGGGCTCCAAGTATTAAAAAGCTTAATTGAAGGATATAGAACCCTGCCAAAAACGCAGTGTCTAGATGCCACTGGCATCGACCCCAATTATTTTGACCGCTTGCAGAAAGCCTTTCCAAATCAAGAAGTATACAAACTGTGGTTGGTCATTGCCCAAGATGTGAATTTTGGTAAATTGGCGCGCAAAGAACTGGATGTTTCACAGTTTCGAACCAAGTCCATTTCAGAGCTCAAACGCCTGCAACAACAAGAGGCCATAAAGCGGTATCAATTTATCAATGGGGTGCTTAAAACATGTCAGGTCATAGACCGCTCAAAAGCCAAAGACCTCAGGAGTAAACTAGACCGAATTTTAACACATAAAATATGGGGTTATCTTATCTTCTTTGGGATATTAATGACTATTTTTCAGGCGATTTATGACTGGGCAACCTTTCCAATGGATTTGATAGACACCACCTTTGCCAGCTTGGCAGAGTGGGTCAAAAACAGTTTCCCCAATGGCGGCAAACTAACTGAGTTGGTCGCCGAAGGGGTGGTATCGGGAATTGGAGGGGTGGTGATATTCATTCCCCAAATTGCCTTTTTGTTTCTGTTTATTTCTATTCTTGAAGAAAGCGGCTATATGAGCCGTGTTGTGTTTTTGATGGACCGCATCATGCGGCGTTTTGGCATCAGTGGGAAGAGTGTGGTCCCATTAATTTCTGGAACAGCCTGCGCCATTCCTGCTGTTATGGCCACCCGAAACATCGAAAATTGGAAAGAGCGATTGATCACCATTTTGGTCGTTCCTTTTACAACCTGTGCCGCGCGACTGCCAGTTTACCTCATCATCATTGCTTTGATCATTCCAGAAGGCACCTTTTTGGGGTTCAGTTTCCAGGCATTAACCTTGATGTCGCTCTATCTTATCGGATTTGGGATGGCCATCTTTTCAGCCTATATATTAGATCGTGTAATGAAAAAAGAGCGCAAGTCTTTTTTTGTTGTAGAAATGCCAAATTATAAACTGCCTTTACTTAAAAATGTGCTCATTACTGTGATTGAAAAAACCAAAACCTTTGTTTTAGAAGCGGGAAAAATTATCCTCGCCATTTCCATTGTATTGTGGGTCATGGCGTCCTTTGGGCCAGGAGAAAAATTTAAAAACGCTGAAAGTATTGTTACCCAAAATAACGCTGATATCCCAAAGTTTGAGCTCGATGATAAAATCGCTGCTTACCGTTTAGAACACTCCTACATAGGCATTGTTGGTAAAACAATAGAACCCGTGATCAAGCCTTTGGGCTATGATTGGAAAATAGGAATTGGATTGGTCGCTTCTTTTGCCGCAAGAGAGGTCTTTGTTGGAACTCTAGCCACGATTTACAGCGTGGGAAGTGCTTCAGAAGGTGAAAATATTGACACCATCAAAACAAAAATGGCCAATGAGCGCTACAGTGATGGCAGGAAAGTCTTTACGTTAGCCTCGGGAATTTCACTGTTGCTTTTCTATGCATTTGCCATGCAATGCATGAGCACCCTTGCCATAGTAAAAAGGGAAACTAAAAGTTGGAAGTGGCCAATGGTACAGCTTGTGGGCATGAGTATAATTGCGTATATTTTTGCTTTGATCGCGTTTCAAATTTTAAACTAATCCAATGAACCCAATATTAGAGACCCTTATCCTTTTGGCGACCTTTATAGTTGCTGTTTTATTTCTTCTGAGGAAAAGAATTTGGAAAAAGCACAGCGCTAAAAATTGTGGGGATGGTAATTGTAAGTGCTAACCCAAAGCCACATCTAAGGTCATCATGATGATAAACCCGCCTATAAATCCTAGGGTCGCTATGTCCGTATATTTATCGCGTTGTGTTTCTGGAATGACCTCCTCCACGACCACAAAAATCATGGCCCCTGCAGCAAAGGCCAATGCATAGGGTAAAATGGGGGTGAAAAAGGTCACCGCCAAAGCACCAAAAACAGCGGCTATTGGCTCAACAATGGCCGATAACTGGCCATACCAAAAACTTTTAAAGCGAGTAACCCCTTGGCGTCTAAGCGGCATAGAGACCGCAATCCCTTCTGGAAAGTTCTGAATGCCAATACCTAGGGCCAAAGCCACTGCCCCTCCGATGGTTGCTTCTGGAATTCCAGCCGCTACACCGCCAAACAACACACCTACCGCAAGGCCTTCTGGGATATTATGCATGGTAATGGCTGACACCAGTAAAGTGGTCCTGTGCCAAGGCGATTTAACACCCTCTTTTTCACTTTCTTTAAAATTAATGTGCAAATGCGGGAGTACTTTATCCAAACCATATAAAAATAATGCGCCCAATCCAAATCCAATGGCAGAAGGCATGACCTTGACAAAACCTTCACCGGGACTCATTGCTATACCTGGAGCTAATAAACTCCAAAAGCTTGCGGCTACCATTACGCCTCCCGTAAAGCCAAGCATACCGTCAAGAAAACCCCGATTCATGCCCTTAAAAAAGAAGACAAGCGAGGCCCCAAGAGCCGTTAAACCCCAAGTAAAAAGTGAGGCATAGAACGCGGCTAAAACAGGGTTGATAGATTCAAAATATTGAATGATAATTTCGAGCATGTTTAGGCTATTTTTACATATAAATTATGGGCAACTTCTTTGGAAATTGACCGTTGAATGTTGTTGATTTTTACCGCCATAGATTCATCATAAGATTCCCTAGAAAGCACCGTTATTTCAGTACCCAAAGCAATTTTATGCTTGTCTAAATACTGTAAAAATTTTGGTGTTGAGTCTTTGACGCCAACACAAATACAACGCTGTGACAGCTTAACTTTGGCCAGCAACAGCTTTTGAGAAGAAGGCATGTTTCCCATGGCATCAGGGATGGGATCACCATGGGGATCTTCTGTGGGAAATTTTAAAAACGCATCCAACTCAGCGGTTAGTTTTTTAGACTTGATGTGCTCTAATTGTTCGGCAACTTCATGGACCTCGTCCCAAGAAAAATGAAGCTTATCAACCAAAAAAACTTCCCACAAACGGTGCTTCCTAATCACAGACACTGCAGCCAGTCGCCCCTTTTCGGTGAGCTTTACCCCCTTGTATTTCTGATAGTCAATCAGACCTTTTTCAAACAATTTTTGAATCATATCAGTCGCCGAAGAAGCCTTTGTGTCCATTTTACGGGCAATGGCGTTGGTGCTGACCGATACAACGTCATCTGCAGCTAAATGAAAAATTGCTTTTAAATAATTTTCTTCTGAAAGCGTAGCCATTTATGTATTTTAAGCAAATATAAATAAATTTTTAGTCTTATCTAAAAAAAATTGTAACTTCGCGCTCATCATAGAAAATAAATGAAAAAATAATGCCAATGAGACCTTTTAATCACATCCTATTATTATGCCTATTAAGCTCCCCTTTTGTATACGGGCAGCTGTTTAGCATTGAAGGCAAAATTCAATCTAAAAATAAGCCTTTGGCCTATGCCAATGTTTTTATTAAAAGTCTTGAAAAAGGAACCGTTGCCGATGAAAAGGGGGTTTATAAGCTTGAAGGCTTAACAGTTGGGACCTATAGCCTTGAAGTGTCTTTTACAGGCTATATTAGTGTACAAAAAGAAATTCGAATCTCGGATCAAAACAGAAATATCGATTTTCAATTGGAGGCAGACGCGTCTTTAGAAGAAGTCGTTATTACTGGAACCCGCACCTTTAAACGCAAAACCAACACCCCTGTTATTGTCAATATTTTAAGCAGCACTGCTTTAGACAATGTACAGGCTTGTAATTTATCAGAGGGGCTAAAGTTTCAACCCGGCTTGCGGGTGGAAACAAACTGTCAAACTTGCAACTACACCCAGCTTCGTATGAACGGCTTGGCCGGAGGCTATTCTCAAATTCTTATCAATGGAAGGCCTGTTTTTAGTCCACTGACCGGGCTGTATGGCCTAGAACAAATTCCTGTCAACATGATTGAAAGAATAGAAACCATTCGCGGCGGCGGTTCAACGCTCTATGGCTCTAGCACCATTGGAGGGGTTGTTAATATAATCACCAAAATCCCCAAATCCAATAACATAGAACTCAGTTACACACATCAAAGCATCAAATCGGCGGCCATCGAAAATATATTGAATGGTAATGCAACCCTCGTTTCAAAGGACAAATCGACAGGGATCGCCTTATTTGCCAATAAAAGAACAAGGGGATATTACGATGCCAATGGGGATAATTTCTCAGAACTGCCTGCGCTAGAAAACACCGCCTATGGAGCTAGCCTTTTCTATTTGCCTAGTGAAAATCAAAAATTAGAAGCCAGCATCAGTCACTTAGACGAATACCGCTACGGTGGCGAAATGGTCGACCAGACCGCTTATTTAAACCAACAAGCGGAAGAACGCACCCACGATGTATGGATGGGAAGTTTGGATTATCAAATCAATTTTAATGAGGATAAGAGCGCTTTAATCGCATACCTCTCAGGGCAGCGAACGAACCGTGACCATTACACCGGAATTTTCCCGGATGATCCGGCAGCAATAGAAACCCATTTAAGCAGCCCGCCTTACGGCATTTCAGAAACAACGACTTTCCAAGGGGGCGCGCAATTCAACTACAGGGTCAATCGTTTTTTTAAAGGCACTAATGTATTTACCTTGGGCGGTGAGTATCTTAAAGACGCTGTTTTAGACAATATACCAGCTTACAATTACAACATTGATCTAACGACTGAAAGCCAAGCCTTGTTTTTACAAAGCGATTGGGAAATTACACCAGCCCTGAGTTTGCTTTCAGGCATCAGGATGGGGCGGCATAATTTGGTGGATCAACTCATTTTTAGTCCGCGCATTTCGGTCATGTACAAACCACAATCTGCACTACAAATTAGAACGACTTGGAGCAGTGGTTATAGAGCACCGCAAGCCTTTGATGCCGATTTACACATTGCTTTCGCAGGGGGTGGTATCTCAAGAATTTCATTGGCAGAAGACCTTAAGGAAGAGCGCTCAAACAGCTTTAGCGCCTCCATTAATTACGACCACCCTACTGAAAATTATATTTTTGGATTTACCTTGGAAGGGTTTTATACTTCCTTGAATGATGCCTTTTTCCTCGCACCGCTTGGTGAAGATACCTTTGGAGAACGTTTTGAAAAACAAAATGGCGAAACGGCAAGAGTACAGGGCATAACTTTGGAGGTACGGGCAAATTATAAAAAGAAAATTCAACTTGAAACAGGGTTTAATATCCAATCTAGCCGTTATGACAGCGCAGTTGAGGTGCTTGAGGGATTGCCCTCCACGCGGGAATTTTTACGAACCCCAAATCAATATGGGTTTGCCACCCTAAGTTATTTGCCCAATGAAAAATTCAAAAGCAGTATAAATTACGTCTACACCGGTCCAATGAAATTATTGCATTTGGCGGGCGCTCCAGAACAAAGTATTGATGCGTTTTTGACGTCTAAAGCCTTTTCTGAACTTGGCTTTAAGACAAGCTATACTTTTAATTTAAAAAATACAGCCGCAAAATTGGAAGTTTTTGGAGGTGTAAAAAATACGCTTGACGCCTACCAAACAGATTTTGACAGCGGTAAAAACAGGGACAGTAATTATGTTTATGGGCCGGCAATGCCAAGAACAGCTTTTTTGGGTCTAAAAATAAGCAGTTTTTAGAATCCTAGTTCTGATTGCAACTGTTCATAGGCTTCTTGAACCTTCCTGAATTTTTCCTCGGCCCCTTTTTGATGGGCTTCGCCGAGATGCTGAACCTTATCGGGGTGAAATTTTTTGGCCATTTTTCGGTAAGCCTTTTTAATGGCTTGAGGACTGGCGCCTTTTTCTATTTCTAAGATTTTATAAGCATTGGCCTGGCTGCTGTAAAACATGGCCTTGATGCTTTGAAAATCGTTTGCACTGATTCTTAAGTATTGGGCAATTTGTTCAATGACGGACACTTCGCTGGCCGCTACAGCCCCATCGGCCTTGGCAATTCCAAACAGAAAATGTAACAGTTGCAAGCGCGAGGCATGGTCCATCATTTGTTGAATTTGCAAACACACTTGACGCAGTGAAATATTTGATTGTTGGTTGATGGCTTTGAAAAGCCTAAAGGCTTGATTCGCGCGTGCTTTCCCATACATCTGTACAAATTGGCGACGCACAAAATCCAATTCCCGCCGGTCTTGTTTGCCGTCAGCTTTGATGACAAGAGAAGCCAATATCAGCAAACTCACTTCAAAATCTCCCGGTTGGGTTTGTGCGCGCATCCGCTTCTGGGTTTGGGATTTTCCAGATGAATTATCCACCAAACTCCCTAGTGCCAAGCCAATAATCGCGCCAATGGGCCCTCCAAAAGACCAGCCGACAGAAGCACCAATCCATTTTGCAAAATTCATAATTTACATTCTCGTTTACATTTTCAAACCTAAGGAATTTCATTCAAAATTTGAAACAGAATTGTGTATCTTTGTAGCTCAATTAATAAAATAATTTTATGTACCCAGCAGAACTAGTAAAACCCATGCGCGATCAGCTTACCCAAGCTGGATTTGATGAATTGTACAGCGCAGATGCTGTCGACGCCGCTTTGTCTCAGCCCGGCACCACACTCGTGGTCGTAAATTCCGTTTGTGGATGTGCAGCAGCCAACGCGCGCCCAGGCGTCATTCAGAGTTTAAAGAATGACAAACGCCCTACCCAAAGCGTTACCGTTTTTGCAGGCGTTGATAAGGAAGCTGTGAATAAGGTAAGAGAACACATGGTCCCTTTTCCGCCCAGTTCTCCTTGTATGGCCCTGTTTAAAGATGGTGAGTTGGTTCATATGTTAGAGCGACACCACATTGAAGGCCGTCCTGCCGAACTCATTTCAGAAAATTTAAAAGACGCATACAACAACTATTGTTAGTCTGTAAGATCCTCAGCCCCTAAAGCTTTGTGAGTTGATGCTAAATTTAAAGAAAATTCAGCAAGGCCTCTATTTTAGACAATAAGTGAATTTTAATCTTAGTTGGCTTCAAGCTCAATTTGTTGTGTTTGGAAATAAAAATCGCTTCAAACCCAAGCTTTTCAGCTTCCATAATGCGCTGTTCAACGCGTTGAACGGGGCGTATTTCTCCTGATAAACCAATCTCACCTGCAAAACAATATTTCTCAGTCAATGCCGCATCGGCGTTTGAGGACAAAATGGCTGCTACAACCGCCAAATCAATGGCAGGATCATCTACACGAATACCGCCGGTGATATTTAAAAAAACATCTTTGGCGCCGAGGCGGAAACCCGCACGCTTTTCTAGAACTGCCAACAGCATATTCAGGCGCTTTGCATTAAAGCCTGTGGTGCTGCGTTGTGGCGTACCATAAACAGCGGAGCTGACCAAAGCTTGTACTTCAACCAATAAAGGGCGCATACCCTCTAACGTAACAGCGATCGCATTGCCAGAAAGCGAGGTGTCTTTTTCAGAAATTAGCACCTCCGAAGGGTTTTGAACCTCCCTTAGACCATTCCCTTGCATTTCGTAAATCCCCAATTCATGGGTCGAACCAAACCTGTTTTTGTGGGCCCTCAAAATCCTAAAAACATGGTTGCGGTCGCCCTCAAATTGCAAGACGGTATCGACCATATGTTCTAAAATTTTTGGGCCAGCAATACTACCCTCTTTAGTAATGTGCCCAATCAAAACAACTGGTGTCGCGGTCGCTTTGGCAAATTTCATCAGCTCAGTTGTTGTTTGCTTAATTTGGGAAACACTACCCGCAGAAGCCTCTAAAAAATCACTCTGTAGGGTTTGAATGGAATCAATCACTAGGATATCGGGTTTCAGCCCTTCAATTTGTTTAAAAATTTGCTGGGTGTTTGTTGCTGTTAAAACATAACATTGTTCACTGCCTCGTGCAATGCGCTGGGCGCGAAGTTTTATCTGTTTTTGACTTTCTTCGCCAGAAACGTAAAGTGTTTTGTAAGGTAGTTTTAAGGCCAGTTGGAGCATGAGCGTGCTTTTACCTATGCCAGGTTCTCCGCCCAAAAGAATGAGTGATCCAGGAACGATTCCGCCCCCTAAAACCCGGTTTAATTCTACGTCTGTAGTATTTAGCCGAGGCGTTTTAGCGTTGTCAATTTCAGAAATTTTTAAGGGTTTTGAAGCGCGCTTAGCAGGGCCTGAAGTCGCTGTGTCCCAATCTTCTTTTTTTGGTTTCTGAAGGACTTCTTCAGCAATTGTATTCCAAGATTTACAAACATTACATTGGCCTTGCCACTTCGCATATTGAGCCCCACAGCTCTGACAAAAAAATGTTGTTTTAACCTTAGCCATTAGTTTTCGGATTCAGCTTTTAACCGTTCTGCATTGTCTAGCATGTCTTCTTTAGAGATGCCGTCAATTTCGTCATATACAAAGGCTTCCTGATAGGCTTTTATGGCCTTTCTGCGTTGACCACTGCCCTCATAATAACGGCCCAGATAAAAATTGCTAAGCAAGGATTCTGGATAGTATTTTCGCGCCAACTTAGCGAGGTCTTTGTAATAAATAAAGTTTTCATTTTTGTTTAGTGCGGCAGCGGTGGCACGAAAGTCGTTTAATATAATTTGCTTTTCAATACCAAAAAGTTTGTCAATCCTGTCATATTTTTCAGAAAGGTAATCGACTGCTGAGGATTCTAAAGTAAGCATCTTTGTTTTGTATTCTGCACGAGAAATTGGCTGATAGATGCCAAAAATATGTTCAAACGCAGAAGGAATCGCGCTGGAGACTAAAGAATAGTGGTTTTGGGCCTCAAAATCATCAAACTTGTAAAATATTGCTTTAAACTCTTGCGCATTGAGTTTTTGGTTCAAGTTTAAGATGGTTTTTCTGTTGTCTTTAAAATCTTCTGCTGCAGTGGCCATATAATAAAACAGGGGGGGGTTGATCTCGGGGAGGCGTTTTGAAAGATTCTCACTCATAAATGGTGAAAGGGTCGGGCTCATCGCTATGTAAGCTTGAAAAAGTGGTTTTTTCACAAAGCTCATAAAATTAATAAAATTGGCAGTCTCTCCATGACCAACCACAACTTTAAATCTACCAACTCTGTATTTCTCAACCATATAAGGGACCAATTCGGCGCCTAAGAATTCATAGAATTTAGCCCCGCTATCAATAGGGAAATGATCCTCATCCGAAAGAAATAAATCCTCGTTTCTAGTGCGGTCTTGATTGATTCCGACAACAATGGTTTCGGGCATATCATCCCAATAGGCCATATAATCCGTTGTTCCAGCAATGGTTTCAAATAGGTAGTCTCCGTCCAAGACCACAATTAGGGGGTAAAATTGTGTGCTGTTTTCTTGGTAATTTCTAGGCAATTGAATTTTTATAGCTCTATTCCCAAGGCGCTCAGAATCTATAAATTCATACTGTGTTTGTGCCGTTGTAGAAGCTGTGAAAATCAATGACAAAAGGAAAAATAGGCGCATAAAAAAATTTATAATAAGAACTCACAAGTTAAGTAAATAACTAAAAATAAAGAAGTGAAACTGAAGTTTGTTTTAGTTCGTTTTTGGAGTGAGTCGGTTGTAAATAGGCAAGAAAACGAGTGAAAGCCCACCCATAACAACGATCATTACAGTATGCGAACTCCACATGATCCAGCCAAAGGCAAGACTTGGCACTTCTTCAATATTAAAAATTGAAAAGGCCGCATAAACTGCCAGCGGGTAGGCGCCAATACCGCCATTGGTTGCAGCAACACTAAAACTCGCTGCAATAAAGCCAATCAAAATCGCTGAAAAGGGAAGCTGTGAAATGCTGTCTATTGAAAAAGAAGTGACATAAAACATTAAAATATACATGGCCCAAATAAAGCACGTATGTGCCATGAAAGCCCATTTGTGTTCCATTCTGAAAATACTCATAATGCCTTCCAAAAAACCACTTAAAAATGATCTTATTCTTACTAAAAAAGGGTGGTTCCCCTTTTTAATAATTTGATAAAAACAGTAAAATAAAAATAGGGCTACGGGAGATAAAATGAATAACTGGTTTTGTAAATCAAGACTGTCAATCAAAAAATCATATATGATATCAAACTTCCAAATGAGCGTAAATCCAATAATAAGCAACATCACAAAGACATCAGCAACGCGTTCAGCAACAATAGTTCCAAATCCTTTTTCAAAGGGGACGCCTTCATAATTAGTTAGAATTGTAGCCCGTGACACCTCCCCGGCTCTTGGAACGGTATAATTGATAAGATAACCCGAAAAAACAGCCATAATGCTATTTGCAAACCGCAAACTATAGCCCATGGGCTCAAGCATGTACTTCCAGCGATAGGCGCGCGATAAGTGGCTTAAAATGCCAAAAAAAACACCCAATGAAATCCAAAAATAGTTGGCATTTATAAAATAGGCTGCCAATTCAGAAAATGAAATTTTACGCAACGAATACCAAACCAAAACACCCCCCAACAACAGTGGTAATATGATTTTTAAAGTGGATTTAACAGCGCTGTTCAATGGACTATTTCAAAAGGTTGGTGGTTTCGTCTGGGAAAACCAAGGCTGGAGTAAAGCCTTTGGCGGTTTCGAAACTCATTGTGGCGTAAGTGATTAAAATAAGGACATCCCCTATATCAACTTTGTGAGCTGCCGCACCATTTAAAGTAATTTCACCTGAGTTTCTTGGTCCCGGTATAACATAGGTTTCTAAACGCTCGCCATTGTTGTTGTTGACCACTTGTATTTTTTCGCCTTGAATGATATTGGCAGCGTCCATTAGGTCTTCATCAATGGTAATACTTCCAATATAATTTAAGTCGGCGCCTGTGACTTTTACACGGTGAATTTTAGATTTAACAACTTGTATTTGCATGGTACAAAGATATTAATTTAGTGCGATATTATCAATCAATCGGATGTTTCTAATATAGGCCGAAATAAATGCACGGTACTTTTTTTGAGGTTCTATTTTATTTGCAGGCTGTAAAGTTAATTGCTCTGAAATCTCAAAATATTCCAAGTTTATTATGGCGTCTTTTTCGAATTGATCTGCGACCCATTGAGTTATCTCATCAAGCGGGGTGTCGCTAAATTTGCCTTTGGTCGTTCTTAATACGCCGTAAATTTTTGAAGCGTGGAAGCGTTCAGCTGTAGTAAGGCGTGTGTTTCTAGAACTCATTGCTAAACCGTTGGGTTCTCTTTCTATGGAGCAAGCAATAATTTTGACATTCGTTTTGGTTATTTTAACCAGTTTCTTAATGATTTGTAGTTGTTGAAAATCTTTTTCGCCAAAATAGGCTTGGGTAGGCCCTACAATGTCTAAAAGCTTTTGAACGACGGTACCAACACCCTGAAAATGGCCTGGTCTAAACTTGCCTTCCATTTGGAGTTCAAGCCCTCCAAAATCAAAAGCTTCTTTTGTAACGGAATTTCCATAAACTGCTACCTCACTTGGAGCGTAAACAATAATTTCACCCAAAGATCCTATGGATTCTATTCTTTTCAAGTCTTGCTTGAGGTCCCGAGGGTATGTTTCTAAATCGCGTGCATTGTTAAACTGGGTGGGGTTTACAAAAATACTGACCACAACTGTCTCATTTTCTTTTATTGCTCGTTTAATCAAGGACAAATGTCCTTGGTGTAAAGCGCCCATAGTAGGTACAAATCCGAGGCTTGAAGCTGGCGTTTTTAGAGACGCTAGACAGGCCTGTAGAGACTGGTTTGTGGTAAAAACTTTCATTGAGTTGACAATAATGGGTTGCAAACTTAAGCTATTACAATTAATCTTCATAAATTTTTGTATTTTTGCGATATTTTTATTGAGAAATCCAAAGCGTTGTTTGTATGAAAGACAAGAGAATATTGTATGTGTCATCTGAAGTAATTCCTTATTTGCCAGAAACTGAAGTTTCATCCATGTCTTTTGAAGCGCCAAGAATGGTCAACAAACAGGGGGGACAAATCCGAATATTCATGCCGCGTTATGGAAACATCAATGAGCGTCGGCACCAATTACATGAAGTCATTCGCTTATCGGGTATCAACTTGGTTGTAAATGATTTAGACATGCCACTTATTATAAAAGTTGCCTCAATTCCCAAAGAAAGAATTCAAGTCTATTTTATAGATAATGAAGATTATTTCAAAAGAAAAGCAACCCTCACAGACGAAGACGGAAAGTTGTTTGAGGACAATGATGAACGTGCCATCTTTTTTGCTAAAGGCGTCATTGAAACTGTAAAAAAATTGAATTGGGCACCAGACATCATTCATGTTCACGGATGGTTGGCCTCATTGTTGCCGCTGTATCTCAAAGAATACTACAAAGACGAACCATTGTTTAAAGACAGTAAAGTGGTTACTTCTGTATATGGCCAAGGTTTTGAGGGAACGCTGAACAAGGTGCTAATTGATAAGGTTAAATTTGACGAAATTAATGATGACCACTTAAAGAATTTAAAATCACCAGACTATGTGAGTTTGATGAAAACAGCGATTGATTTTTCAGACGGCCTGATTAAAGGGTCTCAAACAATCCCAGAAGAATTGAATAATTACATTGATAAAACCAAAAAGCCGGTTTTAGAGTTTCAATTTCCTGAAGCTTTTGCCGAAGCCTACACAGAATTTTACAGCACCCAAATTTTAAACTAGAGCCCCTAATCCTATGAAATTTTTACGTACACCCTATTCCAAAGTCTTAGTCTCTTTCTGCCTTGTTGCTCTTACGCTGTCGTGTGAGGAAGATTACACGGAAATTGGAACTGATGTCATCAACAATCAGAACGTCTCTATTGAAAATCAGTCCTATCCCGCTAAGACCTACAATAAAGGGATAACGCCTTTCCAGTCGAATAACTTACCCAGCAACTTGTTAGGCTATTATTACAACCCCAACTTTGGTGGCACAACAGCGCATTTTTTATCGCAACTCACGCCTCAGAATTTCAGCCCTAGTTTTGGGAATAATCCCGTTTTAGACTCTGTATTTCTCACCATACCATACTTCAGTAAAACAGACGGAGAGACTTACACATTAGATTCTCTTTACGGCAATGGCGTTGTCAAATTATCTGTTTTTAAAAACAATTTTTTCTTGCGAAATTTTGACCCAGGAAGTGATTTAGATGATTTTCAAACTTATTATTCCAATGGTGCTTTGTCTGCATCTGAAGACTTGAACCCTGCAGATTTAGAAGCTCAATTGTTGTATACCTCAAATGAATTTGTCCCCAGCAATGAGTCTATTCATTTAACTGAACCTAATGAGGACGGCGAGGAAGAAGTTACAGAAACCCTTGCGCCTAGCCTTCGCATTAGGTTAGACAACTCGGATATGCTCCCACAAGACTTTTGGGAAACTTTGATTTTTGATAAAGAAGATGATGATGAATTGACTAGCGCTAGTAATTTCTACAACTATTTTAGGGGCTTATATTTCAAAGTCGAGCCTGTAAGCCCAGGCTCTGGTAGTATGGTTCAACTGAACTTTTCTTCTGCAAACGCCCATGTTAAACTTCATTATTCCTTTGAATCAGATCCTGACGAAAATGGTGATACCACCACAAGCCAAAGTGTTTATCAACTCAATTTTTTGGGGAACAGAACCTCGGTTTATGAAAATAGTTTCAATACAGGTTTCTTGCAAGCCGTTGACACCGCAGATGAGATGCAGGGAGATGCACAACTTTTCCTTAAGGGCGGTGAAGGGTCTATGGCAATTGTTGAGCTTTTTTCAGAAGATGAAGCCGGTAATAATTTTGATGATTTCATAACAGATTTCAGAGAAATTATTAATGAAGGGCAGCCAGATGAAGAACGCATTATCAAGCGCCTGATTAATGAAGCCTATTTAGAATTTTATGTAGACGAGGCGAGCTTAGACACCAATGCCGACCTTCCAAACCGAATTTATGTTTACGACCTTGACAACAATACGCCTTTACTAGATTACAGTCTAGACTCCTCCGTCAATACAAGTACTTCTGATTCAAAATTCATACATTTGGTTCCCTTGAGTGTAGAAACAGATGGTCAAGGCAATACCTACAGAAAATACAAAGTGCGTTTGACTTCACACCTCAATAATATCATTGTAAATGACGCAACCAACCTTAAATTAGGGGTTGTTGTTTCTTCAAATGTTGGGGCCGCTATCAACCAAAAACTTTTAAACTACGATCCCTTGGTAAAAGGGATTCCTGCCGGAACTATTCTATCTCCAAAAGGCGTTATTTTACACGGTAGCAATTCCAATGACCCTTTGAAAAAAGTGAAACTTAATATTTACTACAGTCAAGTAAACAACTAAATTAATTCAAAAAAATGTGTGGAATTGTTGGATATATTGGACACAGAGACGCCTGCTCGGTTATTATTAAGGGGTTAAAACGTTTAGAATACAGGGGCTATGACAGTGCTGGAATTGCTCTCTACGATGGAAAAGGTATTCATGTTAGCAAAACAAAAGGTAAAGTCAGTGATCTGGAAGAAAAAGTTGCTTCAAATAAAAACTCCAAGGGCAGCATTGGGATTGGCCACACACGTTGGGCGACTCACGGAGTCCCAAATGATGTAAACTCCCATCCCCATTATTCAAACTCAGGTGATTTGGTCATCATTCACAACGGTATCATAGAAAATTACGCGGCCATAAAAAAAGAGCTTATAAATAGAGGCTACACATTTCATTCCGAAACGGATACAGAGGTGCTGATCAACCTCATTGAAGATGTTCAAAAAAGTGGCGATTATAAATTGGGTAAGGCTGTGCAAATTGCCTTGAACCAAGTCGTAGGCGCCTATGCCATTGCTGTTTTGGACATTAAAAAACCCAATGAAATTGTTGCGGCAAGACTGGGAAGCCCTCTGGCGATCGGTATTGGTAAAGATGAGTTTTTCATCGCCAGTGATGCGTCACCATTTATTGAATACACCAGCAATGCTATTTACCTAGAAGATGAAGAAATGGCCATCATTCGCCAGCACAAAGAACCGCGTTTTAGGAAAATCAAAACCGATCTTCTTTTCACGCCCTACATACAAGAACTAAAACTCAATATTGAGCAAATAGAAAAAGGGGGGTACGAACATTTTATGCTCAAGGAAATTTTTGAGCAGCCTCAAGCTATTAAAGACACATACAGGGGGCGCTTATTGGTACATGGTGGGTTGGTCAAAATGTCGGGTATAGAAGACAATATAGAGAAATTCATTAATGCGCAGAAAATTACAATTGTGGCTTGTGGCACCTCTTGGCACGCTGGACTGGTTGCAGAATATATTTTTGAGGATCTGGCAAGAATACCTGTAGAGGTGGAATATGCTTCAGAATTTCGATACCGAAATCCAATTATAACTAATAAGGATGTTGTCATTGCCATTTCTCAATCTGGAGAAACCGCAGATACACTTGCTGCGATAAAATTAGCCAAGGCAAACGGCGCCTTTGTTTTTGGGGTTTGTAACGTGGTAGGCGCCTCGATTTCAAGAGAAACCCACGCAGGGGCCTACACCCACGCTGGTCCCGAAATTGGCGTGGCCTCCACCAAAGCTTTTACCTCCCAAATTACGGTACTATCCATGTTGGCATTAAGATTGGCAAAGATAAAAGGAACGCTTTCTGCGTCAAATTATAAACAACATTTGGTCGCACTAGAAACAATTCCCTCAAAAATTGAAATCGCACTCAAATCTGACCATCTTGTAAAAAAGATTGCTGAAAACTACAAGGATGCTGCAAATTTCTTATACCTCGGAAGAGGCTTTAATTTTCCAGTTGCACTAGAGGGGGCTTTGAAATTAAAAGAGATTTCATACATCCATGCAGAGGGCTATCCTGCAGCTGAGATGAAACATGGACCTATTGCGTTGATTGATGAAAACATGCCTATTGTGGTCATTGCTACAAAATATGGCCACTATGAAAAGATCTTAAGTAATATTCAAGAAATAAAATCTAGAAAAGGTAAGATTATCGGCATTGTAACTGAGGGAGATACTGAGGTCAAGGCATTGGCAGACCACGTGATTGAAATCCCTGAAACTTTAGAGTTCTTGTCTCCTTTAATTACAACAATTCCCTTGCAACTGCTGTCCTATCACATTGCAGTTCTGCTTGATAAAAATGTGGACCAGCCTAGAAATTTAGCCAAGTCTGTAACGGTAGAGTAATTCACAAATCTTTCAAAAAGAAATTCATGCCTTTTATAAGTGAGTCTTAGTTAATACATTACAAACAATAAAAATTTTGGGGATAAATAATTAGAAATTAGCACTTAATCCTGGTCAAAATTTACAAATTATTTTTTTTTACTTATCTTTATTCCATTATATTAAATAAACTAAACACAAGCAAACCAAAACATATAACTAATGAAAACAATTTTAAGAATTTTTACATTGCTATTTGGAGTCGTTTCTTTCGCACAAACCACTGTGACAGGAACCGTTAATGACGAAAGTGGCATGCCACTTCCTGGCGCCAATGTAATTGTGGTAGGCACATCCTCTGGAGCCATTTCAGATTTTGATGGTAAATTTACCCTCAGTGTAAGTCAAGCTCCCCCTTTTACAGTGCAAATAAGCAGTGTTGGATTTACAACAGCCACTGAAGATATAACTGCAAATAAGCAAGACCTAAGCATTACGCTAATTGAAGGTAGCTTCTTGGATGAAGTCGTTGTGACTGCTTCAAGAGTACCACAACGTATTTTTGAATCTCCAGTGACAGTTGAAAAATACAGTTTAAAACAAATTCAACGCACACCGTCTGCGGATTTCTTTGAAGGATTGCAAAACGTCAAAGGGGTTCAAATGAATCAAACGGGATTGGTTTTTAGCCAAGTTAACACCCGTGGGTTTGGAACGGCATACAATGAAGGATTTGTTACCATGGTTGATGGGATGAATACCCAAGCCCCCGTATTTGGCTTTGCTGTAGGAAACCTTATCGGATTAAATGAATTAGATGTTGAAAGTGTAGAATTATTACCTGGTTCCGCTTCAGCATTATATGGAATGGATGCCTACAAAGGGATCATGTCCATAAAAAGCAAAAACCCATTTGAACATGAAGGCATCAGTGGCTATTACCGCTCTGGAACTACCCAACAAGAAGTAGGTGGCAACAATGCCTTTACAGACTTTGGATTTAGAGCAGCTAAAAAACTATCCGACAAATGGGCGGTTAAAGTTGCTTTTTCTGCTAAAGAAGGAACAGAATGGGCTGCTGGAGACACAAGACACAAAAAAGACTGTGATAATTGCGGAGAAGGCAGTATCGTTGAGGGTTATGACCCGAACGCTCCAGACTACGATGCAGTTAATGAATATGGACAAAGACTTATAACTTCTGGCGACATTTGGAACGCACTTGTTGACTATGCAGATTCAGACCCAAGCTTAGCCCCATTTGTTCCTTCAATTGTAGCTGGTCAAACAAATGCACCAAATTACTGGGATGATTTGAGGTCGACCGGATACACAGAACAAGAGTTGTTCGGCAACGAAGCTTCCAATATCAAAGGAAATCTTGGAATTCACTTTCGCCCAAATGACAATACAGAAATCTCATTTAGCTCGCTAATGGGTACCGGAGAAGCGCCACTACCTGCGGGTAACGCCCGTTACAACATAAAAGATTTTGTATTACAATTGCATAAATTGGAAATAAAAACTGGCGGACTTACGGGCCGTATTTATTACACTAAAGAAGACTCGGGAACTACCACTCAAAGCGCTGCTTTAGGAACCGCTGTTGCCAACCAAATGAATGGAGGTATAGAGCAAGGCTGGGGATTAGGATATATGGGAGCATATTTAACCGGTCTATCAGGAGGCCCTGGTGTGGGAAGTCTTAACGCTGGGCTCATAGGTGTTCTTGGTGATATTGGCAATGGTAATATTAGTGTAGGAAGCGGAAATTTTGCTAATGTTAACACAATAGCCCACATTGGAGCTAGAGCTTATGCTAACTCATTAATGTTGCAGCCTGATGGTTCTAACTCTAACGCATTTGGGACTACATTTAATCAGGCATTACAAAACTCATCAAACCAAGCCCTGCTTTCATATGAAGATGATGGGAACGGCCAATTAGATTGGTATGAACCGCTTGGATCGCAGATTGTTGATGTGTCTACAGTCTCTACAATTGAAGCCAATTACGACTTCGAGGATAAAATTAGCTTTGCCAGTGTAACTATTGGGGGACTTTACAGAGCCTTCACATTAGATACTGAAGGTTCACTCTACACCGACTATAACGATCCGATTGAATACGATGAATTTGGTGTTTTTGCACAAATGCAAAAAGACCTATTTGACGACAGTGTGTCATTAACAGCATCCATGCGTTACGACAATCAAAGTGTCATGGAAGATGCCAATGTTACTCCAAGACTAGGTTTGCTCTTCAAACTTTCAGAAAAGTCTAACATTAGAGTTGCTGCTCAGTTAGGTTTTAGAAACCCTACCAACCAAGACAAATTTATTGGTCTCTACAATGGTTCAGAATTGCTTCTTGGAGCTACAAAAGAGAATATCGACAGATTTAATCAAAATCTTGGTTCTGCTGATATTAATGGTGACGGTACTAATGAAAATTTCAATTGGACTGGAAACTATGTGTTTAATAATGCATACAACAAAACTGCTTTCGAACGAGATGGTACACTTGTGGCTGAAAAATTGGATTATGTTGAAGCAGAGAAAGTAACCTCATATGACATTGGTTACCGCTACAATTCAAAGAATTTTACACTAGATATCAATGCTTATTACAGCCAATACGAAAACTACATTGGTACTAACAGTGTACTTGTCCCTGCTGAGTTAGCAGTCGGGGTGGCGCAAAATTTAGGATTTCCCGATCCAGTGGCAGTAGCTTTTAACCCAGCTTCATTTGGCTTAGATCTTCCGCCGGCCTACCTCCAGTTTGGTATGGATGCCAATTTAGATGTACCGTTCGATACTTTTGGAGTGGCCCTAGAAGCAATTCAAAGGTTAAATGCATTTACCACCATGAACTTTATTTACGAGTACAATGAATTAGATTATAATGCTAAAGCAGATTCAAATTTCGAATTGTCTTGGAACACACCTAAGCACAGAATGAAGTTTGGGTTTACATCAAAATTAGGTGAGGGAGTTTCGCTTTCAGCTAATGCACGTTATAACTCTGAGTACTATTACGAGTCTTCGTTTATAGATGCAACCATCAGAGAAAATACAGTCTTTGATGCCAAATTAATGTTCGGAATCAAAGCCCTTGATAACCTTCAATTTGAAGTGGGTGGAAACAACATCGCTGGCCGCGAATATGTGAGTATTCCTGGATCTGGTAATATTGGTTCGCTTTACTATGCAGGCGCCAAAATGCAGTTCTAAGATTTAATTCAAAAATTAGACTAAAAAACCCAGACATTTGCTCTGGGTTTTTTATTTATAATGGTTATCTTTGCTGCGCAAAAACAACATGTTTTTCAACATTATTTAGCTAAAAATTAAACCCATAGAAGTAATGTCAAAAGTTACAGGAAAAGTTTCCCAAATTGTAGGACCAGTTATCGATGTGGAATTTGGTGCAGACGCCGAGCTTCCAAAAATTTATGATTCTTTAGAAATCAAGCGTGAGGACGGTTCTATTCTCGTTTTAGAAGTACAATCACACATTGGCGAAAATGCCGTTAGAACCATTGCGATGGACTCCTCAGATGGCCTGAGCCGTGGAACGGAAGTCAATGCAACCGGTGCGCCTATCCAAGTACCTGTGGGGGATGATGTTTATGGCCGCCTTTTTAACGTCATTGGAGATGCCATCGATGGTCTAGGAAACTTACCCAAAGCAGGAAATGACGGGTTGCCAATTCACCGTGAAGCACCAAAATTTGAAGACCTTTCAACCTCAACAGAAGTCTTGTTTACCGGAATCAAGGTCATCGATCTGATTGAGCCTTATGCCAAGGGTGGTAAAATTGGGCTTTTTGGTGGTGCAGGTGTTGGAAAAACTGTATTGATTCAAGAACTTATTAATAATATTGCAAAAGGCCATGGTGGGCTTTCTGTATTTGCGGGTGTTGGAGAACGTACAAGAGAAGGAAACGATTTATTGCGGGAAATGTTAGAATCAGGCATTATAAAATATGGGGATGACTTTATGCATTCCATGGAAGCTGGTGGATGGGATCTCAAAAAAGTAGACAAAGCCGCCATGAAAGAATCCAAAGCCACTTTCGTTTTTGGACAAATGAATGAACCGCCTGGAGCCCGTGCGCGAGTAGCGCTTTCTGGACTTACCATTGCAGAATATTTTCGCGATGGTGCTGGTGATGGCCAAGGTAAAGACGTTTTATTCTTTGTTGACAATATTTTCCGATTTACACAAGCAGGTTCTGAGGTATCGGCCCTTTTAGGTCGGATGCCATCGGCCGTAGGATACCAACCTACACTGGCTACAGAAATGGGGGCCATGCAAGAGCGCATTACCTCAACTAAAAAAGGATCAATTACCTCTGTACAAGCTGTTTATGTGCCTGCGGATGACTTGACCGATCCTGCACCAGCGACTACTTTTGCGCATTTGGACGCTACGACCGTATTGTCACGTAAAATTGCAGAACTTGGAATTTATCCTGCCGTAGATCCGCTAGATTCTACTTCAAGAATTCTAACTGCAGAAATTCTTGGGAATGAACATTACGATTGTGCACAACGTGTAAAAGAGTTGTTGCAGCGTTACAAAGAACTCCAAGATATCATTGCTATTTTAGGAATGGAAGAACTCTCAGAAGAAGACAAGTTGGCTGTAGGCCGTGCACGACGCGTACAGCGCTTCCTTTCTCAGCCTTTCCATGTTGCAGAGCAGTTTACCGGAATCCCTGGTGTGCTTGTAGACATCAAAGAAACCATCAAAGGGTTCAATATGATTATGGATGGGGAGTTAGACCAATTACCGGAAGCCGCATTCAACCTAAAAGGAACCATTGAAGAAGCGATTGAAGCCGGAGAAAAAATGTTGGCTGAAGCTTAAAACACAAGTTTATGTATTTAGAAATTGTTTCTCCCGAAGCTACTCTTTTTAAAGGAGATGTCGACAGTGTTTCTGTCCCAGGCGTCAATGGCGAATTTGAAATGCTCAATAACCACGCGGCAGTTGTCTCTACCCTAAAAGATGGCTTTGTGAAAATTCGTGGCGCTGTTGATTTAAATGAAGAAACGGCTTCAAAATTTGAAAAAAAAGAAGGTGGGTATTGGTTGGCCATCAACTCAGGAACCATTGAAATGAACGCCAACAAAATTATCGTTCTAGCCGATTAAATCCTTAATTCTTAACCCCTATGACCCTAAAACTGTATTTTAGGGTTTTTTTATTCTTTTATTCATCCCCTGTGAAATTTGCTTTTCGCTTTTGTAAAAAAGCAGAAGTGCCTTCTTTGAAATCGGCAGTTCCAAAAGATTTTGCAAATGCTGCAATTTCAACATCATACCCATTAAGGCCATCTTTATAGTTTGCGTTGACCGCTTTTATGGCAGCCGAGATGGCCAGCGGTCCATTGCGTTTTATTTTTTCAGCCAACGACAGACAATAAGACCGCAAATCCTCTGGAGCCGTAACGCTGTTGACTAAACCCCATTGTTCGGCCTTGGTAGCGTCTATCATCTCTGCTGTGGTAATCATTTGAAGCGCACGTCCCTTACCCACCAACTGGGCTAATCTTTGGGTGCCGCCATAGCCTGGAATCACCCCCAAGCTGACCTCTGGGAGTCCCATACGGGCTGTGCTACTGGCCACTCGAATATGAGCCGCCATGGCCAATTCCAATCCTCCCCCTAAAGCAAAACCATTGATGGCAGCAATAATAGGCGTACCTAAGTTTTCAGCAAAATCGAATAAGCGTTCTTGTCCTTCACGAGATAACTGTGCAGCTTCAGAAACATTAAAATCTGCAAATTCACTGATATCCGCACCGGCAACAAATGCTTTATCGCCGCTACCTGTCAATACAATGACACGGACATTTTGGTCCTGGTCCAAAGCTTTCAAAGCTTGGTGTAATTCTAAAATTGTCGCCTTGTTGAGGGCGTTGAGTTTTTTGGGACGGTTGATGGTCAACATCCCAATACCAGCTTCAAGCTGTAGATTTAAATTATTAAACATCATAAGGCTTTTGGTTTTTTGGAAAAGAGACTTCAAAAAGAGAACCTTCTCCTAAAATTGTTTCATAAATAATGTCGCCATCATAAGCTTCGATAATATTTTTAACCATGGGCAAACCAAGCCCCATTCCACTAGTTTTGGTTGTGAACTTAGGCTCAAATATTTTTTCTGCAATCGCATCTTCTATTCCAATGCCATTGTCTTTAACTTTGATGTGAATTCTACGATTTTCTTCAAATAAGTTGACTTGAATTTCAGGAGTTTTTCCTTCAGGAATAGATTGAATGGCATTTTTAACAAGGTTGGTTACGATGCGATTCAACTGATCTCTGTCAAAGTCGGCTTCTAGCGTTTCTTCGGTACTAGAAAATGAAATAAAGTCATCCGGAAAAATATCCAAGGCATGCTCTACTACTTTGACAAAATCTAAGGGTTCTAATTTTTGAGTTGGCATTTTTGCAAAATTAGCAAAGGCTTCCGCAATTTTACTCATGGTGTCAATTTGCTGAATTAATGTGTTGCTATATTCCTCAACTTTTTCGTGGATATCTTTGTCTTTAGGGTCAAATTTTCGCAAAAAACTCTGTACGCTTAGGCGCATCGGTGTAAGGGGATTTTTAATCTCATGTGCCACTTGTTTTGCCATCTCTCGCCAAGCCTCTTCCCTCTCGGTCGAAGCCAGCTTGAGCGCGCTTTCTTCTAAGACATCAATCATGTTGTTATAGGATTCCACCAAAGACTTAATTTCTGAAGAGGCGCCCTCTAAAGCAATTTTCTTGTTGCGCTTTTCAAAACGGGTTTGATACATTTTATCGCTTATTGACTTCAGAGATTTCGTAATAAATTTAGACATGGCATACGCAAATACAATGGCGATTAAAACCATCAGTACATAAGCATATCCAATACGAACTAAAAATGCTTTTAATTCTCTAGAATTTAAAGAGTCATCATCAAAATAAGGAACCTTCAAAATCCCTAAGGGTTTTGAAGAAGGGTCTGTCAAAACCAAATAGGATGACCTATAATTGCCATCCAATAGTTTGTTTTTCTCAACGTAGCGTTTGGAAGAAATTTGATTAAGGGTGTCTAGTATCACCGCGGTTAATTGCTGTGGGACAGGATCATTTTCAAACCAAGGCCGAGAGGATTTGATTAATCTCCCATCCAAGTCGTAGAGATTGAAAGCTACATTGTGAATGTTGGCTATCTCATAAATCTTTTGCTTAAAAATGACCCCTAAATTCTCAGTTTTAATTTCCCAACTTGAGGCTTTTAGGACATAGTTAATGCTAGAAATTAGCTGTGCTTCTTTTCGTTCCAACCGCATGCGGTGGTACTCTTGAGACTGCTCTTTGTACTGGTAGACTGTGACGGCGGCAATTAAAATAGAGGCCAACACCACTAAAAGAATCATATAGAAAAAGATTCGAGAACTTAATGATAGGCTGCGCTTGGCCATAAGAGATTAGTTTTTTATAAATATAGGAAAAATGGAAGATACTCCCGGCTAGTCCTTTCTGGTCCTTTTGTACAGACGAATCCCTAACATTAAAATTACAGCTAGGCCTAAAAGCGCCAGAAGACCATAAAGCATATTGAGTGTGCTTTTGAGAATCACTAGAAATACAATTGCAAATAAAAGAAGCGTAGCACCCTCGTTCCAAAGGCGCATAAAATTTGAAGTGTATTGAATTTCATTGCGCTGCAACGCTTTGAATATCAAGTGAGTTTTAATGTGATAGGTGACAAGCAAAACCACAAAAGCCAATTTGACTTGCATCCATGGCTGTTGCAGCCAATAAGGCGCTAGATGCAGCAGCCATAGCGCAAAGACAGTTGCCAAGACCGCCGAGGGCCAGGCAATAATGTACCACAGTCTGCGCGCCATTAGTTTTAATTGCTCAGAAAGAATTGTACTTTCTGGGGCTGGTTTTTCTTGGGCTTCTATATGGTAAATAAATAAGCGTGGAATGTAAAACAAACCTGAAAACCAAGTGATAACGAAAATCAAATGAAGGGATTTGATATAATTGTAATACTCCATTAAAGTGCTTTTAAATTCTGTTTCATTTCTCTGCGTAAAAAAAAGGCCGTCAAAGCTGTGGAAAGCAAATCTGATGCTGGAAAAGCCATCCATACACCAAGCTCACCGTACCATAAAGGTAAGATAAAAATTAAAGGAATAAAGAAAAATGCTTGACGCGACAATGTGAGCAATAAAGCGGGGGTCGCCTTACCAACTGCCTGGAAATAAGCCGCACCTATCAACTGAATCGCAACTACTGGGGTTGCTGCAAACACCCAGCGCATGGCGCTAGGGGTTTTTTCTAGCACCAGAATGTCGGTTGTGAAAATTTTAGTAATGAGCTCTGGAAAACCTATCAATAGTACAAAAACCACAGCAGCTAAAAGGATAGAGTAGCGCACCGCAATATTGATCGATTGGCATACACGTTCATAATTTTTAGCCCCATAATTATAGCCAGCAATGGGAATAAAGCCTTGTGTAATGCCAAAAATAGGAAACAGGGCAAACATCAGCATTCTTGAAACAATGGCATAGGCCGTGACCGAGGTCTCACCGCCAAAATCAAATAAAATATTGTTCATTAATAAGTAAGTCAAACTGACTACGGCTTGTCTGGATAAAGTGACAGAGCCCAAGCTGCCAATTTCAAAAACAATCTGGTTTTGAAGACCGAAATGGTGCCACTTCAATTTCATTTCAGAGTGTTTCGAAATAAAAAAGCATAAAATAAAAATAAAGCACAAAGCGTAGGAACCGGTAGTGGCCCAAGCCGCCCCCAACATTCCTAAGTTGAAAACCTTGATGAACACAACATCTAGGATTAAATTTGTAACAGAGGGGATGACCATGGCATACATCGCAAATTTAGGCTTACCCTCGGCGCGGATTACAGTATTCCCCATCATGCAAAGCCCCAATAATGGTACGCCATAAAGGACAATTCTATAATAAATTTTAGCTGGGGTATAAATCGTTCCCTTTCCACCAAAAAGTGGAATGATGTCTTCGATAAAAATCAATCCAAAAAAAATGAATGTTAACGTTAGGCCAAGCGTAAGCGTAATTTGATTACCAAACGTTTTAAGGGCTTTGGATTTATTTGATGCACCAAGAGCTCTAGAAATAATTGAAGCTCCGCCGACTCCAATGGACATGCCCAAGGCCGCAATAAAAAAAGAAACTGGCAAGACCACATTTATAGCAGCAATGGCTTGAGAGCCAATCCAATGGCCAACAAAAATAGTGTCAATAAGGATGTTTAATGACATTACCAAGATCCCAATAGATGCGGGGACGGCCTGGCGAATGAGTAGTTTCCCTATAGCATCTGTTCCAAAATCCGAAACATGGGATTGATTCATTTAAGAGGGCGTTAAAGCTTTTTCATTCCAAGCATGTATCCATTTGGCAAGTAATGCCACCCAATTAGGGTCATCATTAAGACAAGGAATTGTTGTAAAGTTCTTACCACCAGCTTCGTGAAAAATTTCTTCTCCTTCCATGGCAATTTCTTCCAAAGTTTCTAAGCAATCACTTACAAATGCTGGGGTTACAATCGCCATATTCCTAGTCCCTTCCTTCCCCAGTCTTTCAATGGTTCGGTCTGTGTAGGGCCTCAACCACGGATCAAATCCGAGGCGGGACTGAAAGGAGGATGAAAAGGTTTCTGGTTCCATTTTAAGCGCGGCGCCAACCAAGCGCGTCACCTCAACACATTGGTGTTTATAACAATAGGCATGGGCCTCAGAGGCTGTAGTGCAACAGGATTTATCCATTTTGCAATGGGATTTGGTGATGTCGCTTTTCCGTATATGTCGCTCTGGAACACCATGGTATGAAAATAACAGATGGTCAAACTCTTTCCCTTTCAAGTGGGCCTTAATAGATGCTGAGAGCACTTTAATATAATCCGGGTTGTTGTAAAAAGGGGGTAAACTCTCTAAAGATATTTGCGGGAAAAATTCTTTTTTTAATGTCTCCGCCAAAACCAAAATGGTTTCTGTTGTAGCCATTGCAAATTGGGGATATAACGGAATGATCAAAACGTCTTTTACACCCTTATCTACCAACTCTTGTAGGCCATTCTTAATGGTCATGCTGCCATAACGCATGGCCAAGGCTACTGGTATGTTGACTTGTTTTTGCACCTTGTCTTTCAGGCGCTCAGACAAAACGATTAATGGAGAGCCTTCTTCCCACCATATTTTCTGGTAAGCCTTTGCGGAGGCTTTGGGGCGCGTATTCAAAATGATGCCTTTTACCAACAGTGTACGAGCCCACTTCGGGACATCAATAACGCGTTCATCCATTAAGAATTCTCCTAAATATTTTTTGACATCTTTGGGATTTGGGCTGTCTGGGGAACCCAAGTTGACTAATAAAATACCTTTCATTTTTTTAAATCAAATTAATTTGAAGATTGTATGTATTTTTTGGGGGTCGTTCCATATTGTTTTTTAAAGGCGGCAATAAAATGGCTGGCGGTACTGTAGCCAACCTTGAGTCCAACCTCGTTAACATTGTGACCACCTGACTCTAACAATTTTCTTGCCAACTCCATTTTATAATCAAATAAAAATCCATAGACTGTTGTCCCATAAATTTGCTTGAAACCTTCTTTAAGCTTCTTTAAACTCAGGTCTATTTCGGAAGACAATTCAGCAAGTGTGGGGGGCTCAGATATGCGCTGAATTATAATGTCTTTTGCGGCTTTTATTTTTATGACATTAGACTCATCTGCCAAGAAAGGACATTGCTCTGCATTGACATCCTCACCGCGATTGAAATACAAGCTTAACAGTTCGTAAACCTTAGCCTTACAATAGAGTTCGCGAAGGTTTGAATTGAGGTTGTAATTAATAATTTGATTGAGAACAATAGCCATGGAGGGTGATATGTAACCATCCTTATAATATTTCTTTTGTCTATTATCGTCCTTTAGAAAAGAGATGTAATTGGCTTCGTGAGAAAATAAACCATGAAATTTTTTGATTGAAATTAAGACCGATACCACCCAAGTCTTGGGCCCAGCAATCATATGGATGGGTAAGTCCCGTTGAGGGTTGTATAACAACAAAGAGTTTTCTTCTGGAATATCGAGAGTGTAAGTGTTGTTATTAAAAGAAAATTGGGTACTGCCTTTTAGGCAGAAATGAAGCTGAATAAAAGAATTGTCAATGGCCTTTTCTAGAAGCTTAGGGGGCTCCGAATTGTTTTGAAAGGTCAGTACCAAAAAACCCGGCTCAATCATGGTTTCTAAAAAAGCACCTGCAGCGATACTTTTTAACGTGTTGGTATCCGAACTAGGATTTTCTTTATTTAGATTCATTATAAATAAAAAATGTGGGTTTTTTCAAAATTAACCTGATATTTTAGATTAATTTACAAAAATAAGAAAAAAAATTTGATGACCCTCCAAACGACAAATAAAGTTCTTCTATCGTTACTTTTTAGTTCTAATAGGTTTTATTTTTGTCGTCGTAAGCTACTTAGCCCAAATACATGAAGCTAAAAAATAACGAGACGGATCCTTCTTTTTATGTCATAGGAATAAGCTATAAAAAAGCAGACGCAAAACTGCGAGGCAATTTTAGCTTGAGCCCCACCAAAAAAGCCAATCTACTTAAACAAGCGAAGACTTCTGGAATTCAAGGCTTACTTGCCACCTCAACCTGCAATCGAACTGAAATTTATGGCCTGGTGCAGCATCCATCCGAACTCATTCAGCTACTGTGCCAAAACACCAAGGGCAGCGTGGAGACTTTTGAGCAAGTGGGATATGTCATAAAAGACAGCCAAGCTATTGAGCATATATTTAGAGTAGGGGCAGGCTTGGACAGTCAGATCTTGGGGGATTTTGAGATCATCAGTCAACTCAAGGTCAGTGCTAAAATCTCCAAAAAGTACAACTTAATGGACAACTATTTAGAGCGACTTGTAAACTGTGTGCTTCAAGCAAGTAAGCGAATTAAAAACGAGACCGAGCTTTCTTCTGGAGCTACCTCTGTTTCCTTTGCTTCCGTCCAGTATATTTTAAATGCTGTCAAAGACATAAAAGCCAAAAATATTTTATTATTTGGAACAGGTAAAATTGGGAGGAATACTTGTAAAAACCTCATCAAACACACCAAAAATGAACACATTACCCTCATTAATAGAACACGAGAGAGTGCCGAAAAATTGGCGGGGAAATTCAAAGTACATGTTAAAAATTACAGCCAGCTCCAAGAAGAAATTGCAAAAGCTGATATCTTAATTGTTGCCACAGGGGCTCAAAACCCAACCATTGACAAACAGCTCATCGTACAAAAAAAAGAGTTATTGGTTCTGGACCTATCCATTCCAAAAAATGTTGACGAAAATGTCAAAACCCTAGCTAATGTCACGCTTACCCATCTTGACGAACTTTCTGGAATTACAGATAATACCCTACAAAAAAGAAAGATGCACATCCCTATGGCAGAGGCCATTATCAAGGACATAAAAGAAGATTTTGAGGTTTGGGTTGAGAACCGAAAATTTGCACCGACCATTAAAGCCCTAAAAGAAAAGTTAAAGGTGTTTGCTGATGTTGAAATTAAAAATCAACGTAAAAAAAATGCAGGGTTTAATTATGATCAAGCAGATTTAATCAGTTCCAATATTGTGCAAAAAATCACCAATCATTTCGCACATCACTTAAAAGAAGAGGCCGTTTCATCCAAAGAAAGTCTGGCACTTATCCACAAAATATTTCAACTCGAAGCCTGATCATGTCAAAGCTTATTCGCATAGGAACTCGTGACAGCGAACTGGCGCTTTGGCAGGCAAAAAGTGTCGAATCTCAACTAAAAAGCCTAGGACACAAAACTAAGTTAATCCCTGTAAAATCTACCGGGGATTTAGCCTTGAATCAGCCCATTTACGAACTTGGGATAACAGGGGTTTTTACCCGCACACTTGACATTGCCCTGCTCAATGAAGAAATAGACATTGCTGTACACTCACTCAAAGACGTTCCAACGCGACTGCCCAAAGGCATTGTTCAGGCGGCCGTATTAAAACGCGGTAATGTCAGAGACACTCTAGTTTTTAAAAAAAATGAAGAATTTTTAGCCCAAAGAGAGGCCGTTGTTGCCACGGGAAGCCTGAGGCGAAAAGCCCAATGGCTCAACCGCTACCCTACACATACAATTGAAGGCTTAAGAGGTAATGTCAACACAAGGCTACAAAAGCTGGAAGCTTCAAAAAACTGGAACGGCGCTATTTTTGCCGCAGCAGGGCTTGGTCGAATTGGGCTAACACCTGAAAATGCCGTCAATTTAGAATGGATGGTGCCGGCGCCTGCACAAGGCGCTATCATGATTGCATGCCTGGAGTCCGCCAGTGACATCATAGAAGTTTGTAACGCGCTTAACCATGAAGAAACTGAGATTTGTACAAAGATGGAGCGGCTATTTCTAAACAAATTAGATGGCGGTTGCAGCGCCCCTATAGGTGCTTTGGCGTTTATAAAAAATGAAGAAGTTCATTTCCACGGCATCGTATTAAGTGAAGATGGTACAAAAAAAGTAGAGGCAAAAAGAAGTGCTCCGTTGGGTAAGCACACAAAACTTGTAGAAGAATGCTTGGAATTTATCACAGCGCGGGGAGGTAAAAGTTTAATAAGTAAAACTGCTCTTAAACAAAATGAGACAAATGTTTTTTCTTCCAAAACATTAAGCCCAGGACAACTGGATCTCTTCCCAAAATCAATTAAAGTTGAAAGTGTCGATTTTATAAAAACGACTCCCAACAGAATTAAAGCTTCACTTATAAAAGCGCCGCATGAAAATGTGATCATAACCAGTAAAAATGGCGTTGAGGCTATTTTAAATAATTGTGCTTCTGAGGACTTAAAATTCAAGACAATATATTGTGTAGGCCGCCGCACGAAAAAACAAATTGAGCAGAAAATTGGACCCGTTAAGCACAGCGCTAAAAACGCCAAGGCACTAGCGGAACATCTCGTTGAGTTCATTGAAGGCACGACGGTTAGTTATTTCTGTAGTGATATCCGGATGGATGATTTGCCATCAATTTTAGAAAAAAATAACATAACCGTTCAAGAAATCGCCGCTTACAGCACAAAACTTGAAGCACCAAAACTACCAGAATCTGTTGAAGGGGTTCTTTTTTTCAGTCCATCGACCGTCCAAAGTTTCCTCAAAAACAATCGCCCAAATTGTACCGCTTATTGCATTGGAGAAACCACTGCAAAAGAGGCAAAAAAATATTTTAAAGCCGTTCATAAGGCAAAAATTCCAACCATTGAAAGTGTCATCGAATTGGTGAGTGATCACCTTGTTTTAAAGCCAAAAAAATGATTAAGAACGATTTATTTTTACGTGCCCTGAGAGGCGAAACTGTCGAACGTCCACCAGTATGGATGATGCGACAAGCTGGGCGTTATTTGCCAGAGTTCATGGCCATCAAAGAAAAGTACGACTTTTTTACGCGTTGCCGAACACCAGAGTTAGCCAGTGAAATCACCGTACAACCCATTCGTCGCTTTGGAATGGATGCCGCCATTTTGTTTTGTGATATTTTAGTCATCCCACAAGCCATGAATATTGAAGTTGAAATGAAGCCTGATTTTGGGCCTTTCTTGCCCAATCCCATCCGATCACAAAAAGATGTAGACCGCGTCGTTGTGCCAGATGTTACAACTGAACTAGATTATGTATACAAAGCCATTACCGCTACAAAAGCGTTGCTAAATAATGAAATCCCTTTGATCGGCTTTGCAGGATCTCCATGGACGATTTTATGTTATTGTGTACAAGGACAGGGCAGTAAAAACTTTGACAAAGCAAAAGCCTTTTGCTTTTCAAACCCCTTTGCAGCCCATCAACTTCTTCAAAAAATTACAGATACCACGATTGCCTATTTAAAGGAAAAAGTGAAAGCCGGAGTCAACACCCTTCAAATTTTTGACTCTTGGGGCGGTATGCTCTCTCCTACAGACTATCAAGAATTTTCATGGCAATACATCCATCAAATTATAGAAGCACTTAAAGACGATGCGCCTGTTATTGCTTTTGGTAAAGGCTGTTGGTTTGCCTTGCATGAAATGGGAAAATCCAATGCTGCTGCCATTGGAATCGACTGGACCTGCTCTGCTAGAAATGCGCGCTATCTTACTGGTGGAAATAAAACGCTGCAAGGGAATTTTGACCCCTCGCGTTTGTTATCTCCACCTAAAGAAATTAAGAAAATGGTGCACGAAATGATCAATGCGTTCGGGAAAGACAAGTACATTGTAAACCTTGGCCATGGAATTTTGCCAAACATCCCTGTGGACCACGCCAAGGCTTTTGTTGATGCTGTAAAAGCATACAACACATAAATTTATCATGGTATGAAAGAGGTCTTTTACAGCTATATCGAAACCCTTCAAAATCAAATTACATCCGCTCTAGAGTCGATAGACGGGGACGCGCATTTTGAAGAAGATCTTTGGAAGCGTAAAGAAGGTGGTGGAGGCCGTACGCGCATTTTACAAAATGGCGGAGTCTTTGAAAAAGGAGGGGTTAATATCTCGAGGGTTTTTGGCCCCCTGCCTAAAGCGATGCAGAGCTATTTTAAAGTTGAAGATGTTGATTTTTTTGCCTGTGGCTTAAGCCTTGTAATGCATCCTAAGAATCCGATGGTGCCGACTGTACATGCCAATTGGCGGTATTTTGAAATGTACAATAAAAACGGGGAGCTCGTCGACCAATGGTTCGGAGGTGGCTTGGACTTGACGCCTTACTATTTATTTGAAGAAGACGCTAAGCATTTTCACTTGCAGTGTAAAAATGCCTGCGACAGACACAACAGTGATTTTTATCAAATGTACAAACAAGCCTGTGATGCCTATTTTTACAACAGTCATAGAAAAGAAGCACGTGGTGTGGGCGGCTTGTTTTTTGATTATTGTAAAGCCAACGAACAAATGAATCTGCAACAATGGTATGATTTTATAACCGATGTTGGAGATCATTTTTTAGAAGCTTACCTGCCAATTGTACAAAAAAGAAAAGACTTGCCATACACCGCTGCTGAACGCCAATGGCAAGAAATTAGAAGGGGCCGCTATGTGGAGTTTAACTTGGTTCATGACAAGGGCACGCTATTTGGCCTAAAGACCAATGGAAGAATTGAAAGTATTTTGATGAGTTTACCCCCACATGTACAATGGGCCTATGACCATCACCCGGCCCCAAACAGTAAAGAAGAAGCATTAATTGAGGTGTTAAAACACCCTAAAAACTGGGTTTAATATGTATCCATTAAGAAGAAACAGACGCTTGCGCACAAACGAAGCCATCCGAAATTTAGTGAGGGAAAATACAATCACGCCAAATGACTTTTTGGTGCCCTTATTTGTGGTTGAAGGCCATGGCGTTAAGTCGGAAATAGCATCTATGCCTAATTATTTTCGACACAGCCTAGACACACTTGAAAAAGAAGTCAAGCTATTGTGGAATTTGGGCCTTAAAGCTGTATTGCTATTTGTGAAAGTTGAACCGTCACTAAAAGACAATCGGGGTTCTGAAGCGCTTAACCCTAATGGCTTGATGCAACGCGCCATAAAAGCCATTAAAAACAGCTGCCCTGATATGCTGGTTATGACGGATGTCGCTTTAGATCCCTATTCTATTTATGGCCATGATGGCGTGGTTGAAAAAGGACAAATTGTGAACGACCACACCGTTGAAATTCTTGCAAAAATGAGTCTGTCTCACGCCACAGCTGGTGCCAATTTTGTTGCGCCTAGTGATATGATGGATGGACGAATTTTATCGATTCGGGAAACCTTAGAAAAGAATGGTTTTGTGGACACTGGAATTATGAGCTACAGTGCGAAATACGCCTCCGCTTTCTACGGCCCTTTTAGAAGCGCTTTAGATTCTGCGCCTTATGAAAAAGATAACATCCCCAAGGACAAAAAAACCTACCAAATGGACTGTGCAAACCGCATTGAAGCCATGAGAGAAACTGAAATGGACATTGCAGAAGGAGCAGACATTGTCATGGTGAAACCTGGCTTGGCTTATTTAGATATCATACGAGACATTAAAAATGAATTTGATGTGCCTATTGCCGCTTATCAAGTAAGTGGAGAATATGCGATGATAAAAGCTGCAAGTGAAAAAGGCTGGTTGGAGCACGATCAAATAATGCTTGAAACAACAATGGCTTTCAAGCGGGCTGGGGCTAACCTTATCGCCAGCTATTTTGCAAAAGACATCGCAAAACTGATTGGATAAAGAAACCTAAGATTATTTTTTGGTTATCTTTATAACAAATTAAAAACAAAAATGAACTTACTGAAAAAAACACTCAAGTGGGCCCTATTGAGCGTCATCACTCTAATCGCTGTTTTATATATAACAGAAACAGACTACCTCTTCAAAGCGGTCCGAACAGTATATTTTAAAGGTTATACAACCGCATCCATAAATGACTATGTCTATTTTGACAATGCTGTTGTGCATGCCGATGCGTCTGACGAATGGCCGCTGCACAAAGACTACAATAAAAGTACTGCAACAAAAAAACTATCAGCGCTACATAAATCGCAAGGCTCGGTCGCCTATTTAGTTATTAAAAATGACAGCATTTTACATGAGTCGTATTATGACGCCTACGACGAAAACTCTAAAAGCAATTCTTTTTCAATGGCTAAAAGCTATGTCTGTGGGCTTTTAGGAAAAGCCATAATGGATGGCTATATTGAGAGTTTGGAACAGCCTGTCAGTGACTTTTTCCCGCAATACTCAGACGGACTTTCAGCCAAAGTAACCGTTGGGGATCTTGCCTCAATGGCATCGGGCTCCAGCTGGATAGAAGATTATTACTGGCCCATCAATATTACAGCCAAGGCTTATTACGGAAAGGAGCTTGAAGAAACTATTTTGGGATTGTCAACGGTTAAAACGCCTGGACAAGCTTTTGAGTACTCAAGCGGAGATACGCAATTATTAGCCATGGTCATTGAAAAAGCAACAGACAAAAAGTTATACGACTATCTGTCTGAAAGTTTTTGGATTCCGCTAGAATCAAAAAATGATGCCCTTTGGCAGGTTGACAGCAAAGATACTGATCATGTAAAAGCCTACTGTTGTATTGCCAGCAATGCCAGAGATTTTGCGCGTTTTGGAAAACTCTACAAAGACCACGGCAAGTGGAAAGGCCAACAGATTTTAGACTCTACTTATGTTGCTAAAAGCATCCAGCCGCGCTTTAAAGACAGTCCTGAGTATGGCTATGGTTTTTGGCTACAAAAAAGAGATGGAAAGTCTTTTTTTATGATGGAGGGGCATTTGGGGCAATGTGTGGTGGTGATCCCCGATGACAACCTTATTGTGGTACGGCTAGGGCGTGGAAAAGAATCTTTTGGTCGCAATCCTTACAATGGCGATATCACTATTTATATTGAGGAGGCTTATAAAATGATAGCTGATGCTGAACAAAATCAATCTTGAGAACGTCTTATTTTTAGACATTGAAACGGTTCCTGAAGCACAAGATTTTGACGATTTAACAGCCGAAAAGCAAGCCCTTTGGGCCAAAAAACCTCAATACCAACGCAAGGAAGACTTCAGCCCTAAAGCGTTTTATCCCCGGGCTGGTATTTGGGCAGAATTTGGAAAAATCATATGCATTTCTGTTGGCCATTTTATCTTGGAAAGCGATTCAAAAAAATTTCGAATTACCACATTCACCGGTAAAGAAAAAAAGCTTCTGTTGGAGTTTAAAGAATTGCTTGATAAACATTTTAACGGTCGGAGGCATTTGCTTTGCGCGCATAATGGTAAGGAATTTGACTTTCCGTTTATCGCCAGAAGAATGCTCATTCACAAAATAGAATTGCCGTCTAAACTCAATTTATTTGGGAAAAAGCCTTGGGAAATTCCGCATTTAGACACCCTTGAATTATGGAAGTTTGGGGATTACAAACACTACACCTCTTTAAAGTTAATGACCAATGTGCTGGGAATTCCTTCGCCAAAAGATGACATTGATGGCAGTGAAATTTTTCGAGTGTTTTATGAAGAAAAGGACCTCCAACGCATCATTGATTATTGTCAAAAAGACACCTTAGCGGTGGCTCAAATTCTATTGCGCTTAAGAAACGAACCCCTTTTAAGCGCGAAGGAAATTAATTATATTTAAGTCATGGAAGACAAGCCCATTCTAAGTGTCAAAGATTTGCGCATCGCATTTCAAAGCAATGGTAGTTTAAAATCCGTTGTACACGACATTGCTTTCGATGTTTTTGAAAATGAAATAATAGGAATTGTAGGGGAAAGTGGGTCAGGAAAATCTGTCACTGCTCTATCTCTTATGCAGTTGTTGCCAAAGGGTCAAAAAACGCAAGCTTCTGGGACGATTACCTACCAAGGCAGGGATTTGAATGCTCTTACAGAGACCAGTATGCAGGATTTGAGAGGTCGAGAAATCTCAATGATTTTTCAAGAGCCCATGAGCGCACTAAACCCATCCATGCGCTGTGGAGATCAGGTAAAAGAGGTCATATTACACCACAGTATTGTGAACAAAGAGGCCGCGCTGGCAGAAGTCCTTCATTTATTCGATAGTGTTAGAATACCATCTCCGGCTGAAGCCATGAGAAAATACCCTCATGAACTCTCAGGAGGCCAACAGCAACGGGTTATGATTGCCATGGCCATTGCTTGTAAGCCAAAAGTTCTTATTGCAGATGAGCCCACGACCGCCTTGGATGTAACGGTTCAAAAAGAAATCATTTCCTTACTGAAGCGGCTGCAAAAAGAGACCAAAATGAGTGTGATTTTTATCAGTCACGATTTGGCTTTGGTCTCGGAAATAGCACAAAGGACATTGGTGATGTACCAAGGAAAAATTGTAGAAAAGGGGGCGACAAAAAGAATTTTTAAGACCCCTAAAAATGACTATACAAAAGCATTGATTGCTGCAAGGCCTGAAACAGGAAAGAGGCTTCGAAAACTCCCAACCATCGCAGACATTCTATCGAATTCGAAAAAGGTGGTAATAGTTACCAAAAAAGAAAGAGAAAAAACACACAAGACCCTTTACAGGGCTACGCCAATTTTAGAAGTTATAAACTTGGAAAAAGTATATTACAAAAACATTGGCCTTTTTGGTGGAAAATCAGTTTTTAAAGCCGTTGACGGGGTCAGTTTTAAGCTTTACGAAGGCGAAACTTTAGGGCTTGTCGGAGAATCGGGCTGTGGAAAGTCTAGTTTAGGAAACGCTATTTTACAGCTAGATAAAGCAACTTCAGGACACATTATCTATAAAGGAAAAGACCTTGGTATGCTTTCTAAAAAAGCACTGAGGCATTTGCGAAAAGAAATTCAAATTATATTCCAGGATCCCTTGAGTTCATTAAACCCAAGACTGACAGTTGGGGAGGCCATTATGGAGCCCATGAAGGTCCATAAATTACATAAAAATGATGCCGCGCGTAAGTTAAAAACACTAGAGCTCTTGGATAAAGTTGGCCTAGACCGTTCAGCTTTTGAACGTTATCCTCATGAATTTTCTGGAGGTCAAAGGCAACGTATTGGGATTGCAAGGACCATTGCGATAGAACCAAAACTCATTTTGTGTGATGAATCCGTTTCTGCGCTTGACATCTCCGTTCAAGCTCAGGTATTGAATCTTCTCAACGCACTAAAAAAAGATTTTGGGTTTACCTATATTTTTATTTCACACGATTTGGCAGTTGTCAAATACATGTCGGATCAACTCATAGTGATGGACCAAGGAAAAATTGTGGAAAAAGGAGAATCAGATACCGTATACGCAAAGCCGAAAAAACCTTATACAAAGAAACTTATTAGCGCCATTCCTAAAGGTTTATAGTGCCATTTCTGGAATCGGCCCGTCCACAATCAAATGGCCTTCAGTCGCTGCCTGAATCGTTTCAACCTCAACCCCAGGCGCACGCTCTAAAAGTTTAAATCCCTGTGCGGTAACTTCTAAAACTGCTAAGTTTGTTACGATTTTTTTGACGCAATTAACCCCGGTTAGTGGTAGGCTACAGCGCTTTAAAAGCTTTGATTCGCCGCGTTTGTTGGTGTGCATCATGGCCACAATAATGTTTTCGGCGCTGGCCACTAAGTCCATTGCGCCCCCCATGCCTTTGACCAAACGCCCAGGAATTTTCCAATTGGCAATGTCTCCATTTTCGGCGACCTCCATGGCACCCAAAATAGTCAAATCAACATGTTTACCTCTAATCATTGAAAAACTCATGGCTGAATCAAAATAGCTCGCGCCATCCAAAGCGGTAATGGTTTGCTTTCCAGCATTGATTAAATCGGCATCCTCTTCTCCCTCAAAAGGAAAAGGGCCCATGCCTAAAATACCATTTTCACTTTGAAAATCGACTTCAATATCAGATCTTACAAAATTTGCAACAAGGGTGGGAATTCCAATTCCTAAATTGACATAATATCCCGGTTTCACTTCTTTAGCGATTCGTTTTGCAATTCCATTTTTATCTAACATATACTTTGCTTTTAAGGGTTTGGAGTCAATGTGCGTTGCTCGATGCGTTTCTCGTATTTGTCACCTTTAAAAATCCGCTGAACAAAAATACCAGGGATGTGAATGTGGTTTGGGTCCAAGGCCCCTGCAGGTACTAGTTCTTCAACTTCAGCCACTGTAATTTTCGCTGCTCCGCACATATTGGGATTGAAATTTCTTGCTGTGCCTTTAAAAATTAAATTTCCTGCCGTATCTCCTTTCCAAGCTTTCACAAACGAAAAGTCAGCTTTAAAAGCGTATTCTAAGACATGCATTTTCCCATCAAATTCACGGGTTTCCTTACCCTCGGCAACTTCTGTTCCAAAACCAGCAGGGGTATAAATCGCAGGAAAGCCCGCTTGAGCGGCCCTGCAGCGCTCAGCCAAAGTACCTTGTGGAATCAGTTCGACTTCCAATTCACCGGAAAGCATTTGGCGTTCAAATTCGTCATTCTCTCCAACATAAGAAGAGATCATTTTTCTTATTTGATGCTTCTGAAGCAAGCGACCCAAGCCAAAATTATCAACGCCTGCATTGTTTGATATACACGTCAAATCTTTAACATTCATAGCGACCAGTTCGGCAATGGCATTTTCAGGAATTCCGCAAAGCCCAAAGCCCCCCAAAAGCAAGGTCATGCCGCTTTGGACACCTTCAAGGGCTTTTTGTACGTTTTTTACAGTTTTATTAATCATTTATTATGCTTTAAGGCAAGAAATTAAAAGTCAATTTCTGGTGTTAATACTTCGTTTATCATATCCGTTTCACCCTCAGAATTATACTGCTCACATTTGGTGGCAATGGATAAAACTTCAGGTTTTTCAAATTCATCTTTGGAAATTCCAAGTGCTTCAATGGCATAGCAACCTTTCATATAATTGGCCCAAATGGGCAGTGCCATGGAAGCGCCTTGGCCATAAGTTATAGTTTTAAAATGAGTAGCACGGTCTTCTCCACCAACCCAAACACCTGTCACTAAATTAGGGACCATCCCCATAAACCAGCCGTCACTTTGATTTTGTGTGGTCCCTGTTTTCCCCGCTATAGGGTTATCAAACTCGTAGGGGTAACCGGTTACTATTTCCTTGTAAACGGCTTGATTTTTACCAAAATTATGGCGTAATCTTTGGCCCGATCCAAACTTTGTAACCCCTTCCATTAAGTTTAAAATGACATAGGCAATTTCTTCACTTAATACATCACGCGTTTTCGGAGAAAATTGATAGAGTAAAGTCCCATTTTTATCTTCAATTCTAGTCACCATAACCGGCCTGGTGTAAACCCCTTTATTGGCAAAAGTTGCATAAGCTGCCACCATTTCATAAATACTTAAGTCGGGGGTTCCAAGGGCAATAGAGGGCACTGCAGGTAGGCTTTGTTCAATGCCTAAACTTTTGGCTAAATTGATTACAGGCTGTGGGCCTATTTCATTCATCAATCGCGCTGTAATGGTATTTCTAGAGTTGGCCAGTGCTGCTTTTAAGGTTTCAAAACCCGCATAATTATTACTGGAGTTTTTAGGGGACCAAGGCTTCATGTTTCCAAACTTCATAGTGGGAATTGTAATTTGTGCTTTTGGAAAAGTGTCACAGGGTGAAAGGTGCAATTGATCAATGGCTGCCGCATAAACAAATGGCTTAAAAGTTGAGCCAACTTGCCGCTTGCCTTGTTTGACCATGTCGTATTGAAAGTGCTTGTAATCAAACCCACCTACCCAGGTCTTAACAAATCCTGTTTGGGGTTCCATTGACATGGTACCGGCTCTGAGAAAAGATTTGTAATACCGCATGGAGTCCATAGGGGTCATTACAGTATCAATTTCATTATTTGGTGCGGTCCAAGAAAAAACCTTCATAGGAATTTTCTTTTTAAAAGATGCCGTAATTTCACTGACTGGTTTTTTAAGATCATATCGCATTTTTCGCCAACGTTCAGAACGTTTCATTCCTAGATTTAAAAGTCTCTTAATTTCCTCGTCTTCTAATTCTAAAAACGGCGCAGTGGGGTTTCTTTTGTCGGTGTTTTGAATAAAAAACTCAGCTTGTAACGCCTTCATATGATCCTTTACTGCGGCTTCTGCAAGCATTTGCATTCTAGAATCAATGGTCGTATAAACCTTAAGACCATCTCTGTATATATTGTATTTATCGCCATTGGGCTTTTTATTTTCGCTTTGATTCACCCAGTCTTTTAAAAATTCTTTTAAATAGGCTCGAAAATAGGTCGCAATACCCTCCCTGTGAGACTCAGGCTTATAATTTAAATTAAGAGGGGTGGCTTGTAGCGAGTCTTTTTGGGTTGGGCTGATAAAACCATATTTAGCCATTTGAGACAGGACGACATTCCTGCGGTTTTTGGTGCCAACAGGGTTTCTTTTGGGGCGTGGATTGTATAGCGATGAGTTTTTAAACATCCCAACCAACATGGCAGACTCAGGAATGCTTAAATCTTTAGGTTCCTTTCCAAAATAAATTCGAGAAGCGCTTCGTATACCATCTGCATTGTTACCAAAGTCATAAATATTAAAGTATTGCGCAATAATCTCTTCTTTAGTGTATTGTTTCTCAAGGCGGATAGCAATCACCCATTCTTTTATTTTTTGGGTGATGCGGCCAAGAGTGTTTTTAGAGCCCTCTCCGTGAAACAATTGTTTTGCTAATTGTTGTGAAATCGTACTTGCGCCCCCGTCCTTGCCCAATTTAAACACAGCCCTTAGAGTCCCCCTAGTGTCGATACCAGAATGACTCATATATCGTATATCTTCCGTGGCAATAAGTGCGTCGACCAAATGCTGTGGAAGCTCATCATAACCAACAGGCGTCCGGTTGTCTTCATAATAAAATTTCCCAAGTGTCACCCCGTCAGAAGACAAAATTTCTGTGGCTAAATTAGTCCTTGGGTTCTCTAATGCAGTGTGGTCTGGCATAGTGCCAAAAACGCCGAGAGATGCCAGTAAAAAAACAAGTGGGATGGAAGATGCTGTCAATAAGAATAAAACCCAAAACCAGCGTTTGGGTTTTGAAAAATTTGATTTAGATTTTCTTTTTTTTACCATCTTCACATTTATTGAACGGTTTCAATGCTAAATCCAATGTCCTCAACGCCTTCTAAAAAATCCTGGCCCTCAGTATTGCCAAGTGACCGGTTGGCATGTCTTATTTCAAGACTGTATTCGCCTGTTTCCGAAAAAGTGAATAGCGCATCATGTCCTTTATACCAAAGCCGGTGTTCTTTAATGAATATAGCGCCTTGTCCTAACATAGAGCCGTCAGGATTTGCCATCTTATATTCTAAAGTATCCTTTTGTACTTTTCCGTTTGGGTAGCGTAAAGACACAATCAAAAATAAGTTGCTAAATTTATAGGCTTGATTGGTGCGTAGCTTTAGCAATAAATCCACGGGCTCAGGCGTGTCGGAAATGTTAAAGTCAAATTTAATGGGGTGGTCCTTGTGCCAAGGAGAATCCAATGAAATGTATTGGCCAAACACTGCTTTTTTATCACAAGCAAGGATTGTGATAAGTACAAAATAGCATATGGCAATTTTTGTTCGCATTCTTGTGAAGCTTCAGCGTCTTAAGGTCTATTGTTTATGTTTCTTAAAAATACATTTCTACATATTTAAGCGCCAAGGTACCCCAAATAAACCTTAAAAATTTTGTTTTTTTTGGCTATGTAAATATAAGTTTATTTGAGAACTTAAAAAAAGTGCATTCCAATACATCTAAGTGCCTAATTTTCAGGCAGAGTCCTTGATTCAAGGGTCAAGAATGTTCCTAAGGTCTTTCTTGAAAGGAAGGTGATTTGCGCGGCCTTTCTTAAAAATGTCATTGCTATTGCCCTGCCCTTTACGCAACGCTTTTTGAGTTTCATAGGGCAAATGATAAATTTCTTTGCACTTTGATGAACAGCAATTGTCCATTTCAGCTTTACAAGCTTCACATTGAATGAACAATAAATGGCAGGCTTCATTAGCACAGTTTACATGAACGTCAGCTGGGGCGCCACATTGATGACACTGTGCAATAATATCCTCTGAGATTTTTTCGGAACGGCGTTCATCAAACACAAAATTTTTACCAATAAATTTATTTTCCAAACCGGCCGCACGCACTTGCCGCGCATAATTAATGATTCCCCCTTCGAGCTGAAATACATTTTTAAAGCCTTTGTGCTTATAGTAGGCGCTGGCTTTTTCACATCGTATTCCGCCCGTACAATACATCACCAATTTTTTGGTTTCTTTATGTGCTTTGAGTTTATTTTCAATAAGATCTAAAGAATCTCTAAAGGTATCCACGTCGGGAGTTACCGCATTTTTAAAGTGTCCTATTTCACTTTCGTAATGATTTCGCATGTCTACTAGAACGGTGTCTGCGTCTTCTACGAGCTCGTTAAAACGGCTCGCGTCTACATGAGTGCCTATATCAGTAACATCAAAAGTGTCGTCTTGAAGTCCATCGGCCACAATTTTATTTCGTACTTTGACTTTTAATTTTAAAAATGAAAACATGTCGTGCTCAACGGCAATGTTTAAACGTACATTTTCTAAGAAAGAAATACTGTCTAAATGGGTTTTAAAAATTTGGAAGTTTTCAGCTGGGAGCGAGAGTTGCGCATTGACACCCTCGTGGGCGATATAAATGCGCCCAAGCACATCGATAGTGTCCCAAAACAAATAGAGATGATTTCTGAGAATTTGTGGGTTGCCGATTTTGGCATATTTGTAGAAAGAGATCGTTAGACGGTCTTTCCCCGCCTTCTTGATAAGTTTTGCTCTTTCATTACTGCTTAAATTATTGTACAGTTGCATGCTATACTTTTTTAAGTTTAATGATTTCTTGAATTGCAAATGTAATGTTTTTTGAATACTGTGGTTAACGTAAAAAAACTCAAATGACGAAATGACAAATAAATTCGTTAAACTTTATTAAAAAGGCAACAGCAATAAGGAAATTTAGCTAAAGAAATATTATTTTAGCAAGCACATTCCAATCCAAAAAAAACAGAAGATGAGTAAAGAACAAGATGCCAAGCTAAAAGCCTTAAAATTAACGCTTGATAAACTCGATAAAGCCTATGGTAAAGGCACAGTCATGAAAATGAGTGATGCCCCTGTGGTGGACGTAGATGTCATCTCTTCAGGCTCTTTAGGTCTCGATGTTGCTTTGGGCGTTGGCGGTTACCCAAAAGGGCGAGTTGTTGAAATTTACGGTCCTGAATCTTCAGGGAAAACAACCCTCACACTTCATGCAATTGCAGAGGCTCAAAAAGCAGGGGGAATTGCAGCTTTTATTGATGCTGAGCATGCATTTGACCGCTTTTATGCTGAAAATCTAGGAATTGATATCGATAATCTTATCATATCACAACCAGATAATGGTGAGCAAGCTTTAGAAATTGCTGACAACTTAGTGCGTTCAGGCGCTATTGATTTGATCGTTATTGATTCTGTTGCGGCATTAACACCAAGAAGTGAAATTGAAGGGGAAATGGGCGATTCTAAGATGGGGCTACATGCGCGCTTGATGTCACAAGCTTTGAGAAAACTTACAGGCTCAATAAGCAAAACCAACTGTACAATGATTTTTATCAACCAGTTAAGAGAGAAAATTGGGGTCATGTTCGGTAACCCTGAAACAACAACTGGAGGAAATGCACTTAAATTTTATGCGTCGGTACGCCTTGACATCAGACGTTCGACACAAATAAAAGACAGTGATGGAAGCGTCCGCGGAAATAAAACACGAGTAAAAGTAGTTAAAAATAAAGTCGCGCCACCATTTAAGCTAGCCGAATTTGATATTATGTACGGTGAGGGTGTATCTAAGGTGGGTGAAATCTTGGACCTTGCTGTGGAATTTGATATTATTCAGAAAAGCGGCTCTTGGTTTAGCTACGATGCGACAAAACTTGGACAAGGCCGTGATGCAGTTAAACAAATGATTAAAGACAATCCTGATTTAATGGATGAATTGGAAGCAAAGATCAAAGCAATTATTAATGGGGAGTCTGAAGCCTAACAGGGGCTGTGACTCTAGGCTCCATTTTCCAAAGATTTTAAAATAAGCTGATAAGCGTTATCGCTCATGGTTTTGAGCGATTCAATACTGAAGTCCTTTGGGTCTAAAAAAGGATGCGCCTTAGCGCGTATTTTTCCTGGGCTTCCGCTAAAAAATGTATACGAAAAGCGTTTTTTATTGTCAAAAAAAGTGATTGGAACCAATGGGATTTGGTGGTCTACTGAAAGCCTAAAAGCGCCTATTTTAAACTTGTCTAATGGCACCGATTCGTTGGGAACCCCTCCTTCCGGAAAAATACATATACTCAACCCTTGTTGAATGCGTTTTTGGGCTTGATTATAAACATCCTTTCGACTGCTGTAATTACTGCGATCTACCAAAATTGACGTTCGCCTGTAAAAGAATCCAAACAATGGTATTTTTGCCAACTCTATTTTTCCAACAAATACAAAAGGGTGGTCTTTTATCATTGTAAACATCAGCATGATGTCTATCATGGACGTATGGTTAGCCACAAAAATATAACTCTGTCCTTTTTCTAGCTCCTGATCCCACTCAATGGACCAACAAAAGCCCATGCCGGCAAGAATAAAAAGTGACCAAAGTCGTGCTATTTTATAAAAATAAGGATACCAAGAGGCTTTTAGAATGGAAAGAATTAAAAATGGAGATAGTAAAAACGTACAAACCCCAACTAGCACATAAAACCAAGCTCTATAAATCAGCCAAATTGGATAGTATATCAACTTCATCACGCCCAAAACTACTAAAAATATTGAGCGATTGCGTCAAAAAAATTACCTTTGTGTGAAAATCCAAAAACACATCACTAAATGGCGAGAATTTTAACAGGGGTACAAAGTACAGGAACGCCACATTTGGGAAACATCTTGGGCGCAATCCTACCAGCGATTGACATGAGTAATGACAGTGCTAATACTGCCTTTCTTTTTATTGCCGATTTACATTCACTAACACAGATAAAAGACGCGCAAACTCTGCGCGAAAACACCTTATCAACAGCCGCAGCGTGGTTGGCTTTCGGATTAGATGTAGAAAACACCGTTTTTTACAAGCAAAGCGATGTGCCTCAAGCCACAGAGCTGGCTTGGTATTTGAACTGCTTTTTTCCTTTTTCAAGATTAGAGCTGGCGCATAGTTTTAAAGATAAAGCAAGCCGTTTAGAAGACATAAACGGCGGCTTGTTTAGCTACCCCATGCTTATGGCTGCCGATATTTTATTGTATGACGCCAATATTGTACCGGTTGGTAAAGACCAATTGCAACACCTTGAAATGACAAGAGATGTCGCCTCAAGATTCCATTCAAAAATGGGGGAAATTTTTATTATACCTGAAGCAAAAGTACAGGAGCAAACAAAATTGATCCCAGGCACAGATGGCCAAAAAATGAGTAAAAGCAAGGACAATGTAATTGACATTTTCCAAACAGACAAAGCTCTCAGAAAGCAAATCATGTCAATCAAAACCGATAGCACAACGCTTGAGAGTCCAAAAGATTGGGTTGGATGTAATTGTTTTGCAATTTATGAATTGCTTGCAACTGAAGAAGCGGTTGAAACAATGAAAGCGAATTACCAAAGGGGGGGGTATGGCTACGGGCATGCCAAAGAAGCCTTATTCGAACTTATCTGCAAGAAGTTTTCCGTTGAGCGTAAACGCTATAATCACTATATGGCACATCCAGAGGAGGTTGAAAAAATATTAGCGCTTGGCGCTGAAAAAGCGGCAGTAGTTGCCAATTCGGTGCTTGCAAGGGTTCGAAAAAAACTGGGCTACTAAAAAAGTTCAAAAATATTCCCAGGTAGCGATTTCACGACCCCCTTCAATTCTAAATTTAACAATACGTAGGCTGCTTTTGAGGTTGGTATCTCACAGCCTAAAGCAATGAGATCTAACAGACTCTCACCACTGTTTTTTAGGTAGTCAAAAACAAGTTTTTTATCAGCATCTAAGGATGGGGAGGTTTTCAATTTTACGGATTTAGAATGTGCCTCAACATTCCAATTTAAAATATAGGGAAGGTCTTCAGGAATGGACAACAAATGGGCTTTTTTTGTTTTAATTAAATTTAAGCAGCCAATACTTTGACTGTCGTCTACACGGCCAGGTAGCGCAAAAACTTCCCGGTTGTAGCCAAAAGCCAAATCCGCCGTTATTAAGCTCCCTCCCTTTACAGCAGACTCAATAACCACAGTAGCTTCGCTAAGCCCGGCAATCAATCGGTTACGGCGAATAAAATTAGAAGGGTTGAACTGCGATGTGCTCCAAAAATCAGTTACAAAAGCGCCGTGAGCCTCAATTTGAGAACGGAATTTTTTATGGGGTGCTGGATAAGTGTATTGCAGACCTTGTGCCATACATGCAACCGTTTGTAAGCCACATTCTATGGCCGCCTTATGGGCGGTTATATCGGCGCCATAGGCAAGCCAAGAAACAACAATAGGATTGAACACTGAAAGCGCAGCTACCAAAGCCTTGCATTGTCTTTCTCCGTAGGGCGTTAATTGTCGCGTACCAACAATACTGATAACAGGCGATTTATCCCATTTAATGCTGCCTTTCTGAAACAAAACTATAGGGCCGTCTACACAATGTTTAAGTCTGTGGGGGTAAGCGGTTTCTTCAAAGTATAAAGCACTTATATTATGACTATCAATAAACTTCAATTCCCTTTCTGCCAATTTTAGGGTTTGGGCATTTTGTAGCTTTTTGATCGTTAAGATGCCGATGCCATTGATGCTTTCAAGGCTTCGCTTGGTGGCTTTGAAAACAGCTTCGGGAGTTCCGCAATGCTGGATGAGTTTTCTGGCGGTTATATCGCCAACGTTAGGAACAGCCTGTAAGGCCATTGCATACAATAATTGGGTTGAATTCATTTGGGGTGATTTTAATGTAAATATATAAAACCTGTAAACAAACTTCCTTATAGGCTTCTTGGGGAAATTCAAAAAAAATTTATACATTTGAAATAATGCAACTCAACCAATATATAAGCACCCTTTTATACCGATACGAATGTGTCGTAGTCCCCGGATTTGGTGCGTTTTTAACCCACAAAGTATCGGCTGAAATTGATACACAAGCGCAAGTGTTTTCTCCGCCTAAAAAACGTTTATCATTTAACGAACAGCTGCAATCCAATGATGGTGTTTTGGCAAATTACATTGCAACTTCTGAGAAAGTTTCATATGAAAATGCCCTTTCGAAAATTGCCAAACAAGTGGCCGAAATTCAACAAAGCCTGAAGAAAAATGAAACCGTTTCACTTAAGTATGTTGGAGATTTAAGCCGAAGCAAGACTGGCGCTTTGGAATTTGAACCTTCTTATCATCTAAATTATATGACCGCTGCCTTTGGCTTGTCACAATTTGTTTCGCCAGAGGTCAAAAGAGATTTACCTTTAAAGGTTGTGGGCGCCAAGGAAAAAGAAACAACCTTAATTTTAGCTTCAAGAAAAAACCGTATAAATGCGGTAATAAAATATGCTGCAGTTGCCGTAATCATGCTCGGACTGGGCGGCTTCATGGTTTCGAATGCCTACATACAGCATATTGAAAAAGAAAATATTGTCGCTCAAGAAAAGGCCCGTATCGCCTTAGACAATCAAATACAAGAGGCAACATTTTTGGTAAACACACCCTTGCCGGCCATCACCATAGATATTGAAAAACCTTCCGGAAGCTTCCATATTGTAGCAGGTGCTTTTAGAGTCAAAGCAAATAGCGAAAGGAAGCTCCGACAACTCAAACGCCTTGGTTTTAATGCACGGCTCATCGGGCAAAACCGCTACGGTTTGCATCAAGTCGTTTTTGAAAGCTACAAAGAACGCCGGGCTGCCGAGCGCGCACTATACAATATCAAGCGCACACAAGACCCTGCTGCTTGGCTTTTGATTAAGACCATTCCCTAATTTTTAAAAAAGTCTTTATCAGTATCAAATTGTAAAATGTTTTTTATACATTTAAATTGATTTTGCCCCCAAAGTCTACATTTAACACTTAAAGGCCTACAATTTCCTTTGTTCGTTTTATTTGTTTTTTGGGATTTTAACCAACCCTAATAATTGTTTGATGCCCTGTTTTTGGGCAATGGTTTGATTGCAAAAGGTTTAACCCAAAATTAAACTTAAAAACGGTAAATTTTAAATGTGTTATTGTCAGCGTTATGGCGCTCCACCTTTTTGTTAATAGCGCTTGTTCTCAAGAGTTTGAATACTTTCAGCCTGACGAAATCCTTCAGTCAGAAAAAATACATGGTGGGTTTTACCCTATTGGGTGGTCTGTTGAAGAGTCTTTATTTGCATGGGCTAAATTCAATACAGAAACCTTTGACGCCACTCCCCCCGAGGGCTATTTTTTTCAAATCAACATTTTATGTGTGAAAACCCAAGAGGTGGTCTTTGAAAAAACATATTACGGAGATGAGTCATTTGAATTTACACTCAAAAACAATTGGAAGAAGCACTACAAAGAGGTTAAAACAAAATTGAAAGAATATGGCATAAAACAAAATAAAGCGTTTGAGGCACTTACATTCCCTTTTAATCATAATGGGTATCGCTATGGCGTACTGGTAGAGAAAACTTTCAGAGGCGAGTTAGAGGAATATCAGCAGCGCTTAATAGAAGAAAAAATATTCATAGAACGCATGGATATCTCGAGGAATGATTTTTTAAAGAAAGAGCTGACTAGAAAAGTTTATAAGCATGGTGATTTTATTGTTTTCGATGAAAGTAGGGCTTTTCCCAACAAATGTATTATGTCCCCTAGTGGCTCGAAATTGGTCTTGCTAAAAATTAAAGGACATTACTACCATGGGGATTACAGTAAGCACCTCGAGCTAATAGGGGCAAATTTATCGACTCCCTATGGCTGGGGCCCTAATTATTATCCGCAAGATTAAAAGTTATTGGTTTGATGAAATGATTTGCCCAATAAATTCTACCTTTGTAGCATAGAACAACAACTATGACTGCAAAACACCCTTCCGATTCAAAAACCGTGGTAACCGACATGGTGCTGCCTGGCGAAACCAATGCCATTAATACGCTTTTTGGAGGCGAGCTGTTGGCCCGTATGGACCGTGCTGCCAGCATTACTTCTCAACGGCATTCCGAAAAAGTTGTAGTTACGGCTTCTGTAAACCATGTAGCTTTTAACCATGCAATCCCACGGGGAAGTATTGTGACCATTGAGGCGAAAGTTTCAAGAGCTTTTAAAACTTCAATGGAAGTCTACATAGATGTGTGGTATACAGATAATAACTTTAACAAGCCGATCAAAGCCAACGAAGCTATTTTTACTTTTGTGGCTGTCGATGAAAACAGAAGGCCCGTTGAAATTCCAGAACTAATCCCCGAATCTGAACAAGAAATAAAACGCTTTGAGGGTGCGCTAAGGCGGCGACAATTAAGCTTGGTTTTGGCCGGAAAGCTCAAAGCTGAAGAGGCCACAGAGCTCAAAGCACTTTTTAAGGGTTCTTAAGAGTTAAAGCTTATAAACCCAAATTGAGGGGTTCTGAATTGCGCTATCTTTATAAATACCAAAGCTTAAAATAGATTCTCCGGAAGCCTTGTTTGTTATGACCTCTCCAAGGACCTGCTTGGTCGTTACTTTATCACCCTTGCTTACATAAAATTTGGACAGATTTTTATAAACTGTGATGTAATTACCATGCCTAATCATAATGGTATTGTTTCCGTTTTTGGGCGTCATGACCCCTTGAACAACCCCGTCAAAAACAGCCCGAACAGGCTCTCCATTATTGGTGGCAATGCGAACACCATTGCTTTTTATTTTAATGCTTGGGTCGATTGGTGATGGATTGGTACCAAAGCGCATTTTTACAACGCCGCTGGCAACCGGCCAGGGCAATTTTCCTTTGTTGGCTGTAAAATTTGCCGCTAACACCTTTTGCTCAGGCGTCATAGAAAAGGTTCTAGTTTTTACTGATTTTCCTGCCTTTTTATTAGACGCCGCAATGGCCTCACGAATCAATTTTCTAATTTCCTTATCTAGCTTCTCTGATGCTTTTTGTTTGTCTTTGATTTGCGCTGAGAATTTCGCCAAGTTCTTTTGGATCGATTCAATAAAGGCCTGCTGATCCTTGAGTTCTTTGTCCAAAATTAGCTTCGCCGCTTTGTTTTCGCCAACTAATTTTTGTTTGTCCTTTTTTTGAGCTAATAAATCTTGATTGAGCAATTGCAGTTGTTTGGTTTCAACTTTTATAATTTCAGCTTGTTGCCTTTGATAATCTGCATATTGTTTGATGTATTGCAAGCGCCTGTAAGCTTGCTGAAAGCTTGAAGAAGACAATAAAAACATAAGTTTATTATCCCGGGCTCTATTTTTATAAGATTTGATAATCATATCTGCATATGCCGCTTTTAGAGCCTTCAATTTTACGCGGCGGGTAGAGATTTCATCCTGGTTGGCGTTGATTTCGCGCGTTAACAAATTGGCTTGTTGGTTGGTGATACGGATCAGGTTTTTACGAACACTAATTTTGTAATTTAAATCTTCAACAGCACTCACAACAGATTTTTTTTCTTTTTTACCAGCAAATAGCAACTTGGTTATTTCCCTGATTTCTTGTTGCAGTTCTCGGCGCTTTTCTTCTAATTCTTGTTGGCGTTCGCTTTGCGCATTAGCGTTCGATGAACCGATCGCCAAAAAAATAAAAAGACTGAAAGAAAAATATTTAAGCTTAGAGGCCATTAGAGATCAATCGGTTTATAGCCTGAGGGCATTTTAAATGGAAAACGCAAGGGCTGGTTTAAAATTACGGATTTTAAATTCAATTTCAAGCTGGTTTCCTTTTGATTTTCGAGAACTTTGATTGTTATTGATTTGGGAAATAATTGTGCGTCAATGGCTTGGAAGCTTTGGTAATTTACATCAAGACTTCGATTTTCAAGAGGCTGGTACACAGATTGGCCTTCTAGTTTAAAAGAACCGGGGTTTATACAATACAGCACTTGCAGTAATTCATTTGCGTTTTTGGGCGCCAAAACATAGGATGTTTGGCTTGGTTCGCTTTTTAAAGCATTTGTATTGGGATTAAAAAGGGCGTCTCCAAGCAATGCGTTTTCAAGGTTTGAAAAATTGAGTTCAATGCCTAAGAAGTCATTAATAATTTCATAATCTCCATCAAAAAAAGTACGGTCTAATTTGTTATACATTTGAACTTTTTCTGGCGTTATTTTTAGGCGCACCATATTTAAAAAGGCATTGACCCATATCGTTTTACCGCGCTCCATACGAAGGGTTAGCGTGTGGGTTTGTGATTTATTGCCTTCCGTCAATTCCAACTTAAGCCGTGCTTGAAGGGTGCTAAAATCTGCCTTTTGCCTTTGGTGTGCTTTTAATATCTGCTTTGCTTTCATTTTTGAATCACGCAGTGGCTCCTCGCCAATTTTTTTTACAGCCCCACAGCTAAAAACCAAAACTGCTAATAATATGTATATGAGTTTTTTTACCATTGCTTATTAAGCGCTTTTGCCTTGTTATTAAACGTCTTTGCTTTCGCAATATTGTTATTTTTGGTGTAAAGATCGGCCATTAAAATATAATAGGCTTTAACGGTTTCATTCTCTTCAAAAATATAATCCATCCCGATTTCAAGCCATTCTAAAGCCGCATCCCACTGTTGCAAGTGAAATTGGGCGCGGCCATAAGCTAAATACAGTGGGATTTGTGTGGGGAAAAACTCCATTTGTGCTAAAGTAAATTCAACGGCGCGTTCGTATTGCATTGTTTCCAAGTAAAGATTTGCAATTGTTTGAATTAGAACTAAATTTTCTGGCGTCTTTAGCAGTTCTTTTTCATAGAAACCCAAGGCTTTAGGGAGGTTTTTTTCCTTATGATAGTAGGAAGCCCATTCTAGATTGGATCGGTTTGACACATCCAGTGAAGCTGCAGGTTCCACTTCGGCTAATACCGATTTATAGTCGGGGTTTTCTTTAACGAATTGTAGGAAATCACTCAAAACTTTGACTTTTATATGGGGGGCCAATACATTACTGCTCGTTACTATTTTCATAGAGTTAATGGCCTTGTCATAGGCCTTATCATCAAGATAAAACTTATACAAAGCCACATGCACAATGTGAGATTGGGGATGAAATTTAAAAAAAGATTCGGAGGTCGCAAAGGCTTCATCCTTTAGGCCATACTGACTTAAAGTATAAATTAAATTTAAAAAATGTTGGTCGTTTTCTGGTGTTTCGCTAAGGCGGTTCTTTAAAAACTGAACGTGGTCATTTTGATTGTCAGTTTGCAAATAAATATTTACCCGAGTTTGATCGCGTTCTGACGTATACCCGTACTGTGCATCCAGTTTTTCAATTTGCTCCAAGGCGGTTTCATAATGACCTGCGCTCACATTTAAATCCACCAAGTCCTCTTGGTATGCTTGGTGTTTGAAAAGCAGTGGTTTTACAGCTGTTATTGCTTTATTATAATCTTCCTTATGGACATATAATTGGTATAATTTTTCTTTATACCAAAAATTGTTTTCATCTAAAAAAATGGCTTTTTGTAGATTAATTTCGGCGAGGGAATACGCTTTTGTTTTAAAATAAAGATCTCCAAGTTCATAAAAGACGACAGCGCGCTCTGGGTATAATTCAGCGCAGATTATTAGCGCATCAATCGCTTTTGTATAATTTTCAATGCCCTTATGCTTTAAGGCCTCATAAAAATTGTCTTGAAATTGCAGCTCTGGATCAGGGTTTGCTAAGTCCAGTAGACTGTCCTGCTTTATTTGTGCACAAACCATTGAGGTTAAAAAAAAGCTGAAAAAAAATAATATTAGTGCTTTTGGGTAAATCATTGGCGTCCTGTGCTTCCAAATCCACCAGCGCCACGGCTTGTTTCTGATAAACTTTGAACGGGGTTCCATTTAGCACGCTCGTGCTTGGCAATGACCATCTGAGCCACACGTTCACCGTTTTTAATAGTGAAATCTACATTAGAAAGGTTTACTAAAATCACACCAATCTCTCCTCTATAGTCGGCGTCGATAGTCCCGGGGCTATTCAGAACCGTCAAGCCGTATTTGGCAGCCAAACCACTGCGTGGACGTACCTGGGCTTCGTAGCCCACAGGGAGTGCCATGAAAAGCCCAGTAGGAACAATGCTGCGCTCCAATGGCTTTAAAATAATGTCCTGTTCAATATGGGCGCGTAAATCCATGCCAGCCGAAGCAATGGTCTCATAGCTAGGAAGGTCGTGAGAAGATTTATTGATGATATTGATTTTCATAATTAGAATTTAATAAGTTGTTTAATGTTGGCTTTCTCCTTAGCCCATACAACGGCTGTTAATATAAGAATCAAGGTGCCACCAACAATGTATTGCGCTCTGAAAACATAAAAAGATAGGATGGAAAACCCAATAGAAAGTGTTAGGTAAAGCCCTATTTTTTTTAAGTTATAAGGGACTTTATAATACTTCTGCCCAAGCTTGTAGGAAATAAAAGCCATGGCAGCATAGGCGGCCAGTGTAGCGGTGGCAGAAGCCATATAGCCAAACTTTGGAATGAAAAACAGATTGATGACCAGTGTTAATATGGCACCAAAAATAGAAATGTATGCGCCGAATTTCGTGCGATCCGTAATTTTATACCAAACAGACAGGTTGTGATAGATGCCTAAGAATAAATAGGCCAGCAACAAGATCGGTACCACACTCATCGCCTCCCAATAGGCTTCATTTGGAATCAAAATTAGTTTTAAGATATCGACGAAAACAACAACGATTAAAAGGATTAGTGCCCCGAATATGACAAAAAGTTCTAATATTTTCGCATAATTAATTTTTGCTTCTTTATCCTTTGCGTTGCTAAAAAAGAAGGGCTCGATCCCCAAGCGAAAGGCGGTGGCAAATAAGGTCATAAATAACGCCAATTTATAACACGCAGAGTAGGTCCCAATGGCAGCTTTGGATAGGTTTTCGGGTAGCAGTCGCTCCAACAAAATTCGGTCAAAGGTTTCATTGATGGAAAAAGCAACACCTGCAACAAGTACTGGAGTTGCATAGCGCAACATCTGCCTCCAAAGTTTGACGTTAAAATTATATTTGAGCTTAAAATAAAAAGGGATTAGTAATAAAAGTGTGGCAGCACTTGCTATCACGTTGGCAATAAAAATATAATGTACTTCAAAATTAGGGCGGTAGAAAAAGTCCCAGAAAGAGGACGTTTCTGCCCATGATTTTAAAAATAATAGCAAGACAATATTAAGCCCTAAATTTAGTGCTACATTAACGAGCTTAATGACTGTGTATTTGGCCGGCTTACCGAGAGCACGCAAATAAGCAAATGGAATAATTACCAAAGCGTCAAAAAATAAAATCCACAAAACCAAGACTATATAATCGGTATTGATATGAATGAGGTTTGAGATTTCTTGTTTCAAAAGATATCCCACAACCAAAACCAATGAAGAGGTCAAGAGTAGAGAAATTGCTGAGGTGCTTAGAACCGTTTCTTTTTTTTGATCGCTATTAAAAAAGCGGAAAAACGCGGTTTCCATTCCATAAGCCAAAAGTACATTGAACAATACAAAATAGGCGAAGATTAAAGAGACATCGCCATAATCAGCCACATTCTCCAGTACCGATTTATCTGTATGCAAACGCACCAGTAAAAAACTGAGCATTTTGGGAACCACCGTAGCCAACCCGTAAATAAATGTTTGCTTATAAAGTGTTTTAAGCTGCGTCAAACTACTGGATTTATGAGCTTAAAAATACACTTTTTACGGCAGATATAATAATTATTGATCCGTCGTTGACCGCAGAAGGGATGTTCGATAGAGGGTTATGTGAGCTTGCAGGCCCCTGACCTAGTTGTTCAGCGCCTCAGCGCCGCCAACGATTTCAAGAATCTCATTGGTAATGGCTGCTTGTCTTGCCTTATTATAAGTCAATTTTAATTGATCTCTTAGCTCTGTTGCATTGTCCGTAGCCTTGTGCATGGCGGTCATTCGGGCACCATGCTCACTTGCAAAACTATCTCTGATGGCTTTGAACAACTGTGTTTTTAAAGACTTTGGTATTAAGGTTTCGACAATTTCCGCTTTCGAGGGCTCAAATATGTAGTCTTGACTTGTGCTTACACTTTCCGTGCTTGAGACAATGGGTAAAAATGGCTCCGTCATCACAATTTGAGTGGCCGCATTTTTAAATTTATTGTAAACTAGTTCAATCTTGTCAACCGATCCTGATTCAAACTGCGCCATCAACATCTCGGCAATTGTTGCAACATTTTCAAAAGTTAAATCCTCAAAAACACTGCTTTGGTTTGAAATGACCTGGTGTTCTTTTGCAAGAGCATCATTGCCTTTTTTTCCAATGGCCACTACAGAAACTTTTTGGTTCGTGTAGCCCTTCGCTAAATGAGTCGCCTGTTTTATGATGTTAGAATTAAAGGCGCCACATAATCCTCTATTTGAGGTTATGGCAACAATAAGAACGTTTTTGACCTCGCGTTGATCTGCAAATTTACTTCCGCTATCGGCGTCTAAAGTTGCACTTAGATTTTGAAGTAGTTCGGTCAATTTATCCGCATAAGGACGCATCGCTGTAATGGCATCTTGAGCCTTTTTGAGCTTGGCTGCAGACACCATTTTCATGGCGCTGGTAATCTGCATCGTAGACGATACGGACGAGATTCTATTTCTTATTTCCTTTAAATTTGCCATGCTTTAAACTAGTTGTATTTTGCAGACATATCATTAGCGACTTTTGTTAAAGTGTCTGTGGCCTCATCTGTAAGCTTACCGGATTTAAGAGTCGCCAGAACATCATTGTGTTTTGCTCTTAAAAATTCGATGAATTCAGCTTCAAACTCTTTGACTTTATTTACAGGAACATCACGCAGTAAGTTTTTCGATCCTGCATAAATAATCGCAATTTGATCTTCTACTGTGTAAGGATCATTTTGGGCTTGCTTAAGGATTTCAACGTTTCGTTTTCCTTTTTCAATAACATTCAATGTAACCGCATCTAAATCTGAACCAAATTTTGCAAAGGCCTCTAATTCACGGAATTGTGCTTGATCAAGTTTTAATGTTCCAGACACTTTCTTCATGGATTTAATTTGCGCACTACCACCCACACGAGATACCGAGATCCCTACGTTAATTGCTGGGCGTACTCCAGAGTTAAATAAATCTCCGTCCAAGAAAATCTGACCATCTGTAATCGAAATTACGTTTGTAGGGATATAAGCTGATACATCTCCTGCTTGTGTTTCAATGATCGGAAGCGCTGTTAAAGAGCCGCCACCTTTTACCAATGGCTTCAAAGAATCTGGCAAATCGTTCATGTCTTTTGCAAGGGTATCGTCGTTGATCACTTTTGCAGAACGCTCTAACAAACGTGAGTGTAAGTAAAATACATCACCAGGGTAAGCCTCACGTCCTGGAGGACGGCGTAATAATAGTGAAACTTCACGGTAAGCTACAGCTTGTTTTGACAAATCATCATAAACAATAAGAGCGGGACGACCAGTGTCTCTAAAATATTCTCCAATCGCGGCCCCAGCAAAAGGTGCATAAACCTGCATTGGCGCGGGGTCTGATGCATTTGCTGCTACAATTGTAGTGTAGGCCAAGGCTCCTTTTTCTTCAAGTGTTTTTGAAATTAATGCAACGGTAGACGCTTTTTGTCCTACCGCAACATAAATACAATATACAGGTTCTCCTGCATCGAAAAATTCTTTTTGATTTAAAATGGTATCTATACAAACAGCTGTTTTCCCTGTTTGACGGTCACCAATTACAAGTTCTCTTTGTCCACGACCTACAGGTATCATGGCATCAATAGATTTTATTCCTGTTTGAAGTGGCTCAGTGACCGGCTCACGAAATACAACCCCAGGTGCTTTACGCTCCAACGGCATTTGATAAAGATCTCCTTCGATAGGACCCTTACCATCTATGGGTGCGCCAAGAGTGTCTACCACACGTCCAACAATCCCTTCTCCAACATTTATGGAAGCAATTCGACCTGTGCGTTTAACTGTTGAGCCCTCTCTTACAACTTTAGAAGCGCCCAAAAGTACAATCCCAACATTGTCTTCTTCAAGATTCAAAACAATCCCTTCAAGACCGCCTTCAAATTGAACCAATTCGCCATATTGCGCATTGGATAATCCGTAGGCGCGGACAATTCCATCCCCTACTGTCAATACGGTTCCTACTTCGTCTATGGAAGCAGTCGCTTCAAACCCTGAAAGTTGTTGCTTTAAAATTGCTGAAATTTCAGCTGCTTTTACATCTGCCATTTTAATTTATTTGAAATTTATTTTTTAATTCATTTAATTGATTGGAAACACTGGCGTTGTATTGCTGGTCCCCAACGCGTAAAATAAATCCACCGAGGATGGTTTCATCTACTGTTTTCTTTAGGCTTATCTTTTTACTTGACAAAGTTTTAAGTTTTGCCATCACCTTTGCTTCCATGGCCGAGGTCATTGGTACTGCTGTGGTGACCGTCGCCACTTCTTTGTTGTTGAGCTGGTCATATAACTGCTTATACTGCAAAGAAATTTCCTCAAGTAAATCAATCCGCTTGTTTTGTGCTAAGGTTTGAAATAGAGACTTGAGTTCGGGACTAAAGCTGTTAAAGACTTTATCTAGGACCGCTGCTTTTTCTGAGAGCTTTACCACCGGCGATTTTAAGGCCTCATTTAATGCAGCGTTAGAGGCAATAGTGTGAGCAATTTCGTCCATTTCTAATTGGATTTTTTCTGACGTTTGGTTGTCTGTTGCCACGCTTAAAATGGCTTTGGCGTATCGAATGGCTGCTCTTGTACCTGACATAATATTGCTTTAATTCAAGGTCGCGTCATCCAACATGGATTCGACCAATTTTTCTTGTTTATCTAGGTTTGATAATTCCTGTCGGACCACTTTCTCTGCAATTGAGATAGAAATTTGTGCAACCTGTGATTTTAAGTCTGCGATCGCCGCTTTTTTCTCTGCTTCGATAGCTGCTTGAGCTTGTGCGACAAGTTTACTCGCCTCTGATTTGGCATCTTGCTTCGCATCGTCAATCATCTTACTTTTTAACTCCCTTGCTTCTTTAAGTAGGGCTTCCCGCTCAGCGCGAGCTTCCTTTAAAATACGCTCGTTATCCGCTTGTAAATTTTCCATTTCTTTGCGCGCTTCTACAGCGGAGGCCAAAGCGTCTTTAATCCCTTCTTCTCTTTCACTGACAGCGCCCAAAATAGGCTTCCATGCGAATTTTTTTAATATAAAAAGTAAGACCAAAAATGTTATTAAGGTCCAAAAAACAAGTCCAAACTCTGGTGTTATTAAATCCATTTGCGTTTTATTTAAATAACTTAAATTAAAAACTACAGAAGCAACCAACCGTTACTTCTGTAGCTCATATTTTTACCCTTGTAAGAACGCAACAACAACTCCAAAGAGTGCTACCGCTTCGACAAAAGCTGCTAAAATTAATGCTGATGATTGAATCTTTCCGTGCATTTCTGGCTGACGCGCCATCGCTTCCATGGCGGAGCCGCCAATTCTTCCGATGCCCATTCCAGCTCCAATAGCTGCCAATCCAGCTCCAATCGCTGCAATTCCTGTAATAGTCATAATTTATAATTTAAGTTAATGATGTTCTTCTTCTGTTGCCATTCCAAAATATAGAGCTGACAATATCGTAAATATATATGCTTGTATTGCGGTTACAATAACCTCAATGACTGTAATAAACAATGAGAATGCTACAGAAACTGGTGCAATTGCAACAGACTTAAATACAAAGATTAATGACATTAATGCCAAAATGATAACGTGCCCTGCCGTAATGTTGGCAAACAAACGAATCATAAGAGATATGGGCTTGACGAACATGCCAATGATTTCAATGGGCATTAAAAATATTTTCATGGGCACAGGTACTCCGGGCATCCAAAAAATATGCTTCCAATAGTTTTTATTGCCACTAAATGTTGTTATAATAAAAGTGAGCATTGCTAATGTAAATGTAAAAGCTATATTACCGCTTAGATTGGCGCCATTTAAAATGGGAATCAATCCGAAAATATTATTGATCCAAATGAAAAAAAAGATGGTTAACAAATAGGGCATGTAAGGTTTATACTTATGTGCTCCAATCATCGGTTTACCGATTTCATCTCTGACAAAAACAATTAAAGGCTCTACAAAGCTTGCAATCCCAGACGGCACGTAGTTTTCTTCTTTTTTATAGCGTCGAGCAGCGGATAAAAAGGTGAAAAGCAGCAGTGCAATAGACACCCACATCATAAAAACGTTTCGTGTAACGGAGAGGTCAAATTTCGGCCGGTGTGCATTGAGAGGGTGACCCTCCTGGTCCAATTTAACTTTGGTGGCTTCGGTATCTAATACATACACCTTTTCATGAAGGTTGATAAAGCGCTGAGCATCTCTCTCTACAATTTCATGGCCGTGATAATCGTGGTGAAAAGCAGCAGATGAAAAAACGGTAAGGCCTTTGTCGGTGTAAACAATTACGGGTAGAGGAATTGAAAGGTGTGTTGGGTGTTCATCTTGCGCGTTAAGCGTTGCAATGTGCATCCCGTAAGCGTCCTTGACGTGGTGAAGAATCATCTCTTTGGGATCAAACTCTCCCTGTCCATGGTCTCCTTCGATATCGTCCTTCGCAAAGCCAACAAAACCAAAGAATAAAAATAAAATTATTAGTAATTTGCTTTTTAAGTTGCTTAGTTTCATTATTTATGGCTTTCTAATACCCCGTTTTTAATACGCTGCAAATTTACACACATTATATGAATTGACAAACATAATTTTAGGGATAATTTATAAAGTTTGTTCAAAAAAATACTTGTGCTTGTGGTGGTGTTAGAAATTGAACTATTCTGGGTTTTCTAGCAGTTTTGTTAGACTAATAATTTCAAAAAAAAGAAAAATGAAATAGGGTGCAAAAAAGTTAAATATATCAGCTCTTTTTGATTCAAAATCAGACAAAAACAAGGGCAATAAAAATAAAATTGAGAAAATCATTTTAAGCAAAGTCATGCCGATAAATAAATTGAAAATTGGTTTTTGAACAAAAGAATGCCTGTAGTTAATAGCGGTGTAAAGAGTTGTGGTTACAAAAACATGAAAGGCATAAACTTGCCATGTCGGGAAAAACAACGCGTTTGAGTTTGAAAAATAGTGGTGTAAATATGAGTGGGTAGCAAACAACACCAGCGTGAGAAAAGTCAACTGCACTGAAAACAAAGCTTGTCTTTTCTTGAATACTTGCATTATGGCTTGTTGTATGGCTCGTTAGAGCGCTTAAGAATCATTCTAACGACATATGCTGTGGCTAAAACAACCCCAATCAATGTGCACCCTAAAGTAAAGCTATCTGTGGCTGAGTTTGAATAAAAAGCATCTAGCTTAAGACCTAAAAAGGTACTGGCTCCAATGATGGCTAGCATCTGAAAGCCAAGTACGGAAAGTTCCGCAAAATTTTTAAGCGGTTTGTTCTGATTTGGCACCAGTTTCTAATGTTGGGTTTGGATTGGATTTGAGCGCTTTAACCGCATCTTTCATTTGACAATTTGCATTAAATGTAGCTCCAGGCTCTACGGCCAGTTTGCCTGTTTGAACATCACCATCTACATGAGCGGATGCGCGCAAACTAAGTGTCTCTGAAACAACGAGGCTTCCTTTGATTTGACCCTCTACATCTGCATTATTACAATTTAAACTGCCCTCTACCAGCCCAGATTTACCAACAACGACTTTTCCTTTAGTGATGAGCGTTCCTTTAATTGTACCTTCAATCCTGAAATCTCCTTCGCTTTTCAAATCACCCTCAAAAATAGTTCCGTAGGCAATCATGTTTTGTTTGGATAACCCGCCTTGCTGTGATCTTGCTTTTTTTGAATCTGTAAACATCGCCTCTTTAATTTTTAATCGCTTTCAAATAGTTTTCTAGGTTTTTATGAATCTGGAGCGTTTTGTAATTCGTGGCTGAAATCGCAAAGAACGGTTTGTCTGTGATTTCTGAGGTTTCAATGTCTAAAAGCTCTGCAAATCCCAATGCACCACCCATGCTTTTTAAGCCGTGAATAACTACAAATGTAGTATTTATATCATAAACGTCTTCTGACAAGCTCAAATTAAACACTTCTTCTTCTTGAATCGCAGTTTCAAGGGCTGTCTTAAGCGCTTGTATGGCTTCGGGCTCTTTGTTAGAAAATTGAAAAATTGTTTTAAAGTTTTTCCCGGAAGTCGCCGTTTGAAAATTTTTATTTTCAATTGTTTTGATAAAGTTATCCAAAAGGTTCTGCGCTTCTTTGCCCTCTGGGCTGTTTGGGTGATTCAGCGCAATATAATTAAGCCGTGCTGTATAGGCCGACAACCCCTCAAGGCGACCTAGTGCGCTGGCTTTAAGTAACTCAAACTTGGGAACAATGTCTTCGCCTTCAAAACGGACAATTTCTAAATTACAACCGTCAACGACCTTTTGGTATTTCGCGGCGTTGAAAGCCTCAAAAAGATTTTTATAGCGCGCCTTGGGGCTTTGGCTATCCGCTTGCAAAATAGCGGATGGGTTTAATAAAATTTGAGCATACTGAGAACTTGGGTAGTCTCTAATGATGGTTTGTTTGATCTCATTGGCGAGCTCAGGTCTTTGGTGAAGTGTATAAACTTTATACAAATTATATTTGGCTGGAAGAATCAAGCGCTCTTCAGGGCTTTGTTTAAGTAGGGCTTCCAGTTTTTCTTGCGCCCGTTGGTAATCTTTAAATTTGTTTTTATATATCAGCCCTAATTGATAGTATGCAAAATTTCGGGCCTTGGAAATGCTGTCTAAAGCTTTTGGCGTGCTGGGTAGTTGGTTTATAAAAAAGGCTGGAGTCAGAGATGCTTGAGATGAATCCGATGCGTTTTGAAGCGCTTTTGAGTCTTTGGGGTTGTCTACAATTGTTTTGTTTGACCAGCGCCAACTGTCCTCTAATGGACGGGCACCCCAAAGGCTTAAAAACTCCCCTTTGCCATAGGCCACTGTTGTGGATTGATAAAAATAAAAGCCGCCGTCTTTTTTGTTCTTTGTCATTGCCTTGCTGGTCGCTGAAGCTGTTGACCTTATATTAAGGGTACTTTCTTTTTCTGCCGCCCTTTTTTCTGCTTCCGCTTTGAGCCTCAAAATATGATCTTCAAAATAGGCCTCAAGGGCATCAGCAGGCATGGCCGCCAATTTGAGAATGCTGTCATTTTCTTTTGCGATGGACTCATAAAGTATGACATCTTCTAAGTTGTCACGACGCTTCTTTACAAGTCTGTATGGTTTGCTGTTTTCTTTGTAATGCGTCAAGGTGCTGTCATAATATGCGCCTGCCAAAATATAATTGGAATCCTCAAAATTAAGATCTGCAATGGTATGGTAGTTAAGTGCGTTCAAATAAGAATCTTTAGATTTTCTTCGCAAAGATTTATTAAAATATACAGTGGCTATAGAGTCTTTTTCAAGGGTTAAATAGTGCTGCGCCATGACATGGTAAATGCGGTCTAAATAGGGGCGGTTCTCACGATCCTGAACCAATGTCTCTAAGAAAAGGTCTAACGATGGCACGTCTCCTAGCTCATAATCAAAATTTGAAATTTGTTCTAAAAACGCATTGACTCTATATGTTCTTGGCACTGTTCTTTTCAAGTCTATGACCTTCTGAAACGCAGCTTGAGCACTGTCCCTTAAGCCTTTCTTATCGTACAGTTGACCTTGAATAAAGTGCAGACGCCCCTTATAAGCCTTGTCCTTAGTAATGAAAGATGCGTTTTCTAAATGAACCAATGCTGAGTCTATCTCCTCTAGGTTCATATAAAGCTGTGCTAATGTGGAAAAGGCCTCAACATGATTTTCATTTGAAAGATTGTCTTTGGCCAATATTTGGTTTAAATTCTCCAGCGCAATGCTTTCATTTTCTAACCTCAAATTTGTTTTGGCGCGCCAAATTTTAGCCGTATTGATATTGCTGCTGCTCGGATATTTAAAGAGCACATAATTAAACGCGTCTAGGGCGGGAATAAATCGGCCACTATAATAGCGTGCCTTCCCAAGCAATATGTAGGCCTCATCGACTTGGGTGTTTTTCTCTTTACCCTTGATCTTCATGCCATGGGTTTGAACCGCTTTAACGGCTTTTTCCTCTGCCCGTTCAAAATTTGGGCTTTGAGTCTCTTGGTCAAACCCAAATGTTTCTTTTACGCTAAGCCTTTCAACTGGAAGGATGTCCCAATAGCTGTCTGTATAACTGGTTTCAATCTCTTTAAGACCATCTATCAACGCCATCTCACCATTAAACAACACGTTATATTTGGTGTTTAAGGCATGCCAGTTGCGATTCAAAAAACGATCTTTCTTGCGGGAACAGCTGGTTATTAATAGCATTAAACACAAAATAATTGTGATATGTCTGAAGATATTTCTCAATGGCAATTAGGTTTGTATTGTATAACTTAAAAACGATGCATCTGGTATACAAAGTTTGTAAAAATACTCATCTTTTTGAACAAATCTAATGATTTGGTCCATTTTACCACTTTTTGAAGTCTTAAGAATACGATAGTGCATAAAATTTTAGCGGTCTCTTAACAGGCTCATAGGGCGAATCTTTATTATTTTTGCCTAAATTAACGCTATGGCTACATTTAATTCGTTAAAGATTAAAAACATCGCTAGAGAGACAACCCAAGCCGTTAGCCTCTGCTTTGAAGTTCCTCATGATTTGATAAAGGATTACCGCTTCATTGCTGGGCAATATTTAACCTTAGAAGCTGAGATTGATGGGGAAGCTGTTCGCAGAGACTACTCGATTAGTACAAGCCCTGAAAGTGGCGATTTGACAGTCACAGTAAAAGAAATCGAAAAAGGCTTATTTTCAAATTTTGCCAATCAAAAGCTAAAAAAAGGGGATGTTATTGAGGTTGCCACTCCAAAAGGGCGTTTTACTTTCGATCCAAAAAAAAATCTGTCAAAAACAATTGTTGCTTTTGCGGCGGGTAGCGGCATTACTCCTATTATGAGCATTGTGAAAACTGCTTTAGAAGAATCAATAGATCAAAAATGTATTCTGTTTTATGGCAATAAATCTCCAGAAAAAACCATTTTTTATAACGCGCTCATTGAACTTCAGGCGACTTACAAAGATCGGCTTAAAGTACATTTTGTTTTTAGCAAGAGTAATGATACTGTAGCGGATTATGGCCGCATTGACAAGGCATACGTGCGCCGCGCAATCAATACGCTTTTTGAGACAAAAAAAGATATTACCTACTTTCTCTGTGGGCCAGAGGGCATGATTCATAACGTAAAAGATGTTTTAATGAGTTATAATGTCCCTGAGCGTAATATTTTATTTGAACTTTTTACGGCCTCTGAATCTGTTAAGGCGGAACCCCCCGTAAATAGCAGTGGTGCGATTGAAGCAACCATTTTATTTGAAGATGAAATGGAAGTGATCTCAATGGACAACGATGTAACAATTCTGGAAGCGGCATTGGCAAAAGATTTGGAAGTGCCTTACTCCTGCCAAGGAGGTGTTTGTAGCAGTTGTATTTGTAGGGTTACGAAAGGGGCTGCTGTCATGCGACAAAACAGTGTTTTAACAGACGTTGAAGTTGCAGAGGGTTTGGTTTTAAGTTGTCAAGCAGTTCCAACATCTGCTACAATTCAAGTGGACTTCGATGACATCTAAAGCGCCTTTTTTACTGCCGATAAAACGTCTTCAACAGCAATTGAGGCCATCGCATTACTGTAACTTTTTGGATGCTTATTTCCATAAATTGAAGTCGGAATTTTAGGGTATTTTTTACGATCCGCTAGCAAACAATTTTCTGATGGCTGATCAAAGGGCGCAAAGCCCGCATAGGGGTGTGTAACCCCCCATAATGTAATTACATTAACTCCCATCATAGCAGCCATATGAGCGTTGCCAGAATCCATTGCCAACATGACTTTTAAATGAGACATAATTGCCAACTCCTCTTGCATCGTATAAGTACCAGCTACAGATTTTACGTCGGGGTACTGACGGACAATAGCCTCAATAATTTTTATCTCATATGCTCCGCCCCCAAACAATAAAACGCTGTAAGTGTTTGAGAGTGTAGAAATAACCTCTTTCATTTGCTTTATTGGATACATCTTAGAGTTGTAGGCTGCGAAAGGGGCAATACCAATATACGGTTTTTTACTTCCTTTCAAATGGGCTTTTAACACTTTTGGAATCGGTAAAGGCTGTGGGAAATGGGGCTTGCTCAAAGACAGCTCAAAGCCCAAAGCGCGAAAAACATCCGCATAGCGCTCAACAGCTGTTTTGAGCGGTTTAAACGCCACCCCTTTTATAAGTTCTTTTTTCTCCGAACGCCCTTTGTCAAGAATGTAGAAAGAAATATTGGGTAATAAAAGTCTTAAAATTTTAGTTCTTAAGACATTGTGCATGTCTGCAACGACATCCACCCTTAAATCTTTAATCTTTTTAGCAAGTCTAAAAAGGCCGTAAAGCCCTTTGCAATCGTTTTTAAAATCAACGCCTATAACCGAAATTTGGGGCAGATGGTGAAAAAGGGGTGTAAATTTTTTTTTTGTGAGAATCGAAACCTTGCAGTGGGGATTAGCTTGTAAAAAGGCGTTAACGACAGGAACGGTCATGGCCACATCTCCCAAAGACGAAAATCTTATAAGCAATATGTGTTTCAAAGGAGTTGGCAAGAGGTTGTTTTATTTATTCCCTCGAAGGACGGGATTTAATTCATCATCGTTATACATTTTCATTTGTTTGTAAACTTTCATGTATTTATGTCCAATTGAAATGTCGTTTAAAAGAGCGTCAATCGCTGTTGATAAATCTGCTCGCTGATCAAGTAATATTTCTAATTTCTTTTGACACGTAGATTTATGTGCCCTTGTGGCATCCTCTCTTACCGTCTCCAAATGCATGTGATAAATTTTTAATGCTAAAATTGAAAGGCGGTCAATTGCCCAAGCTGGACTTTCGGAATTAATACTGGCATCTGTTTTTGGAGTCACTTCTTTATAAAGATTTAGAAAATAGCTGTCTATGTACTCGACTGTATCGGTTCGGTCCTGATTGGAGGCGTCAATTTTGCGCTTGAGTTTTAAGGCCGCGACTGGGTCTATGTTTGGGTCGCGGATGATGTCCTCATAGGCCCATTGAACCGTGTCAATCCAACATTTTCTGAAAAGCAAATGAGATATTAAATCTGCATTTTTATCGTATTTATTTACAAATGGCTGCGCAACATCGTTCAATATTTTGTATGTAGAAATGGCGTCTTGAAAAATTTTGTTTGCTTTTTCAGTAAACATAATATTGTTTTTAATGCAAATATAATGCAATTCTTTAGCAAAGCGAGAGCTGATTTCCAATATTAAGACCTAAGTTTAGCAAAACTAAAGAAAGGAGGGCTGTCAAGAATAAATCAGATAACCAAGAAAATTTCTGTTGTTGTGTAGAATTTGCCATGATAACTGCCAAGGGGAAAATCAAAAAAAGCATATTTTCTGCAAACATATTCACTGCTATAAGGGATATGCCAAGTCCTGTAAACAGCATTAAAAATAAAACTATAAAATTGTTTCTGCTTTTGCTGTTTTTAAGAATCAATGGAGAAAATAAGCTAAGGACAGACCCTATAGTCATCACGGATATAAGTGCGATTGAAACTTTCGTCACTTCTGTTATTTGGAAGAAAAGGTCAAAGTTGACCTTAGGTAAGTAAAACATTAAAAATGAAGGAGTCATTCCAAAAACACTCGCGAATAAATAGACTGAAACTCCGGCCGATCCAGCCCCAAAAACAAGCACCAGCAAATGTTTAACCCAGTCATTGGGCCTTAAAAGAATTGTTACTAATAGTGGAATGAAATAGAGAATAGACCACACGTAAAAAAGGGTAGCAATGCTCAACCAAAGTGCAGCATCAAAATATTTTTTCTTCATGTTTAGTTTGGTTTCGAGGCTGAATATTCTTCTGTAACTGAGTAGTATAAATCCATTGGCTATAATAATTTTATGATCCGTCAAGGTTTGAGGCATTAAGGAAATGAAAATAAAAAAATAGAGGGCTGCAAAGCTGTTTTTTTGAGTGAGTTTATTCTTTGTGATAATGAAAACAACCAAAAAAATGGAGGTTAAAAAAAACAAAAAAGCCACGCTCTCAATGAGAAAATCAACGGATTGAAGCCCGCTGTGATCCTTTAGCCGCTGAAAAAGAAAAATACTAATCAAGCCAACAAAAAAAAGAATGTAGTGATATGGCTTAGATATTCTAAAATTTCTTGTAATCATTTCTAGAGTTGGTTATATTTGCAAAGTAAATATAAGTCTATTCTTTACAACTGTGCTTTTGACAAATTTTAATCTATGAAAGATTTTTTTAATGCAATTCAAGATTTATTTGAATCCGTTTTGTTTGTTCCCTTTAATGTTCTCAGAGAAACTGAGCTAGAAAACTGGTGGATTGCAAACTTTGTAACCTGGATCTTTTTAGCCATCCTTGTCGTTTGTTTTACTTACTGGATGCTTCAGCTTAAAACTTTTAGTGATAATGGCGAAGAAGACAAGAGCATCAGCTCTCATTCCTATTTATAAGTCAAACCCCAAATCTTTTCTGTAGTTCATCCCTTGAAAAGTAATTTTTGAAATGGCTTGATACGATCTTGAAAGCGCTGCCTTGTAGTCATTGCCAAAAGCAGTAACTGCCACGACACGGCCGCCTGATGTCACAATCTTATCACCATCGTTCTTAGCGCCCGCATGAAACACCAATGCATTCTCAACAGACGCAAGTCCTTTAATTGGATGCCCTTTTTCATAAGGCCCTGGATACCCGCCAGAGACAAGAACAACAGTGGTCGCAGTTTTAGGGTTGACTTCAATGTCTATTTGATTTAACGCTTGATCTTTGATGGCGACAAATATTTCCATCAAATCTGTATTAAGTCGCGGTAAAACCGCCTCGGTCTCTGGGTCTCCCATGCGAACATTATATTCAATAACCAGAGGTTCATTGTTGACAACAATTAAACCAATAAATACAAATCCTTTGTATGGCAATTGGTCTATTTTAAGACCTTCAATTGTAGGTGCAACGATGCGCGACTCAATTTTTGCCATCAGGGCCTCATTAGCAAAAGGAACTGGTGATATCGCACCCATTCCGCCTGTATTTAGCCCTGTGTCGCCCTCTCCAATGCGCTTGTAATCTTTGGCCGTTGGTAGTATTTTGTAGCTTTCCCCATCGGTTAAAACAAAACAACTGAGTTCAACGCCGTCTAAAAATTCTTCGATCACCACCTTAGCGCTCGCTGCTCCAAATTTTGAATTTAAGAGCATCTGTTTTAATTCTGCTTTGGCTTCGTGAAGGTCTTTTATTATAAGTACGCCCTTGCCGGCTGCGAGGCCATCCGCTTTTAGTACGTAAGGAGGCGAAAGCGTTTCTAAAAAGGCATATCCTTTCTCAATTTCATGGGCTGTAAAACTTTGATAGGCTGCCGTTGGGATTTGGTGTCTGAACAAAAATTCTTTGGCAAATTCCTTACTTCCCTCGAGTTGTGCCGCAGCTTTTTGAGGGCCAATAACGGCGATATTTTTTAACGCTGGATCGTTTAAAAAAAAATCGTGAATGCCTTTGACCAAGGGGTCTTCGGGACCGACAATCACCATTTGAATGTCGTACTTTAACACTGCTTTCTTGATGCTTTGGAAATCGTTAACCCCTATTTCTAAATTTGTGGCAATCTCCGCTGTGCCCGAATTTCCTGGGGCAACAAATAAACTGGCACAAAGCGGGCTATTAACAATTTTCCATGCAAATGTGTGCTCGCGCCCACCAGACCCTAAAACTAATACATTCATAGATCAATATGCTTTTTCATCGCCTTTGAGGGCTTTCACAATGGTTTTAATTATAATTTTAACATCTAACAATACAGACCAGTTTTCAACGTAATAAATATCAAACTTAACGCGGCCAATAATATCAGAATCCGATTCGACTTCGCCTCTAAAGCCGCTCACTTGAGCCAATCCTGTAATGCCAGGCTTTACAAAGTGCCGCACCATAAATTTGTCTACCTTACTGGCATACATATCAGTATGGGATAACATATGAGGGCGGGGGCCAACCACCGACATGTCTCCAATCAATACATTGAAAAATTGAGGAAGCTCATCAATACTGGTTTGCCGCAAAAATTTCCCAACGTTTGTGACCCGGTCATCTGCTTTTTGGACTTGAATTAAATCGGCCTCTTTATTAATAACCATCGATCTGAATTTGAAACAATTAAATGATTTGTAATTATAGCCATTTCTTTTTTGTTTGAAAAAAACAGGGCCATCAGACTCAAGCTTAATAAGCAGGGCTAAAATGGGGGTAAGCCAAGACATAATAAAACCAATAACAAATATTGAGAACACAACATCGAAAACACGTTTAAAGGCCAAACTATATGAGTCATCTAAAGGAATGGATCTGAACTCTAAGACGGGGACCAGTCCATAGAAGTCGCGTTTTAAATCCTTATTTAAAATTGTGTTTTGCTCTGGAATAAATTTTACAACTTTTAGATTATTATCAGCAAACTGTGTAATGGCTTTGACATCCACTTTGCTAATTTCAGAAAGGGAACAATAAATCTCGTCTACTTCATGCGCTTTGATGTATTTAAAAAGAGTGTTTAAATCCTCTTGTCTTGGTTTCTTAAAAGCGACCATTTTGGTGTTTACAAAACCCGATTCGGGGGTGTCCTTGAAAAATTTAGCAATCGCCTTGGCCTGTTTGTTGGTCCCCAAAATAATTGTTCTGCGTATGTTCCCCTTAAAATAGGCACGATATCGCTTAAGTAGATAAAATAAAATGTATTTGAAAGCAGCTATAAAAAACAAACAGCTTATAAGATATTTCAAGGTTTGTTTGGGGTCCATTTCGGCTTTAGGGAAAATCCCCGCATAAGCAAAGACGAATAAAGAAAAAAACAAGCCCTGTCGAACCAATAAATTAAATACTCTTACAACGCTTGAATGGCGGTAAACTTCGTAAAACTTTGAAATCAAGGCAGTTACAATCCAGCCAACGGAAATGATGAGAAGAAACTTTAGTCGAAGCGCTTGAGGTAAATAAAACAGTGACATTAATTGCAAAACGCTGAGGTCCACAGCGTAAGAAATAGGCTTAATCAGCCACGAATATCGTCCTTGTCTAAAACTGCTCACTTAAAATTTAATATGTTTTGAAAAGTCTTTATGGTCCACTTTAAAAAGTTTTGATTTGGGCAATGTTTTAAAATACTCTAATGTCTTTTTCATGCCTTCAGTTCGATTGACTTTAGGTGCCCAATTTAATATTTTTTTTGCTAAACTTAAGTCTGGCTGCCGTTGTAATGGGTCTCCTTGTGGTAAGGGTTGGTGTTTAATCTTGTGGGGGCTGCTGCTAATTGCTATTATTTCCTCTGCAAAAGTCATGATGGTAACCTCTTCTGAGCTTCCAAGGTTGACGGGTAGGGTATAATCGCTAAACAACAATCGGTAAATGCTTTCAATTAAATCATCTACATAACAAAACGAGCGGGTTTGAGAGCCATCGCCAAAAACAGTCAGGTCTTCACCCCTCAAGGCTTGACCCATAAAAGCGGGAATAACACGACCGTCATTCATACGCATACGCGGGCCGTAGGTGTTAAATATCCTAGCGATTCTAGTTTGAAGCCCATGGAACCTGTGGTAGGCCATGGTAAGGGCTTCTTGGAAGCGCTTGGCTTCATCATACACCCCGCGTGGACCAATGGCGCTGACGTTGCCAAAATAGTCTTCGCTTTGGGGATGCTGAAGAGGATCCCCGTAGACTTCGGAAGTTGAGGCAATCAAAATACGCGCATTTTTTGCCTTAGCCAAGCCCAGCAAATTATGGGTTCCTATGGAGCTCACTTTTAGTGTTTGAATCGGTATTTTAAGATAATCTATGGGGCTTGCTGGAGAAGCAAAATGTAAGATATAATCTATGGGTTTTACAATGTCTATATAGTTGGTGACATCATGCTCGATAAACTCAAAATTAGGAAGTTCAAAAAGGTGTTGAATATTGTCTTGATCTCCGGTAATGTAATTGTCCATTCCGATCACCTGGAAGTCCTCTGCAATAAAACGATCACACAAGTGTGAGCCCAAAAAGCCTGCGGCACCAGTGATGAGAATGGTTTTAGACATGACAATTAAATAATCTAAACAAAGATAATTAGATTGTTTGATTTTAAGCAGTATTGTATGAAATTAGTTGTGTTGTAATAGTGTCTTTGCCTTTTCTGTCATTTTATTTAAAATTTCAGCTTTTGAAAAGTTTGACAGCACATATGCTCTAGCGGCTTTGCCCATTTTCTCACAACTGGATGAGCACTCCATTAATTTTTCTACCGCATTGACTAAGGCATTAGAATAGTTGCTAAAAAAGAGGCCTCCGCTGGAGATTTCAAAGATTTGCTTTACCTCAGAATCTTTGTTTCCTATTACCAGCGAGGGCTTTCCACTTGCCATCATACCTAAAATTTTTGACGGCATTACTGTGTCTAAAATGTCTGTTTTTTGGAACAATAAATGCAAATCTGCGCTACACAATAAATCGGACAATTCATCACTTTTAACTGGCGGATACAATGAAACTAGGTTAATCTTATTGATTTGTTTTTCTAGCCAAGCCCTTTTTGATCCATCTCCAACAACAATTACTTCATACTTTTTTTCGTTTAAATCCGCACAGAATTGTAAAAACGCTTGCCAATCTTGTTTGTCGCCTATGCTGCCTGAATATAAAAGTTTCTTTTTTTTGGATGACACGTATTTGTGCTGAGTTGCTTTGTCTGGGTTGATGCTTTCCCCATCAATCCAATTGGGTAAAAAGAAGGTTTGTGTTTTGGTTTTTGCCTCCAGTTTTGATAGCATGTTTAAGCTAATTGTACTTGCTATATCGGCCTTTGAAAACAACCATTTTTCTAACTTAAGCAGCATCGAAAAAACACCATTTAATTTATTACTGAACCCTGATTGCAGAGCAGCATCAAACTCAAAATCTTGAACATGTATCCACAGGGGGGCCTTAAATCGCTTTTTTTGAATATATCCTAAAAATACTGCGCTAGTGAATGGCACTACCGCAATAATTAAATCGCTTTTCTTGATTTTATATAAATTAAAAAACGTGCCAATCGTAAAATCTATAATATGTAAAACACGCCTAAAGAAGGTTGGTTTTTTAGGAACATATTGTTTGTATCTAAAAATTTTTGTTTTTCCTTTTTCTTCTTTAAAAAATCTGGGCTTATTTTTATATGCTTCTCTTATTTCCCATTGTGGATAATAGGGGAAGGCTGTTATTACAGACACATCAAAATCATGATCTTCTAAATGCTGTACCCATTGACTAGAATAAAGCCCTATGGCTGTGTCCTCAGGATAAAAATTAAGACCAATGAATGTGATTTTTTTACTCAACCCTCCTGTTTTTGCTGCTTTTGGCGGGTGACCCAACGTATACTTTATTGCCATCAAGATCTGAAAATACAGAACTCCTTGCGCCAACAACAACACCATCTTTAATTGTTGTCCCAGGTGCTACATATACATCGGTGGCTAGCCAGCATTTTGACCCTATTTTTATGTCTTCAGCATATATTCTAAAATCTTCCGAGTTGTAGTCATGAGTTCCTGTGCAAATATAACTGCGTTGGGATATGACTGTGTTTTCACCTATTCTTATATTTCCTAATGAATATAAAACAACCTCATCCCCTATCCAACTGTAATCTCCAATGGATACCTTCCAGGGATAAGTTATTCTTGCCGTAGGCCTTATAATTACTTTTTTTCCTATTTTGGCGCCAAACAATCTTAACAAAAACCGTCTCCAACCATATAGGAATTGAGGGGATGACCGAAAAAATATAGCATATGTCGCCCACCAAAGTTGTACTGTAAAAGCGGATCGTCCTCTAAATCCTTTTGGGTTTTTATATTTTTTTAATTTTTGAATTTTATGTTATTTATTGTCTACTATGCTTCAAAAATATCAATAATATTGTTAATGAAATTTTCTAGGCGATAATTCTTTTTTGCAACAACATAATTATACCTTAAAATCGTTTGAAATCTGTCAGATTGAATGTCAAGTGATTGGATTATTTCAACAATGCTATTTGAGTTGTTTTTCTCAATGTAATATCCGTTTATTTCATTTTGAAAAATGTCTGGAATACCTGCATGCCTTGTAGTTAATACTATATTCCCCGTTGCCATGGCCTCTAAGATAGAAATTGGTTGACCCTCCATTTTGTAAAATGTTGGTAATATGAAAATATTTGACCAAAGTAATAAATCCTTCTTGCTTTTACCCGAAACTACGCCAACATATTTAGTTTTTTTTAATGTGTTAATATAGGCTTGTAATTTATTTTCATTTGTGGTATCTAAATTGCCTGCTATTTTTGCCTCATATTCAAACCCCTTATCTTCCAAAATTCTTAGTGCTTCTAATAAGTCAAAAATGCCCTTTTCTTCCATTAAATTACTCAAAAAAATAATTTTTGGCTTTGACTTTGTTAATTTGCGATCAATGGTTTTCTTATCAATAAACAAAAAGTCTTCAACAAAGTTGTAAAGAACAAAAATCTTGCTCTTGTGTACAAATGGAGACATGTTCCCAGACAATGATTCGGACAATACAATCCCTTTTGAAGTTTGGCTTAATAACCATTTGAATAGTTTCTTTTTTATCCCTTTAAGGAAATTATACTCTGATCCTACATAATTACCGTGTATATGTATTATCAATTCTTTCCTCAAAATTTTTGAAGCTACAATAAATAGCATGTACTTAAGCAGCCCAAAAAAGGTTTGGCCCGGTGTAATATAAACTATATCGACACCAAAAACTTTAAATACGTGTAAGTTTTGCTTGAGATAGAAAAAAAATTTGCTGAAAGAAAATTTTCCGAGGTTTTCTTTAAATTGAGCAAAGGAAGTATTTACAACTTTTATTTGGTATGCGCCATTGTTGCTTAAACCCTCAACGAGAACTTTATTCGCCAAAGAAACGCCCGTGGTGGGCTCTGGCATTGGACCTATCACTAATAGACCTTTCTTTTTCATTTATTCTTAGGCTTTACCAGTGTTCTGAACACAAAGAAATTAATAAAACCCGAGTATAAAAGAACTACGCTCTGCAATAAAATATGATCTAGTATATGTGCTATTGTCATGGTTTTTATGGCTATTGCTTTATGGTTTCATCTTTTTTATTGACCTTAAAAATAAAGAAGTTTAAAAAGAAGGCAATTACAATTACACCGTCTTCTCTCTCCAAAATATTCTCTGTCAACATATTTAAGCAAAAATAAAGCGTTAAAAAAAATAGAGCCTGAGAATTACTTTGCCTGGATATTTTAAAAATATAAAAAAGGTAATATACAAACGCTAGAAAACCCAAAACACCAATAGACAATAAAATACTTAAATATTGATTATGGGAGTTGTAATTGTTCTTCAAAAGTTCCTCACTAGTTCCCCGCGCATAACAATTACTTAATGCTGTTTTTACATCACCCCAACCATAACCACAAATAGGTGACTTTGCAATTTCTTGTAATGCACACCCATATATTTGTAATCTTAATCCAGATGATGAGTTCTTATTGTTTCCTATTTCCAGTAACTCTTCGAATTTGTTTTCGTTCTTATATCTAGGAATAAAAACAATTAAGCCCGCTAAAAGTATAAATAGTGTTGTTATATACACGATTTTCTTAAAATTTAACTTGTTTTTAATTAGGAAAAAAAAGCCAATTACAGCCAGAGAAATTATAGGTCCTTTTTTATTTAATATTGCCGTGAAAGCTATTAGTAAGGGAAGGGCAAAAAATATAAAATATTTAGTCTTTGGTTTGTTCCCCTTAAAAAGAGTAAATGAGAAAATAATTGCTATCCCAATGTAAATCGATAAGTAGATTGGGTGAATTCTATATTTACTAATTCTTATATCTACTAAGTTTGTGTAATGCTCTAGGGTGTCTTTAAAACTGAAAAACGGTTCCGTAAAATAGAAATAAGTAAATGTTGAAATTAAAAAGAATACTAATGAGATAATAAAAGTAAGTTTAAGTGTTCGAATGGTGTTCTCCGAAAAAATATTCCTATCTCCTGCTATTATGTAAAAAAGCAATGGGAATACTACGAGTGACGACCCTGTTTCTAGCTTTTTAAGAGCATAAGGGATGTCGCTTGAGTAAGCTGTGCTTAAAACCAATATTAAAAAAAAACCAATACTAATTAAAAGTTTTTTAGTTTCTAAAACCGGCTTGGGTTTTAGCTTGAAATACCTAACAATAATGACAAACGCTAATATTGCAATTGGCCAGGCTTTGAATTTATCTGGGACTAAAATAGTGGCACTATTAAGATAAATAAAGAACAACAGCATTTTGTTGTAAAAGCTTATGTTATTGGAAGTGTTCAAGTCTTAATCTTGGTTTTTGTAATGACTCTAGACAATCTATCGACTAGTTTCGGAATTGTATATACCCCTAGTAGGGTTCCTATATAATATGAAAAACCACTAGTAAGGTCACCTCTAAGTAAAAAGATAAGATGTATTGCAAAATAAAAAGCAATAAATTTTTTGAGCGCATCAGGGCTTTGCAGCCAGGACATTAGTTTTATGATGTAATAGGCTAAAATTATTGCCATGAAAAACAAACCAAAAAAACCAAAGTCTATGTACCCTTCTGACACAATTGGGTTTGATAGATTGTTATAATCAAATTCATATTTATCAATCAAATAATCGCCAACTAATTCTCCCGTTGAAGTTGGCTTAAATGTCCAAAAACTTCGTGGAACAAAAAACAGTAAAGAACCAAGTAATTGATAACCATAGGACAAGCCATGGGCGCTTACATAATCTACGGTTGCCATTATATTAGCAAAGGCGTCGTAGTGTAACGAGCTAAAGGCGTTCGATATGCCCCCAAACCTAACGAAAGATTCATAAATTAATTTTGGTTCTACGACCATTTCTCTTAAGCTTGCATCAATATGAGTGAATGTTGACATTACCGGAAAAGCTACCACCATGGATAAAAACATAAAGAGAAAAAATTTAGAGTTGTTGTTCAGAAGGCTTGGTTTAAATAAATATATCAATGTAATATAAATTGGGCCTAGCGCATTTCTCTTCTCTACTAATGGGTTTTTAAAAAATAGTAAAATACACATTAATGCTATTAGTGCCAAAAAAGCAACTATAGTGTTAGTAGTTATTTTTTTCTTTTCTTTCAAATATCTATGTGCAATAATTACGCCCCCCAGCGGAATTATAAAAAGTACTTTTCGTTTTATTAGTAAGCTAGACACGGCCTCTTCTTTGGCGGCATAAATTGATTGCGTAATGTCTTGAATCGTATAGCTATAGTGTAACCCGAAAATAATTAAACAAAGAATTAATATTGATAGGATGGTTAGTGGGGTAGAAAATGTTGCGCTTCGAGATGAATGTATATTGTTTAAGTAATCTTTTTGTTTGCCCTTAAAAAAGACATAGCCAATGAAGAAAATTAAAATAAATATTAATATTAATATGTTGGCATAAATAATGTCCGCAGTGTTGTAAGGGTAATTGGTTGGGAAAGCTGCGTTATTTGATTTAAACGAGGAAATTTGAATTATTGGCGCAACAATGAAAAATAAATAAACAAAAACTATGAATGATGTTAAAAATGGAGAAAACACCTTTTCCATATTTAGGTGGTAATACGTTATCCCTGTAATTAATAGAAGGTTAACAAAAAATGAAATCCAAACTACAACTTCTGCTTTAAAAAAGAGAAATAGGGGTATGCTCACAGCTAAATATAAAAATGTAAGAACCGATTTAAGCTTCATTAATAATTATAGGTTTAATAAAAGTTTTTAATTCGTCGAAAGTATTTTATTCTTTAAAGTAAAATATAGCCTAATGCTCAACAATACAATATCAGAAAAAACTCTTAAATATACTAAGTTCCAAAATGTCATTTTGTCGAAAACAACTAATATTACAATTACAAGTATGTAAAATAAAGAGGAAATAATTAATGATTGATTAAATTCCTTGTTGTAATCAAATGCAACAAGTGTACAGGTTCCTAGTAAAAACGAGATTGCGACAATTGGAGGTATTGGCGAAAGTGCTTTTAAAACATCTCCATAAACCTCCATCCCCGATCCACCAAATAAAGTCAATAATTCAATGGAGAAAACATTCAAAGCAAGTGTAAATAACACCCCCACGATAACACTTATTGTTATTAATTTTTTTAAAACTACTTTATTTTTATTTCTAGATATGGTTGGGAAAACCGCTTGTTGTAACATGTCAAAGGGCACTATACAGACTAATACAATTTTTAATGCCACATCAAATCCGGTAACATAATCCATTGTGTAGTACAATCCAATTAAAAATATAGATAGGGCGTTAAATGTCAGTGATAAAAAGCCGCCTAAAAAAAACATATAGGCTTCTTTTAAGTATCGCTTTATTGTTTTAACGCCAACCCAAATAAAAGAAAAAGAATATTGCCTGACTAAAGTGGTGTATCCCAACAATCCCATTATAATGTTGGAGGCTACTATCAATAAAATATATAGGTTTAAATCATTGGCGTTTGTTACCAAGAAAAATGTTCCCAACAATAATAAAAGTCTAGCAAATACCGTAATGTATGTTGCGGTGTTTAGTTTTTCAATGCCTTGAAAATACCAAATGGGGAAAAACACTTCGCCAATTCCCATTAACAACAACAACAACAAATAATCTCTAAAAGGTTGAAATACCGCTAAATATGTCAAAAACAAGAGTATTACGCAACTTGCAAAAAAGAAGATCAATTTTATAATAAAAATTGATGATATTATGTCGTTTAGTCCACTTTTAGAGCCTTTGTTGTCTACTATATATTTTGCGGCATAAACGTTAAATCCAAAGTTTATAAACACAAGAAAGTATTGTATTACAGAATCTGTCCATGTATAAATCCCATAATTTATTTCGCCTAAGACCCTTACTAGATATGCTACTAATAAGAACTTTATACCAATATTAAAACCCCTCAGAATAGTTAAAAACGAAAGGTTTTTTAATATTATTGAATTGTCTTTACTGAATTTTGGCAATAATTTTTTCTTTCTTAAGTCTTCTAAAGCCGCCCTGGGTGTCTAAGAGAGTGTCTGGACCGGTCACAATACGCCCCCTTAAAGGCTTGCCTGCTAATACCCTTTTTTTCATTAGCCCATCGCGTTTTGGTCTTTTATCCTTTCAAAAAATCTTATCAGCTCAGGGGTCAATAGTGCAATAAAAGTCAACCCAAAAAGGATTACCAGATAAAAGAATTTTATTGGGACATGAACACCTAAAAGTTCTTTTGTGTCATCTTCGAATCCATTGTCTTGCTTGCTTGATATCATGTCAATGATATTCTCTTTGTCTTTTAATTCCCTCTGAATTTTAACGATTCTCTGTCTTAATTCGATGTCGTTTATATATAACTCAAATTCTTTGGTTTTTTCACTTTCGTTGGTGCCTTCAAATGTAATTCCAATTTCCGCATTCGACTGGCGGTCTTTTGAACTCTCCAAAACTCGTTTGTAAGTCTGCTGTAAAGAATCCGACTGGACAAGGGAGGCCTCTATTGCTTGTTTCATTTCCTGAAGCTCAAATATATCTTTGGCTTGCTCATTGACAAAAAAGGCATTGGTCTCAATGTTGTTTATAATATTTGAAAACACTTCTTTAAAGTCCGGTCTTGTTTTTGATTTGATGCTAATTTGCTGGTAGCGATGTTTATAGTCTCTAATGTTTTTTTTGTAATCGTTAAATTCAATTTTAGAGGCTGCCAAGGAATCTAAATTTGCAATGTAGTTGTTAAACATGACCAAATATTCGTTGTCTGTGATAATTGGCTCTATATCAAACCCTACAATCTCTTTGGTAGATGTGTCTGTCAAGCCCAAAAGCCCCCCTAATATTTTATAGTCTTTGTCTTTTAATAATCCGTTATAGTAGTTAATAGATTCATATAAGTTTTCGCCGGTCTCATAGTTTTGTTTTATAGAAAGTGTGGATTTGTATATTGGCGGTAACGCCGTGTCTAACGCAACACCAATTACTAATCCAATAAATCCTGTAATAGAAAAAATGATTATCCGTTTTTTTATAAAAAGAATTAGCCATACAAAGGCCAAAAAGAAATAATTAAAAATGGCGCCAATAAAATTAAATAGGCGATTGAAGCCGTTTCCGATTATATTAAATAGTTGGGCTAAATCTACTTCTTCCGCCTGTTGGCTGTTATTTTCTTTGCTCATCTGTTAGTTCTTAAGCTTTGTTTTACGATAACTCAACTGCTGAAAACTTTTTTTATTGCCCTCAAAACATTCAAGTTTTTAACTTTTTTTAAAAATTTAATAAATATACATTATTTAATAAAATTATTAAAGTGCATGTAAGATGCAATTTTTCGATCATTGGACAGGCGTGGTGTTTTGTTTTGGCCTCCAAGCTTGCCTATGGTTTTCATGTACTGCTTAAAGCCGCCTGTTTTTACCTGAGAAATTTTCAACGGCTGAAGCACCTTCCCTTTGATTAAATCTAAATAGTAACTGTTTTGTTTTTGCATCTCAACATCAATAGCCTTTTCAAAGCCCTTTAAGTCTTTTGGGGCTGCCTCAAACTCAATTAGCCATTCGTGAAAAGGCAGTCCTTCTTTTGGATTAATTTCTGGCGCGACTGTAAATTCAGACACTCGAGCCGCTGTTCCCTTAACAGCTTTAATTATGGCTTGTTCAACTTCTTTTGCGATTACATGTTCGCCAAAGGCAGATATAAAATGTTTGATGCGTCCGCTTACGGTAATCCGGAAAGGTGAAGTTGAGGTAAATTGAACGGTATCGCCAATATTGTAGGCCCACAGTCCAGCGTTTGTGGAAATGATAATAACATAATTTACACCAAGCTCAACGTCTTTGAGGGTCAACCGTTTAGGGTTGTCTTCAAAAAAGGTGTCTGCTTCAATAAATTCATAGAAAATCCCTGAATCCAGCTGAAGAAGCATTCCTTCTTTGTTTTGCCGATCTTGAAAGGCAAAAAACCCTTCGCTGGCCGGATAAAGCTCTATGCTGTCTATTTTCCTGCCAATCAAATTTTCAAATTTAGTGCGATAGGGCTCATAATTTACACCGCCAAAAATGAATAAGTTGAAGTTCTTGAAAATCTCTCCTACCTTTAGTTGTTTTCTTTCGATTAACTTTTCAAAATACATTTGAACCCATGACGGAATTCCCGCAATAGCAGTCATGTCTTCGTGTAAGGTTTCCTCAACAATGGCATCAACTTTAGTTTCCCAATCTTCAATACAATTGACGTCCCAGCTTGGCATTCTATTTTTTAAAAGGTATGAAGGAACATAGTGCGCAGAGATTCCTGAAAGTCGGCCTGTTTTAATGCCGTTCTTTTCATTGAGATTTGGGCTGCCCTGAAGAAAAATCCATTTTCCGTCTAAAAACGCTGCTTTTCCTGTCTCATGAATATACATTAACATCGCGTTTCTGGAGGCTTCAACTTGGGCTTTTATGGTCTCCGCAGTAATTGGAATATATTTTGCTCCTGAGGTTGTTCCTGAGGTTTTAGCAAAATATAACGGCTTTCCCTTCCAGAGAATATCCGGCTCGCCGCTTATTACCTTTTCCATATAAGGTTTTAAAGCCTCATAGTCCCGTATAGGAACATTTTCAACAAAGCTTTTGTGGTCTTGTATCTGGCTGAAATTATGATCTTTCCCAAACTGAGTTTTGCACGCTGACTTAATCAAGGATTTAAAAACACGGTCTTGTGTATTTATTGGGCTCTTAGACCAGCCTTGGATTTTATTGGCAATATAGGCTGCAAAGATTTTTGAAAAATATGATTTAATAGAGGCCATAAACTAAAAATCTATAAATGTTGTGGGGTCAATAGGGTTGCCATCGTTCCATAGCTCGAAATGCAAATGGGGCCCTGTACTAAGTTGTCCGGAGGAGCCCGAGCTAGCAATAACCTCTTGGGCTTTTACAAAATCGCCTTGTTTTTTTATTAGAGCGGCATTGTGTTTATAAATAGATAAAATTTGATTGCCGTGATCAATAATAATAACATACCCTGAGTCAGAGGTCCATGATGCTAATACAACACGTCCTTCGGCTACAGCTTTAACGGGGGTGTTTTCTGAAACTACTATATCTACAGCGTAGTGCTGGAGTTTGGGGTCATATCCTGAGCTTAATGTTCCCTTCAGGGGCGGGAAAAAAACAAAATTTTTAACAGATGTCGCGGATTGAAACAAGTTGTATTTATCTTCGTTTTCCACTTGCGCCCTTAACAATGAGTCTGCTTTAGAGGTGTTCAGCGCTGTAGGGTCTATATTGGGGTTTATTGACTCAATTATAGAATCTTTGTCAATCGATTCAAACCCAGCTTCTCCATTTAAAACCTTTTTTATAGAAGCAATGTAGCGATCGTTCATTCTCGTAATTTGGTATAGAGAATCTGTCTTTTTTTCTAGTGAAATGGCCTGTTTCTGAAGCGTTGGAGAGGTGTAGCCCGGAATATACTCTCTCATAGGCGTGAAAGCAATAAACGCTGTCGTCAAAAAAATCAAGATGATAGCTAAGGTGGTGCCGAAGATAAACACATTAAGCCGCGTTAGTTTCATCGCAAATTGCTCTTCAAAAGTATCCTCGTTTAAGACCACCAGGCGGTATTTGTGAAGCCACTTCTTCAGTTTTTTTTTATTTTGTTTTTTAGCTGACATTTCGAACAAAATTAAATAAAATTTGGGCGACTGCTTGATATAGTAAAGACTTAAATTTGATTTTTCCCAATATTAAGCGGAATATTCTTACCTTTACGATCTCAAAATGAGAACACATGAGTTTATATATTTTACCTTTAGCAATGGGGCCCTGGCAAATCGTATTGATCGCTTTAGCGATTCTTTTACTCTGGGGCGGGAAAAAAATTCCAGAACTAATGAAAGGCTTAGGCGGGGGCATCAAAGAGTTTAAAAAAGCCAGTCGCGAAGACGATGATTCGCAAAAAGAAATTGAAGACAAATAAATCATTTCCCGGTAATCGCCGGGATTTTTTATTGTACAGAAATTGAGCGTATCATCGTCTCTAACTCAAACATATAATCTCGTTTACCTTCAGAGGGTGCATATACAAAGCCTTCAGCCACAAAAAGGCGGTTATTTGTCTTGTCTAAGAAACAATAATTTACAAAAGGCCCTGACATAAATGCGTCTTCAATTTTCCACAAGCTTCTCGTTTCGAGCGCTGTAATATTCGGCATATCTCGTAAAACAAAGAATGGTGTATATACCTTTTCTGTTGTCATATAATTTCCTGCTAATGGGCCTGGAATAAACTGCTTAGCAATAGAGTCTCTTTTACGAATGACGTAATCAGAAAAGGCCTCCGTAGTTTCAAAATTTTGGATCGGCAGATTGTATAAAAGTAAATTTAGACTCCCTGTTTTGGTGTCTCTACGAATCCAAAAAAAATCTTCTTTTGCCTTCGCAATTCTGTATACTGATGAAAACTTAAGTTTTATATTCAATGCGGCTTCAATGCGGCTGGTATTGAATAGCGCCTTATCAATGCGACGTTGTTTTTCTTTAAATTCAATTTCTTTAAAACTTGTAATCAGGGTAGCTGCATTTGCTTGAATTAAATCAATAAGCGCTTGGTGGTCTGGGCCACTAATAATGGCCATTTTTTGTGGTGTAGCATACGGGTCTTTATAATACTTAACCCCGACCTCATCAGAGATCTTTATTTTGAGTACTGTCCTGTTCAAACGAACAAAATCAGAAAAAACCGCCGTCGGCACTTGACGCAAATCAAACTGTGGCTCAATTTGTGGCAGACCATAAATTTCTCCTCCTAAATTTTCTCTAAGTGCATCCCCGACACGGCCTGTCCAAAGCGTATTGTCAATCACCACCAAAAGGCTATTGATATTTCCAGAGGAGGCCGATTTATAGGTCGTTTTCTGGTTGGTGTCTTTACAACAAAACAGAAGACAGAATAGCGCTAGATGCATTAGGCTTTTTATCATTGTTTTTTTTATTTTAATATAATCAATTTCGTTCCGGGTTTTAAATTCTTACCGCTAATACCGTTCCAATCTTGTAGATTTTGAACAGAAATACCAGAAAACTTTTTGGAAATGCTCCACAATGAATCTCCTTGTTCTACCACATAGGTTTGTCCTTCCGCTTTTTTATGAGGCGTCGTGTTGGTGCTTGATTCGGATTGAAGCTCTAGATTTCGGGTATATACCGTCAACCGGGCTCCTGCCTTCAATTGGTCGTTTTTTAAACCATTCCAACGCTTAATCTCGCTAACGAGAACCTTGAATTTATTGGCAATTTTTCCCAAATAATCGCCGGGTTGAACCTTGTATCGGACTTTTGAGTCCATCTTGTAAAACTTTGGGAGGGGTGGTTGCTCTGCTTTAAATTTATTTTGAGCAAATGCATAAATCTCCGCTTCTTTTGAGACAAATTTTCCGATTGCATCAATCGGGAGTCGCAAAACATAATTTCTTTCTTCATCCGCTGGAATCGTGTAAAGTTTATATGCGGGATTTAAAGCCTTTAAGAGGTGCGTATCAATATTCAGGAATTCACTAATATGCTCAAAATGAATGGTGTTTTGTATTCGAATCGTATCAGTTTGCGCCATTAGTAATTGGGCTTTACGGGGCTGAAACCCGTGTGCGCTAGCATATTCGAATAGATATAAATTTGCAATAAATGCTGGAATATAGCTGGCCGTCTCTTTTGGTAAAAATGGTCTTATGTTCCAATAGCTTCTATGGCCGCCTGACCGCCTTATGGCCTTAGTGACATTGCCTGGACCTGCATTATATGCGGCCAGTGCTAGATCCCAATCTTTAAAAATAGAGTATAATTTTTTCATGTATTTCGCCGCTGCCGTTGTGGAGCGCTGCGGGTCAAAACGTTCATCTACATAGCTGCTAACTTCAAGATTGTAGTGCTTGGCCGTTGAAAACATAAATTGCCAAAGTCCTTTGGCCCCGGCAGCTGATTTGGCTGTTGGCCTTAGCGCTGACTCTACAACCGCTAAATACTTTATTTCTAAGGGAACTTCTTCTCGGTCAAAAACTTCTTCAAATAGTGGAAAATAATACCTGCTTCGTAACATAACAGTTTCAAGCGACGCACTTCGGCTTTTAAGATAAGATCGGATGTATTGCTCCACAGTAGGGCTATATACAATACTTAATGGTGTTTTAGCGTTCAACAATTCAAGGCGCCTTTTCAAAGTGTCGGTGTGAATCTCTGAAATAAATTTTGACGGAGCTAAATCTTGTTGTGTTTTGGATTCAATGGGAACAAAAGCGCTCTGGAAAATAGAATCAACTTGAGATGCGTACAAAAAAGCTTCGGCTTCAAAAGCTACAGAGTCCCTTTTTTTTATGGGGTTTTGGGCAGCTATTAGGTTGGCTCCAAAAGCCAGAAAGAGCACTACAATTGGTCTCATCTCTAAAAACATCTTAATGGTTTTGCATGGCGGCAATTCCCGGAAGTGTTTTCCCTTCTAAGCTTTCCAACATGGCACCACCACCAGTGCTCACATAACTAACTTTAGTGTCAAATTCAAACTGTTTAACCGCTGCAACAGAATCGCCCCCACCCACCAATGAGAAGGCTCCGTTTTTAGTGGCTTCGGCTATGGCGTCACCTAAAGCAATGGTTCCTGAAGAAAAAGTTTCCATTTCGAAAACTCCGAGCGGTCCATTCCAAAGAATGGTCTGGCACTCTTGAACTACTTGATGAAATATGGCTTTGCTTTTAGGCCCACAATCTAAACCTTGCCAATTTGATGGAATGGCATGAATGTCCACTATTTGGGTGTTTGCTGTGTTATTGAAGTCATCGGCGGCCAAAACATCAACCGGTAGGTGAACCTTTACATTTTTCTCAGCCGCTATTTTTAATATTTTAAGGGCTAATACCTGTTTGTCGTCCTCACAAATAGAATCTCCAATGTTTCCCCCTTGTGCTTTTACAAAAGTAAAAGACATGCCGCCACCAATAATTAAATGATCAATTTTATCTAATATATTTTCGATAATTGTAATCTTTGATGACACTTTGGCGCCACCCAGTATGGCTAAAACTGGCTTTTTTCCAGAGCTCATCACCTTCTCAATACTCTCTATTTCCTTTGCCAAAAGAAACCCGAAACACTTTGCATTTGAAAAAAATTGTGCGACAATGGTAGTAGAGGCGTGAGCTCTATGTGCGGTTCCAAAAGCATCATTGATATAAAAATCTGCAAGTTTAGATAATTTTTCTGCAAATCTTAGGTCTCCAGATGTTTCCGCTTTATGGAATCTGAGATTTTCCAATAGCAGGACTTGCCCTGGTTCTAATTCTTTAGCCAGCTGATTTGCCTTTTCACCAACACAGTCTGTAGAAAATAAAACCCTTACTCCTAAAATATCTTGTAGCTTCTTAACGATGTGCCGAAGTGAAAATTGAGGGTCATTAAAGGTGGGCCGACCAAGATGAGACATCAATATACAGCTCCCGCCGTCCTCTAAAACTTTTATAATTGTTGGTTTTGCGGCACGAATTCTTGTGTCATCCGCGACATTAAACCCTGCATCAAGGGGTACATTAAAATCAACGCGTATCAGCGCTTTTTTACTTTTGAAATTTATATCTTGAATTGAATGCATCGTTATAATGTTAGTTGTGCGTTGTAAAATAATTGCACCAAAGGTAAGTATTTATTTAGGTTGATAAAATTGCTTGCCAGGAAGTTTGAGAATTAGTTAAATCATTATTTCCATCAATTCAAAAGCGTATCAAAAGGAAACCTTTATATTTGTTTGATGACATTTGAGAACATCATAGGACAAAAAAATTTAGTCGCGCATTTGGCTCGCAATGTTGAGGCTAGGCGCACCCCGCACGCACAACTGTTTGTTGGAAAAAATGGCTACGGCAATCTCGCTCTGGCGATGGCCTACGCACAGCATCTTGTGGCATTTGAATCTCCCTCAAAAGAGAAGGTGCAGGCATTAAATCACCCCGATATTAACTTTTATTATCCAATTGTGAAAAAGGGAAGTGGAACAACAACCTCGAAAGACTATCTTTCGGAGTGGAGGGCTTTTCTCGAGGGCTCATCGTATGGCAATTTAAATGATTGGTATGCCCATATTGATGCTGGAAACAAACAAGGGGCTATTGGAGTTGATGAAGCACACGATATTATAAAAACACTGTCTTTGAAGGCTTATTCTGGTGGCCATAAAGTGCTTATAATTTGGCATGCTGATAAAATGAATTCCGCTTGTGCAAACAAACTTTTGAAATGGATTGAGGAGCCAAATAAAAACACCTCTATATTGTTGCTTACAGCATCCGAAAACAGTCTTCTTAACACGATTCAATCGCGTTGCCAGGCGGTTCACGTGATGCCATTAAGCGCTAAGGATATTTATGAGGCGTTGGTTGAAAAAGGAGTTGACCCGCCTAAAGCAAAACAAATCTCTGAGGCTTCAGATGGAGACTATGGTAAAGCATTGGCCTTGTCTGATGAAGACAAAAACAGCCTGGTGTTTGAACAACTTTTTATTGTGTGGGTGCGCACGGCGTTTAAGGCCAAAACGGACAAAAAAAGCATCAACCAACTTATGGCTTGGAGTGAGCGCGTGGCAAAACTTGGTAGAGAATTAGAAAAACAATTTCTACATTACAGCCTAAATGCTTTTAGGCAAGCGATGCTTCTAAATTATGGTGCTAGCGAAGTAGTCTCATTAAAAATTCGCGACGCTTCGTTTTCATTTGAAAAATTCTCATTGTTTATTGGGCCTGCAAATATTGAAAGCATAAGCCGCGAAATTGAAGATGCCATATACCACATTGAAAGAAATGGGAATGGGAAAATCATACTGACCGATCTCTCAATTAAACTCACCCGCCTGCTGCATAAAAAATAATAAGAAACACTTATCAAAGACTTAGTTGTAATAGTTTTTGCTTATTGCTTTGGGGCTTAAATAAGTCTATTTTGCAAGCGCTAATCTTTTGGGTCATGTGGTTTGGGGGAAGGCTGTAAAAAGCGGCTTAAATCGTCTTATTTTAAGTATTCTTGTTTTTTATAACAAAAACCAAGGAAGAATATTCTCCGCTAAAATATGCTTTGATGTTTGAAAGCAGGCCAATAGCAAAGCCTTTTAAAATATTCATGCGACCCGTTTGATATTTCGCGGAAAGCAGACTCACGTAAAATGAATCAAAAATCATTGGGTGTATGCTTTCGATCTCCATATCAAAATCTTCAAATAGGGTCGAGATAGATTCCTTAGAAAAGTGCCATAAATGCCTTGGGAGGTCATATGCAGCCCAATAACTTTTAAAATACTGTGCGTCAAAGCTTTTAAAATTTGGAACGGCGACCACCAAGCGGCCTGAAGTCTTAAGCAACTGCTTGAATATTCTTATTTCTTGCTCTAGGTTTGGCAAATGTTCCAACACATGCCACAAGGTTATTACGGCTTGGCTGTTGGGTTGAAGCGTCTTGAGGTGTTCAGCGGGGTAAACTGTGTTTTGTTCTTTTTCATTGGCTATAGTACGGGCTTTAATGTGAGGCTCAATCCCGACGCAATCCCATCCGTCATTTTGAGCAGCCCTAACGAAATCTCCAACGCCCGCTCCATAATCTAAAATTCTATTGCCGTTGTTTTTATAGCTTGAAACCCATTTGAGCTTTTGCCGCAATGTTATCGCCCGGACTGAAAAATAAATGGCTTGAAACAGCGTTTTTTTGGTCTTCGCATGGGAAATATAGTCGTCACTTTTATAATAATTTAACAATGACTCTACGGGTGGCTGCGGTGAGGTTACGAGCAGCTCGGAGATGTCGCAATAACACAGGTCAAAAGGCTCGCCTGTGATCGCATGGTCCTTTGATTTAAGAAAAAGTTTGTTTTGGTTATTTTTTTGTTCCACGTGGAACAAATGTAAAAAAAGATCTGTATTTAACGCCCCATATATACCAACAAAACTGAGATGTCGTTTGGTGATACGCCACTAATTCTAGAGGCTTGGGCAACTGTTTTCGGTTGTATAGCATTCAACTTCTCTCTGGCCTCAAGGCTCATAGAATTAATTTGTGAGTAGTTAAAGTTTTGGGGTATTTTTACGTATTCCAATCGTGTAAGCTTGTCTGCGTTATTTTTTTCTTTATTGATATAGCCCGCATACTTGATTTGTATTTCAGCCTGTTCAATTGTTTCGTCATCGAATTGCTCCCCGTCTATAAAATTCTTCACCTCTGGGAATTGTAAAACATCTTCCATGGTGATATTGGGTCTGGAGAAAATTTTAAACACTTTATCGGATTGCCGAATTGCAGCTGATTCCTTCTGATCCAAGACGGGGTTGGCCACTTCAGGCTTCACGCTTTGTTTTCTAAAAAAGGAAACTAGTGTTTCTGATTTTTGTAGCTTTTGCCGCATACGAGTTAGTCGCTTTTCGCTAGCTATTCCTAGATCGAATCCTTTTTGCGTAAGGCGAATGTCGGCGTTGTCTTGTCTTAATAATGTTCTGTATTCAGCTCTTGAAGTAAACATTCTGTAGGGCTCTTCCGTTCCTTTGGTTATAAGATCATCAATTAAGACGCCTATATAAGCCTCGTCTCTTCGAAGTACAAAAGGATCTTTGTTGTTGACGGAAAGGCTGGCATTTATGCCTGCCATCAACCCTTGAGAGGCCGCTTCTTCATAACCTGTTGTGCCGTTAATCTGTCCAGCAAAAAACAAGCAATCAATAATCTTGGTCTCTAAAGACTCGGAGAGTTGAGTAGGGGGGAAATAATCATACTCTATGGCATAGCCCGGCCTAAAAAAACGGACTTTTTCAAAGCCTTTTACAGCCCTCAAGGCTTTAAACTGGACATCTTCAGGTAAAGAGGTAGAAAACCCATTTATATAATACTCAACCGTATTCCAGCCTTCTGGCTCTACAAAAATTTGATGTCGGTCTTTGTCTGCAAAACGGCTAATTTTATCTTCTATAGAGGGACAGTATCTAGGGCCAATACTTTGGATTCTACCGTTGAACATTGGGGACCTGTCAAAGCCCTCTTTTAATAAGCTATGAACCTCATTGCTAGTATAGGTCATATGACAAGAGCGCTGTGACTTTAAAGGGGTGGTTGTGTCTAGATAAGAAAACTTTTTAGGGTTGTGGTCGCCCGGCTGTTCAATCATTTTAGAAAAATCTAAAGAGCGGCCGTCGACTCTTGGTGGTGTTCCTGTTTTCATGCGGCCAGAATCAAACCCTAAGCCAATCAGCTGCTCAGTAATTCCAGTGGCCGCTTTTTCGCCTGCGCGGCCACCTCCAAAATTCTTATCGCCTATGTGTATAAGTCCATTTAGAAAAGTGCCGTTGGTGAGTACTACGGCGCGCGCGCTTATCTTAAGCCCTAAAGAAGTCTTAACGCCAACACAGCGCCCGCCTTTAATCAAAATACCTGTGACCATTTCTTGATAAAAATCAAGGTTTTGAGTCTGTTCCAGCATAAGCCTCCAGTCCTCAGCAAAACGCATGCGGTCGCTCTGAACCCTAGGGCTCCACATGGCGGGCCCCTTGGACTTGTTGAGCATTTTAAACTGTATGGCAGAAGTGTCGCTCACAATGCCGCTATAGCCGCCCAGGGCGTCAATTTCTCTTACAATCTGACCCTTGGCAATCCCGCCCATGGCAGGGTTACAGGACATTTGAGCGATATTTTGAAGGTTCATGGTGACCAGCAGAGTACTGCTCCCCATGTTGGCAGCCGCGGCTGCGGCCTCGCTGCCTGCGTGGCCCCCACCTACAACAATAACATCATAAACCTTGTCAAACATGTCTTGTGTTTACTGTTCCACGTGGAACAATTTTTTGCAAATATACGCTTATCTATTCAGAAAATAATTTAGACAAATAGAAGTCCTCTTTCTTGCGCATGATTGTTTTTTCATTTTGACTTACATCTTTGTAGCCGCACAAGTGTAAAACCCCATGAATCATGACCCTGGCCAGTTCATTGAAAAAAGACACGTTATGATGCACTGCGTTCTCTCGAACCCGCTCTGTTGAAATGCATATATCGCCATGAATTTTATTTCCAACATTGTACTCAAAAGTTAGAATGTCTGTTAGCGTGTCGTGATTTAAAAACTCCATATTAAGTTTGTGCAGCTGGACGTCATCACAAAATAGGAAGGATAATTCGCCGAGCTCTAAAGATTCGTTTTCAATTGCCTCTAGTATCCATCTCTTGTAAGCCCCTGGCTTGTCGATCTCAAACACCTCTTCTGTTATAAAATTAATCATCCTTAAATTTAAAATATTCTTGTATTCGCCTTTTATAGTCTTGTCTCAAAGGTAGTGTTTCTCGGTTGAGTTGTTCCTTGGAGTTGAGTTTTTGCTGAGGAGAATCTAATCGGGCTGGAACCTGAGGGTTAAAAGCATCGGTATTTGTGTTTGATTGGCGGCGAGTGTCTATGCCTTGCTTTTTTAGGGCGCGCTCTAATTTAAGTAGCTGGTACTTGAGGGCTTGCATTTCTGTCTGTGTTTGGGCGCCAACCCCTTGATTAATAAGGTTTTGCTCTAGTTTTTTCATCATCTCAAGAGTTGTGTTTCCTTCTGGGCTATAGCCCTTTTCCTTTAGAAGGCGTTCTAAGGATTGGCGCAAGTCATTTTGTTTTTGATAGAGCCGCATTAGCGCTTCGCTTGATTCTTCGGAATCAGGAAAAGCGCCCGAAGATCCTTGTTTAGTGTTAGGCCCTGATTTTCCATTGCCATGGTCAGCCCCCTCGCCCTGGCCTTGGCCGGGTACTTTTCCATTAGTTTCTTTGCTGTTCTTTTGGGGTTCTGAACTGTTTTCGTCCTCTTTGTTTTCGCTCTCTGGGCCGCTACTCGGGTCTTCCCCTTGACGCTTTTGTTCATTGCCCGCTTGGTTTTGGAGCTCTTCTTGGCTCATGATAATGTCTGGTAATTGCATGTCACCCTCCCCTTTGCCTGGGGACATTTCCATTTGCATTTCCATAGAGTTTAGCACATTGCTAAGCATGTCTGCCAGGTTGTTGGTGGCTGTTACAGCGTATTGTTGGGCGCCTGCGGCTTGAAAGGCTCGATTTTCCGAAAAAAGCTCAAGAGACTTATCGATGTTGTAATAGACATTAGATATCTCTTTGTTGACTTTTTCAGCAATGCTTGGTTGGCGTAAGGATATTACAAATAGGCTGTCGTCTACGTGTTCAAAATGGGTGCGTATGTTTTTTTGGTCAACCATATTGGCGGCGTACTCAAGCTGTTGCCCTTGGCTGGATTTAAAACGCTGCATTAAAACTTCTTGTTCAAAAGAAAAAAGCAAAAGATTGTCTAGAATTTGGCGAAGCATCTCAACATCCTCTTGCATTTGTTTTTGGCCACCCCCGGACATTTTTTGGGCCATTTGACTTGCCAGCTGAAGCATTTTGAGGGCTGCTTTCTTTTGGGCTTTCTGGGCTTCTTTGGTTAGTTTTTGTTCCTTAGTTGAGCCTTCTTGCTGTTCATTTTGTTGCAGCTGTTTCTTTGCATCCGCCTGGTCGTTTTGAATTGAGCGCTCTTCTATTGAGGTGTCGGGTATAGCGGTTGGTTTAGACAGCTCTTTGTTCTTTTCGCGCAGCTGTTCGAGCTGTTCGGCCAGCCTATTAAACGCCTTATTGATCTCGTACTGGTTTTCTGAAGTGTTTTCGGCCGCTTCCTTATCTGATAAGCTTCGCTGTTGTTCGCTCAAGGCCTCTAACGCTTTTTGAATCTGTTTAGCCTTTTGTTTAACGTAATAGCGCTTGGTTAATTCAAGCATTTGCTCAAGGCTCCTTTGTTTGCTTTTGTTTTGTTTGGACATGTCCTCTAAGCGCTCCATCAAATCTTCTTTTTCCAGGTCCTTGGCAAGCGCTTTTAATTCGTTTAAGAGTTTTTCGTCTTGTTCCAGTTGTTTGTTTTGGAGCGCAAGTCGGTCTTTTAGCGCCTCTCTCAAAGGGCTCGGCATGTCTTTATCAATATGTTCCAAGGCCTGGTCCATTTTTTTGTTGTAGTTTTTTATAATCTCGTCCTGCTGCTTTTGACGCTCTAAAAACGCTTTAATTTTTTCTCTGTCGTTGAAAGTAAGCGCATCCTTTTGTTTCTGATTTTGCTTTAAAGCCTCGAAAGCGGCTTCTTGTTGCTCAATTTTTGAAAACGCCTTTTCTAGCCCGTCAAGAGCGTTTCTTTGTTTGCTTAATTGTTCTGATTTTAGAGTTTGTTGGCTTTTGTGGCTAAAAGAAAATACACCAGACCTTGTACTGTTTGGGTTGGGAAAGGGGAAGTTGTCAAAGACCTCGAAATACAAATCATAAGCCGTGTCTGGAATGAGATCAATATTATTCGGGAAAGCGTAAGAAAAGTCGAGGTTGTCTTTGTTGAAATTGGAAATCTCTATTGTTTTTCTTAAGTCCTTTCTGCCGCTTGGAAAATAGTTTAAGTTTAAAGATGTTATCCCGTAATCATCACTCATTTGGCCATAAAAAAATAGCGCTTCATTCAAGGTGTTTGTAGTTTGAGCTTGAACTTTAATTTCTGGTGGCATATCTTTAATTACGCGCACTGTGAAATCCAAGATTTCATGATTTTTTAAAAGCGTGTTGTTGGTTGTTATGCGGTAATCCAAGTCCGCGTAAACGGAGCGGGACAGCATAAACTGGTCCCCATTTTTTTTAAAGTAGTCGGTTTTAGGGCCTTCAATAAAGGAGATGGTGTCTGTGGCGGCAGCCGAAAGTAGCCAGCTCAAGACAGTGCCTTCCGGCACTGTTATGTTTCCAAAATTTGAAACTGTTATATTCTTTTTTTTAATGTATTCGGGGAATTTGATCGCAAGCTTGGAGCCAATTATTTTAGGGGCTTTGATCACTTTTAAAGTGTGGAGGTTAGACTTGATGTCGCCTGAAAAGAGTTGAAAATGAATGTCATTTTTGGGTTGGGAGAATTCAAATAGAAAGCGGCGGCTGTTGAGGGTTTTTAAAAAGAAGGTTTGATTGTCAAACTGAATCTGGACCGCTTCTGGAATAACGTCTCCTTTAATGTCAACTACAAGTTCAAAAGCAACACCCTCAATCGTTTGAAGTGTGTTATTTGGAATATGAAAAAAGAAAGGGGGTGGCGCGGCATAAGTGGTCTTATAGTCCACCATGCGCTTAAAACTTTTCTCAATACTGTCTTCTTTGCCAAACAAATAAAATGGCGCTAAGATTAAAAGCGGGGCGATGGCGTATTTCAAATACTTTAAATTGTCCTTAAGTTTAACGGCACGCTCAAATGAAAACGGATTGAATTGAAGTGTTTTTTGCTGAATGCTTGCCAAAACAAGCTCTGAGTCTCCTTGCTTTTTGATCTGAATTGTGTTGAGCAGCTTGTCTTTAATCTCAGGAAAAGCTGCGCCAATTAATGCCGCCGCTTCTTGGTTGTTAATGCCGTTTTTAATCTTAAAATATTTGGTGGCAGGGACAAAAATAAGTGTGTAAAATAAAAACATTTCAAACAACAATAGGCACCAAAAAACAAGACCCCTCCCTGTTGATGGAAGCCAAAAAAAATGTTCAATGAAAACCCAGAAAAGCGCATACAACATTCCAAGCCCAAAAAACAACATAAGACCCCTTATAAGAGCGCTTAAATAATAGCGCCTTATGAATTTGTCGAGTTTAACTTGAATTTCATTAAAAGGATCCAATGGCATAAAATTAGACGTAAATCTACAATAATATTAATCATCTAAAAAAAGAACAAGAGAGACTAATATTTCGTTTGGGGGTTCGCTTTAAGCGGTCTATCTTTGTGGCAACAATAAAAACAATGGAAACAGCGATACGCGTTCGATTTGCTCCTAGCCCTACTGGCCCGCTCCACATAGGTGGGGTGCGCACGGCTTTATTCAATTATCTCTTTGCAAAAAAACACAACGGGGTCTTTGTTTTGCGGATTGAAGATACTGACCAAAACAGGCGGGTTGATGGTGCTGAGGGCTACATTGCTGATGCGTTAAACTGGTGTGGAATTCCATTTGATGAAGGGCCGGGAAAAGACGGCGGTTACGGTCCTTACAAGCAAAGCAAGCGTCGAGCTATTTATGAAAAACATCTAAAAATATTGTTGGACAAGGGCCTTGCCTATTATGCGTTTGACACGCATGAAGATTTAGACCGTGAGCGTAAAGACCACGAGGCTAAGGGAAAAACTTTTATTTATAATTGGCACAATAGGTCCCGCGGTCGGCTTGTCAACTCCTTGGTTTTATCAAAAGACGAGGTTCGAAGAAGGATTGATAGCGGCCTACCATATGTAGTTCGTTTTTTAACCCCAAAAGATACTGTGATACACTTGTCTGATGTGGTCAGAGGGGAAATAGAGATTGACAGCAATACATTGGACGACAAAATTTTGTTCAAATCTGACGGCATGCCAACCTACCACTTGGCGAACGTTGTAGACGACCATTTGATGAAAATTTCTCACGTAATAAGAGGCGAAGAATGGTTGCCGTCTCTTGCTTTACACCAGTTGCTCTATACTGCTTTTGGGTGGAAGGCTCCAAAATTTGCGCATTTGCCCTTGATACTAAAGCCCAGCGGAAAAGGTAAGCTCAGCAAGCGCGATGGAGATAAACTGGGGTTTCCAGTGTTTCCGATTGCGTGGAATAGCGGCGAGTCCTACACTGCAGGCTATAGAGAATCTGGGTATTTTCCTGATGCCGTAATTAATTTTTTAGCTTTTTTAGGCTGGAACCCTGGAACAGAAAAAGAGTTTTTTAAACTTAATGAGTTGGTTGAAAATTTTGATCTAAAGCAAGTTAATAAAGCAGGTGCGCGTTTCGATCCTGAAAAAATCCTGTGGTTTAACCACCACTACCTTCAAAACAAAACAAACACTGTGTTGGCTGAGAGAATGATCGCCGAAAATGAAATCCTCAAGTCTGTAGATCCTAATTATATCGCACTAGTTGTTGGGCTTATAAAAGAGCGCGCCAACCTCAGTTCTGATTTGTGGGGACTTTGCCATTACTTCTTTAAGGCGCCAAAAATATACAACGAGAAAGGCCTCAAAAAAGCATGGAAGGCGGAGAGCGAGAGTTTAATGTCGGCACTATCTACGGCACTTGATCGTTTTAATGATAAATCCTCAGAGGCCTTGAAATCGGAATTCAGTCAGTGGGTTGAAGAACAGGGGGTTGGATTTGGAAAAGTCATGATGCCTTTAAGACTGGCCCTTGTTGGGGCTTTAGAGGGCGCTGATGTTTTTGATATTATACACTGTATTGGAAAAGCCGAGACAGTTTTCAGAATCAAGACGCTAATAGATAAAGCCTAGCCCCCTCCATTTATCACGCAAATTTAGTTACTTTTGTTTTCCATTAAACTTTATCAGACATCCAATGAAACACATTCGGAATTTTTGCATCATTGCTCATATTGATCACGGTAAGAGCACGCTCGCAGATCGCTTGTTGGATTATACTGGGTCTGTTACAGAAAGGGAAAAGCAAAATCAGCTTCTTGACAATATGGACCTCGAAAGAGAGCGAGGTATTACCATCAAATCACACGCCATTCAAATGGAGTATGAGTTAAATGGAACCTCTTATGTTTTAAACCTGATTGACACCCCGGGCCATGTCGATTTCAGCTATGAGGTTTCAAGGTCGATTGCGGCTTGTGAGGGTGCCTTGTTAGTGGTTGATGCTGCGCAAAGCATTCAGGCGCAAACCATTTCTAACCTATACTTAGCGCTTGACAACGATTTAGAAATCATACCTGTGCTTAACAAAGTAGACCTTCCAAGCGCAAACCCAGAAGAAGTCACAGATGACATCGTAGATTTGTTGGGATGTGATCCATCTGAAGTTATCCCTGCTAGCGCAAAAACAGGTATTGGTATTGAATCGATTTTAGAGGCGATTATCAAGCTTGTTCCGCCCCCAGAGGGTAATGAAAACGCGCCACTACAGGCACTGGTTTTTGACTCGGTTTATAATTCTTTTCGTGGCGTAGAAACCTACTTCAAAGTTGTTAACGGCAGTATTCAAAAAAACCAGAAGGTTAAATTTCTTGCCACAGGAAAAACCTACAGTGCGGATGAGGTAGGGACCCTCAACCTAACACAAACGCCAAAACAAGAAATTAAAACCGGCGACGTTGGATATTTAATTACCGGTATTAAGGATGCGCGCGACGTGAAGGTTGGAGACACAATCACTGATGCCGAGCAGCCTACAACTGGTGCGGTTGAGGGGTTTGAGGATGTAAAGCCCATGGTTTTTGCAGGAATATACCCTGTAGATACTGAAGAATACGAAGAATTGAGGTCTTCAATGGAAAAGCTGCAGCTGAATGACGCTTCGTTGGTTTTTCAAGCGGAAAGTTCAGCGGCTCTTGGGTTTGGTTTTCGCTGCGGTTTTTTAGGAATGCTACACTTGGAAATTATACAAGAGCGGCTTGAGCGCGAGTTCAATATGACAGTAATCACAACGGTGCCCAATGTGTCTTACCAGGCCTACACCCGAAAAAACCCTGAGGACCCTATATTGCTGAACAACCCATCGGACCTTCCGGAGCCCTCAACAATAGACCGGATTGAAGAGCCCTTTATCAAGGCCTCTATTATTACAAAATCTGACTATGTTGGCAATGTAATGTCGTTGTGTATTGAAAAACGTGGTCAAATTACCAACCAAACATATCTAACCACAGAAAGAGTAGAATTGACTTTTGACATGCCTTTAGCGGAAATCGTTTTTGATTTTTACGACCGATTAAAAACTGTTTCGAAAGGGTACGCTTCTTTTGATTATTCCCCCATTGGGTTAAGAGTCTCAAAGCTTGTTCGTGTTGATGTGTTGCTCAACGGCCAAGCAGTAGATGCTTTGTCCGCGCTAATTCACCTTGACAACGCACAAAAAATTGGTCGCAAGATGTGTTCAAAATTAAAAGAATTAATTCCTCGACAGCAATTTGACATACCAATCCAGGCGGCAATTGGTGCTAAAATCATTTCTAGAGAAACCGTTAAGGCTGTGCGGAAAGACGTTACGGCCAAATGTTATGGAGGAGATATCTCTCGTAAAAGAAAGCTCCTAGAAAACCAAAAGAAAGGAAAAAAGCGAATGCGTCAAGTGGGGAGTGTTGAAATCCCGCAAGAAGCCTTTATGGCTGTTCTTAAATTAAACGACTAGCCTTTGTGTGCTTTTTATTTTTTAAGATAAAGTACTATCTTTAAATACAATAAAATTTAGATTCTGCCTACGTTTAAAGCGTGCTTTTGCTTTCCGTGTGTGGACAAAAAAAGATTCATCCCTTTAACTATGACTTTATACCCTTTAAATGTTGGCAACTTTAAGCTTGATGGCGGGGCTATGTTTGGTGTGGTGCCAAAGTCCATTTGGAACAAAAGCAATCCTGCTGATCAAAACAACATGATTGATGTGGCGGCACGCTGCCTATTGGTTGAGAACGGTAATCGCCTAATCCTTATAGACACTGGTATGGGAAACAAACAATCAAACAAGTTTTTTAATTACTATTATCGTTGGGGAGAGCAGGGGGTTGAGCCCGCTTTAGCAAAACACGGGTTCCACAAAGACGACATTACGGACGTATTTTTAACACACCTGCATTTTGACCATTGTGGTGGTGGTGTGGAGCGAAACTTAAAAAACGAAAGGCTTCAGCTTACTTTTAAAAACGCCAAATACTGGACCAACGAGCAACACTGGTGTTGGGCAAAAAACCCAAATGGCCGTGAAAAAGCGTCTTTTCTGAAAGAAAACATAGAGCCTATTGAAGCTTCAGGGCATTTAAACTACATTAAAACGCCTGAGGGAAATATTCTAAAAAATAGCCCGCTAGGTTTTGATGTTTTGTTTGCAGATGGCCATACAGAAAAACAAATGATACCAATAATCCGTTACAAAGAGAAGACAATCTGCTTTATGGCAGATCTTTTGCCAACGGTAGGGCACCTGCCCCTTCCTTTTATAATGGGTTATGATGTACGGCCGCTCGTGACGCTTAAAGAAAAAGAAGTCTTATTAAATCTTGCTGCAAAACATAATTATTACTTATTTTTGGAGCATGATTCACAACACGAACTCATTACCGTGAAACACACAGAAAAAGGGGTGCGTTTGAATGAAACCTATTATGTTAAATCAATTCTCTAGTACTATGACAATTCTTAAAAAATCTAATCTTCTTAAAATCTTTATAACCTTCGGCTACCTGCTCTTTAACGGCTGTGGTTCGACAGCGCCTATTCTTTCTACGCCTATTGAAAACATAGACCAAACACCTGTGAAAATTTCTGATCTTTCAGAAAAAGAAGAGCAATCCTGGAGCCATTTGGACCTTATAAAAGACACCATACCTGGAGTAAGCCTTGAACTTGCTTATGAAAAGCTGGTGAAGCCTAAAAGCAAGACAGTGATTGTGGCTGTTATCGACTCTGGTATTGATATTTCTCACGAAGACCTTAATGCTAATGTTTGGGTTAATGAAGATGAAATTCCCAACAATGGAATCGACGATGATAAAAACGGATACATAGACGATATAAACGGCTGGAACTTTCTTGGAGAGTCGTGCAACGAACAGCTTGAGTATGTAAGGCTATTGGCTTCTAATGACACGTCTAATCCGCGCTTTGAGGAGGCAAAGAAACTACACGAAGAGGAGGTCTCGAAATACAGCGGAACCAGAGAAAGATACACCGCAATAGTTACACGACTAAAAGCTTCAAGCGCGGCACTTTTAGAATATTTAGAAAAAGACAGTTTTACAAAAGATGAGATTCTTGCTATAAAAACAGAGGACGCGAGCCTAACAGAGCATCTGGATGTTATTAAGCAGGCTTATGGTTTTGGATATGACTCAATCACTGCGCTTGTTGAAGAGCTAGATGGTTACTTAAAAAGTTTGAATGAGCGCTTGGATTACTATCTAAACATCGATTTTGATGGACGTAGTGTTGTGGGAGATGATCCAGACAATCTTGACGATCGCAACTATGGAGACAACAATGTAATGCCAAAAAATGGTAGCATCCATGGCACGCATGTCTCTGGTATTATTGCTGCGATTCGGAACAATGGTTTGGGTTCAAACGGTGCGGCCAACAATGTAAAAATCATGGCGATTAGAAACACTCCAAATGGAGATGAATATGACAAAGATGTTGCGTTGGGTGTTTATTACGCCGTTGATAACGGCGCTAAAATTATCAATATGAGCTTTGGTAAAAGCTTTTCACCTCACAGTGATTGGGTAAGAGACGCTATTGCTTATGCAGCAAAAAAGGATGTTTTAATTGTAGCTGCTGCTGGAAATGACTCAAAAAACACAGATGAAGGGCAATACTACCCTAACGACCAAATTGGTGTTGGCGAGGAGGTTAGTGACACCTTTTTAAAAGTAGGCGCTACCACTTATGACTACGGTTCAGGAATTATTTCTGGTTTTTCTAATTACGGAAAAAGTAGTGTTGATGTATTTGCGCCAGGATCAAGAATTTATGCAACGGTGCCTGAGGGTAAATATCGTTTTTTACAAGGAACATCCATGGCCTCTCCATTAGTGGCGGGTATTGCTGCCCTAGTGCTTTCACAATACCCAAGGCTTAGCGCAGCAGAGCTCAAACAGATATTAATGAACTCTGGGTTGCCTATTGTTAAAAAGGTGAGCTTAAGCGACGACACTGTTGTTCCTTTTTCAGAATTATCTAAATCCGGGCGGCTTGTTAATGCTTATAACGCCTTAATCATGGCGTCTAAAATATCCAAGTAGCTACATGAAAAGCCGGTGTTTCTTATTATTTAATATCGCAGTGGTTTTTTGTTGTCTCAAGGTTGACGCACAACGTGGTGGGGATGCTGGATATTGGCAACAACACATAGACTATAATATAGAAGTCGACATAAATGCCGACACAGCTCAATACGAAGGTAAGCAAAGGGTGATTTATACTAACAATTCGCCTGAGAAACTTAGGCGCGTATTCTTTCACCTTTATTTTAATGCCTTTCAGCCGGGCAGTGAAATGGATGTTCACTCAAAGAATATCGCAGACCCTGACCCCAGGGTGATGGGGCGCATCGAAAAACTAGAAAAAAAAGACCAAGGCTACTTAAGAGTTTATTCAATAAAACAAGACGGGGTTGAGATAAACAGCCATGTGGCAGGAACCGTGTTAGAAGTCGACTTGAACATGCCAATAATGCCCGGAGAAAGCACTGTTTTTGATATGGCTTTTTCTGGTCAAGCGCCTTTAATTATAAGAAGGGCGGGGAAACAAAACAAGGAGGGGGTTGCACTGTCTATGGCGCAGTGGTACCCTAAGCTGGCAGAATACGACCATGAAGGGTGGCACGCAAGCCCCTATATTGGCCGTGAGTTCCACGGAGTTTGGGGAGATTTTGACGTTAAATTGACGATTGATAAAAATTTTGTTGTTGGCGGAACTGGTTATTTGCAAAACCCTGAAGCAGTTGAGGTGTCTTCAGATAAAAGTCCCGGCAAAAACACTTGGCACTTCATCGCGCCAAATGTTCATGATTTTACATGGGCCGCTGATCCAGATTACATACATGACAGTTTGGAAATGGAAGGGGGGCCAAAATTGCATTTCTATTACAAAAAGACCTTATCTGAAAAACAATTGGAAGATTGGAAAAAACTGCAACCTGTAACAGCTAAATTGATGCTTTTTTTTAACGAAAATATTGGCACGTATCCATACGAGCAGTATTCTGTTATTCAGGGGGGTGATGGTGGTATGGAATACGGGATGTGTACGCTCATTACGGCAAACAGGTCCTTTGAAAGCTTGGTTGGGGTAACAGCGCACGAGCTGGCCCACAGTTGGTTTCAGTTTGTTTTGGCAACAAATGAGGGCAAACACGAGTGGATGGACGAGGGCTTTACAGAATATTATTGTACACAGGCAGAGGCTTCAATTATGGGGGTAGATGAAGAGGGGGTATTTAAAACATCCTACGATCGTTATAGAAAACTCGCGCTTAGCGGAGTTGAGCAACCACAAACAACCCACGCCGATCGATTTAGGTTTAATGCTAGTTATGGCGTTTCTGCTTATACAAAGGGTTCTATTTTTTTAAGGCAATTAAAGCATATTATTGGCGCTGTTGCTTTTGATAGGGCCATGAAAGACTATTTTTCGCTCTGGTCTTTCAAGCACCCGACTCCGAATGATTTTATCCGTTGTGCTGAAAACTCTTCTGGGGCTGAATTAGACTGGTATCTAACAGATTGGACCAAAACGACCAATACGATTGATTATGCTGTCGATTCGGTAACTGAAGCAGGAGATATGGTAAAAGTCAACTTAAAAAGAATTGGTTTAATGCCAATCCCTATTGAAGTAGAGGTGCTGTATGAGGGGGGTTCGGAAGAAAATTTTTACATTCCTCTTCAAATGATGCGGGCAGAAAAACCCCTCGCAAAAGAAACAATCGAATTAAAAGATTGGGCCTGGGCGCACCCTAATTATAGTTTTGATTTTGTAAAAAATGGAGAAATTAAGTCAATAACCCTGGACCCCGATAATAAAATAGCTGATGTTAATTTGGGCAACAACAGCTACATAAAAGACACTCTTGAATAGGTTAAAAGGAAGGCAAAATATAACAACACTATTTGAAACTGGTGAAAAAATCTTTATACACCCTTTATGTCTTTTTTATAAAAAAAACAATGACATGGCTTACGGAATTAGTGTTGGAAAGCGGTCTTTTTCTTTGGCCGTGGACAGGAATAAAATAAAAAGGCTGCTGCGAGAGGGTGTGAGAAAACATTTGTTTTCTGCGTTTGACGGCCTTGAGGGTAATTGTCATTTTATGGTTTTATATTTAGATAAGAAAAAACCCGCTCCTGATGAGCTTGAGGGGGCTTTCAAAAGATTAGTCAAACAAATAAAAAAAGAGCTGTTTTGAAAAGTAAAATAAAAAAACGTTTTGCATTTATAATCTTGTCTTTACTGATTGTATTGACTCTTGGCTCGTTTAAAACCGATTTTTTTGAAATTGCTAAACAAATAGAAATATACAACTCGCTTTTCAAAGAAATTAACATGAACTATGTGGACGAAACAAACCCTGCTGAACTTATGGAAACAGGGGTTAAAAAAATGTTGTCCGAACTAGACCCCTACACTGTTTACAGCAGCGAACAGGATGTTGAAGATGCAAAAATGCGCCGCTCCGGGGATTTTGTTGGTATTGGCGCAAACCTTCGCTTTATTAATGAGGCGCTAACTGTTACTGAGCTGCATAAAGGTTGTTCTGCCGATAAAGGGGGGATACGGCCTGGAGATGTAATTCGTAAGATTAACGGCATCAGTGTTGATAATTCTAGCAACGGTGTTGATGTGTTGCTTGGTGGTAAAAAAAACTCTGTTGTAGATATTACATATGTAAGAAACAATGTTAGTAAAACAATTTCCCTGAGTAGAGACAGAAGAAAAGAAAAAGCCGTGCCCTTGTTTAGGCTGCTTGAAAAGGATATTGGTTATATTGCTCTAACCCGGTTTTCAAAAGGAGCGGCGAGGGAAGTTGAATCAGCGTTAAAGTTCTTGCTGATTGATGAGGCTAAAGGCTTAATTCTTGATTTGAGAAATAATCCGGGAGGATTGCTTCAGGAGGCTGTTAATATTGTTAACCTTTTTGTGCCTAAAAATCAACTGGTTGTTAGCACACAATCGAATATCAAGAAATACAATAATCGTTTTGTGACAAAACAGCAGCCTTTAAGTTTAGATATTCCTCTTATTGTGCTTGTAAATGAGCGCAGTGCTTCGGCCAGTGAAATTGTTGCTGGGGCATTACAAGATCTAGATCGCGCTGTTGTTATAGGAAAGCAAAGTTTTGGTAAGGGTCTTGTCCAGCAACCAAAACCACTCCCTTATGGGGCGCAAATAAAAATAACAATATCTCGTTATTTTACACCGTCCGGACGTTGCATCCAAGCCTTGGATTACAGTAGAAAAACCAAATCAGGTGCTGTTAAAAGCGTTGAGGATAACGCAGATGTTTTTAAGACAAAGAATGGGCGAGATGTTTTTGGGGGTGGTGGAATAATGCCTGATATTAATTTAGGTGTTTCTTCTAGGTTTGATTTGATAAAAATTCTCAAAAAAAATAATTTTGTATTTAACTTTGCGCTTGCATACCACGAAAGAAATCCTGTTAAAAATCTTAAAGATTTTAATTTAAAAGAGTCTGTTTTTAACCAATTTAAAAAAAATTGTTTGTCTAAGGGTTTTAGTTTAGAAACAACCACAGAAAACCTATTGCTGAACGCCTATGTGGCAGCGGAAGAGGAAAACTTAAGTTCTGTTATTGAGTCTGTTGCTGTTTTTAAAGATGCTTTAAATAAAGAAAAGGAAGCAGAGTTTATGTTGTTAAAAAGCGAAATATTAACCCTTTTGTCTGAGGAAGTTATAAGGATGGCTTTTTATAATGAGGGGGTTTATGAATATGCTTTGTTAAACAATAAAGCTATAAATACAGCAAAAATTATTCTAGATGATTTGGGACGCTACGCTGCATTATTGAAATAATTTAAATATATTGAAACATGTTCCGTTTTCTTTTTTTGTTGTTAGTCTCATTTAATATTTGTTTAGCCCAAACAAACCGCAAACATGTGGTGTATTTTGAAACAGATAAATATAATGTGTTAGAAACAGAGCAAAATCGTCTATTATTGTTTATTCAAGAATTAGAGAGAAAAGAAATAAAGCGGGTTTCTATATATGGTTTTTGTGATGATAGAGGCACGGACCAGTATAATTTAGATCTATCACAAAGCAGGGCAAACGCAATAAAAGATATTTTTTCTGGATCAGGAATTAAGCAGAACCTCATAACTAATGTGGACGGTAAAGGAGAAATTCTATTAAAAATAATTACATCAGAAAATGTAAATATTATTCGGGGTTTAAATCGTAAAGTTGAAATAGAGGTTGAGTATAAGAGTAGTAAAAAAAGGGGGGTTGTTAAAAAAAACAAAGAAACTGTAGACAATAAAAATATAGATGATAAAGGAAGAGTTTTGCCTTTGACTTTAGAAAGTGAGTTAGTGGTAGGGGATAAAGTTTTACTGAAAGATATTCTGTTTCAAACGGGGTATAGTTATATTTTAAAAGAATCCATACCTGTACTTAAAAATGTAGTAAAAAAATTAAAGGAAAAAGAAAATTTATATTTTACAATTGAAGGGCACGTTTGCTGTACTACTAATGGAAGGGATGCTATAGACAGGGGGACTGGGAGAAGAAATTTATCACTAACAAGGGCACGGTATATATATAACTATTTAGCACGCAACGGAATTTCGAAAAAACGAATGAAATTCATAGGTTTAAAACATAAATTTCCACTAGGTGGGGATATAAAATTTGACCGTAGGGTTGAAATAGAAATAACTTACATTAAAGATTAGTTTTTATCATTGCAATATGAGGAATCCCGTCCTCTAAATATTCTTCTCCTGAGACTTTAAAGCCTAAGTTGTTGTAAAACTGCTTTAGATATGTTTGTGCTGATATTGATATTTTAGATTCCTTAAATTTTGTTTTTATTGCTTTGATAGAAACTTCCATTAATTGCGTTCCATAATTATGATTCCTGTTGTTTTTACATACTAAAACACGTCCGATACTGGCATTTTTAAAATAATCTCCATTTTTAAATATCCTAGTATAACCAATTAGTTTATTGTTTTTTTTTAGTAAAACATGAAGCGCTTTTTGATCTTTATAATCAATGTCTTGATAAATACAATTTTGTTCAACAACAAAAACCTCGGATCTCAAGTGAAGGATGTCATACAATTCATTAGTAGACAGCTGATTAAAACTTCTTATAAGATATTCAACCATACTATTTGTATTGTGATTTGGAAATATTTATTTTATTAATTCTGTTTTGGTGACGGCCGCCTTCAAATTCTGTTTGTATAAAAACATCTACCATTAAAAGTGCATCTTCCATAGAAACAAATCGAGAAGGAATACATAAAATATTAGCATCGTTGTGTTGGCGTATTAATTTTACAATATCTACATTCCAACATATACCTGCACGTATTTTTTTGTATTTATTAGCTGTGATAGCTACGCCATTTGCACTACCGCAAAGCAGTATACCCAAGTCTGATTCCTTGTTAGAAACAGCATTGGCTACTGGGTGAACAAAATCTGGGTAATCAACACTATCGTCTGTGTTCGTTCCATAATTTTTAAACTCTATTTGTTTATTTTCTAAAACCTCTATTATTTTGTATTTATAAGCTGTTCCTGCATGGTCATTACCTATCGCTATTTTCATTTGTTATTTTTTATGAGATTCATGTAAACTTACAAAAAAAGGGGTTGTTAATTAGGATATATATAAAGTGTTGATAAACTATTATTACTATTAATAACTTTCGTACATAACTAAATTTTTAATATTACTTATAAATAAATTATTGAAATGCAATAAATTTTATAATTTTTAATCTTCTAAATTAAAGTTAGATAATAACCATTTATCAACAACTTTTTTTTATAATTTTTTACTAATTTCAGGTTATATTTATAAAAATTAAAAGAAATTTCGAAGATATTAACAAGCTATAATAATTAGTATTTTTTTTAAATAAAGTAAAATAAAATAAATGATAATATATAAAATGTGAATAAACTTCTATCCGCTTTTAATTTGATAAAATTAAAGTAGTAGTTTTGTATTGTTATACTTATCCATAATGCCTAGAAAAAAAAAAAATTTGTATTCTGCAGATAAATACACTTCAACCATTTTATCTCTTTTCAAATCATCCCCGAAAAAAACGCTTAACTATAAACAAATTAGTATGCAACTTGGAATTCATAATCCAAGAGAAAGGTCGCTAGTAATAAAAACATTAAGTGCTCTAACCACCAATAAAAAAATAAAAGAAATTACCCCTGGGAAATATAAAATAATTCATACTAAAAATTACCATCAAGGAATTTTTGATATCACATCTAAAGGATCTGGATATATAAAATCTAAAGACTTTGAAAATGATATATTTATTCCATCTCATAAAAAACTTAAAGCACTTAATGGTGATGAAGTAGAATTTTATGTTCACAAAAGACGCAACAATAACCGCTTAGAAGGAGAGGTAACACAAATTATCAAACGATTAAAGCGAGATTATGTTGGTATCATTCAAATCAATAAAAAGTTTGCATTTGTTATTCCTGATGACAGAAAAATGCCTGTCGATATTTATATTCCTCTAAAAAAAATAAAAAAAGCGGAAGATGGACAAAAAGTTTTAGTTAAAATTGAAGATTGGCCAGATAAAGCAGATTGTCCTAACGGGAAAGTAATAGAAATATTAGGTTTACCTGGTGACCATCAAACAGAAATACACGCAATTTTAGCAGATTATGGATTACCTAATAAGTTTACACCAGACGTTGAGGATTTTGCAAATAAAATAAACACGAATATTTCTGAAAAGGAAATAAAAAAACGCCGTGATTTAAGAAAAGATTTAACTTTTACAATAGATCCAAAAGATGCAAAAGATTTTGATGATGCGTTATCTTTTAAAGTATTAGATAACGGTAATTACGAAATAGGAATCCATATTGCAGATGTGTCTCATTATTTAAAAGAAGGAACAATATTAGATGATGAGGCTTATAAAAGAGCCACTTCCGTTTATTTAGTAGACCGTGTTGTTCCAATGCTGCCTGAAGTTCTTTCAAACAACGCCTGTTCCTTAAGACCTCATGAAGAAAAATACACTTTTTCAGCTATTTTTGAACTTAATAATGATGTTAAAATAACCAATCAATGGTTTGGCAAAACAGTTATATACAGCGATGCACGCTTTACTTACGAGGAAGCACAGTATATTATTGAAAAAGAAAGCAATGAGATACCAAGCTATATATCTTTAACCAGCGAAGCATATAAAACAACAAAACAAATAAAAGAAGCAATATTAAAACTAAACGAACTTGCTAAAAATTTGAGAGATAATAGAATGCTTGATGGTGCTATATCCTTCGATAAAATAGAAGTTAAATTCAACTTAGATCAAAATAATACACCTTTAGGTGTTAATTTTAAATCTTCTAAAGCGGCCAATAAACTTATTGAAGAATTTATGTTATTAGCAAATAAAAAAGTAGCAGAATTTATTTCTAGTAAAACTCCAAAGAAGACCTTTATTTATAGAACACACGATGCACCAGATCGTCAAAAACTAGAGGGTCTTCAACGTATTGCTTATCAGTTCGGATATACATTAAACTTAAAAGATACAAAACAAATAAAAAAATCATTAAATAACCTTTTAAAATCTACTGTAGGAAAAAAAGAACAAAATTTAATTGATACGCTAGCTATTAGAACCATGAGTAAAGCAGAATACTCAACAAACAATATAGGTCATTATGGTCTCTCTTTTCAAAATTATAGCCATTTTACATCACCAATTCGGCGTTATCCAGATGTTATGGTACATCGTTTGTTGCAAGCTTACTTAGATGGCGCATCTTCTGCCAATGCTAATTTATATGAAGAAAAATGTAAACACAGCTCAAACATGGAAAATATTGCAACCAAAGCAGAGCGGGATTCTATTAAATACATGCAAATAAAATATATGCAAAATCAAAATAAAACAACTTTTGATGGTGTAATTTCAGGAGTAACGGAGTGGGGAATTTATGTAGAAATTATAGAAAATAAATGTGAAGGCATGGTTAGAGTAAAGGATATCAAAGGAGATTATTTTATATTTGATCCAGAAATCTATGCAATGGTTGGAGAAAAAACAAAAAAAAAATATCAGCTTGGAGATCCTGTTTCTGTTCAAGTTAAAAAAGCAGACCTAGAAAAAAGACATCTAGATTTTATTTTAAATTAAATTAAAAAAATGAAACACTTAAACTTAATATTATTTATAGTTTGTACACAATTGTTTTCACAAACACCCACAACAAAAACCTTAGGAGGGTTTTCAGAATTAAAGGTTTATGACTTAATTAATGTAGAACTCATCAAGGCATCAGAAAATAAAATTATTATTTCTGGCGCCAACAGTAACAATATTAATATTAAACAAAAGAACAGCACCTTAAAAATTAGAATGAAATTAAAATATAAATTTAACGGTGCAGAAACACAGGTCAAAATCTATTATACAGATATAGATATAATTGACGCAAACGAAGGCTCTTCTGTGTTCTCAAAAGACATTATTAAACAATACGAAATTGTATTGAAAGCTCAAGAGGGCTCTCAAATTTCTGTAAAAACAGAAACAAAACGATTGATTGTAAAAAGCGTAACAGGAAGCACAGTAACAACAACAGGCACAAGTGAAAATCAAGACATTACAATTAGAACAGGTGGTGTTTATAAAGGTGGCAATAACACTGTGGAAAACACGGACTTAAGCATAAAAGCCGGAGGTGAAGCAGCTGTAAAAACAACAAATGTTTTAGATATAAAAATATTTTCGGGGGGCGATGTTCACATTTATGGAACACCAAAACAACTCAAACAAAAGAAAATATTTGGAGGAAGAATAATTTTCAAAGATTAATACGTTTTGTTAGCGGACATCCAAGCAGCGATTCCTTTGGGTTTTTTCTTAGCCTTTATGATTGGCCCTGTTTTTTTTATAATCTTAGAAACAAGTATTACTAAAGGCTTTAGGGCCGCTGTTGTTTTTGATTTAGGTGTTATATTTTCAGACGTACTGTTTGTTTTATTAGCTTATTTTAGTAGTTATCAGCTCTTAGAAAACCTCAGCAACCAACCAGGTCTTTATGTTTTTGGTGGCACCCTTTTAACCGCTTACGGCATCATAGCTTTTCTAAAAAAAAATAAAGACAAACAAGATAAATCAACAATCATCCCAGAGAAAATAAATTATATGGAGCTGTTTATAAAAGGCTTCTTATTGAATGCTATAAACATTGGTGTTTTGGTTTTTTGGCTAGGCCTAATCATTGTCGTTGGGCCAAACTTAAACGGAAACCCAAAAAGGTTCTTGTTGTTTTTTAGTGTACTACTTTTAACGTACTTTATAACAGATGTTTTTAAAATAATTCTCTCAAAACGGCTTAAAAAAAAACTCACCCCACCTATCATTCAAAACTTAAAAAAAACAGTAAGCGCAATAATCATTATTTGTGGAATTGTATTAATTATTAAAGGATTTTTGCCAAAGGAACAACTTAATCCTTCAGATATAATTAAAGAAATTGGACAATAAAAAAACCACAACTCAGTTGTGGTTTTTGAGGCGTCTAGCGGATTCGAACCGCTGTAAAAGGTTTTGCAGACCTCTGCCTAGCCACTCGGCCAAGACGCCAAAAAAGGAAAGCAAATTTAATCAAAAATAAACCACTTACAATAGATTTAGAAATTTATATAAGCAAAGACACAAACGGCAAATTAAGATGAATTCCAAAACAACCATACATTTCATCATTAATACAATTTCTGGAAAGGGAAACAACAACCTTAACCGAAGCCAGATCGATTCTGTTTTTAGTCCTGTAAAATATCATATAGTCTTAAAAAAAAGTAAGCAGCCCAGTGATATTGTTAACCATACAATTGAATCTCTAAAAGCGCGCCCATCTATTATTGTGGCATGTGGTGGAGATGGAACAATAAATGAAGTTGGCACACTGTTGGTAGACACCCCAATAAAATTAGGGATTATTCCTTTTGGATCAGGCAATGGACTGGCGCGCTCGCTTAAGATTCCTAAACAAATTTTTTCAGCACTTAATGTAATAAAAGCAGAACATACCAAAAAAATTGATGTTGGCCTTATAAATCAGCATTGTTTTTTTTGTAATGTAAGCCTGGGGCCTACCGCAAAAATGGTACACTACTATAATAAAAATCTAAAAAGAGGCCTCACCGCTTACATCCAAGCTATCGCAAAGGTTCTTTTTAAAAAATCAAGCCTCCGTACAATAAACCTAAGAGTAAACGAAATACAAACCGAACTACAACCAGATATTTTCTTTATTTCAAACTCAGGCTTAATCGGGTATAATTTTTCATTAACACCAGAAGCTTCTCTAGGCGACGGCCAACTTCACCTTTTGTATACAGACAAAATGAGTTTTATAGAAAAGCTCTTCTTTATTTATTCGGTGGTTACAAAAAAAGCACTCAAAACAGGAAAAATTCATCGTACCAAATTTGAGTCTTTAGAGCTGTTTAGCATACCTAAAGAAAAACTCTTAATACAAATTGATGGAGAGTCAGTCTTAACACACACACACACACTTCTAATAAGCATCAAAAAGAAGGCCCTAAAGGTCCTAGTTCCAAAGCCCTAAGAACGCCTCTTTTCTAAGACCACAACCACCTTTTCAACATCACCACCAAGCGGCGGGTTTATTTTTGTAACTTCAACAGAAGCCCATTGCACTAAAGGACACGCTTCAAAAACCCCATCAATAATACGCACCGCAACGGCTTCCAGCAACTTAGAAGGCTTTTTCATTTCCCTTACAACGATTGCATTAAGCACAACATAATCAACAGTATCTTTCAATTTATCCGATACAGAGGATTTTTTTAAGTCAGCCTCTATTTTCAAATCAACACGATAATTACTTCCTATTATTGTCTCCTCAGGAAGACAACCGTGGTGCGCAAATACTCTAATATTTTCAACTTTCACAAACCCCATAAAAAAAAACGCAAAAATTAATTTTACAAAAATAATATTTATTAGAAAGATATACATTTACAAATTATATAAAAGATTAGTTTTGTATTTTTATCCTGCTGACAAACAATAATTACATGACGAATAAACCCCTTAATTTTATTGAGCAAATCATTGAAGACGACTTAAGTAATGGGCTTTCGAAATCTGATTTACGCTTCCGCTTTCCTCCAGAGCCCAACGGTTACTTGCACATTGGGCACACAAAGGCGATAGGCATTAGCTTCGGGCTTGGACAAAAATATGGTGCTCCTGTCAATCTAAGATTTGACGACACTAACCCAACCAAGGAAGACCAAGAGTATGTGGATGCCATAAAAAGGGATATATCTTGGCTTGGCTATCAATGGGATAAGGAGTGTTATTCTTCCGACTATTTTGAACAGCTTTTTGACTGGGCCCTACAATTGATAAAAGACGATAAAGCCTACGTAGATTCTCAATCAAGCACATTGATGGCAGAGCAAAAAGGAACTCCAACACAAACCGGAACCAATAGCCCCTTTAGGGACAGAGCAGAAGAGGAAAACCTACTGCTCTTTAAGCAAATGCGAGCGGGTAAATTCAAAGCAGGAACACATGTGCTGCGCGCAAAAATAGACATGAAGCACCCCAATATGTTAATGCGAGACCCCATAATGTACCGCATTATTCACGCACCACATCAACGAACAGGGAATGAATGGTGTATTTATCCTATGTATGATTGGACCCACGGAGAAAGTGACTATATAGAGCAAATATCACACTCTTTATGCTCTTTAGAGTTTAAGCCCCACAGAGAACTATACGACTGGTTTAAGTCGGCAGTATATGGTTATTCTAAACAAACCCTCCATTTGCAACCAAAACAAAGAGAATTTGCGCGACTCAACCTTAGTTACACCATAATGAGTAAGCGCAAGCTTCTTACGCTTGTAGAGAAAGGCATTGTTTCGGGCTGGGACGACCCCAGGATGCCCACTATTTCAGGGTTCAGACGCCGCGGCTATACCCCAAAAGCCATTAAAAAGTTTATAGAAACCATTGGGGTTGCTAAACGCGATAACATCATAGACGTATCCTTATTAGAGTTTTGTATTCGAGAAGACCTGAACGCAACTGCAAATCGCGTCATGGCGGTTCTTGACCCAATAAAAGTAATAATAGACAACTACCCAGAAGATAAAACAGAGTGGTTAGATTCAGACAACAACCCAGAAGACAAAACTTCAGGAACACGCAAAACGCCTTTTTCAAAAACAATTTTTATTGAGCGAGAAGACTTCAAAGAAGAGGCCACAAGCAAGTATTTCCGCCTAGCTTTAGGAAAAGAAGTGCGTTTAAAAAACGCATATATTATTAAAGCAGAAAGGGTCGAAAAAGATGACAATGGAGCGGTTCAGGTCGTTCACTGCACATATGACACTAAAAGTTTGAGCGGAAGTGGCACCGAGGCTAGCTTAAGAAAAATCAAAGGAACTTTACACTGGGTTTCTGCTCAACACGCTAGAAAAATTCAAGTAAGAGATTATGACCGTTTGTTTTCTCACCCTGCACCAGACGCGCAAGAAAAAGACTTTATGAATTATCTTAACCCCAATTCATTTGGTAAAACAACAGCCTACATAGAACCAAATATTTTCAGCCTAGAACCCTATAGCCATTATCAGTTTCAGCGCAAGGGGTATTTTTCTATAGACCCTGACAGCACAGAGTCTGCACCGGTTTTTAATAAAACAGTTGGACTTAGAGACAACTGGAGCAAACAAGCGCAGAAACAGGCCCCTCAAAAAGTGCAAGCCCCTCAAAAATCTCAGCGAAAAGCAATTGATGTCATCAAACAGCTCGGTAAAAAGTACACCAACCTCCCAGAAGCAAAGCAAATAAGAACCAAAAAAGAAATACAAAAGCTTGCTCAAGAGGTGGCCTATGATGAATTATCTCCTTTGTTTGGAACAGCTGCCAAAAAAGTAGGAACACGTATTGCGGTTATAATTGTGCTGAAAGAATTGCTTAAATCAGGGCAAAAAGACAACCCAGAGACAAGAGCATTCATTAAAAAAGCCTCTGAAGACAGCAATCCTTTGCTGCGCGCAGAAGCTTTAATATAAAAAAGAAGTTAATCTTCTTTTTTCTTGTTTTTACTATTTTTCATCGCCTCTCCAATTTGATTACTAGCGGTAAAGCTCGCAACCATATCGTTTAACATGTTGCTTCCTGCTTGAGGAGAATTAGGTAACAAGATAAGGTTGCTATTAGACTCACCCCCAATAGATTGAAGCGTGTCGTAATGTTGGGTAACCACAATTAATGCGGAGGCCTCTTGAGAATTTATACCGACCTTGTTAAGGACCTCGACAGATTCTTCAAGACCACGTGCAATTTCACGCCTTTGATCAGCAATACCCTGCCCCTGTAGGCGCTTGCTTTCTGCCTCTGCTTTTGCTTTTTCAACGATAAGAATTCGAGCGGCGTCCCCTTCAAATTGGGCCGCAATTTTTTCTCTTTCAGAAGCGTTAATGCGGTTCATGGCTTCTTTTACTTGTGCATCAGGGTCGATGTCTGTAACCAGTGTTTTAATGATGTCATAACCATAGTCCATCATGGCTTCATTAAGCTCTGTTTTAACAGCAATAGCAATGTCGTCTTTTTTAACAAAGACGTCATCTAGCTTCATTTTTGGCACCTCAGCACGCACCACATCAAAGACATAAGATGTAATTTGCTCATGTGGATAGTCTAACTTGTAAAAAGCCTCGTAAACCTTTTCTTTTACCACCTTATATTGAACAGAAATTTTCAAACGAACAAAGACATCATCTAGCGTTTTGGTTTCTACAATGACATCCAATTGTTGAATTTTTAAACTGAGCCGCCCAGCAATGCGATCGATCAAAGGAATTTTTAGTTGTAGGCCAGATTGGCGAATGCTTTGGAACCTACCAAAACGCTCAATAACAGCAGCGGTTTGTTGTTTAACGATAAAAAAGGCAGCCAAAACAATTACAAGGCCTAAAAAAATAAATGGATATAAAATAAAGGAAGATAAAGACATAATTAAAATAGAGTTTTAAATAACAAAAACTAAAGATAGAAAAATAAGTTGTGAAATTAGACTACCCCCCCCCTTTTTTATAAGGTCAAATCCTGAAGCAATTAACCCGCTTAAATTTGGTTTTTCAAAAGCCAATTTTGATAGATGTTTTTTGATACAAGACTTAAGCTCAGCGCTATTTGAAAGCTCTAAAACCTCTAGTGGTAGTAACCAGTTATAGGGGTGTTCTTGTTTTAGTATTCCAAAAATGTTATCCAAGTCTTTTTCTGAAAAAGACTCAGAAGCTCTAAGATCTCTTATTCTTTGGGCAAGCTCACACAAAGCGAGAGTTTTATCGTTGGTCTCTTTTGAAATCGAAGGAGTTTGAGAGGTGCGGTACAGATTGGGAAA
>ERZ1048068.47-NODE-47-length-116156-cov-67.695911_pt1 | contig 116156 bp, 136 predicted proteins | sample MGYA00383098_ERZ1048068 | MGnify/ENA primary metagenome ERZ1048068 (study PRJEB29581, sample SAMEA5548368) | metagenome | biome: marine; feature: coastal; material: water | depth 1 m | study: Short-term variability in the microbial, nano- and picoplankton...
TTTCATCCTCTATCACGAATGCATTGGCATCATGAAAACGATCATCTAAAGTAATGAGATCTTTGGCTATAAATATTTTTTTATTATTTTCTGAACTCATTAGAACAGAGCTATTTTCACAATGATTAATAGCCGACTCTAGCTTTCTTTTTGGGTAACCTTTTTTTAGATCTGTCTGATTAACATATACAACACAATCTTCTATATCTTGGAAGGGAGGTTCTAGATTTTTAGAGCTTTCGGATTGCTGACATCCTATAAATATAAAAAAACAAAGTGCTAATAACAATTTATTCATAAATATTTAGTACCCTATAAATATGCGAATAAAAATTACTGGCAGAACTAAGGACAAGAGAAGTAAAAGAAGAAATTTCCATTTAGTCATGTTGGTAATATGGTTAAAAAATTCATTATTATCTTGCCATAGTATTTAAAGAAAATACAAATCTCTTATAGGGTTAATAGAATTTAATTACTCGACAGAATTGCTTTGGGTCTTTGAAGATAAAAAATAAAAAGTATGTTTGCTGATAAATATATGAAAACACTTATCGCAATAAGTGAAAGTGATGGCTCAACATATGCATAAGACGCAATTATGAGGCATAAGGCCAACCTGGCTATTTCTGCCTTTAAACTGTTTTTGCCATCAAGACATATTGCTGTGCAGTACATGGTGAAAGTCATCATGGTTATGGCTATCCATAGCTCAAGATAATTAAGGTATTCGCTTTGAATAAAAACTAGGAATATGTAAGTAATAAATAAATACTGGAATAAGGCATATAACTTATATTCTTTTTTAATGACAGGATCATATTTCCTAAAAGCTTGTGGATTAAATTCATCTTTGTTGACTTGAGCAGGAAAACTCTTAGGGACCCAGCCTGTTCTAGCAAAGGGGGCATATAACTTATCTTTCCACTTTCTTGATAAGAACATTTCTTTAATTATCTTCACATAAATGTGTAGGTTGGCCCAAACGGGATTAAAAGTATTTAATGTGCCTCTAATTCCATATATACATGGCTCATTTTCATCTTCTATTTTGTGTGTTCCAAACATTCTGTCCCATATGATAAAAACACCACCATAGTTTTTATCTATATATTGGTCATTCTGAGCATGGTGGACCCTATGATTTGAAGCAGTAACAAAATAATTTTCATACCATCCTAGTTTAGGTATGTGTTCACTGTGAACCCAAAATTGATATATAAGGTTTAATGAAGCTACGCTTATAAAAACATAAGAAGGGATTCCAATTAAAAACATTGGAATATAAAAAACCCAACTAACAAATGCACCTGTTCCAGTTTGCCTTAAGGCTGTACTTAGATTGTAATCTTCACTCTGATGGTGAGCGACATGAGATGCCCAGAATATTTGTCTCTCATGACTTATTCTATGGAACCAATAGTAAAAAAAGTCATAAATAATGAAAGCAAACACCCATGTTATTGGAGATTTTGCATCTAGGCGCCATAAAGCAAATTTCGTCTCTGCTAAATAAAAAACATAGCCTGCAGCACCAATAATTATTAGCTTATTTGCAGTACGAAGGGTGCCCATGAATAAGTTGCTGATAGCATCATTCAATCTATAAGTATTCTTTTTTATTGCAATCCCATAAGCCAGCTCTACTAAAAGAGCAAGCAAGAAAAAAGGAACAGCATAGGTAATGTAATCCATGATTAATATTATCTTAAATGAAAGGTTTTATAAAATATGTGAAGGTCTAATTTAAAAAAACTAGTCTATCTATTAGAAGCTCTATTCCATGCAAGAACTGAGAATGGAATAGTTGATAAATAAATTAAAGCTAAAATATTAATAGATAACCACAAGAAATTAATAATACTTAATGCTATTAATGAAAATAGAATAAGGAATACAAGCCTTGATTTGATATACATTTTTTTTCTCTTAATTGAAAAAGTTGGAATTCTGCTTGTTAATAAACCACTGATTAAAATGATATAAGCTGCTACAAAGTTTAGATTTTCATAAGCCCAATCAAAACCCATGAATGAATGAGTTAAAGGCAACAAGATTAAGACGGCTCCAACGGGTGTAGGAATGCCAGTAAAAAAACTTTCTGGCTCGTCTTCAGAAGACTTGGATAACTCTAGTCTTACATTATATAAAGCTAGTCTTAAGCATGAAAAAATAATAAAAACTAAACAAGCGAAGGTCCCTATACTGCTTTCCATGTTGAAGATTGACATATAGACAAGAATTCCTGGTGCAATACCAAAACTTAGAAAATCTGAGAGAGAATCAAGTTGTGCACCTAAATCCGACTCGCTTTTAAGATGTCTAGCAAGCATTCCATCCAATACATCACACACTCCTGCAATTAAAATACATAATATTGCTAAGTTAAAGTCCTCTTCAATGGCAAATCTAATGGAGCTCAAACCAAAACTTAGGCCAGACAAAGTAATGACATTGGGCAACAATACTTTGAAATCTATTTTTTTCATCTATATTACTTAAAAGTTGCTAAAACAGATTCACCAGCAACAACCTTATCTCCAATTGAGCATTTTGTGACCGCATCCAATGGCATATATATATCAACCCTAGAACCAAATCTAATCAATCCAAATCTTTCTCCTTGAACAAGATTGTCGTTAGCAGATACAAATCCTAAAATTCTTCTAGCAATTAAGCCGGCTATTTGTACGACTACAATTTCAGGACCGTTTTTAGAACTTATAACAAGGCTGCTTCTCTCGTTTTTCTCACTAGCCTTATCAAGACTAGCATTTAAAAACTGCCCTTCTTTATAAACAATATCTTTTATAGAACCAGAAACTGGGCTTCGGTTAATATGAACATTGAAAACATTCATGAAGACGCATATGCGCTTCATTTTCTCTTGGCTCATTGAGACTTCTTTTGGAGGGCAAGCTTCATCAATAAGACATACCTTTCCGTCTGCAGAACTAATAATTAAATTAGAATCATATGGAGTATTTCTTTCTGGATCGCGAAAGAACCATAAAGTAAAAATAGTTAGTAGGTAGCCAATAATTGAGATCGCTGTAGATACAAATCCCAAAAGGATTGAAATAACAAAAAAAGTGATTGCAAATCTCCACCCCTCAGGATGAATAAACGGTCTTTTTGGTGATGGCATGCTAGTCATTGTTAATAATTAATTAAGTCGCGCATTTTATAACATGAAATTTTTATAAGCTAGGATAGCTTCAAAAACTTAATAAATGGTGGGCCCGGTAGGACTCGAACCTACGACCAATGGATTATGAGTCCACTGCTCTAACCAACTGAGCTACAGGCCCTTATAGATAAAGTATATCTAGTAAAGAGCGAATCATTATATAAGAATAATTAATTTAAGGAAGCTTAGTGAGTATTTTTATCTTCTTACTTACTTGTTAGAATATTATTATGATAGATCTTAGTAACTTGTCGCCTTTTGCCTCCGGTGGCAACAGAGATTGCTATGAGCACCCTACAAATCCTAATATCTGTATAAAAGTTACTAAAAGCGGTATTTTAGAAAACATAAGAAAGAATAAGGTCTGGTATAAAAGACTAAGGTCTTCAAAAAGTTTTGATGATAATTTAAGAGAGGAATCTGCTTATAAACAAAGCGCCATATCATCTCCATTAGATTCAACTATATGGGAACATTTAGCTCAATGGCATGGCATGATTGATACAAATTTAGGTCAAGCATCTGAAACAGAGTTAATTAAGAATGATAATGAAATTGCTGAAACATTGGAGAGTTATCTTTTCAGAGAAGGGCTCACAGAAGAAATAAAAGTTGCTATTTCTATATTTGAAACTTGGCTAAGAAAACATCGTGTTTTAACTAAAAATATTATCCCGCACAATATCGTTTTGAAGAAAAATGGGGCCTTTCTAAGCTTGAAGATTATTGATGGACTGGGTTGCTCGTCATTCCTGCCCTTGCCTCAGTATAGTAAATTTTTTGCTAACAGATACATTGAGCGCCGCATTGAGTTAATGTGGAGCAGAATCCATTGGGACCTTGGAGGAAGAAAAGGAGGCTGGAAGTAAGCCTTGTTACTCGTCTAAGAAACTTTTTAAATGACTCGATCTGCTAGGATGTCTTAACTTTCTTAAGGCCTTGGCCTCAATCTGCCTTATCCTTTCTCTCGTAACATCAAACTGCTTACCAACCTCTTCCAATGTATGGTCAGTATTCATTCCTATACCAAATCTCATTCTTAAAACCTTTGCTTCTCTTGCTGTTAATGAGCCGAGAACATCATCTGTTGCTAAATGGAGACTACCCTCTGTGGCATTTTGCAATGGCGACTCAATCACAGTATCTTCAATGAAATCACCTAGACTTGAATCCTCATCATCACCGATAGGTGTTTCAGTGGATATTGGTTCTTTTGCAATTTTTAGTACCTTTCTTACCTTATCTTCTGGCATATCAAGTTCTTGAGAAAGCTCTTCGGGAGTTGGCTCTCTACCCATATCTTGCATCATCTGGCGAGAAACTCTGTTTAACTTATTAATAGTTTCGATCATGTGAACTGGTATTCTTATTGTTCTTGCTTGGTCTGCGATTGATCTTGTGATTGCCTGTCTAATCCACCATGTTGCATAAGTGGAGAACTTATAGCCTCTTCTGTATTCAAATTTATCAACAGCTTTCATTAGACCAATATTGCCTTCTTGAATTAGATCTAAGAACTGTAAGCCTCTATTTGTATACTTTTTAGCAATAGAAATAACAAGCCTTAGGTTGGCTTCAACCATGTCCTTTTTGGCTCTTCTCATTTTTGTTTCGCCCATAGACATTTTTCTATTAATTTCTTTAATTTCTTTAACAGATAACCCTACTGATCTTTCAAGCTCTAAAATATCTTTTTGTGCGATTACAACATCCTGTCTAACGGCTGCTAGCAAATCTTTTTTATATTTCTTCTCTTTCATTAGAGAATCAACCCATTTAACTTCGGTTAGATTATCTGAGAAATTTTTAAGAAAATCCTTTCTTGGCATTCTTGCTTTTTTAACAAGCTGTTCTTGTATAAATTTTTCTTTTTCTCTAATTTTACTTAAGCCTGATCTAGCTATAGCGCTGATTTCATCAAACATTCTGGGGCTAAATTTTAAGAACTGAAATATATCTCCAACTTTATTAAAATCTTCAGCTACTTCTTTAGATGATCTGCCTTTGGAATCTATTGTTTTTAGAGTTTTATTATATTGACGTTTTAAATTAGTTATCCTTCTTTGGACTTCCTTCATATCAGGGCCGTTGCTGACTTCTTCATCAGACTCTTCTGCGGCTTCTGCTTCCTCTTTAGCTCTTTGACTTCCTGGGCCTGCTGATGGAACATATTCCATCTCTTCAAGAAAACCAGTTAAAAAATCATTAATTTTCTTCTCGCCATCTTTTACCATTTGATGGTATTCGATTGCGTATTCAACTGACCTTGGGTAAACCACACTAGCATGCAAGAGGTCGCGCATACCTTCTTCTATTCTTTTAGCAATTTCTATCTCACCCTCTCTTGTAAGAAGGTCAACAGTACCCATTTCGCGCATATACATTCTTACCGGATCAGTTGTTCTTCCAGTTTCATTCTCAACAGCAGCAAGTGCTTCTGCGGCTTGCTCTAATGCAATATCATCGGAGTCTTCAGACTCAGCAAGCATTAATGTATCTGCATCTGGAGCGGTTTCATGAACTTGGAGACCAAGATCATTAATCATTCCAATGATTTCGTCTACCTGATCTGGATCTGAAATATCTTCTGGAAGATGATCATTAACATCAGCATAGGTTAAATAGCCTTGTTCCCTTCCCTTTTCTATGAGTTCTGCTATTTTTGAACCCTTTTTGCTTAACTTGTCCACTAATTCTCCAGTATGTATTAACTATATGTGGTGACTGATTGCAGTTTTTCAATCACTTACTATGCTTAAATTTCTTAGTAAATTTTTATCTGCTTCCGTATGATTTTCCTTTCTTAGAATGACTTGTTGTAATTCTCTTTTTTCAGCAGAAGTAATTTCTTGCATATTATACTTTTCTTTTAAGATTACTTCTCTATCTTTTTCAGATTTCGAAATTGTATTGATACAGTCATGAATCATCCTTTTTGCATCCTCAGCAGATAGATTTATATCTGATAGCAATGCTTCGCTAAATACATTTTGTATTTGCTCTTTTTCAATACTTTCAAATACTATTGAGGGGATAACATTAGGATCTTTTTGAAACTTATCTTTAACTGGTTGAATAAAATGAAACTTTGAGTCTTTTTTTATATCATCAAATATAATTTCTGAAGCTAACTTAGGATGTTGGATAAGGGCGGTGAAAATGCCAAGCACTGCTTTTCTTGCAATTTTTGAGGATGATTTAGGCTTTATTTCCTCTTGTCTATTAAATGGAGCTGATGAGTAATTATTAGAAGAGTTATTAATTAACTTTGCAAAATCTAAACTGCAAACTTTTGCAACCTCGTCAATATATGCCTCTTTTAATGGTTGGTTATTAATTTTGCTTACAAGAGGGGCGGCAAATTTTGCGGCCACTGACCTTCCCTCAATCGTATTTAAATCTGCTTGTTCCTTCACAGTTTCAATGAAAAACTGAGATAAAGAGGTTGCGGCATTAGCAAGCTCAAGAAAAGCCTCTTTACCGTGTTCATTTATAAAACTGTCTGGGTCATGACCTTCTTCTAAAAATATAAAAGATATATTAATGTCTTCCCTTAAAATAGATAATCCATTTTCAACAGCACGCCAAGCTGCTTTTCTTCCAGCGAGATCACCATCAAATGCAACATAAATATTTTTACAGTACCTCATCATTTTAGATATGTGCAGACCTGTTATCGCAGTGCCCAGTGAAGCGACAGCGTTTGTAACTCCATTTTGATGAAGGGCAATTACATCCATATAACCCTCTACTACAAACAATGATTGCAATGGACTGTTTAATTTTCTAGCTTCATACAAACCATATAACTCTTTAGACTTGCTAAATGTTTTAGTCTCAGGTGAATTTAAATATTTAGGCTCGCCCTCATCAATTATTCTCCCTCCAAAAGCAATATGGTCTCCTTTAATATTTCTTATAGGAAACATTAACCTTCCCCTAAATCTATCTTTCATTTTTTCAGAGAATAGTCCTGAGTCTGTTAAGTCATTCTTTTCATACTCTTTTGATAATATTTGAAAGAGCCCTTCCCATTCATCAAGCGAATAACCAATATTAAAAAACTTAGCGACCTCTCCTGAGATTGATCTAGACTTAAGGTACTCAATAGCCCTTTTACCCTTGGAAGATTTAAGCTGCTCTTCATACACCTTTGCTGTTCGAGAATTAATATTAAGTGCTTGGGTTGTATCAACTGTTTGGTGCGTTTTTGGAACTTCTAAACCTACTGCTGAAGCAATGCTTTCCACCGCATCAACAAAATCTAAGTTTTCAAAATCTCTTAAAAAATTAATTGCATTGCCTTTAGCATTGCAAACAAAACAATAATAAAATTGCTTATCCTGATTAACTGCCATTGAGGGATTAGTATCATCATGAAATGGGCATATACCCCAAAAGTTATTGCCTTTTTGATTTAGCTGCACTCTTCTACCAATAATATCCACGATATCAGATTGGTCTAATATTTGATCAATGAAGCTAGAGGGAATCGACATTTTGATTAAACCAGTTATCTATTAAAATTTTTGCTGCATTTGCATCAATAATTTCTTTTTTTATACTTTTATTATTCTCTATCATTAGTTCTTTAAAATTTTGCCTTGCTTCAAAGCTGGTGAGCCTCTCGTCAACATATTCGCATTTAATATTTGTAAGCTTAGCAAGCTTCTTAGTAAATTTTTCAACGAGTGTCATAATATCACTATCTGTGCCATCCATATTTAATGGCTTGCCGATAAGCAATAAATCTGGCTTCCACTCCCCTACTATTTGGCTTATCTCTTGCCAGTTAACTTTGTTTTCTTTGTTAAAGATGACGGTTAGAGGCGAAGAACTTTGAGTTATAGTTTGACCTACTGCAATACCAATTTTTTTTGTTCCAAAATCAAAAGATAGAATTTGCATAACCATTAACCTGAAGAAAAATTCCAATCTCTAACAATTTCTATAAACCCATACTCTTCGATCATTAAAGGATCAAATGCTGGGAATGGAGCCGATTCATTAAGAATTTTTAGAGCCAACAAATCAACCTCTCTAACCCCTGATGAAAGGGCTATTTCTGACCTTATTAGATTCCCTAGAGAATCAATTGTGGCAATAATTTGCACTCTTTGTCCCTCTAGAAATATTCCATCTTCAGAAATTATACGATCACCTGCAGATTCAATCTGTCTTTGCCATAAATTTAAGTACTTAGCCTCAGCACTATTAACCAAAGAATTGGCTTCTAGCTTTTTAACTTTTAAGGATTGATAAGAGCTTTTTTGCTTTCTGTTCAACATTGATTTCGGATTATCTTGATTTAATTCATTAACATCATTAAATGCTGATGTTTGCTGACCAAGCTCATCAATATTCGCATTTGCTAACTTGACATTTATGACTGGGGTTTGATTCAAAATAGGTAGTTTATAGTAGGTCGTAAAAGTAATACCAAAGATTAAAACCAAATGAATGACAGCTGATATTAGGAAAGATTTATTAAGATTTAAAGATCTTGAGCTAGAGTTTTTTGTAAGAAGATGTGAGCTCATAAGCCTTTTATATATTCTTTAATTGGGTTTTCACCAGATTGAATATAAATCTCTCTCGCGCAAGTTGGGCTTGTGATGTTTATTTCTGTTAGCTTGTCTCCAATCATATCTATTCCAGCAAAATTTATACCATTCTCTAAAAGTTTGATTGCAACTTTATTTGCAATTTCTTTTTGGACTGGGGTGAGATCGGCGACAACACCCTTTCCGCCTGCAGCAAGATTGCCTTTAAAATTTCCATCTTGAGGAATTCTTGCAAGTGTTTTTGGAAATGGCTTTCCGTGAATAATTAGAATTCTAAAATCTCCATCATAAATTTCTGGAAGAAATTCTTGACCTATGATTGTTGTGGTTTCTTTATTAGTCATATTAAGCAAAATATCTTTAGCATCTTCATCAATATCATCAAATTTATGAATAGATGCTCCGCCCATTCCATCTAGAGGCTTTACTACAATAGTTTGATATCTTTTTTGAAATTCCTTAATTTGATTTATATCAGAGGTAATAATTGTTTTTGGAATAAAATCAGAAAAATACAATGCAAATACTTTTTCATTAAATTCTTTAATTGCTGATGGGTCATTATGAATATTTGCGCCGTTATTGGCTGCTGTGCTTAGTAGGTGTAGGCAATTAATATAATTCTCATCTACAGGAGGATCTTTCCTCATGAATACAGATGAAAAATCATTTAAAGCAATTTTGTTAGTGTTAATTGCAATGGAAAGATTGCTACTAATAGAAAAGCAATTTGCATAAACCATATTGTCTAATGCAAAAATATCTTTCATTTCACATTGGTAAACATCCACGTCCCTATTTAGAGCTTCCTCCATCATAAAAATAGAAGTATCTTTTTTATGATTAAGTGAGCCAAAAGTATCTGTTATGAATAAGAATGATTTTTTCATAGCTCACCAAGGTAATTTTGCAAAAGTGTTGCTCCGACTATTGCAGCTGTTTCTGCTCTTAAAATATTCTTTCCAAGAAGTCTTATATTAACATTGTGAAAATTTAATAATTTTAATTCGTCATCTGAAAAACCAGATTCAGGTCCAGAAATTATGATTTGCTCTGATTCAGATATATCGCTTTGCAGAAAAGTGCCTTTGCCTGAAAAATCAAAAGCAATGATATTGATATTATGGGCATTCTTCATATTAAGAGCTTCTTCAAGATTTGGAAATAATCTAATTTTTGGAAGATAATTATTCCCTGATTGCTTACATGCCGATATCACAACTTCCTCAAGCTTATTAACTATTTTTTGTAGATCTTTTTTTGCAACACTCTGATCAATATTTCTAGGCTTATATAGAATAATCTCATGCATACCTATTTCAACAATTTTCTGGATCATGAAAGTTAGGCTATCTTTTTTCAGTATGGGTAAAAGGGATGATATTTTGTGTGGTGCTTTAGGGGATTGATTAATTTTTGAATTAAGAGCTAATTTCACGTTAGTTCTGCCTAGCTCTTTTATTACAAAATTTGCATACAAACCACTACCATTAAAAACTTCTACTTCATCAGACTCATGAAGCCTGAGCGCTCTTTTAAGATGATTGGACTGCAAATCATCCAGCTCTATATCTAAGCTACTTTCTGTGAATGATTTGTTATAAAATCTATGAAGTTTCATACATCTATTATAGCTACTGGATTATAAGAATGTCAGACATAAGTATTATATTAATTAGGCATGGTGAAGCAGCAGCATCTTGGTCTGAAGACCCAGACCCTGGATTAAGCGATAACGGTCATGAGCAGGCTGAGAGTTTATTAATACATGATTGCTATCAAGACCTTTCTGGATATCAATTTATATCAAGCCCAAAGTTAAGGGCAATAGAAACATCAAATTTTTTAGCTAAGAAATTTAATAAAAATGTTAGAACTGACTTGTCTTTCAGTGAGATTCCAGCCACTGGAGTACAGATGAAAGATAAGATGGAGTGGCTTGGTAACATCTCATCTATGCCAATAGAAGACTTACCTCTTGAAGTTGCTGTATGGCGTAAAGAAATAATTACCTCACTCCTTTTAACAAAAAGTAATACAGTTATCTTTTCACACTTCATGGTTATGAATGTAATAGCAAGTTATGCCAGAGATGAGCAGAGGTTATTGTCTTTCTACCCAGACTACACATCCTTTATCAAAATAGTTTTAAGGAATGAATCAATTCATTCAATTGAGTTTGATAAAGAGAAAAAAACTAAGATCAATATATAAAAAACTATTGAGCAATTTTTAAACAAATGTAAAATCAAAAAGGTCTTTTCATAAATTGTCTTACATTGGTAAAAAAAGAAAACTCTTTCGATAGTTATTCAAAAAAACCTCTCAAGGAAGAAGTTAGGAAAGCTATGAAAAGATACTTTAGGCAGCTTGAATCTAATGCGCCTATAGATGTTTACGAGCTCGTGCTCTCAGAAATAGAACCCCCTCTTCTAAAGCAAACAATGAAGTATGCAAGATATAATCAATCTAAGGCTGCAAAAATTCTTGGCATCAATAGAACAACTCTAAGAACAAAACTTAAAAAATATAAAATAGAGAAATAATGAACCAAATAGTTCCAAAAACAGCCCTTATAAGTCTTTCAGATAAGTCTGGATTAGATGAGTTAGTTACATTTTTAGTATCCAAAGATGTAAAAATTTTATCAACAGGGGGGACATACAAAGCCATTAAGGAAATTACCTCTAATGTTGTTGAGGTATCTGACTTCACTGGGTTTGAGGAAATGATGGATGGAAGAGTAAAGACTCTGCACCCTAAAATACATGCGGGCATATTAGCAAGAAGAGATAAAGACTTGGATGTTCTTGCGAGCAGAGGCTATGAGCCAATTGATCTTGTTGTGGTTAACCTTTACCCATTTCAGGAAACGATTGCCTCAGGGTGCTCTTTTGATGAAGCAATAGAAAAAATAGATATTGGGGGGCCGACTATGATTAGATCTGCGGCAAAGAATTTTAAAGATGTTGCTGTATTATCAGACCCTAGTGATTACGCTTCATTTATTAAACAGTGGAAAAGTGATGAAGGTATTTCCCTTGATATGAGAAAAGAATTATCAAAAAAAGTCTTTTTAACAATGGCTAACTACAATAAAGCTATTTCTGATTACTTGTCAGAAAAGCAGCCCATCTCATTGCCTGGTTTTAGTTTTGAAAAAAGTTCTAGTCTTAGATATGGTGAGAACCCACACCAAAAGGCCACTCTTCTAACTTTTGATGGGCTAAAGAAAAGAAATATTGCCAATGCTGAAATCATTCAAGGCAAAGAATTATCTTATAACAATATTGTTGATGCTGATGCTGCTTGGGAATGTGTAAGAGAGTTTAGTGAACCAGCTTGTGTAATTGTGAAGCACGCTAATCCATGTGGAGTAGCATCTTCAGCTTCATTGCTTGAGGCATATGATTTAGCATTTCAAACTGATCCAACCTCTGCTTTTGGCGGTATTATTGCGCTTAATGGCACCTTGGATGCAAAAACTGCCCATGAAATTAATGAAAGACAGTTTGTTGAAGTTATTATTGCAACGGATTATGAAAAAGGCTCTTTGGATATTCTATCTACAAAAAAGAATATAAGAGTGCTAAGAGTGGATCTAGATCAAGACGACCTCTACCCTGGAATTATTAAAAAGGTCTCAGGGGGAATCCTTTTACAAGAAGATGATAATTTTAGTGTACCTATGTCGTCCTTAGCATGTGTAACAAAAAGGCAGCCTAATGAGAATGAATTGAATGACCTTATGTTTGCATGGAAGGTTGCTAAATATGTTAAATCTAATGCAATAGTTTATGCAAAAAATAAACAGACTATTGGTATTGGAGCAGGACAAATGAGTAGAGTAATAAGTGCTGATATAGCAAACCTCAAAGCAAAAGAAGAGGGCTTGAAGGTTGCTGGTGCAGTAATGGCCTCTGATGCTTTTTTCCCATTTAGAGATGGGATTGATAAGGCTGCCTCAAGTGGTATTGCATCAATCATCCAGCCTGGTGGATCAATAAGAGATGAGGAAGTTATAGCTGCTGCAAATGAAAACAATATGGCAATGGTCTTTACTAATACAAGGCATTTTAGACACTAATGAAAGTTCTTGTTATTGGGTCTGGAGGAAGAGAACATGCTTTAGCATGGAAATCTGCTCAAGATGAAAATGTAACTGAAGTTTTTGTTTGCCCAGGAAATGCAGGAACTGAGCTTGAAGATAAACTGACTAATATTGAAATTGAGCATAATGATTTTGAGTCAATTGCAGCTTTCTGTAGTGAAGAAAATATTAATCTAGTGATTATTGGGCCAGAACAGCCACTGGTTATGGGTTTGGCTGATTTTCTTTTGTCAAAAAAAATCAATGTCTTCGGCCCCTCACAAGCAGCAGCCCAACTAGAAGGGTCTAAAACCTTTTCAAAAGATTTTTTTGTTAAATATGGAATACCCACGGCAGCATATGAATCATTCGATAACTTCACTGATGCTCTTAGCTATCTGGACTCAATAGATTATCCAACAGTTGTAAAAGCAGACGGTTTGGCTGCAGGCAAAGGGGTAATTATATGCAGCACAAAAAGTGAGGCTATTTCTGCTTTGGAAAGTATTTTTAAGGATAAAGCATTTGGCTCTGCTGGAAGCCGAGTTGTGATTGAGGAATTTCTTGAAGGCGAAGAAGCTAGCTTTATAGCAGTGGTAAGTAAAAATAAAATGGTGTCGCTGGCAACAAGCCAGGATCATAAGGCAGTGTCTGAAGGCGATGTTGGTTTAAATACAGGTGGTATGGGAGCCTACTCACCAGCTCCAATAGTGACTGACGCAATTAATCAAAAAATCTTAGATGAGGTTATGAAGCCAACAATGCAGGGCCTAATAAATGAGGGCTCTCCTTATTTAGGTTTCCTATATGCTGGAATAATGATTAAAGATGGCGAAATAAAGGTTTTAGAATTTAATTGTAGGTTTGGCGACCCTGAGACGCAGCCAATAATGATGAGATTAAAATCCAGTCTGGTCGAGCTTTGTCTAGACGCTATTGAAGATAAGCTGGAAACTCACCAGATTGAATGGAGTAGCAAGTCCGCATGCGGTGTTGTAATAGCATCAGGTGGCTATCCAGAACAATACAAATCAAATCAAGAAATCTCGTTAGATGAAATTAATGGGGCAGACATTAAATTATTTCATGCGGGTACGAAAATGCTAAATGACTCAATTGTTACATCTGGAGGTCGAGTATTTTGTGCGACTGCTCTTGGCAATGATCTAAAAGATGCACAGGAGAAAGCGTATGAGCTAGTTAATAAAGTTTCATTTAATGGTGCTTTCCATAGAAAAGATATTGGTTATAAGGGTATTTATATGGGGGTGAAATGGGCTTAATAGACAACATTATTAATGAGTGCGATATTGCGCTCAAAACATTATCTAACACCAAGCCAGGAACAAATAGAGAATATCCAGCGCAAGACTCACAAAAGCAAGAACATGAACTCTCTAAAGAGGAAAAAAATCTTTCAATTCAAATGATGAGAGTAAATCTTGCTGGAGAGGTGGCTGCTCAAGCTCTGTATCGTGGCCAAGCAATGGTTTGCAAGGATGAAAAAATTAAAAAACACCTTATCGATGCCGGCGAAGAAGAAACTGATCATTTGATTTGGTGTAAAAAAAGACTGGATGAACTTAATGGAAATGCTTCAATATTTAACCCTATATGGTATGCAGGATCATTTGCGATTGGGGCAATTTTTGGAAATATGGGTGAAAAGGTAAGCTTAGGTTTTGTAGAGGAAACTGAGAAGCAAGTTGTTAAACACATAGACAGACACCTGGATAAAATATCTCCAAAAGATAGAGACACTATCAATATTTTAAAGACTATGAGAGAGGATGAGGACACTCATGCTAAACAAGCGGAAGAAAATGGTAGTGAAGAACTTAAAAAGCCTACTAAAAAAATTATGGAGTACACTGCAAAAATCATGACCTCCTCAAGCACCTATATTTAAATGAAAGAAGTACTGCTGTTAGCTATTGTAAGCTTCTTATCTTTATCATTATTATCTCAGCCTATAGTTAACATAGAAAATCTGCGGCATTCTGGAGAGCTAGGGGTCTTTAAATCTATTGGGCTTTCCCTCAACTCATCAAGAGGTAATGAAGAAAGAGATGACTATAAGTTAGATCTTTCATTTGCAAAGAATAATGATAAATATGAATCTCTTATTACATTTAATAATTCTAAAAGAACTAAAGATGAGCTACTAGAAGATAAATCGTCATTCTTGCATGCAAGGTTTTTAAAAAAACTAGAGAGATCGTTTGATGTGGAAAGTTACATTCAATCAAGCAAGAACCCTTTTCAGTCATATAAAAAACGTAACTTAGCCGGAGTGGGAATAAGACTTAATTCTAAAAGAGATTATAAATTTGGATTAAGCGTTATGAGAGAAATTGAGGAAAGTCTCCTTGGAGAAAATATTTCAACTAGCAGGCTAAACTTATACATTAATAAAAAAATTTTATTAAGTGGGGATAATAGCTTAGCAACATCAGTATTTTTTCAGCCTTCCATTAATGATCCTAGTGCGGATTATAAAGCCTCAATATTAATGGCATTAAATATTCCAATTTCAGAAAAAATAAAAATTGAAATAAAACTATCGAGTGTTTTAGATAATGATCCTCCAGATATTTCTGAAAAATCCAACCACTCTTTCTCAACAAATTTTAGATATAGTTTTTAGCTATTTCATCTGTTGCCACTTTATTGGAACCCCTTCAAGCTGATATCTATTAGACTCTTCTCTTAATTTCTCATACTCAGTCTTTGAAGAATATACGGTAACAATTAAAGCATTTTGTTTATTGGCTGTTATTCTCAGAACCCTTCCCATTCTTTGAATTCTTTGTCTTTTTGATGAAGATGCACTCAATATCATTGCGCCGTCTGCCTCTGGCATATCAAAACCCTCATCAAGAGCGGTGCAGCTAACAAGGACATTTAAATTACCATTTTTAAAGTTGTTTAGATTTTCTTCTCTTTCATTAGAATCTAAGTCCGTATTGTAAATAGCAGACTTGTAACCCTTTTTATTAATAATAGTATTAAATTCCTTTGCTTGCTTTTTATTTTCAGTAAAAACTATCCAGCTATCTCTTTTATATTTTTGTAATAGCTCTATCCCAAAAGGTATTCTATTTATTGAATTCTTAACCATTCTTGCTCTATTAAATATGAGCATTTTCAACGGATAATCATTCATATTATTCCCGCCAATTGTTGCAGCTCTTCTTTGAATGCTTTTAGTAAACTTTTTATACTCAGCCTCTTCGCTGCTTGTCATAGCTGCGTATGCATAGAGAAGCTTAAAATTAACAATTACCTCATCTTCTCTGGCATCAATGTAGTCGTAGTCAAAGATAATATCTCCAAGGATTTTTCTTATAATAATATAAAAATTATCATCGTAATCCCGCTCTGGGGTTGCTGATAGCCCGAGAGTTGCATGCCAATTATTTGTTAGAATTTCTCCTCTTTTCTCAGTTCCAATTTTATGACATTCATCAACTATCAAAAGGGTCTTTGAGGCATCAAAATTTTCAATAATATTTTTTACAGAATCAATTGTTGAAATAGTGATTTTGGAAAGCTTATCTAAACGCTCCCCTCCTCCATTTAAAGCTATTTCATTATTTTTAAAAGATAGCTGAAGCCCTTCATGCCATTGGTCTAGCAGTGCGATTGATGGAACAACAATGAAGATAGTGTTATTGCTATTTTCTTCTAGATATTTTTTTAAACAATGAATTGCGAATACTGTCTTACCCCCTCCCGTTACAACCTTAACGATGCCTCTTTTTCTTTCCCACCATAAAGGAAATGCTGCCTCCTGCCATTCTCTTAACTTCAAGCAAGCCCACCTTTCATAAGACTTTCACCAATTAAAAAAACATGGATTCCGCTTTCTTTTAATAATTTAATATCTGATTTCTTTTTTATGCCAGATTCAGACACAAAAATATTCTTTCCTTTAAATTGTTTCTTTAAATTGATTGAGTTATTTATATCAACATCGAAAGTTTTGAGATTTCTATTATTTACTCCAATAATAGCGTTTTTAAAACACTCCACGCGCCTAAGCTCATCAATATCGTGGACTTCAATTAAATAATCAAGCTTGAGTGATTCAGCAAGCATTACGAAGCTTTTAATCTGCTCATCATTTAAAATGCTTGCGATAAGCAATATGCAATCGGCGCCCATTAGTTTTGCTTCATATAGCTGATATTCATCAATCATAAAATCTTTTCTAAGGATAGGAAGTTTTGTATGTCGCTTAACTTCTTCTAAATACTTTGAACTTCCTTTAAAATAGGATTCTTCTGTAAGAATGGAAAGTGCAGATGCGCCAATGCTTTCATATTCTTTCGCCTTGCTAACCGGATCAAAGTTATGAGAAATAATCCCAGCACTTGGTGATGCTTTTTTTATTTCTGCAATAATAGCCTCATCCTTTTCTAACAAACTTTTCTTAAAGTTAGGATCTGCTAAGGTTAAATTTTCTATTTGGGACTTTAAATCAGTTAAAGATGTTAATTTCTTTCTTTTATTTATAGTAATTATAGTCTTCTCAACTATCTCTTTCAGTATGCTCATCAGAGATTTGACTCCCTTACATATGCATTCAATTTATTCATAGCGCTGCCATCATTCATGAGGGCAAAGGCTTTCTCTACACCTTCAGAAATAGAGCTAGATTGTTTCGATAAATATAAGCTTGCAGCCGAGTTAAGTGCAATCATATCTTGAACTGCTGAACTTTTTCCTGAGAAAGCTTCCTTAACAAGCTCTAGACTTTCACTTGGTGAATTTGCTTTAATTTCAATTAAAGGCCTGTTTTTTAAAGAAAAGTCTTCAGGAGATATTTCATAGTTAACAATTTTTCCATTCTTTAATTCTGATATGTATGTTTTGCCAGAGATAGTTATCTCATCTAAACCATCCTCTCCATGAACTACCATTACATGTTCCATGCCTAGATTTTTAGAAACAGAAGAAAAAGTCTTCAAGAGATTTTTATTATAAACTCCGATAATTTGCTTCTTCGCTCCGCAAGGGTTTGTATGAGGACCAAGCAAATTAAATATTGTCTTTTCTGCAATTCTTTGCCTTGCTGGCATAACGAACCTCATAGAGCTATGGTGAAGAGGCGCATAAAGAAAAACAAATCCTACCTTATTAAAAACCTTTAAAAGCTTATCTCTATCATGGGATATATCAGCTCCTGCAATCATTAGAAAATCTGCACTTCCTGATTTGCTAGAAACTGCCTTATTTCCATGCTTTGTAACTAAAGCACCTCCAGCAGCAGCAACAAATGAAGATGCAGTCGAGCAATTAAAAGTATGTATGCCAGAACCTCCTGTACCACAAGTATCAATGTGATTGCCATCGCCAATCTTGAACTTTAAAGATTTCTCTTTCATGACTGAGGCTGCTGCAGTAATTTCTTCTTCACTAGGATCTTTTGCATTTAGAGCTAATAAGAATTCTTCTATTTCAAGATCATCAACCTTGCCAGTCATGATCTCATTGATAGCTAGCTGCATCTCATCAAAACTGAGATCTGTATGATCACGTATCTTATTTATTATAGATTTCATTATATCGATATAAAGTTTTGAATTAATCTCATTCCGTGCTCTGTATCTATAGACTCTGGATGAAACTGTACCCCATATATTGGTTTATTTTTATGCTCAATTGCCATTATGACATCCGCATCATTATCTAGTGTTGCTATAATTTTTAGCTCCTTTGGAAGAGTATTTTTTTCAACTATAAGGCTGTGGTATCTAACAACTGAATATAATTCTTCGATGCCGCTAAAAATACTATCGCCACTATGCTTTATAGTTGATTTTTTTCCATGATATAGCTCGTTAGCTTTGATAATATTGCCGCCAAATGCTACTCCTATTGATTGATGTCCAAGGCATACACCAAGAATTGGGACATCCGCAGATTGTATTAATTTAACTGAGATTCCAGCCTCTGATGGCGTACATGGTCCCGGAGAAATAACAATTTTGTCAGGTTTCATATCCAATACCTGCTCTACAGACAGTTGATCATTTCTCACTACCTTTATATCTTTTTCAAACTCTCCAATATAATGCACAAGGTTATAGGTAAAACTATCATAATTATCTATTACAAGAATCATTCAATCATCTCCAAGGCATCTAAAAAAACTTTTGCTTTTTGCTCACATTCATTCCATTCATTTTCTGGAATTGAATCAGCAACTATGCCTGCCCCGGCTCCTACATGTATTACATCATCTTTAATTACCGCTGTTCTTATTGCTATTGCTGTATCAATATTTCCATTCCATGAAATATAGCCAATAGCACCTCCATATATTCCTCTTGAGCTTGGTTCAATTTCATTAATAATTTCCATAGCTCTTATCTTTGGAGCACCAGACAAGGTTCCTGCAGGAAGAGCAGATTTCATAGCATCTATATAATCAAATTTATCCGATATTTCGCCTACCACATTTGAGACTATATGCATGACATGCGAGTATTTTTCAATGATCATTTTATCGGTGACCCTAACTGATCCTAGTTTAGAAACTCTGCCAACATCATTTCTTCCAAGATCAATAAGCATCAAATGCTCAGCCAACTCCTTAGGATCGCTTAAAAGGTCTAGCTGATTTTTTCTATCCTCAACATCATCAATACCTCTTCTTCTCGTTCCTGCTATTGGCCTTAAAGTTAACTCAGTATCCTCCAATCTAACAAGTATTTCTGGGGAAGCGCCAACAACCTGACATTCATCAAGATTCAAGAAATACATATAAGGGGATGGATTTAATTGTCTGAGAGCCATATACAGCATAAATGGATCAGAGTTGAATGGTAGTGAAAAATCTTGGGCCAAAACAACTTGAAAAATATCGCCATCTTTAATGTAATTTTTTGCTTTATTGACCGCGCTTAAATATTCTTCTTTTTCGAAATTAGAGTTAAAGCTTAGTTTTCCTGTTGGTTCTTTAAAGTCTATATTTTGACCATGGGGCTTTGAGTTAAAAATATTTTCTATCTTCAAAATCTGCTCTAAAGCATCCTCATAACTTTTGTTTCTTGGGTTAGTATTAAAAATAATCTGAATAGATTTTTCTATATTATCAAAGACTATTAGCTTCTCTGCCTTTACAAGATATATCTCAGGCATGTGATTTTTAAACTTTGAGTTTTTAGCAGGCAGATCTCCAATTTTTGCCTCAGCATACCCAGCGCTCTCATATGCAAAGAAACCGACATAGCCTCCAAAAAATCTTGGTAAATCTTTTATATAAGGAGCTTTATAATTTTTAGTTAGTTTTCTTATGCTGCTTAATGGGTCGTCTGAGATAAATGAATCAGTGATGCCATTAGATATGGTTTCAACTTTTTTTCCAGAGACCTTGATCGTCTCTGTACAATCTAAGCCAATAATGGAGTATTGAGCCCACTTTTCACCGCCCTCTACAGACTCAAGTAGAAAAGTATTTTTAACTCCATTTAATCTTGAGTAGATCGTTAAAGGAGTTTCATTTTTAATCGATAATTTTTTAACTATAGGAACCATAGAAAAACCTTGATTCACATAACTAGAAAACTCATCTTTAGTAATCATTTTATTAAAATATTTTTTAGATCTATAGTATCGCCAATATTGATATTATTATCATTAAACCAGCCCTTATTAACCTCAAGAGCATAAGGAAGTGGCTTACTTGAGCAAACTGACGCATTTGATAATGGCACCATATCATATATATCAATTATTTCTCCCTGTGCATCTATATAAGCAACACTTATAGGAAAAAACGTATTCTTCATCCACATGCATTGTTTTTTAGGGAAATCCCAAATAAAAAACATTCCATGATTGTCGGGCATGCTTTTTTTAAACATTAAGCCTTTTCTTCTTTCATTGAAAGTATCTGCTATTTCGATCTTGGAGAGATATTGATTTAAGCTAATCTCACTCGATACGTTGCTCGGGAGAACAAATAAAAAAAGCCAAGTTAATTTAAAAAATTTTAGATCGAAGTGTTGAAATAGTTTTCTCATAATCTTCGGTATTAAAAATTGCTGAACCTGCTACAAAAGTATCTGCGCCCGCTTGAGATGCCAATCCAATGGTCTCATTATTAATGCCGCCATCAATCTCTAAACGGATATCTTTGCCAGTAGCATCAATCATTTTGCGAACTTTAGTTATCTTCTCAAGGGAGCTATGGATGAAGGACTGGCCACCAAAACCAGGATTTACACTCATAATTAATACAAGATCTAAATCTTCTAAAACATTTTCAAGAATATTTAAGGGGGTTGCTGGATTAAAAACAAGTCCGGCCTTGCAACCTGATTCTTTTATTGCGCTTATAGATCTATGGACATGCTTTGATGCCTCAGGATGAAAACTGATCAAGTCTGCGCCTGCTTTAATAAAATCTTGAGCGAGATCATCTACAGGATCAATCATTAAGTGAACATCTATAAACTCTTTAACACCATAGTCTCGGAGCGACTTGCACACCATTGGGCCTATAGTTAAATTGGGAACATAGTGGTTGTCCATTACATCAAAATGAATCCAGTCTGCGCCTGCCTTAAGAACATTTTTTACCTCTTCGCCAAGTGTTGCGAAATTTGAAGCTAAAATAGATGGTGCAATTATATTTTTTTTATCCATACTTTAATTCTCTTCTTTAAATGATTTATTGGCAAGGCCTAGGCGATCAATAGTTCCGGTATCTATCCATGTCTTATGGGATATTTCTGCTGTTATTTTTTGATCTTGTATATATTTTTTTAGTACAGATCCCCAGATGCTATATGGGGCAATCAGATTGTCTGTATTATTGAAAATACTTGGATTGATTATTGAGATGCCGCTCCAAGTAAAATCATTTGAAGTTTCATTAATAGATACTTTTGTGCCATTTAGCGAGAAATCACCATTCGGGTTGTGCTTAGGGTTAGGCACTCCAATAATGTGTGCTAATTCAACATGTTGATGAATATCTTTTAGATTTATTGAATGATAAATATCTGCATTTAAAAGAAGGAAGGGTTCTTTGCCTAATAAATTGAGCGCCTTCTTAACTCCTCCACCTGTTCCAAGAGGTTCTGTTTCTTCAGAAAAAGCTATTTTTGTGTCAGGAAATTTTTCAAAAACATGCCCTTTGATTTTCTCACCTAGATGAGAGGTATTTATGACAATTTCTTCAAAACCAGAATTTACTAATTTTTCTATATTTCTTTGTATAAGCGACTTTCCTCCAACCATTAAATTAGGTTTAGGGACAGTATTGGTAAGGGGTCTTAACCTTTTTCCGAGTCCAGCAGCAAGAATCATTGCCTTCATAACTTATTAATCCTGTTTACCATTTCTGGTTTAACATTATTTCTTAATTCACTTTTTAAAGAAGCATAATGATTTGGCAAGATCTCTATAAAATTATCTAGTATTTGAGGAAGATCTTTAAGTCTATATGATCTGCCAGAATTGAAATATATATAAGGTAATGTTCCAAGAATTCTCATCCCTCTTTGAATTCCTCCCCACCTAAGCCATTCATAGGTATCGAGACTGCTCACATCTAGGTTCGATATTTTATTATAAAGATCTAATTTATTAAGAATTTCTTTTTTGTGTATTGGGTAATAATGATCTATAAATATTCCTGCTAAGTCTATTCCAATTGGTCCATGAGTTAAGTCTTGGAAATCAATAACGCATAACTGCTTATCTTTGTTGTAGTGAAGATTTCTTCTTTCAAAATCAAAGTGACAGTTCATCCATGGCTGATCTTCAAGCTTTTCAAGAGCTTCATCGCGAAGATCATCAAGCTCTGATTCTAAAGATATTTTAAGAAAGCGATCTAGGAAAAACTCTTTCATCATATCCATTTGATTTGATAATAAAGATGAGTCAAGCGAAGACAATTGAGGGATCATAGCTTGCTGTAGTTTTGGAAGAATTGATATTGCATCATCTAACACATCTAGGTTGGCTTCCTTAGACATGTCGATGTCTATTAATGCTTCATCACCAAGGTCTTGCTGAACTGTTACACCTACCTCCGGATCATGTGAGATGATTTTTGGTGATGGTATATTCTCTCTCTGCAAAAATTCTGAAAGTCTTACAAATTTCTTATGGCTTCCGAGAGCTGGATCCAAATAACATAAAACCAATGATTCTTTATTATTTAAATGCAGACGATAATACTCTCTTCCACTAGCTTCAAGCTTTAATGCCTCTATCTCAGTGGCAACATACCCAAGCTTGTTTGTTATATTTTTTAGCTTATCTTGATTCAATTAACTATTTTTGACATCATCTGGTACTGGCGTATCATCAGGGACGAAAAAGTCTGGCATTAATTCAGCAAATGGAACATTTGCATATTTTGTAAAATCTTTAATGCCTGCATCATGTAGAATTAAATCATCTATACAAAAGTTTCCAGTAAACTCTTTTGAACTCTTTGTAAGAATCTCATAGGCCGCATCAGCCATAATGTCTACATTTCTTGACAATCTCATGATCTCATCTCCACCTAGGTGATTTTGAACTGCAGCTGTTGCTATAGCAGTTCTTGGCCATAGAGCGTTAACGGCAATGCCAAACTCTTTGAACTCTTCAGCCATACCCAGAACACACATACTCATCGTGTATTTTGCCATGGTGTAAGCAACGGTGCCTGAGAACCATTTAGGGCTCATATCTAATGGTGGTGACAAGTTTAGTATATGCGGATTATCTGCTTTCATTAGATGTGGAAGGCAATATTTGCTTACCATATAGGTTCCACGGCCATTGATCTGATGCATAAGATCATAACGCTTCATTGCAGTATCTGTTACATTTGTTAGTTGAATGGCGGATGCATTGTTAATACATACATCTATACCTCCGAAATGCTCTACTGCTTGATTTATAACATCCCTGACATTATCTTCATTTCTTATATCGCATACGACAGGAAGGGCGTCTCCGCCCGCCTCAATAATTTCTTCTGCTGCAGTAAAAATTGTTCCTGGAAGTTTAGGATGAGGTTCTGATGTTTTAGCAGCAACTACTATCTTAGCGCCATCTTTGGCTGCTTTTTTAGCCATTGCGAGGCCTATACCCCTACTTCCACCTGACATAAATATTACTTTATCTTTTAAGCTCATTTTTTTCCTTTTAAAAATTGAATTGAATTACTAAAATTTTTCCATATATGGCCTTAAGTCTAGCTCATGAGTCCAAGCACTTCTATGCTGAGAATGAATATTCCAATAATTTTCTGCAATCATTTTCGGCTTAAGGATGCCATCTTTCTCCTTAAGAGCATATATATCTGGAAACATCTCTTTAATGAATTGTGTATCTATCGCTCCATCAATTATAAAGTGAGCAACATGAATTCCCTCTGGGCCAAGTTCTCTTGCCATGCTTTGGGATAGCGCTCTCAGAGCAAACTTAGCTCCTGCAAATGCAGAAAAGCCTGAACTTCCTCTAAGCGATGCTGTTGCACCTGTAAAAAAAATACTACCGTGCCCTCTTTTCTTCATATATTTTGCAGCTTCTCTTCCTGTTAGAAACCCAGCAAAGGCGGCCATTTCCCATACTTTACGATATACCCTTGAGGTTGTTTCTTCTATTGGGAAGTAAACATTTGCACCTGGATTAAAAATAACAACATCTATAGGAGCTATCGAAGTCTCTATTTCTTTAAAAAGATTAATAATTTCATCTTCGTTTCTAGCATCTACGCCGAAACCCTTGGCATGACCACCGGATTGATTAATTTCATCACATAGCATGTCTAGTTTTGAAATGCTTGATGGCCTTCTAACAGGGCATACATTATATCCCTCTGATGCAAACTTTTTTGTAATTGCCGAGCCTGTGGCATCTCCAGCGCCTATAATTACCGCTGAAAACTTTGATAAATCTTTCATAAAAGTGTTAAATTATTTTATTCCACTTTACAAAATTGTAGGTAAAAATGAAAGTAGACTTTATCTTTGACGTTGCAAGCCCTAATGCATATTTCGTTCATAAAATTATTCCTGAATTTGAATCGAGAACAGGTGCTGTATTCAATTATATTCCATGCTTGCTTGGTGGCATCATGCATCTAACAAATAACAAACCACCTTTTGTTGCTTTCTCTGATGTTGAAAGCAAGATGAAGTATCAGATGATTGAAATGGAAAGATTTATCAAGAAGCATAAGCTCGTGGATTTCAAGTTTAATTCAAATTTTCCAATGAAGACTGTGGCTATTCAGCGTGGTGCAATAGCTGCAAAAGAGTTAGATGTTTTTGATGAATACTTGGAATCTATTTTTTCAGCTGTTTGGGAGAAAAATATAAATATGGCTGATGAAGATACTTTTTTTGAAACTTTAAAAATAGATGGGCTTGATGAATTTGGAATTAAAGAAATCATCTCATCTCAGGTATGCAAAGATAAGCTTATTCAAAATACTCAGAATGCTGTAGATAAGGGCGTGTTTGGAATTCCAACATTTATATATGCAAATGAAATATTCTTTGGAAAAGACCACCTCGACCAATTGGAAGATGCATTAAAATCTTAAAAAAAGAACTTTTATATAAAAATTCTATCTAAGTTTATGGAAAAACTATTTTAATGAAAATAATACACAAGACTTTGCTAACACTTGCTATTTTATTTTTGCATTCTAATAGTCTAACTGCTGATATTAATTCCGAATTAAAAAACTCAAATGATCCTCAGCTATCATGTTTAATCTATAACCCTGATCTTGGAGTGGTTAAAGATAACAAGAACTTAGATATTCAATCAGACGAATTTGAGATAACAAAAGACAATAAACTTATCTTAGATGGCAGTGTAGTGATTGATTTTGATGGGGGGGTTCTTAAAGCTGGGACTGCAAATATTGATAGAAATAAGGATCTTATTTCTTTTAATAATAAGGGGATTATTCGATTAGAGAGTTTACTATTTGGGGCAAAAAAAGGTTCATTTAATCGGAATAACCAAAGTGTATCTCTAGAAAATGGAAGCATGTTTTTATCTGATAGATCTCTTTTGATATCTTTTGATATGCTGGATGGAGATGTATCTAAAAATATTAAAATGTCTAATGCATCTATAACCTCATGTAGTGAGCCAAAGCATGGATGGGTTCTAAAGGCTAAAAATATCTTACTCAACAATGAGACAAAAAGAGGAATTGCTAAGAACGTTTCCTTGGAGTTATTTAATCAAAAAGTTTTAATACTTCCAGCTATACCGTTTGCAACTTCTTCAGGTCGTATGTCAGGATTTTTAGAGCCCTCTCTATCTTACTCCTCTGATGGCATGGACTTTCTTGCGCCCTACTTTAAAGTTTCTTCAGAAAAATCTGATTACACTGTGGCCCCAAGATTAATTTCAAAAAGAGGCATGGGGCTTGAATTCAATGCTAGATATATACATGGACAGGCAAATACTTTAGGAAATTTAGACTTTCTTTATCTAAATAAAGACAAGGAGTATTCAAAAGAGTTTAATTCTCCAGAAGCAGATAGATGGGCATATGCTTTTAATGACACCTTTAGAATTGGGAGTTCGAGCAATATTGCATTTGAATGGTCAAAAGCGTCTGATTCAACAGTTTTGAGAGATGTCCCGGGCGATATAGTGGCCTTAGGCAATCAAAGAGCAGAAAATTTGATACAAAGTATTACTTTTCAGAGCTATTTTAAAAATGTAAGCCTCGCCGTAAACCATTTGGCATATCAAAGCCTGAACCCTCTTCTAACCAATGGTTACTCAAAATCACCAGAGATAGATGTTCAGTATCATAAATCTATAGATAATTTTAAATTTAAATATAGAGTTAATTATTCTAAATATTCAGCTAATAAGACGCATGGGTTTAACGGATATCAAGTTATGGGGAAATACCTTTTTTTAAATGATAATCCAGATGAGGGATCGCGAGTATTTGCAGAAGCTTTAATAACAAATCAAACAAGCTTTCAAAACCTTAGTATCACATCAAAAGTTGGTATACAAAATATTTCATATAATTTAGTTAATCGGGATAGTCAGGCAAAAGATGTTTCTGTTCCGAATATTCATCTTCTGGCTAAATCAACTTTTTATAAAAAAGAAAATGGATTAACTAAAATTTTAGAGCCTAAACTTGCATTGGGGTATGTGGGTTATAAAGATCAATCTATGAATCCTATCTTTGACACTGAGGAAATATCACCAAACAATCAACTCTTCAACAATTCAAGATTTTCTGGATTAGATAGGATCGGAGATCAAAAATTTTACACTCTAGGAATTACCTATAAAACAAAAAAAATGGGTATGGATAAATTTAGATTTGATATATCAAAAAAGATTTACCTTAAAGATAGGCGTGTATGGGTTAATCCAATGATGGGCCAGACTGATATGAGTTCGCAGATGATGTCTAGTAACTCAATGATGAAGAGTATGAATGCAGAGCCAATAGTTTTAATGGCAAGCTATATGCCAAAGAAAAATACAATGTTGATGATGTACAGTGGCCTCAATAAAAAAAATGATTCTATTTTATTAGGAGGGGCAAACTTAAAAACGAGCAATAAGTATGGGTCCTACGGTTATTCAAGGAGATACAGAAGAATGGCTGGAAACTTTAACGTACCAATGGATTACTCTGAGGTGTTTGCGCGAATCAACCTCAATAAAAGTTTAAATATAATAGCTAAGGTTAAAAGAGATCATGAAACAGATATGAGCATTGAAAGCTTATTTGGCCTTGGCTTTCAGAATTGCTGTATTGGAATTCAGCTTACATACTCAGATAAAGAATTATCAAGGTATGTTGGTTTAAATAATGAGGTTGATTACCTATATCTAAATGATGCTTGGAATAATATTATAGATATTGAAAACAAGAGTAGGATAAATTTAAGCTTTGAATTAAAGGGGTTTAATTCATCCTTTGATAAAATAAGCAGATTGTTTAATAATTCACTTCTAAATTACTAATCTACTATGAAAAAAATAATATTCCTTTTTACAGCCTTAGTTTCAATACCTTCTATTTCAAAAATTGAGACATTAGACAGAATAGCAGTGATTGTCGATGATGGGATTTTAATGGAGTCTCAAATAGATATTGCATTAGAAGAAATTATTAAGAGATATGATGCTCAAAATATACCTAAACCTGCAATAAATGTTCTTAGAGAACAGACGATTGAAAAGCTCGTGGTAGAGGAGCTTCAGCTTCAGATGGCTGAAAGAGCTGGGGTAAGGATTAGCGATGCTGAATTAAATGCTACTGTTGCCCGTATTGCATCAAATAATGGAATGTCATTAGAAGATTTCATTTTATATTTAGATGGTGAAGGTGAGTCTTATCAAAGACTTAGAAATAATATTAAAAAAGAAATGACTGTTCAAAGAGTGCAAAGAGGTCGTGTTGGTTCTTCTATAAATATTACTGATAAAGAATTTGAAGCATTTCTAGCAACAGATGAATCTCTTAAGCAGCTTGAGCCTGAGCTGCTTGTAAGACAGATATTAGTAAAAACATCAAACGAAGCAAGCGAAGTTTTAGAAAAAATTAATACCGGTCTTGATTTTGAGGTGCTGGCTAAAGAATTTTCTATAAGCTCAAATGCCTCCGAGGGAGGCTTAATGAATTGGCGTAAGAAGTCTGATATGCCTTCTCTCTTTGCTGAAGGTCTAGAAGGAGTTGATGTCGGTCAAGTCTCTTCGCCTCTTAAAAGTGGAGCGGGATTGCATATTTTAAAAGTGGAAGAAAAAAGAGGTGATTTTGTTCAATATGAAGATCAGTGGCTTGTAAGACATATTCTATTAATGCCATCTGAGATTAGAAATGAAGAGGCTTCAGAGCTCGAGCTAATTGACATAAGAAAAAGAGTTATAAATGGCGAAGATTTCAGCACACTTGCTAAGGAATTTTCTGAAGATCCAGGGTCAGCACAAAAAGGTGGAGAGCTAGACTGGATGGGTAAAGGCATAACAGCAGCAGAATTTGAAGCAACTTTTACAACAATAGAAGAAGGGGTTGTATCTGAGGTTTTTCAAACTGAGTTTGGGTTTCATTTTTTAGAGCTCTTGGATCAAAGAAATAAAGATATGACTAATGAGGCAATTGAAAATAGGGCCTTCAATATTCTTTATTCTAGAAAGTATGATGAAGAGCTTGAAAATACTTTAAGGTCTATGAGAGCGGAAGCTTTTGTTGAAATAAAAGATTTAGATTGAAGAGATTAATATATTCTCCTGGAGAACCATCTGGAATTGGGATTGATTTAATAATTCAACTGGCGACATCTGACTTTTGGGAAAAAATAAAACTTCCTATCATTGTGCTTGCAGACCCCCTGCTGCTAATCAATAGAGCAAAACTCTTAAAAAGAAAAATTACTGTAGTGAAGGCTTGTGAAGATAATTTAATTCGCCAAAACAAGCGCGCTCAAATAAAAACCATTACTCTCAGCAAATGCAAAAACCATACTCCAGGAAAGCTATTCAAGGCTAATGCGCCCTATACTTTAAAAAATCTTGATCATGGAATTAAGCTTGCCCTAGACGACAAAAATACTGCGCTTGTAACTGGCCCATTAAGTAAAGAGAATATTATTAAAGTAGAAAAAGATTTTACCGGTCATACAGAAAGGATTCAGGAGCTCACAAACAGTGATGATGTTTTAATGTTGCTAGCATCAAACAGAATTAAGGTTGCATTGGCAACCACTCATATACCCTTGAAAGATGTTGCTGCATCTATAAATACAAAGACACTTAAGACCAAGATCGAAATTCTAAATAAGGAGCTAAAGAGCAAGTTTGGTATCTCTAAACCTAAAATAAAAATGCTTGGCTTAAACCCACATGCTGGCGAAGGAGGAAAGATCGGGGTGGAGGAAACAGAGATTTTATATCCACTAGCTAAAGAACTTAGAGCAAAAGGCATCAATATATCTGACCCAGTTTCAGCAGACACTGCATTTACAAAAAAAAATCTTGCGCAAACCGATGCATATTTTGCAATGTATCACGACCAGGCCCTTCCAGTATTGAAAGCGTTAAGCTTTGGAAGCTCCATCAATATTACTTTGGGTGTTCCTATTATACGAACCTCTGTAGATCATGGAGTTGCTTTGGACATTGCAGGCACTGGAAATGCTGACCCATCATCACTAATTGAAGCATTTAAAAGAGCTCAGAGATTGGTCTAATGATCGATAGAAAAAAAAGGCGACAGTTTGGTCAAAACTATTTAAAAGACCCAGCTATCTTATTCGAGATGGGTGAAGCTATAAATGTATCTAAGGATGATAAGATTTTTGAGATTGGACCTGGTATGGGGGCTCTAACAAATGTGGTTATTAAAGATGGCGTTGAAGTAACAGCAATGGATATTGATCCAGCAAATATAGAGTTTTTAGAAAAAAAAATGAGGGAAGTAGGCAATATAAATTTTTTATGTGGTGACATTATGAAAGCTGATCTTGAATTCATAAAAAATAGTCACTACAGAATCATAGGCAATCTTCCATATAATATTTCAACACAAATAATTATTAGATTATTAGAACTAAGTGATCACATAAAGGATATGCACTTTCTAGTGCAGAAAGAAGTTGCTGAAAAAATTTGTGGTGCGTCTTCAAGTAAAAATTGGGGCAAGCTATCTATTAAGATTGGTTTGTTTTTTAATAGCCAAAAACTATTCGATGTTCCACCTGAATCCTTTGATATAAAACCAAAGGTTGACTCAAGCTTTATAAGACTTACTCCAGTCATGAACGACTTTATAATGCCCAAAAATAAAAATAATCTATTTGATATTATTGATATGTCATTTTCGACAAGACGCAAAAATATAAAAAATAATTTAAAAAAATTAAATATTGATTGGTCCTCACTGCAACTAGACCCCTCTGCAAGAGCTGAGGATTTAAGCATTCAAGATTTTGTCAATATAGCGTTGAACTTAGAAAAATAGAATGTCGCATTTTGTAATAGGAGATGTTCAGGGTTGCTACGAACAGCTCAATGAATTGCTATCAATAATCGATTTTTCTCCAACTAAAGATCATATTATTTTTGCAGGTGATATGGTGAATAGAGGAAATGATTCCCTTAAGGTGTTAGATTTCTGCTTATCAAACCCTAATAGTGTTAGTGCTGTTCTAGGAAATCATGACTTATATTTAATGCATCTTATAGAAAGCAAAGGTAGTGATAATTGCCTTCAGCAAATTTTAGAATGTGATCAATTAGATTCAATATATTTATGGCTAAAATCATGTCCCTTAATGAAATCTATCTCTATAGATGAATCTAAAGAAATTTTTTATATAACGCATGCTGGTATTCCTCCAATATGGACGTTTGATGAGGCAAGAAAATACTCTAATGAAATCTCAAATGAACTTATACATAATCCTAAAAGCATCTTAAGCAATATGTGGGGTGATTACCCTAACCTTTGGAGCAATGACTTGAAGGGACATGAACGCAATAGGTTAATTATTAATTATTTTACTCGTATGCGATTTTTATTTAGTAATGGTGCATTGGAATTGAAGACTAAAGGTTTAAATGAGGCTGGTGAACTAATAAGATGGTTTGATCTTACTGAAAAAAATTTAGGAGCAAATGAGTATATTTTATTTGGGCACTGGGCAGCGCTTAAGGGTAAAACTGATTTAAACCATATAATTGGTTTAGATACTGGCTGTGTATGGGGTGGCGACTTAACTGCTATAAAGCTAGAAAATAAAAAATTATACTCAGTCAATAATAATGAAAATCTATAAAGTAGGTGGTGCAATAAGAGATTCTTTGTTGGGTAAAGCGCCTAATGATAGTGACTGGGTTGTTGTTGGAAGCTCTCCGGAAGAAATGATGGATAAAGGCTTTAAACCAATTGGTAAGGATTTCCCTGTATTTTTACATCCGAAAACCAATGAAGAATATGCGCTAGCTAGAACAGAAAAAAAAACTGGTTATGGGTATAAAGGTTTTAACTTCTTTTTTGGAAAAGAGGTTACATTGGAGCAAGATTTGTCTAGAAGAGATTTAACAATAAACGCTATTGCTCAGGACGAGCATGGAAATATTATTGACCCATTTGATGGAAGAGGCGATTTAACTAGAAAAGTTTTTAGGCATGTCTCAAATGCCTTCATAGAAGACCCTCTAAGATCATTGCGTCTGGCTAGATTTCATTCATATGAGCATTTAGAACAGTTCACTATCTCTGAAGATACAAAAAAAATTGTAAAAAAAATTGCAAATTCAGGTGAAATTGAGAAACTTTCCTCCGATCGATTTTGGTCAGAGATTTACAAGGCGTTGTTATCTAAAAATTCAACAGCTTTTTTTAAGCAAATGATTAGCTTAGATATATATAAATTTTTTATGCCCAATCTTTCAAACCCAAACTGCGGCATCGCAGATGCGCCAGATATCAAATGGGCAGAGCTTCAGCATAATAATAACTTTCCACTTAGCAATGTTCTTCCTGTTCCTAATAATTTTACCCATGCAGTGAACCTATTAGGGTTGCTTAAAAAAATTACTAAAGATGTTGATATTGGTGATTTAAATAAAATAATTCAAGAAATCAATATGTCTCGAAATAAAGACTTAATTAATAGACTACTGGTTGTTGAGTGCTTAACAGACTCTAAAAATTTAATTAAGGAAATCATGGCTAATGTTTGTGAGATAGACTTTTCAAATTTAAAAGATATTGAACCTGGAAAGATACAAGAGAAGAAAGATAATATGTACAATGAAATTCTTATGAGGTTCTATGAATAAAACAATTTTAATAACAGGCGCTGCAAAAAGAATAGGTAAGGAAATTGCCTTAACTTTTTCTGATATGGGCTGGAATGTCATCATTCACTATAATTCCTCTAAACAAGATGCTGAAAAATTACAAAACGATATAAATAAAGTAAATCCAAATTCTGCAAAAATTATTCAAGCTAACTTGGATATTGATGAAGATATAGAAAGATTAATTATTAACAGTAGGTCTATGTTTAGCACCTTAGATGTTTTAGTAAATAATGCATCAGCTTTCTACCCTACTCCAATAAAAGATGCATCTTTAAATGATTGGGATAGTCTCGTTGGCTCTAACCTTAAAGGGCCATTATTTTTAATAAAAGGTCTTCATGAAATAATAGCTAATAACAATGGCAGTATTATTAATATAACCGATACAAATTTAACTAAAGGCGTTGCAAATTTCTCTGTTTATGCCGCTGCAAAAGGTGGCTTACAATCAATTACAAAGAGTTTAGCAAGAGAGCTTGCTCCAAACATAAATGTGAATGCTATAGCTCCAGGAGCCATGCTTGAGCCACCTGATATTTCATGGAGCGATGAGAAAAAAGCTAGTGTTATAGAAAATATCCCGCTTAAGCGAATGGGATCTGAAAAAGATATAGCAAATGCTGTTAAGTTTTTGGTGAAAGCTAAATATATTACAGGCCAGACCATTAAGGTTGATGGAGGAAGATCGCTAATATGACACATGATATCGAAAATTACGACGAAATTTTTTCAGGCACCAAACAGGTGGCAGAAAATTTAAAAATTAGTAAAAAAAATCTCCAGCCATGGATTGATGCCCATGTTGAAGGGGCTGGTAAGATTAAAAGCATTGAACAGTTTAAAGGTGGCCAATCAAATCCAACTTATAAAATAATTACAGACACTAAAAGTTTAGTATTAAGAAGAAAGCCTCCAGGAAAGTTGCTTCCATCAGCCCATGCTGTTGATAGGGAATATAAAGTTATTTCAGCATTATATGAAACAGATGTTCCTGTGCCTAAAACATATGGTCTGTGTGAAGATGAAAGTATTGCTGGAACTGCTTTTTTTGTAATGGACTTTCTCGATGGTGATATTTACTGGAATCCATTGCTCCCTTCCTTAACAAAGGAAGATAGAATAAAAATTTATACCAATAAAAATAAAACACTTGCAGCACTGCATAGTGTTGATTATAAAAAAGCTGGTCTAGGTGATTATGGTAAGCCAGGAAATTATGTTTCAAGGCAGATTGCAAGATGGTCTCGTCAATACAAAGCATCAGAAACAGATAATATCGATGCTATGAATAATCTTATTAAGTGGTTGCCAGAGAATATCCCAAATGATGATGAAACTTCTATAGTACATGGAGATTTTAGACTAGATAACATGATTTATAAAAACAATGATGTAATTGGAGTTTTAGATTGGGAGCTATCTACTCTTGGGCACCCTGTAGCTGATTTTAGTTATCATTGTCTAACATGGCGCACGGAGCCAATGTACTACGACTATCCTAAGTTAAAAGAATTAGGGATACCCAATGAAATGGAGTATCGCGATATGTACTCAGAAGCAACTGGAAAAGATTTATCGTCAAACTGGGAATTCTATATGGCTTTTAATATTTTCAAGGTTGCTGCTATCTGTCAAGGAATACTAGGCAGGGTCAGAGATGGAACAGCAGCCAGCAAGCATGCTGAAGATAGGGGTATGAAGGTTTATCCTTTATCAGAAGGCGCTTGGTCAATTGTTGAAAAGAATTTTAAATAATCTCTTTTAGAGGCAATGAAACAAAGGTGTATTTAGAAATCTCATCGCTTTCGAATAGGATTTGATCGCCATCTAATTGAAGAACAATGTCAATATCTAAAGACCTAGAACTAAACTTTGGTTTATTCCTATCTCTTCCAGATCTATCTTCAATATCTTTAAGTTTTTTATTAAGCTCATCAAATTCACATTCAGAATCCCCGCTTACAACTAAATTGAGAAAGTCATCACCTTCAAAGCCCACTGATGGTGTCTGATGAATTGTTGATGAGATAACTGAGCTAAGAACCAGATTTAGTTCGCTTAATGCAAAATCAATATTTTCTTTTGCGTTTACATTGCTGCCTAATGAAAGAAAGTATTTCATTATCTATAAATTACTAATCCAACATCTTTGGCGCCTCTTAGCGCTCCAGGTTTGGATATTCTTAATTTCAATGATTCAACCTCAAAGTTATCTTTAATCAAAGTCGCTATTCCTTCTGCTAGAGATTCTTGGAGTTGAAAAGAGGACTCTTCAACAAACTTGATTACTGCTTTTGTGATGACTTTATAATCTAAAGCATCATCTATCGAATCGGATGCAGCAGCTTTTTTACAGTCAAATGGGAACTCCATATCAATACTGACTTCTTGTTTTACTTTTCTCTCCCAATCAAATATTCCAATAATAGTTTTTATTCTTAAATCCTTTATATAAATAATATCTTTCATTTTGATAATTCCGTTAATGGCCATCTTGCTCTTACATGAGACCTGAGGGGATTTACTTCAGCTCTAGATCTTAATGCGCCTAAAAATGAAATCATTGCTCCATTATCTCCACAATATTTAAGATCAGGATAATAAACATTAACGCCCATTTTAAGCTCAAGCTCTTTGATAGATGAGCGAAGTTTCTTATTAGCAGCAACCCCTCCTGCGATTATTATATTCTCTCTTCCAGTTTGACTAATTGTTTTTATTATTTTTTTATTAAGTACGTCAATGGCAGCTTGTTGAAAAGAGGCTGCGATGTCTGCTTTAGTTTGTTTATCGATAAGATTTATTTCTTTTACTTTATATAAAACCGCTGTTTTTAAACCACTAAAACTTAAATCTAAACTATTGCTATGCATCATTGGTCTTGGAAAGTCATAAGCAAAGGGGTTGCCGTTTTGTGCAATTTTTTCAATATGCGGGCCGCCCGGATAAGGTAAATCCAATAACTTGCCAACCTTATCAAAAGCCTCGCCAATAGCATCATCAACTGATTGACCTAATATTTCATATTCACCCATAGCCTTTACATCCACTATCATGCTATGGCCTCCGCTAACTAATAAGCAAATGTAAGGAGGTTTAATGTCTTTAAATTCCATACTCGGAGAGACTAAATGCCCCTCAAGATGATTTACAGGTATTAGAGGAATATTTAAAGATAGCGCAAGCCCTTTAGCAAAACTTTCACCAATCAATAGTGCGCCCAATAAACCAGGGCCAGCGGTATATGCTATTTGATCGATTGATTTCAGATCAACAGATTTTGTAGCATCTTTAAACACCTGAATTATTTTTTTGCAGTGATCTCTCGAAGCAAGCTCGGGAACTACCCCGCCATATTCTGCATGCATTTTTATCTGACTAAACACAGATTCACCTATAATGCCCTCAACGGAATCATATACAGCAATAGCTGTTTCGTCACATGATGTTTCAATACCTAAAGTTTTCATAAAAATGTTTTGCAAATTATCTAATTAAAGCCTAAACTAGCGAACTTATTATGCCTTCAATTATTATAAAAGAAACAGAACACTTTGATATTGGTTTAAGAAAATTTAAACGCGCTTGTGAAAAAGCAGCTATTGTTCCTGAAATAAGAGCTAGAGAATTTTATGAGAAACCAACTGAAAAAAGAAAACGTCTAATGGCAGCTGCTGTAAAAAGAGCAAGAAAGTCTAATAGAAAGTTTTCATTTTCTAGATCAAGATTTAGATAATCTTGTCTTTACTTTCAGATATCAAGTCCGATCTCAAGCAAGCTATGCTTGATAAAAATGTTTTGGTTAGAGACACCATTCGAATGTTTCTATCCGAAGTCCAAAAATTTGAAATAGACACCAGAGAAGTGGTGGATGATGCTAAGGCTCTTCAAATTATTAATAAAATGATCAAACAAAGGAATGATTCTATTGAGCAATTTAACAAAGGTGGAAGGGATGACCTTGTTGCGAAAGAACTTTCTGAGGTAGATGTTTTAAATAAATATAAACCTGAACAGCTAAGTGAAGATGAGATTGTATTAAAAGTTCGTGAGGCTATTTCTTCATCTGAAGCATCTTCTATGCAAGACATTGGAAAAGTTATGGGTTTATTAAAAAATGCATTATCTGGCTCTGCTGATATGGGCTTAGTAAGCAAAATTGTTAAAGATCAATTAAGTTAAACAGACAAAATATGACAAGACATAGCAATAGAGAACCAAGTCAGCTTCGTGAAATAAAAATAGAAACTAATGTAAATATTCATGCTGAAGGTTCTGTCCTTATATCGTTTGGAAACACAAAAGTTATCTGTACGGCGACTATTGAAAATAAAGTTCCTAGATGGATGAGGAATAGTGAAGAGGGCTGGGTTACAGCAGAGTATGGGATGCTTCCAAGATCAACCAACGAGAGGATGGGCAGAGAGGCTGCTAGAGGCAAACAAAGCGGTAGGACTCAAGAAATTCAAAGATTAATTGGCCGCTCTTTAAGGCAAGCAGTTAACTTAAAATATATCAAAGGTAAAACTATAAATATTGACTGTGATGTGATCCAGGCAGATGGTGGGACTAGAACTGCTTCAATTACTGGCGGATGTATTGCACTTTTCTTGGCGTTAAAAAATCATCATAATGATAATCGAGCTATAAAGTCTTTTGTTGCCGCAGTCTCGCTTGGCATTCTTAATAATGAAGTGATTCTAGATCTAGATTACATTGAAGATAGCTCTGCAGAGACAGATCTTAATCTAGTGATGACTGATGACTTAAACCTAATCGAAATCCAGGGGACTGGTGAAGAAAATCCTTTTACTAAAGATCAATTGTCTAAAATGATTGAAGTAGGCAGTAACGCAATTGAGGAGTTAATAGCTCTACAGAAAGCTAGCCTAGAGCAGTGAAGGCCTATCAAGAAAAATTTCTAAAAATAGCACTATCAACTGAGGCATTAGAGTTTGGTGATTTCACTCTAAAATCAGGTAGGAAAAGCCCATATTTTTTCAATGCTGCAAAAATGCTGAATGGTGGGAGCATATCTGAACTTGCCTGGTGCTATACGGAGGCGATTAAAGAAAAAGATTTAGATTTTGATAGCATCTATGGCCCAGCATACAAAGGAATATTTATAGGTTCAATTGTAGCGATGCACTTTAGCCAAAATGGAATTGAATACCCATTATCTTTTAATAGAAAAGAAGTTAAAGATCATGGAGAAGGTGGGAACATAATAGGCCCTAATCCAAGTGGTAATATTCTTATAATTGATGATGTTTTGTCGGCAGGAACTGCTGCAAAAGAGTCTATAGAAATTATTAAAGAGAATGGGGCAGTGCCTAAATTTTTTGTTATTGGCCTGGATAGGCAAGAAAAAGGAAGTTCCAACCTTTCTGCAAGAAATCAACTAGAAGAAACTTATGGCGTATCTGTTATTTCAATAATCAACTTGGATACCCTCATTTCATTTGCTAATAATAGTAATGAATATCAGCAATATTTAAAAGATCTTCAGAATTATAGAGAGCTTTGGGGCGCATAAAATGTTTTCTGGGATAGTTGAGTGCACTGGTGAAATTTCTAAAGTCATAAATCATGAAGATATCGTAAGCATAGAGGTTCTCTGCCCTGATGGCTTTAATAAAAACTTACAAGGCGGCGCTAGTATCTCTGTAGATGGTGTTTGTTTGACTTCTAAAGATAATGGAAATAAAGCACTTAAATTTGATGTTATTGGCGAAACGATCAGCAGAACAAATTTTTCTAAAATGGTTGCTGGAGATAAAGTAAATTTAGAAAGATCTATCAAAGCCTCCTCTGAAATTGGAGGACATTTGATGTCTGGACATATTCACTGCACAGGCAAAGTCATAGAAACTCAATTAAGAGAGAATACGAAAGACATGTTTATAGAAATTTCTGACAAGTACTCGCCGTACCTTATAGAAAAAGGATATATCGGTATCAATGGATGCAGTCTTACTATAGGTGAGGTCATTAATAATTGCTTTTATATACACCTGATACCGGAGACACTTAAAATTACCAACATCAGTAAGCTAGATCTTAATGATGTTGTAAATATTGAAATTGACCAAAATACAATTGCTATAGTGGATACAGTAAATAAAGTTTTACTGGCTCAAAAATCTAGCTAAGACTGCCATTCTCATAGCGACACCATTGGCAACTTGGTTTCTAATTACCGAATTCTCTGATTGATAGGCTGTTTCTGATATCTCAATATCCATGTTTACAGGTCCTGGGTGCATAATAATAGCGTCGCCTCTAGCCATAGAAACTCTCTCTGTAGTAAGTTGATATAAGTGCTTGTATTCATCAAGATCAAGACTTAGATCGCTTTCAAATCTCTCGTGCTGAATTCTTAAGGCCATTACAACGTCAGCATCAGCAACTGCTAGATCTAGATTGGGTTCATATGACCCAATAACTGGATCCATGTAGTTTGTGCACATGCTAGGATGACCAGAAAAAGTTAGGGACTCAATAGAAAAGTTAGAAACTCCTTCAACAAATGATTTCACAACCCTTGAATGATCTAGGTCGCCTACTATTGATATCTTAAGATTATCAATGGAGCCTTTAAGCTGCCTTATTGTCATAAGGTCAATTAATGTTTGGGTTGGATGTGAAATAGAGCCCTCTCCAGCATTAATAAAAACCATTTCTGGCAAGTATTCAGCGAGTTCTGATATTACTGAATCAGCATGTCTTAGAACACATAAATCTACACCCATTAATGATAATGCATCAACTGTTTGGTAAATTGACTCCCCCTTTGAAACAGAAGAGTTCTCAGAATTAAAATCTATAACAGAGCAACCTAAATTTTTTGCAGCTATATCAAAGGAGCACTTGGTTCTAGTGCTTGGTTCAAAGAACATGTTTGCAATAGTTTTATCAGGAAATAAATTATCTTTTTTAAACTTTCCATCAGCATCAATAAAATTTTCAGCAAAGTCCAATAAAGAGATTAACTCATCTTTATTTAAATCGTTTAAGCTTATCAAATTTTTAATCATTAGCATTCACCACAGCATCTATTTCAACATTTACTCCTAATGGAAGTGCTGATATTTCAATTGTTGCTCTAGCTGGGTACGGCTCTTCAAACCTTTCAATCATAACCTTATTTACATCAGCAAACTTGCCAAGATCGGTCAAATAAATAGTAATTTTTACAATATCGGATAAACCACAGCCAGCTTCTTTACATATATTTTCAATGTTATTTATAACTTGGTTAGTTTGTATCTCAATCGATTCCTTCAGAACATCTCCGTTTTTAGGATCTATCGGCACTTGACCAGAGATAAATAAAAAACCTCCAGCTATAACTCCTTGTGAGTATGGGCCAATAGCCTTTGGTGCATTATCAGTATAGATTATCTTCTTCGACATATGGCATTCTCCAAAAAAGTGCTCAAATATTTGAGCATAATACATTAATTAATTGAAGATATTCCTTTTTTTAACCTTCGTTAATTTGCCTAGAACAATCGGAAACAAATTTCTTTGCATTAACCTTATCAATTAAAATATTTAGATGCTTGGTATCATTAATTTCAATCTCAAGTTCAATATTTGCAAATGTTGCATCTATTGCATTTGTGTTCACGAATACAACGTTTATACCTTCTCTAGTAAAAATAGATAAAACATCAGAAAGAACTCCAACTTTATTTTCAGAAATTACCTTAAGTTTTGCAATATATAAATGTTTTTTTGTTTCAGCATCCCATAAAGCCGGTTGGTATCGAGTATCTTTTGCAAGAAAAGGAACAACCTGTTGGCATATTTTATGATGAATTACTATCCCTCTTTCAGTATCAGAATGTGCAATGATTTCATCATCTAAAATTGGCCTGCAACATTTTGCAAATACAACCGACACGCCTTCAATCTTTTTGTTAGCTAATCTTAGTGGGCTTATCTGCTGATCGCCTGAATTTTTTCTTATTTGAAGACCTTCGTAAAACTTTTGAGCAACAATATTTCCTGTTTTTTTCCCAAGCCCAAGATCAGTCATCAATTTTGTTAATGATGGGACTCCAATTGAGCCTAAAACTCTTTTTAATGTTGCTCCTTTATAATCAGATAATTTTATGCCCGAACGCTTGAGTTCAGTTTCCAACATTATTTTTCCAGCCTTTCTTGCCGATGAAACCTTTTGATTTCTTAATCTTGCTCTAATGCCACTTCTAGCTCTGCTGGTTACAATGAAATTAAGCCAAGCTGGATCTATAACAACATTATTTTTTGAAGTTATGATTTCCACAGTTTGCCCACTTTCAAGCTCAACATTTATAGGAGCTTCTTTTCTATTTACCTTGCAGCCAACAATAGTATCCCCAAGATCCCTATGGATTGCATATGCAAAATCTATTGGGGTTGCGCCTATTTTTAGCCCAAAAATATGTCCTTTTGGAGAAAAAACAAATACTCTCTCAGGTTCCAAGTCTGTTTTTATTGATTCTACAAACTCTGAAGAGTCTTTCGATTCTTTGTATAAATCCAATAAACCAGTTAGCCACTTTGTTGCTCTTAATTCTGTTCCGCTACTCTCTTGAGATGTCTTATAACCCCAGTGCGCAGCAATGCCTCTATTTGCAGTATCAAACATACTTCTAGTTTGAATTTGAACCTCTATTGGGAAAGCGTCTAGGGCAAGCAGCCCAGTATGAAGGGCTTGATAACCATTCATTTTTGGAATAGCAATATAGTCTTTAAATCTATTATCTATTGGAGAATAATAGTTATGAATTATCCCAAGCGCCCTGTAGCACTCATCAACTGTATCTACGAGTATTCTAAAGCCATAAACATCTAGGATCTCTGAAAATGGTTTATGTTTTGTTTTAATTTTATTATAAATGCTGAATGCATTTTTTTCTCTGCCCTTGACTGCAGCGGTATCAATACCATTATTTTTTAAATTAGCTTTTAATTCTTTTCTAACCTTTTCTATAATTTTTTTTCTTCCGCCGCTAGATTTTTGGATTGCAGAATCTAGCATCTCAGCTCTTAAGGGGTGCAGACATCTGAATGCTCTATCTTCAAGTTCATTCTTAATATCAATCATGCCAACTCTTAAGGCCAAAGGCGCAAACATTTCTAATGTCTCTTTAGATTTTATGATTTGCTTATGGCGAGGCATGAAGTCAATGGTTCTCATATTATGAAGCCTGTCACAAAGCTTCACCAGAATTACTCGAACATCATTAGCCATAGCTAATGCCATTTTTTGAAAATTATTTGCATTGGTCTCAGCTTTATTTTGCATATGAATCTTGCCTAGCTTACTTACACCGTCAACTATATTGGCAACATCTTTGCCAAAGTTATTTTCTAAGACGGTTTTCTGGACATCACAATCCTCGAGAACATCATGCATGAGTGCTGCGCAAATTGAATCATGATCCATTTTAAGTTCAGCAACTATTTTTGCCACAGCTACTGGATGGGAGATATAAGCAGAACCATCTTTTCTTTTTTGACCATCATGAGCTATGAACGCAAAAGTGTAGGCTCTTTGAATTTTTTTAATTTCAGCGCTTTTTAAATAAGCCTTGATAGGTGCCAAAAGATACGAAGGAACCGAGAGCAAATCATCGTCAGTGAAATTAGTTAAAGATTTTTTTGGGAGCGCTTGTTCTGTCAAATCTGGCCCCTTTTAGTTTTACTAAATAGCTGGATCAGCCTCACCTTCTTCAGGAGCAGCAAAACCATCCATGAGCACATCTTCCTCAAGAGTTCTATCAAGAGTCTCTCTATCAATTAGACCCTCTTCAATCTCTCTAAGCGCAACCAAAGTTGGCTTATCATTATCCCATTCAACCATAGGCTCTCTGCTTGTTGTGGAAAGCTGCCTAGCTCTTTTTGATGCCATAATGATTAGATCAAATCTACTTGGTATTTTTTCTAAACAATCTTCTACTGTAATTCTTGCCATACTTATCTCCTGATGGGGTATTCTAATTCTTTAAGCACTAATAAGACAACATATCTTGCAAAATCTTTTCAATTAAATTTTTATTTGAGTCATAGTTCTTTGTGAATATTATATCCTCAAAGGTTTTTATGGCTTTCTCAATATCATCATTTACTATAACGAAATCATATTCCCCATAGCATTGAACCTCTGCACGAGCATTAGCCATTCTTTTATTAATAGCTGCATGTGTATCTGACTTTCTGTCTTCTAATCTCTTCTTAAGCTCCCTAAAGCTAGGTGGAAGTATAAATATAGATGAATTTGGGATATTAGAGTTCTTTATTTGCATATATCCCTGCACATCTATATCCAAGATAATACTTTTCCCTTGAGTAAATTTATTATCAATAAATGATTTTAATGTTCCATATCTATGATTATGAACTTGTGCATATTCAATAAAAGCATTTTCATCTACCAAGGATGTAAATTTATCATCTGAGATAAATTGATAATGGACTCCATCAATCTCTCCATCTCTAGGTGGTCTTGTTGTTGCGGAAACAGATAATTCAAAATTATTGTTTGAAGAAAGAAATTTTTTTATTAAAGTCGACTTCCCTGCGCCTGAAGGCGCAGAAATAACAAATAGCTCCGGATAATTATTCTGCATTTTGTGCCTGCTCCCTCATCTCTTCAACTAAAAGTTTCATATTTAATGCTTTGGATTTTTCCCTTGGATCGTCTAATTTGACAGATAAAGTGCTGGTTTCCCTAAATAACTCCTGCAAAATAAAGTCAATTTTTTTACCTTTACTCACCTTAGCTTTGAGCTCTTTTTCCAATGACGATAGATGGAAAGCAATTCGTTCTTGCTCTTCTGCAACATCATGTTTAAGTAATAAAAGTGATACCTCTTGCTCAAGCCTATCTTTATCAAGGTTGGCTATTTGTTCTTTGATCTTTTTTCTAAATTTTATATTTCTTTTCTCAATGGTAGATTTAGAATTTACTAAAATTGAATGATTATTATTATTAATTTTTTTTATTTTAGTTATAAATACTTTGTGTATCTTTGAACCCTCCTCGTACTTGCTTACCAAAAAATCAGAAAATGCTTTCTTAAATGTGTCTTTGATATTTTTTTTATTAACAACTGATTTATGAACAGTATTTATAATTCCGGGTACATCTTTTATGTCCCTAAATGAAAGTTCTTGAGATCCAAAGCCATCATGAGATGCAACAAGATCTAAAAGATTCTCCAATGATTCTTTATTAATTTTATATGAGGTCTTTTGAGGCTGGGTGATTCTAAATCTCACATCAACAGAGCCCCTTTTTACTTTCCTAGATAAAGTATCTCTAATAAATATATCAACATCACTTGGAAGGTCATGCGATTTAATTGTTACATCAAGAAACCTATGGTTAATTGATTTAATCTCGCAATAAATATTAATATCTCCATTAATAAACTCTGAAGATGCAAAGCCTGTCATGCTAGTTATCATAAATATAATTGTATTTGGGATTTGAATTTAGGGCTAGTCATTAAAACCTGAGGTAAACAATTTTTTACCGCTTATACACCTTGTGTCTGGGTCAAGTATCTTGTTTTCCGTGCAATGAAAAATGCCGTTAATAATATTTGCAATAAAAAAACATATAATTCTAGATGCGCGATCTCTACTTAATTTATTATTAAATTTTGGTATTGATGCTCCAGGAATATATAGACCTCCAAACCTTAAAATATTTAAATTATTTGAAATATTCTCTTTAAGAAACTCTTCATATTTTGAAATAGTAAGGCCTCTAAAGCAGTCCGGCATAACTGGTGTATCTTCATCCAATATGCCAATCTGATTACTTCCAAAGACCCTTGTAGATGAAACTGCTATAAACGATTCGAAATCAATATCATCTAAAGATGTAATAACATTTGATGCGGCATCTCTAAAACCTTGTTGATAACCTATTTCACTCATCTCTGATGGTTTTGGAATAAATATGACTCTTTTAAATTTTGTAACAGGTAACTCTAGTTTCTTTCCTGATAGCCAGTCCCATTGAATATGAGTTGTATTAGTTGTATTTGCAGACCTACTTACAGAAATAAAGTTATATTTTTTATTATTTATATTCGCAACGACTCTTTGGCCAATATCACCGAATCCTATAATTAGAATATTCTCTTTCATCTCATGATAATAAATTAATAAGTGATTGTTTCCAAAAAGAAATTATAGGCAAAAAAAATGGCTTAGACATTAATGCCTAAGCCATAGAATGTATTAATCTAAAAGAAAATGCCGTTTAAAGGCAGTAAACCTGAAATAACTAAACTAACCATAGCCATAACATTGATTAAAATATTCATTGATGGTCCTGAGGTATCTTTAAACGGATCACCAACTGTATCCCCAACAACTGTAGCTGAGTGGGTATCGGAACCTTTTCCACCTAAGTTGCCTTTTTCAACATATTTTTTAGCGTTATCCCATGCTCCGCCTGCATTTGCCATAAATAAAGCCAAAGCAACGCAACCTAGAAGTCCGCCTGCTAACATTCCACCAAGAGCTATTGCTCCTAAACCAAAACCAACTACAGCAGGCATGCTTACAGCGATAACTCCTGGAAGCATCATTTTTTTAAGTGCAGCTGTCGTAGCAATTTCTACGCATTTTTCAGAATCAGGATCAGCCTGGCCTTCCATTAGCCCAGGTATTTCTTTGAATTGTCTTCTAATTTCATTGATCATTTCAAAAGCAGCATCGCCTACAGCCGTCATTGTGATTGAGGCAATAAGAAATGGTATGCATATTCCTATAAACATACCTACTAAAACAATTGGGTTCTCAAGTGAAAGTGAGAACGCATCTCCATATGTAGCAGAAACTTGAGCTGAATAAGCTGAAATAATAGCCAATGCTGCAAGTGCGGCTGCTCCAATAGCAAACCCTTTACCTATTGCAGCTGTTGTATTTCCAAGCTCATCAAGTGAATCTGTAATGTCTCTAACTTCTTTACCCATTCCTGACATCTCTGCAATTCCACCAGCATTATCTGCAACTGGACCGTATGCATCTATAGCCATAGTAATACCTACAGTTGCTAGCATCCCTACTGCTGCAATACCAACTCCATAGACACCATCAACTAATGATGTAGACGCTAATATAATCGCTGCAAGAATTATTATAGGAATAACAACTGATTGCATTCCAACAGATAGACCTGAAATCATTACTGTTGCAGATCCTGTTTCTCCAGATTCAGCAATTTTTCTTACAGGATTGCCGCCCGTGTAATATTCTGTAATCAGGCCAATAAGCACTCCGCCAACAGCCCCGCTCACAACACACCACCAAACATTTGTCTCAATGCCTTTAGAGCCAATCAAAAAGTACGCCATTGCTATAAAAATTACAGGAGCCAATAGGGTCCCCGACCTTAGAGCGCTAGCTGGAGCTTTAGAAGACTGAAGCTTAACGATAAAAATACCAATAACTGAAGCTAATAATCCAATTGATGCTAGTAATAATGGCAGCATCATTAAGTCTGTTCTGCCCATTGTGTATGCGATAGCAATTGAAGCAATCATCGATCCACAATATGATTCAAAGATATCAGAGCCCATGCCAGCCACATCACCAACGTTGTCACCAACGTTGTCTGCAATAACACCTGGGTTTCTTGGATCATCTTCTGGTATGCCAGCTTCAACTTTACCAACTAAATCAGCACCTACATCAGCACTCTTAGTAAAAATACCTCCGCCAACTCTTGAGAATAAAGCAACTACTGATGCCCCCATTCCAAAGCCTTCTAATGCATGCACACCCTCTTCATATCCGTTAAAGAAATAATAAAGCCCTCCAAGACCAATAAGGCCAAGTGAAGCAACACATAAACCCATTACAGAACCGCCATAAAAAGAAACAGATAATGCTGCCGCTGCTCCATCTTTTTGAGCAGCTGTTGCTGTTCTAACATTTGCTTTAGTAGCTGCATACATTCCAATGAAGCCAGCTAAAGATGAGCATAGCGCTCCAACTACAACAGCTATAGCAGATTCTGTTGATAAAAATAGTTGTGCAAGAACTACTAAAACTACTATAAATACAAGTAAATATTTGTACTCAGTCTTCATGAATGCTAAAGCGCCGTTATGAATCTGATCTCCAATTTTTTTAACTTTATCTTCACCATCTGGATATTTCATAACCAATTGGTACACGACTAAAGCCACAACCATTCCAACAACCCCTAAAATTGGAGCAATTAACAAACTGTTCATATTTACCTCTAAGTAAAAAAAATTAATGGTGCATTCTATCAAAAAAAAGAATGAAAAAAGAGATTTTATTATCTATTTATTGAATATTTTCTTGTCTAACAAGCCTTCTGATTCGGCGACAATACATGCGACCGCTGCATCGCCTGTTACATTTACAGAAGTTCTAAGCATATCAAGAATTCTGTCTACGGCTAAAATGATGCCTATGGCCTCAAGCGGTAATCCAAATTGTTGGAGGATTAGCACTAAGGTTATAGTTCCAGCAGAGGGAACTGCAGCAGCTCCAATAGAGGCAACAACTGCTAAAATAATTACCTGAATATACTGTATTAAAGTTAAATCAATACCTGACATTTGCGCTATAAATATAGTTGCCATGCCTTGCATAATGGCTGTTCCATCCATATTTATTGTTGCTCCCACAGGAACTACAAATGAAGCTACATTTTTATCAACACCAAGATCGTTTTGGACTGTTTTAAGTGTTACCGGAATTGTTGCTGCACTAGATGATGTTGAAAAGGCAAAAATTGCAACATCTTTCATCTTCACAAAAAAAGTTTTTACACTTATGGAGGTAAAAAGCTTAAGCAAAAATGTATAAGTAATAAAGGCATGAAGAAGTAACACCACTATTAATAAAACTACATATTTAAATGCTTCTTGGAAGACATCAAGCCCATCAACTATTACAAATTTACCTATCAAACAGAAAACACCTATTGGAGCGAATGAAATTATAGTAATTACAAGCTGCATAAATACTGTATTTAACTTTTCAAAAGATTCACTAAAATTATTAGTTAGATGATTTGTCTTATTTAGGGCCAAGCCAAACAAAATACTAAAAAATACTACTGCAAGCATCTCGTTATTTGCCATAGCCTGAATAATGTTTGATGGGAATATATTTGCTATCGTTTCAAAAACACCTTGTCCTGGAGGAAGACTTTCTGGAGCGATGGATATCTCTGAATTATAGCCAGCTCCTGGTTTAAAAATTGACCCGACAACTAGCGAGAGGGTAACGGCTATTGCAGTTGTCGATAGATATAGGGCTATTGTTTTTGTGGTTATTTTTCCTAGGCTTTTTAAGTTGCTTAAAGAAGAGATGCCTGACACTAAAGAGAAAAAAATTAAAGGAACTATTAGCATCTTCAGAAGATTTATAAATATTGTGCTGCCCAACAAGAAAACATACTTCTCAACAAAAGATGAGGTTTGATCACCAAACAAATTAGTGTAGTAAAAGATAGCTCCCACAACAAAGCCAGCAAACATTCCTATAAGAATATTTCGCGTTAGGTTGGTTGGAGCATCTATCATTACATCTCTATCATATCAAAATCTTCCTTACCAACGCCACACTCAGGACATAACCAGTCTTCTGGTACATCTTCCCATTTTGTTCCTGCTTCTATTCCATCCTCAGGCCAACCTAGTGCCTCATCATAGATAAGCCCGCACACAATGCATTCCCATTTTTTTAATTCCATAATTAATATCTATTCCAAATGATGATAAAAAGTTCGGAGTATAATATCAGATTTACAATGATTACTTAATGAAACTTAAACAAATTTCTCCTTGGACAAATATAGAATCTATAGAATCTAAAGTTGATTCGTCCGTGTTGTCATGGCTTAAGGAATCAGGCCCAATAACCAAAAGAATAAAATTAAGTAACAAGTTTCAGCTCAAATTATTAAATGATGCACTTGATGAAATTTCAAAAGAGGAGCAATTATTTCTTGGATCATCTTCTAAAACTTTTAAGGTTAGAAGAGTAATTCTGCTTGGAAATGGTGCTCCAATTGTTTTCGCTAAATCAGTGATACCAACTTTGACTATAAATAAAGGGTTGTCTTCTCTTGGAAAAATAGGCAATGCTCCACTTGGTGATATTCTTTTTACTCCCAGTGTCTTTACTAAACAAGAGATGGTATGCGCATCTTTTTTGAGTGAGGAAAGAGATATTTACTGGGGTAGAAAAATAAAGTACTCGGTAAATTCTGAGCCAATTTCTGTCATGGAAGTTTTTTTGATATGAAATCTCTTATGAAATATATAAGACTGTCCAGGCTAGACAAGCCAATTGGAATATATCTTTTACTATGGCCATCTGTGCTTGGACTTTTGCTCGGCGCCCTTAACGAAGGTTATATCGACTTTAAAAACTATTTAATAGTTATAGCCGGTGCAATTTTAGTCAGGTCTTGTGGTTGTGTCATAAATGATATTAGCGATCATAAGTTTGATAGGCTTGTGGAGAGAACAAAAGATAGGCCCATTGCATCTGGAGAAATTAGTCTTAAGCAGGCATGGGGGTTTTTCATAGTTTTATCTATTGCATCATTGAGCCTACTATTGCTAACCCCTACTATAACTATTAAATTAGCATTATCTTTTTCACTACTTATCTTGCTTTATCCATTAGCTAAGCGCTTTATTAAAGCGCCTCAGGTCATTCTAGGAATAACGTTCGGATCTGGATCAATAATATCTTACTCTCTTCAGTCAGGTAGCTTCTCTTTATCTATAATAATTTTATACGTCGGACTTGTAGCATGGATTGTTAGTTTTGATAGCATATATGCATTAGAAGATATTGAGGATGATGCAAAAATTGGCATAAATTCTACTCCGATTTTATGGGGCAAAAAAACAGTGCCAATTGCAAATATATTACAACTATTATTTTATGCAGCAATTGCTTTGATTGCTTACCTAAATACTTTTTCAGCTTTTTTTATTGTAACTTTTAGCTTGCTTCTTGCATTGCTTTACTTTCAAAATAAACTTGTTAAAGCAGGCAGATACTTGGATGCTTTCAAGTTTAATAACAATATAGGTATTGTCCTAGTAACTGGTTTTATTTTAGAAATATTTTTTATTTAAATGCTATTAAAGAAAAAATTTATTAAAAATATTTCTGACCTATCAAATATAGAATTAAAAAATATATCAAAAAAAAATATTTCTCCGTTTATGTCGTATGAGTTTTTAGATGCAATTGAAGCAAGTGGTTCTGCAAGTCCTTCATCTGGATGGCGCCCTTATCATATAACTGCCTTTAAAAATGAAGCTCTAAATGGTTTTATTCCACTGTATCTTAAAAACAATAGCCAGGGTGAATTTGTGTTTGATCATCAATGGTCTTATGCCCTCCAAAAAGCAAATAGAAAATATTACCCCAAATTTTTATCAGCCATACCTTTCACCCCATGTGAAACATCTAAATTGGTCGTGCCCGATATGGATACTGCATCTGAAATGATTGAGACTGTTAAGGAGGAGATGGTCAAATTAAATATAGAAACATGGCATGTCCTCTATCCAGATAAGAGAACAAAAAATATGCTTAAAAAAAATAATTTTATTGAGCGCTTTAATTACAGGTTTGTTTGGAATAATAGAGACTTTAAAAATTTTGATGATTTTTTAAAAATTCTAACCTCAAGACAAAGAAAAAATATTAAATCTGAGCGTGGGAAAGTTGAAAAAGAAGGTGTTACCTTTATTACAAAAGATAAGGATTCATTAAACGAAGAGGATTGGGAAATTTTCTTTAACTTTTATGCCAATACATACAACGAAAGAATGCAAAACCCCTATTTAAATATTGAATTTTTTAAAAGAATTCATCAAAACAGAGATAGTCTTAATCCTATTATTTTTTTTGCTATTAAAAATAACAAAACTATTGCAGGTTCGCTTTGCTTTGAAGGGAAGGGGATTTTATATGGGAGACATTGGGGATGCAGCGAGAATATACAAAATCTACATTTTGAATGCTGCTATTATCAAGGCATTGAGTACTGTATAGAAAAAAAAATTGCTTTATTTGATCCTGGAATTCAAGGTGAATACAAGATAAGGAGAGGTTTTGAGCCACGACTGTCTAGTTCATTGCATTTTGTTCTTCATGAGGATTTTAGAAAAGCAATTCAGGACTTTTGCAACGAAGAGAAGCTCTCTGTTGATTCTTATATGCAAGCATGCAGAGAATATACACCAATAAAAAAAGAATATAGAATTATTGAATGTTAAAAAATCTTCCTAAAACATCCCATAATCAGCTTGTATGTGAAGCAAATTTTTTGAGGTTACGAAGATTGTTAAGAGGATTCAAAGAAAGAGAATATTTTTTTGAAGGAGTTAATCCTGATTCAAGTAAGCAAAATATAAGTTTTCTGATTTTAGATAAAACAAAACATACTGTAATTATTGAAGCTAAGCAATCAAGCTTAAAACATAAGAGTATTAATAATTTTATTTGCAGGATTAGAATTAGTCTTGATGCGCGTTTGGCTGAAGCAATATCTTACCAAGGTGAAAGAGCATTGCCCGGTTTTTTGATTAATTCACAAACTCAATCATATGACGAGAAGGAGCAGCAAAATAGATTCTTGACTGAGTGGCTTGAAAGTATATTTATCACAGGAATTGCTCCATCTAAAGAGATAGAAAGTTTGATTGGAAATGACTAAAACTATTTTTTATTTTCATGGATTTAAATCATCTTCAGATTCAAATAAGGCTAAAATTTTTAAACGTTTTTTAAAAGATAGTTCTAAAAATACAAGGGTTTTCATCCCAGATCTTAAAAATAGATTTGAAGAGGCTATTGAACAAATACAAAACCTGCTTGATGGTGCTGATGGTGAAATAATTTTTGCTGGAAGTTCCCTGGGCGGTTACTACGCAACAATTTTCGCTGAAAAATATAATGCAAAGGCTATATTAATAAATCCAGCTATTCACCCCTTAAAAGATTTTGAGGAATATCTTGGTGAGAATGTAAATTATTCGACTGATGATAAATTTTTTATTAATCAGAGTGATATAGATTTTCTTCGCTCTCTTCATTCAAACAAGATTAGCTCTCCCTGTAATTTCCTAGTACTTCTTGAATCAGGTGATGAAATTCTTAATTATCTTGAAACAATATCCTTTTATGAGGGATCTTATATAGATATAGCGTTTGGAGGAGATCACTCTTATTCATCATTCGAAAAAAAGCTTAATCATATTCATTCGTTCCTAAATTTATAATTTACGCACTATAATTGATCAATAAATTTTAATTTGCTCTGTTTTTGTGCATAATAGGCACAATATTAGTGCAAAAATACATAATTAATTTGGTATTGATATTGCATATATCTATATAAAGAAACATTAATTATAGGAGATAAAATGACAGGTTATAAAACGTATGAGTATGTCTGGTTAGACGGCTATAAGCCAGAATCATCCATGAGAAGTAAAGTTAAAGCAACGGATGCAGATACTCCACCTGACTGGTCCTTCGACGGATCATCAACTCAACAAGCGGAAGGCGGCAGTTCTGATTGCCTATTAATTCCAGTTCAAACTTACTCAAACCCACATGGGCACGATATTGTCATGACTCAAGTTCAGTCAGCAGATCACACCACTCACCCATCAAATTTTAGAGCAGAAGCTGAAGCTTTACTCACTGATGACTGGTGGTTTGGGTTCGAGCAAGAATTCTTTCTTACAGACCCAGAAACTGGCGAACCATTGGGGTGGGAGAATGGCGAACCAAGAGGTCAAGGAGATTTTTATTGTGGAGTAGGTGCGGGTAATGTTGTTGGAAGAGAAATTTCTGATGCCCATCTGCAGGCCTGTCTTGATCTTGGTATCACATTGACGGGTACAAATGCAGAAGTTGCACTAGGTCAATGGGAATACCAATGTTTAGGCAAAGGAATTAAGGCTGCTGATGATTTGTGGGTAAGTAGATATATGCTTTATAAAATTGCAGAAGAATTTGGAGTTGGTGTAAACATTCATCCTAAACCAAAAACAGGAGATTGGAATGGATCTGGGATGCATACAAACTTCTCAAATGAGGAAATGAGGTCTAACGGCTCTGAGGCTCTTTTTAATGGTATGTGTGAAAAACTAGGTAAAGTTCATGCAGATGGTATTAATGCATATGGGTCTGATAATGACATGAGGCTTACCGGGCTGCATGAGACACAGAGCATTGATCAGTTCTCATATGGAGTAAGTGACAGAGGTGCGAGTATTCGTATACCAGTTTACACCGTCGAGCATAATTGGAACGGTTATTTGGAAGATAGAAGGCCTGCATCAAATGCAGATCCTTACAAAATTCTTTCACATTTAGTTGGAACTCTTAACAAATAAATCTAATTTCCGACCCTTCGAAAGAGGGGTCGTTTTTTTCATTCATGACTGATACAGAACATCTTCATACATCTATCCTCAATCAGATCTCATCTGAAATAATTATTCTTGATAAAGATCTCCATGGTCTTTGGATTAACGAGTCTGCATTAAATAACGGATGGTCTAACTGCCAAAATATCCCTATACAAGCCCACTATCCCGAGAGTCTAAATTCTGCATTATTTACCTTGCTGAGAAAGTCTCAAGATGAATTAAGTTCTTTTTCAAAGCGTGATATGGAAATAACCAATAAAGCTAATGAAAAAAGAATTATTGACATGACTGTTTCTTGCGATAGCGAAAATAGCCACATAATTCTTGAAGTGAAATGTGTAGATAGTATAAATAAAATTATTGACTCAACTAAGATATTTTCTACGCAAAAAATAGCTGCAAACCTTGCTAGAACTTTAGCTCATGAGGTTAAAAATCCCTTATCAGGCATTAAAGGAAGCGCGCAAATATTGTCCAAAAAACTTGAAGATGACTATTCAAGAAGATTCCTAAAAATAATTATCGATGAAACAGATAGGTTAAATGGTATTGTTACTAAAATTCTTACTCCTCCTCAAAAACCAAGCCAAGAAAAATTTAATATTCATTCAGCTTTAGAGAAGGTTTATGCACTTGCAGATGCTGATATATCTCCAAGTCTAAAACTTAGAAGAGATTATGATCCTAGCATTCCAGAATTGATGGGTGATGAGAATCTGTTTATCCAGGCAATTTTAAACATAGTTAAAAATGCGCAGCAGGCTTTGGGTGACATAGTTAATGCAGAGATAAAAATAAAGTCTAGAGTTCAATATAGCCAGCCTGTAAATGGAACAATGCATCTAACAGTTTGTTGTATTGAGATTATAGACAATGGTCCTGGTATCCCTGAAGAAATCCAAGAACATGTATTTTTTCCTATGATCTCCTCTAAAGAGGATGGCTCAGGGCTGGGTCTTTCAATAGCACAAGACATTATTAGAGTTCATGGTGGTGGTATATCTTTTACTTCTAAGCCTGGACAAACTGTTTTCTCAATTCATATTCCTTTAAATATAAAAAATACCGGAGAAGAAAGTGCATAAAGTTTGGTTAGCAGATGATGATGAAGCAATAAGGATTGTGCTTGAAGAAAGTTTAAAAGATGCAGGGTTTGATATAAGAACTTTCGAAACAGCAACTGATCTTATTGAAACGTTAGAAAATGAAAAGCCAGATCTGATTCTTACAGATGTCCAAATGCCTGGCATGCATGGCTATGATTTACTTAAACATATTAATAATAATTTTTCTGATCTCCCAGTAATAATTATGACTGCTTTTGCTGACATGCAAGCAGCCATTGATTCATATGGAAGTGGTGCTTTTGAATATATACCTAAACCATTTGATCTGAATGAGACTATTCAAATTATTAAGAGAGCTCTTGAAAAGAAACCTTCAACTAAAGGTCTTAAATCTGCTCCAAAAACCGACATAATTGGAAAAGCTCAGTCAATGCAAATAGTTTTCAGAGCCATAGGAAAACTTTCAAATACAAATGCAACAGTTTTGGTTCAAGGAGAATCAGGGACTGGAAAGGAACTGATTGCCAAATCGCTTCATAAGAATAGTCCTCGTCATGATATGCCATTTATTGCTTTAAATATGGCGGATATTCCAAAAGAGCTTGTTGAGTCTGAGCTATTTGGCCACGAAAAAGGAGCATTTACTGGGGCTGTAGATAGAAGATTGGGTAGGTTTGAGCAAGCGAATGGGGGAACATTGTTCTTAGATGAGATTGGAGATATGCCTTTAGATTCACAAACAAGATTATTAAGAGTTTTATCTAATAAAGAATTCTATAGAGTTGGAGGAGATAAACCAATTAAAGTAGATGTAAGAATAATAGCTGCCACTCACCAAAACCTCCACAACCTAGTTTCTCAAACAAAATTCAGGGAAGATCTCTTCTATAGATTAAATGTAATAAAAGTTGATATGCCTCCACTTCGTGAACGAGCAGAAGATATAGAATTATTAGCTAAGTATTTTTTAAAACAAAATTCTGACTCTCTTGGGGAAGAGCTAAGAGTTCTGTCCAAAGAATCCATTGAGGTGTTGCGCAAATACAAATGGCCGGGAAATGTGAGACAACTTGAAAATACGTGTTACTGGTTGACGCTTATGAGTCCTACACAAAATGTGCAACCAGTAGATCTTCCAAATGAAATTATTCAATCAGAACCCTATGAAAATACTGATACATCTTGGGAAGATGGTTTTTCTTTGTGGTTAAAAAATTTAATAGAAGGCAATGAAAATCAACTGTTAGCCACTATAAACCCAAAGATTGAAAAGATCCTTATCAAGCTGGTACTAGAGAAAACAAATGGAAAAAAGAGTGAAGCTGCAGATATTTTAGGTTTGGGAAGAAATACTCTTGCAAAAAAAATAAAAGAGCTTGGTATATAGTTACACAATTAGAGGAAGGCTGTTATGCCTCCATTCAGACACCCCTCCGCTAAGTATCAATGAATTTTTGAACCCTGATTTTTGGAGTATTTCACCAGCATTACCTGCCTGATTTCCCATTTCACAAACTAGAATTATTGATAGGTCATTTTTATTAGGCAATTCATAATGTCTTTTTTCGAAATCAGCAAATGGTATATTAATAGATCCGGCGATATGACCAGCATTAAATTCATCTGACTTTCTTATGTCGACGAGCTTTGCAAGACCTTTGTTGTTAAGATTGATTAGTTCATGCGTCGAGATTTTTTTGCCGCCTTTTTTTGAAAGAGAAGACAGAAAAAGACTGATAAAAATAACTAATGGAATGGAAAGGAACCACTGCTCATATAAGAATGAAAAAAACTCTAACATCCAACTATTATCTATTAAAATATATACAAGTTGTACCTTATTATTATTAAATTATGAAAAAAAGACACCTTATACTAGTTAGGCATGGGCAAAGTGAATGGAATGCAAAAAATTTATTTACTGGCTGGAAGGACCCTGGTCTAACGGATGAGGGTATGAAAGAAGCTTTGGTAGCTGGGAGTACTATAAAATCAGAAAATATTTTGTTTGATGAGATGTTCACATCAAAGCTTGTGCGAGCACAAATAACTGGAAAAATAATTCTTGAAGCAATTAATCAGTCAGATATTTCTATTAATCAAAATATAGCATTGAATGAAAGAAACTACGGTAGCCTTGCTGGCCTAAACAAGGATGATGCTAGAAAAAAATGGGGTGAAGAGCAAGTTCATATATGGAGAAGGTCTTTTGATATCCCCCCTCCAGATGGGGAAAGTTTAAAGAATACCTCTGAAAGAGTTCTGCCATATTTTAATAGAGAAATTTTGCCTAAAGTTGTAAACGGTTCAAATATTCTTATCGCCGCGCATGGCAACTCATTGAGATCTCTTATTATGCAACTTGATGATATTAGCGAGGTTGATATTGTAAATTTAGAAATACCAACTGGAGCTCCCATCAAGTACGTATTTAATGAGGATGGGTCTATTCTAGAAAAAACAAATCTCTACTAAAAAAAGCTTTTTCTATTTTGAGCAATACATTCTCTAAGAAAATAATAGATTGGTACCTTTTGGAAGGAAGAAGTGGTTTGCCCTGGAGAAAAGATATAACCCCTTACCGGGTATGGATCTCCGAAGTAATGTTGCAGCAAACCCAGGTTAAGACAGCAATCCCTTACTTCAATAGATTTATAGCCAAGTACCCTGACATTAAATCAATAAGCAAAGCATCAGAAGACGATATTCTAGCATTGTGGTCAGGTCTAGGCTTTTATAGAAGAGCTCAAAATATATTTAAAGCAAAAGAGGTCATAAGCAACAATTTTTGTGATGAATTTCCCAAGAAATTTGAAGAAATAAATAGCCTTCCAGGGGTTGGAAAATCTACAGCTGGTGCAATTATGGCAATTGCATACAATGAATCATATCCAATTTTAGATGCAAATGTTAAGCGTGTTGTGTCTAGGTATTCTGGAATTAGCGCAGACTCTAAGTCACAGCTAGACAAAACACTTTGGGCAGAATCAACAAAGTTAAAGCCTGATAGTAAAATATTTGAATACACACAAGGAATCATGGACCTTGGTGCAACTGTATGCACTGCAAAAAATGCAGACTGTAATATATGTCCTTTAAATAAAAAATGTAAATCAGCATTCAATATTCATAAAAAAGAAATGGCGCCTTCGAAGTTGAAGCAATTAAAGAAGGAAAGAATGCGGTTTAATCTTGCCTTTACAAAAGACAAAATACTTTTAATCAAAAGAAATGAAAAAAGATTCTGGCAGTCGCTATGGGTTCCGATTGAAACAAATAATGCGATCTTGATTGATCACAATAAAGCCAAAAGCGCTCGCAAAATAAATTTAATCCACAAATTGTCTCATCTTGAATTATTAATTAATATTTCATTATTAGAATATGAGCAGCCATTTCATGTTGAATCAAATTCTGAGTTTTGCTGGATTAATAAAAAGGATATAGATAGTATTGGAGTTCCTAAGCCTATAAAAGATATACTTCTAACCCTATGACAAAAAAAATATTATGCAAAAAATTTAACAAGGAGCTGGATGCGCTATCTTCGCCGCCAATGCCGGGCCCTAAAGGGGTTGAGCTGATGAATACTATTTCTGATAAAGCATGGAAGGAATGGAGGTCACATCAAACAACATTAATAAATGAAAAGCACCTTGATATGTCTAACGCTGATGATAGAAAGTGGTTAATAGATGAAATGGATAAATTTTTTAATAATGAAGATTATGAACAGGCATCTGGGTTTAAAGCATTAACTTAATCTATTGATGACATTAACTTAAAACTTTCCTATAATCCCATTTCACTTATTGCCCAGATAGCTCAGTCGGTAGAGCAAAGGATTGAAAATCCTTGTGTCGGTGGTTCGATCCCACCTCTGGGCACCATTTATTTAAACCATTTATAAGGCTTATCTCCAGCAACTTTAAAATAGATAGCCATATTAGTAACATGAGTTATTAATAGGGTTAAGGAAATGCCCAAAGCCCAATAAATATTTCTAAAATTCTGATGGGCATCAACTAAATATAATAAAGCTGCTACTGATAATGTTAATGCTCCTATTGCTAAAAATGCATTTATGTTTTTCATTTTTTCTCCTTTTTTTGATTTAAATCTATCTCTACTTGTATATCTGAAATTAACTCACTTTGACAAGCTAATATAAAACCTGCTTCTAATTCTTCTTTTTTCAACGTATAGCTAAAGTCAATATTAGGCTTTATCTTCCCTGAGATAATTTTACATTTGCATGTACCGCAGCTGCCGACCTTGCATCTATGTGGCCAATCTATTCCCTCTGACAGGGCCGAAGAGAGCAGTGTTTTAGCAGGCAAAACATCGAAGCTGATGTTGTTGCTGAGGAGCTCTGCCCTCCTAGGTATCTTCTTCTTTCTGAATATACTAAGCATATTAAGAAGCTATAGATGCTAATGAAGAAGTATCTATATTAAATTTACTTGCAATTGACCTTTCCTCTTCTGTGGCATAATTCTTATCCCAATTATCTAGATGTTTTTGAACAAATTTTCTAAATAGTGGCGGATATAAGGTTAGTACAAAAAGGCTAAAATAACCTATTCCATAATTAGGCCCTCCTACATCATCAAGTTCCCAGAAATAAGTTTCACCTCTGACATGATGATCGCATTGCCTGCCAATCTCAATAAAAAACCAGCTTGTAAAAACTGAATCATTGTCCCATGAGTGCCTGTGCTCAACAGCTCCATCCTTTCTTATCAAGCCATAATGGCCCATGAAATTTAACGCTTCTAAGAGGAAGTTTGATAAAATCCAAACTGTTGCCAATGCAAGTAACCCTATTACACCTCCAGACCAAACAAATAGAAATATAGAGGGTAGGCTGTATAAATATCCAAGTAGCCACCTGTTGTCTTTATTTACAAAGCTTTTTCCTTGATTTTTTAACTTCTTAGCTTCCATATCAAATGAAAACTTTGATTGTCCTGCATGAGAGAGCCAAGTGTGTAAGTACACATTCCTCCCCCTAGGTGCTGTGGCTGGATCATCTTCGTGTCCTAGGTCTAAGTGGTGATTGTAAACATGGGCATAAGTAAAATGAGACGCTCCACTTAAAGCCATTATTAGTCTTGAAACAAAAAACCCTTCTTTTTTATTGTGTGATAACTCATGTCCATAAATGATTCCAAGTCCAGCCCATAAGCCTGACGATATAATGGCACCTACTAGATTAAGACCTGATATGCCATTTTGATACTCAATAAGTCCTAGAGATAAATTCTGCAAGGTTGCTCCCGATGTATATTGGTATAACCTCCAAGCTAAAAAAATTTGTATGGCTATAAAAACTGGTAGCATCACATACATAACAAGGTATTGAAAAATCTTAATACCATAAGAGTTTCCATCATTATCCACCTCAGCCTTGAGGTGAATATCTTTAGTTAAAGTGTCTATTATGGTGTAAAAACCAAATAATATTACTCCTGTCCAGGCATATGTGCTGCCAAGAAATATCCCAAAAATAGTTATTAGTGATGACACTGGGACAATTAGGTACCTTGCATTTATAAAAAACTTCATAAGAAAATCTCCTTCTTAATAATTAATAAATCCTAGGGAATACATCTTCCGTTTTAGCTCTTTCTTTTAAATCGCGGCAATAGGATCAAATTACGATTAAATGAAACATAGCAGATCTGACTGAATCAGTTTGCAATGTTAAATCCATGGAATGGTAGTACCGTTTTAGCTCTTTCTTTTAAATCGCGGCAATAGGATCAAATTACGATTTCAGTATTAAACTTGATAATAGTAATTTTGTAAAGATTAATAGTTGAAAAAATATAAATTAATTTGTAAGTTACTTATTATGGACAAACAACTAAAACTCTTTCCTCGAATAGAACCCTTTAATACAGGCTATTTAAGCTGCTCAGAGCATAATATTTATTACGAAGAGTGTGGTAATGCGAATGGAAAACCGGTTGTGTTTCTTCATGGCGGGCCTGGAGGCGGTGGAAGTGAAGATGTTAGGCGTTTTTTTGATCCGGCATATTACAGAATTATAGTTTTTGATCAAAGAGGTTGTGGAAGGAGCACTCCTCATGGATGCTTAACCAATAATACAACATGGGATTTAGTATCTGACATAGATAAGTTAAGGCAAGAGCTTGGCATTGCTAAATGGATGGTTTTTGGAGGGTCATGGGGCTCAACATTAGCTTTAGCATACTCTCAGTCACACCCCTCTTCAGTGAGCGAGATAGTAATTAGAGGTATATTTATGCTTCAGCAACACGAGCTAGATTGGTTCTATCAAGAAGGTGCAAGCAAGCTGTTTCCTGATGAGTGGCAAAAATTCATTGATGTTATTGAGGATAGTAAAAGAGGCAATCTCATGAAAGCATATAATGAAATTTTTAATGGCTCTGATGAGAAGGCCAAACTAAGTGCTGCAGTAGCTTGGTCTAGATGGGAGGCATCGACTAGCAAGCTCGTAAAAAATGACAGTTTAATGGATGAATTTTCCAACCCTCACTTTGCTCTTGCGTTTGCGCTTATTGAAAATCATTACTTTATGAATAAAGGATTTTTGGAACATGAGAAGCAACTATTAGATGGCATTGAGAAGATAAGAAATATTCCAGCAGTTATAGTGCAAGGCAGATATGATGTTGTTTGCCCAATGGAAACTGCATATGAGATTTCAAAAAGATGGCCTGAGGCTTCATTTGAAATTGCACAAAATTCAGGACATTCTGCATTTGAAAAGGAGATAGTTCATCTTCTAGTCTCTGCTACAAATAAATTTGCACACAATTAAATAAAAAACATTAATCACTAATACTCTCTGCTTAACTATATATCTGATATCATTCTTAAAGTTATGTCAGAAAAAGAAAATAATCCCAGCATTAATGAGGGCAGAGTAGAAAGGATTCTATCTGAATACCTTGTACCAGATCAAAAGTTTAGAGATGAAAAAATAGAAAATATGATTGTTTTTTTTGGGTCTGCACGAGCCCCATCAGAAGAAGAAGCAAGCGAAATTCAAAAAGAGAACCCAAATAATCCAAAGTTAAAATTACTTAAGTACAACAAGGCAGCAGAGGAGCTTGCGTATAAATTAGCCAAGTGGAATGAAGATGTATTTAAATACAATAAATACTCAATCTGTACTGGAGCTGGCCCAGGCATAATGATGGCTGCAAATAAAGGGGCTCACGATGCAGGCGGGAAAAGTATTGGCCTGTCCATACAACTTCCATTTGAGGATATAGAAAATCCTTATTTGAGTAAGAATCTAGATTTTGATTTTCATTATTTTTTTATGAGGAAGTTTTGGTTTGCTTATAGAGCTGAGGCTCTGATAATAATGCCTGGTGGCTTTGGTACTATGGATGAACTGTTTGAGTTACTTACCTTGATTCAATGCCAAAAAATTAAAAAAGAATTTCCTATTGTCATGTTTGGAGCAGAGTTTTGGCAAAAATTTTTAAATACCGATGTGCTACTAGAGTATGGTGTAATATCTGAAAATGATTTAGACAATCTTTTCTACACTGATGACGTTAATGATGCCTTCGCCCATATAACCTCGAGCCTAGAAAAAAATACAGATAGCTAAAATTAGCTAACTCCAAAGAGTCTCAGGATTAACCATAGTTTTGATCTCTAAGACATTCTCACTAGGATCCTTGATAAAGAAAGTTTCTTGCTCTCTGTCTTTGCCAACAAACCTTCTGTATGGTTTGTCAAAATAGTCGAAATCCTCTGAATTCTCAATCCTATCTTTTAATGCAAAGAAATCTTCTTCAGATAGATGCACTCCAAAATGCGGGACTGAAACAGTTCCCATTTCTACATCATGTCTTTTCTTGCTAGCCAATTCGTCAGGCCCATGATGTAACGTCAATTCATTGCCCCAAAAGTTAATATCTTGCCATCTGCCTTCTTCAAAATCTCCTGCATCACAGCCCATAAGATCGCAGTAAAATAACTTTGACTCTTCAATGCTTTTTACGGCTATAGCTAGATGAAACCTTTTTGATGTATTTAGATAATTCATGCGCTAATGATAACAGTGCACTTGTTATCTACAAACAAAATGATAAAAAATATGACTTAATTTTTAACTTCAAACCTTATAGAAAAAACATATAATCAGTTTAGGGAATTATTAAAACATGTTTACAAAACCTATATCACTTATCGGCATGGCTGGATGCGGCAAGACAACAATTGGTAAAAAACTTGCAGCAAAATATAACTTTATATTTTGTGATACCGACGCCTTGATTGAAAAAAAATTTAACATGCATCTTCAAGATATAAAGCAAAATAATGGATATAAATTCTTACGAAAAGAGGAAGAAGAAATTATTCTTGAGCTTGATGATATCTATGAAGTTATTGCTACTGGAGGCAGCGCTGTTTATTCATCTAAGGCAATGAATCATCTAAAGGCGTTTTCAACTATTATATTTATAAATACTTCTTTTATAGACATAAAGAAAAGGATTGGGGATGCCGAGCACAGAGGATTTGCAATGCCAGATGGTTTTTCAATCAAGCAAGCATATGAGGAAAGACTGCCTCTGTATAATCATTTTCAAGATATATCAATAGATGGGTCATTGTCAGTCAACGAGGTTATAAGCCAAATAGAGGGCCACTGCTTTTGAAAACACATGGGGCAATTCTGGTTGGTGCTTCAGGTTTGATAGGAAAGCACATTAGTAACCTATTAATAAATAATAAAACTAATCAAATTCAACTTAATAGAAAATCTCTTAAGCTCATGTCAGCAGCTGTTGAAGAGGTAATAGTAGACTTCAAAGATGAAAATTCTTTTAGGGGCTTTTTAAATGCTGATTGTATCTATATTTCAACAGGTACGAGACTTACCCTTATGCAGCTCCTACATATCAAAAATAAAGATAGGCTAAGCTTTTTAGAGGTTGATTTTGAAATGCCTTTGCGAATAGCAAAGGCAGCATATGAAAAAGGGGTTAAAAAGATAGCCCTTGTTTCTGCTATAGGAGCCAATAAAAAGTCTAATAACTTTTACCTTAAAACTAAGGGGATGCTTGAGGAAGAAATATTGAATATGGGTTTTGATAAGGTTGTGATTGCTCGCCCAGGCCATCTTCTTGGAAAAAGAGATATGCCTATTGCGAGAGAGGTTAAAGTCTATGAATTAATTTTTAAAATCATGAATCCTTTAATGGTCTCAGTGTTTAAAAAGTATAGAAATATAAGAGCTGAGAGTGTTGCAGCCTCGCTAGTAGCTGCTATAAATAAACCCACTATAGGATGTGCTATCCTTGATTATGACGATTTTAGGAACTTTTAAATGCTATTTTTGTCATATTTAATATATGGAGATTTTTTATGAATAAATTAATTGTGCCTTTTATGGTGCTAACGCTTTCAGGATCTGTTTTTGCAGATAATCACAAGTCAAACAAAGATCTTGATGGGTCGCACATGAATCATCCAAATCACCTTCTTGATTTTAAGCAATGCAAGAAAACCAAAGACGGTGTAGCTGCATTTCTTGTTATGGCAGATAAAGCCTGGATAGAAGCTAAGGAAAATCCTGATAATGATAAGAAATGGGCTAAAGCAAGCTTTCTTTCAAGCCAAGCTTCTCATTACTCTACTGTATATGATGTCTGGTGCAAAGATATGGTAAATAAAAGAGTAAAAATGGGTATGGCTAAAAGAATGAAAGAGAAAAAGAAAAAGGGTTAAAACTTTCCTCTTTGGAACCTCATTCTTATTGAATAGACTCTAATAAGTGCAACAAAGGTCAAAATTGACTGAGTAAATATTGAAATAGATACAGGGTTAGACCAATGCCAATTATCTATAGTTAACCACAGCAAGAAGGTTTGAAGTGGGAAATTTATTACTGCGCCCATAAGCACCACTATGATTGCTTCTCTAAATGCTGTCTTTTCAGTTTTATTCATTTAATTTACCTTTTATTTTAATGGCTGTTCCATAAGCTAATATTTCAGATGCGCCTTTTGCAATTGACGAGGTTTGAAATCTAAAACTAACAATTGCATCAGCATTTTTTTCCTCAGCCTCTTGAAGCATTCGATCATAAGCCTGACTTCTAGCAGATGCAAGAAGTTTTGAGTACCCTACTAATTCTCCTCCGATTATAGTTTTAAGAGACGCAAGGAAGTCACTAAGAAAATTTCGTGATTTTACTGTGCTGCCTTGAACAATTCCAAGATGCTCTGTCTCTTGATAACCAGATATTTCATTAGAAGTTACTACTAAAATTTTTTCTCTCATGATAATTTAACTATGTTGATTTAATTTATTAATATAATGCATGATCTGATAGAAGCAAAGTTCTCAATTGGAATAATTGTTAAGCATAAATTCCTTCACTTTAGAGGTGTGATTTTTGATGTAGATCCTGTTTTTAATAATAGTGAAGAATGGTATAAGGCAATACCTAAAGAAATAAGGCCACGGAAGGACCAGCCCTTTTATCATCTTCTTGCAGAGAATAAGGATATATTCTACATAGCCTATGTTTCGGAACAAAATCTATTGATTGATACCGATAATAGCAAGTGCCGCCACCCTGATATTGAGAAGATTTTCTCTCATTATGATGGAGGGAAATATATTACTTTTACGAGGACAAATAACTAACTTTAATACTCACTGTGTGCAATTTGCACTGCTGAGATAAAAATATCCATTGCTAACTTTAAATCAGCTTCATTTACAAATGTTGGTGCGATTCTAATGGTATTATTGAGAGGATCTTTGCCATATGGAAATGTTGCTCCAGCAGGTGTTATCAAAACTCCAGCATCTTTGCATAATTCAACAACCCTGGTGGCAATTGGTTTTTTAGTTACATAGGTAATGAAATACCCTCCAGTAGGTTTCGAGTAAGTTCCATAATCAGATGGAATCGATTCAAGTATGCTGTAAGCAGTCTCAAACTTTGGTCTCACAAGATCTGCATGTTTTTTCATATGCTCAATAATTGCATCTTTATCTTTAAAAAATTCTATATGCTTTTGCTGATTTATCTTATCCGGACAGATAACCATGGAAGTTCGTATTCTTTTAATGAGTTCAAGATTTTTTTCAGCCGCAGCAAGAAATGAAAGCCCTCCTCCTCCAAATGTTACTTTTGAAAATGATGTAACACATACTGCCTGATGAAGGGCATTCGATTTATCTGCTAGCTCCCATATTGAGGATTGCTTGCTTGTTGGAAGAAAATCATGGACCAAATAAGCATTATCAAATAAAACAATAAAATCATCTGAGTAATCAGTTGTTGCCTCGAATATATCTAAAATATTTTGATCAGAGTAAACCTCGCCAGATGGATTTGAGTGCCTTGGTACGCATATCATTCCGACTATATTTTTTTCTTGATTTAGAACTTTTCTGAGACTCTTAATATCAACGCCTTGCTCTGATAAAGGCACTGATATCATCTCTAAACCAAGGTCTTCAAACATTCTAAAGTGTCTATCAAAACCTGGAACAGGGCATATAAATTTTGGCTTATCTAGGTCTTTCCAAGCAATATTTTTACCAAATAAGTAATGCGATAAAAGAAATTGATATGACAGCAGAAGGCTTGATTGCTCACCTGTAATAATATTTTCCACAGGAGCATCTAACAAGTCAGACCCTAGCATTCTTGCCTCCATAAGACCTAATGGTTCACCATAATTCCTAAGATCAACTCCACTTGAATATGGTGCTATGTCCATAGACAAGAGCTCATTTGAAAGATCTAATTGCTTTGATTCTGGCTTACCTCTTGTTATGTCAATATTTAAGCCTTTAGCCTTTAGTTTATTAAAATGGTTTAGAATATGATCAGACATAATATGTATAAGTTTTTGGTAAATTAATTAAGTAAGAATGTTTCAAGATAATCTGGCTCTTTACATAACAATAATTGCAGTTGCCATAATTATAATTGCTATTTTTTCTTTTATGTCTAAAAGAAGGAATAAATTTATAGAATTAAGTTTGACTAACCTTGCTAATAAGGTTTTAAAGGAAAATACAGAAACCTTAAATAAAAGTAACTTTGAGAGATTGCAAGAGACACTTGCTCCATTTAAAGAACAAATTAGTCAATTAAATAATCAAATTATCGAACTTAAAACAGAGCAAGCAAAAGCAAAAGAAAATTTCTCTCTTCAAGTTGAGAAAGTGGTTGAGCAAACAACAAAGATAAGTGTGGATGCTGATAACTTAACTAATGCGTTAAGGTCAGATTCGAAAGCACAAGGCCAATGGGGAGAAATGGTTTTAGAGCGGACCCTAGAAGAGTCTGGCCTTCGAAAAGGAATTGATTATGAACTACAAAAGTCTTTTAAGGGAAAAGATGGCAAGAACTATATGCCTGATGCTGTCATCTATCTTCCTGATAATAGAAATATAATTATTGATTCAAAGGTCTCGCTTACAGCATACACAAAATATATTGACGCTACAGATGTAGACGAAGAAAAAAAAGCATTAAAAGAGCACATAAAATCTATAAAAGCACATATGAATGGTCTTGTTGAGAAAAGTTATGCAACGCTTGAAGGCTTAAATGCTCCTGATTATGTTTTAATATTTGTTCCGCTAGAGTCTGCGCTGTCATCAGCCCTAAAAGCTGATTGGGATATCCAAAGATTGGCAATGCAAAACCAAATGGGCTTTGTTACACCTATAAATTTAATATCTATTCTAAGAATGGCTGAAAGTCTTTGGAAGCTAGATTCTCAAAACAAAAATGCTCAGGATATAGCAAAAAGAGCTGGGCTAATGATTGATAAATTTAATGGTCTTAAGACTGACATTAAGGATTTAAAAAGACATTTAAATCAATCATTTTCTGCTCTAGAAGGTGCTGAAAATAAATTGCTAGAAGGAAATGGTAATCTCTTCGATCAAGCTAAGAAGCTTGAAGAGCTTGGCGCAAAGGCCAAGAAGAAACTATCTGAAGATTAATAATAAAAGCCTCTCCACATCCTGATACCCAAGAAAAGCGAAAGCATCCATAGCAGAACTTCTGGTAAGTTTGGGTTGCTGTTGTAACCAAAAAACCCCTTAAGAAAAACACCAATACCACCTTTGTCATGAAGTAAGTGGGTATAACGGTTTTTATTTTCATCGTAGGTATACATAAAAGATAAGTCTTTATCAGACAAGTTCTCTTTAGGCTCTAGAATATTCCATGGTCTGAATATTTCTTTTGAATCAAAATCTTCAATAATTTCAGATTTTACGATGTATTCTTCAACCTCATGGGTTCCATAGGCAACCATTCCTGAGGCAAGAAAAACTAGTAGCAGAGTTGAGTATTTAAAAATGCTTCTAATATCAATTTTACGACCTTGTCTAACGATCAAGTAGCCTATAAGGATTGCAAGAAATGCTCCCATGAAAAAACCAAGATATGAGAAGGAACCAGTGATAGAAAGACTAGAAATTAAAAAAACTGCTGTTTCAAAACCCTCTCTAAGAATTGCAAAGAATACTACGAAGAAAACTCCCCAGGAGGATAGTTTAATTGCTTCAAGGGTATTTGTTTCAAGTTCATTTTTATTTGAGACATTTTTCGAAAGCCAGAAGATAACATACCAAATTAAGATTGCCGTTATGTATAAAAATATCCCTTCGAAAAGAGCTTTTGTTGAGTCATTGCCAAGAGAATTTTTAGCAAGTATCACAAAATATCCTACCATTATGCTGGCCGCTACTGCTGCGCCTACACCAAGCCATAGTTTTGTAAAGTGTGATTTAAGGTTTGATTTTTCGAGTAGTAAATAGACAATGCCAACAACTAAAGAGGCCTCTAAAACTTCTCTAAAGACAATAATAAATTCGCTCATATTTTATTAATTAAGTTAATATGTTTATAAATGTAAATGAATCTCATTTACAAATCAATAAACGATCAAAATATTTATATTTATTAGTCAAAATTAGCGTTTGAAAAAAATTTAGCATATCTCTATGTCATAATATATTTATGAAAAAGATTGCAGTTATTGGAGCAGGTATAGCAGGAACAACCACCGCCTATGCTCTAGTTAAAAGAGGTTTTGATGTTACGGTAATTGATTCGAGGCGCTACCCTGCGATGGCAACAAGCTATGCAAATGGTGGCCAGCTAAGTGCAAGTAATGCCGAAACCTGGAATACTCCAAAAAACATTATCAGCGGAATTAAATGGATGTTTAAAGCAGATGCACCTCTGCTTTTCAACCCATCGCCAAATATTCAAAAATATAAATGGATGATTGGGTTTCTAGCCGAAACCCTACGAGGAACACATAAAGATAACACTCTGCATACTATTGAAATTGCAAAGAGAGCGAGGGAGATTTACTTTCAAATTGCAGATGAGGAAGGTATAGAGTTTGATTTATTAAAAAAAGGAATACTAAGATTTTATGACTCTAGGAAAGAATTCAATGATGATATTGCAAAAAAAACCTGGATAGAACAGCCTGGTATGGAGTGGGAGGTTCTTAATTCTGATGAGGTTGAAAGTCTTGAGCCTGCTTTAAAAACTGCAAATAAAAAAAATAAAATTGTTGGTGGGATTTATACAAAATCAGATGCAAGCGGAGATATCCATAAATTTTGCATTAATCTTGAAAAAGTATTGATAGATAAATATGGGGTTACTTCTTTAACTGACACAGACGTCACTCATGTCACCAAACAAAGAGACAAGATAGTTTTAACCAGTCGAAATGCTAATGCAATTAATAATTATGAATTTGATAATGTTGTGATTTGCGCTGGTGTAAATACTCAGCGGTTTGCAAATATGCTTGGGGATTCAATGAATGTTTACCCTGTAAAGGGCTACAGTGTGACCATTGATCTTAAGGATGAGCCCTCTAAGCTTGGAGCCCCTATGGTTTCCTTAATAGATCAGCCTGTAAAAATTGTTGCCAGTCGTCTTGGTAATAAGTTTAGAGTCGCTGGCACTGCAGAGCTTGCAGGCATCAATACAGATATTAGACAAGATAGAATTAGGCCTTTATTAAAATGGGTAAAAGAATTTTTTCCTGAGGTCAGCACAGAAACATATACGCCTTGGGCTGGCCTAAGGCCAATGACTCCAAATATGATGCCACTGACTCATGAGAGTAAAATGCCTGGCGTATTTTACCATGCTGGTCATGGACATCTTGGGTGGACTCTAAGTGCAGCAACTGCCGAAATGGTTGCGGATAAAATAGAAAAAAAGATTAAGTAAGATCTACTATCTCCCAACCTCTTAAAACAGACGCCTCTCTCAATCTATCATCTGGGTTTACTGCAATAGGTTTTTCAACAGACTCAAGCAATGGGAGATCATTGATAGAGTCTGAGTAAAAAGTTGTTTCGCTAAAATCTAGCTTCCCATTATCTCGCATCCAAGATACAACCTTTTTTAATTTACCATCTCCTATAGCCGGATCCCCAAGTATTTTTCCTGTAATACTTCCATCTTTAACTTCTGGGTCTGTTCCAATAATATTTTTGAACTCCAATCTAGCACCAATTCTATTTACAAGAATTGAATTGGTTGCTGAGGCGAGAAGCAGCGTATCGCCTGCTTCATAATGCTTATGAAGAATCCTAAGTATATAAATATTAATCATAGGCTCTATAATTTCTTTCATGAATATATCTAAAAGCTTTTCTGCTTTTTCTTTGCCCAAGACAATAAATGTACTTAAAGCAAATTCACAGTACTCATGAATATCAAGTTTTCCCTCAACATACTGATCATAAAAATAATCATTTTTATTTCTATAAAAATCCCCATCAACATGATTATTATTTATTAAAAATTCTATCCAAGAGTAATCCGAATCGCCTTTAAGGATGGTATTATCAAGATCAAATATTGTTAATTTCATATAAAAATTAAATGAATGAAGAAAGTAATTATAGATTAAATGTAGGTCTAATTATTGTAAATAATTATGGCAAAGTACTAATATGTAAAAGAAAAAATTCTAATCAATGGCAATTTCCTCAGGGAGGAATAGATAAAGGTGAATCGCCAATAGAGGCTGCAAAAAGAGAAATTTTTGAAGAGGTTGGAATTAAGCCATCTAAAATCAAAGTTTTAGGAAAAATCAAAGATTGGGTTAAGTACGAAATACCAAAAGAGCTCGCAAAGAAAAGCTTTAAAAAGAAAGGAATAGTAGGACAAAAACAAAAATGGTTTATATTCAAAATAAAATCTGAAGCTTGTATTAGCTTTGTAAATGACCCTGATAATGAGTTTGATGACTTTGCGTGGGTTTCATATTGGCGCCCTATCGCATTAATTGTATCTTTCAAGAAAGAGGTTTATAGGAATGTTTTAGCCGAGCTATTACCAATTTATTTTAATGAGTTTTTAGATGTTAGTTGAGCTTCTAGCATACCTCTTAGTAGGCTCATTTGCCGGCATACTGGCTGGAATGTTTGGAGTTGGAGGTGGAATTATTATTGTTCCAGTCTTGGTGTTTGTATTTTCTATTTTGGGATTTGAAGATTCATATTTGGTGCATATTGCTATTGGAACATCTTTGGCAACAATTTTTTTTACTGGCATCTCTTCTGCAAGATCTCATTACCTGAAGGGCTCTATTGACGCGAAGGCATTTCTCCCTATCGCTATTGGAATTTCGTTTGGGGCCATTCTTGGAGCATTTATTGCAAGCTCACTAAATGGAGATATATTAAGAAAAATAATAGGTATTTTTGCTTTTCTTATTGCCATACAAATGATGTTTAATCAAAACAGAAATGTAAAAAAAAGCACTAATAAAATAGTCTCGATGCTCACTGGAGTTGGAATTGGATCGGCCTCTTCTGTGCTTGGCATAGGAGGAGGAAGTTTTACTGTCCCCTTTTTTAAATACAATGGTATTGATATGAAAACATCTATTGGAACAGCGGCAGCATGCGGAATTCCAATTGCTTTCTTTGGCTCATTATCCTTTATTGCAATTGGTTTAAATGAGGAAGACTTGCCTCCTTTAGCCCTTGGCTTCATATATATGCCTGCAATGTTTTTGATTTCATTGGCTAGTGTTTTTACAGCATCAATTGGGGCTGGTATGGCGCATGCCATTTCGGATAAAATATTAACAATACTTTTCTCAACACTTATGATCTTAATATCAACCTTCATGTTCTTTGGTGCTTCCTCATGATTGTTGAATTATCTGATTTTTTCAATAATCCAAGTATTGTTGAAATAGGTCCAATTAAAATTCAATACTATGCTGTGACATGGTTAATGTCAGCTATCTTTATTTATTTGTATCTAAGGACTCATGAGATCATTAAAAATTTTGGTTTTTCGTTCGACAAAACAAGTGATCTTGTTTTTACCTATGGCCTATTCTTTGGTGCCTTTGCTGGAGGAAGAGTAGGATATATGCTTTTTTATGGCACTGATCAGCTATTGGCAAACCCACTATCTCTTTTTTATGTTTGGCAAGGTGGGCTTAGCTTTCATGGTGGCTTATTGGGAGTAGCGCTAAGTTTTTATATCTTTTCAATTAAGAATAACATAAGTTTTTTAAAACTATGTGATGCTTTAACCCTCTCAATGCCAATTGGACTTGGACTAGTTAGAATTGGGAATTTTCTTAATGGAGAGCTTTATGGAAGGGCAACAGATGGAAGTTGGGGCTTCATTTTTCCTACTGACTATCTTGGCATTCCAAGGCACCCCTCTCAATTATATGAAAGTTTAGGCGAAGGAATAGTTCTTTTTATTCTGTTAAATTTCATTTACAAGAAAACAACAAAAAAAGGTATTGTATGTTCATCATTTCTTATACTTTATGGAACAATAAGATTTATAATTGAAAATTATAGACAACCAGATTCACACATTGGATTTCTTGCCTATGATATGAGCATGGGGCAAATACTTTGTATACCAATGATTTTTATTGGGCTGTTAATACTTAATCACTCAAGGAAGAATGCATGAAAGCATATTTAGATCTTTTGGAGCACATTTTAGAAAATGGTGATACTAAAGATGACAGAACAAATACAGGAACGATTTCCTCATTCGGCCATCAGCTTGCATTTGATTTAAAAGATGGCTTCCCTGCAGTAACAACTAAATCTCTTGCATGGAAAGGAGTAGTCTCAGAACTATTATGGTTTTTAGAGGGCTCAAGTGACGAAAGAAGGCTTGCTGAAATAAGGTATGGCAAACCAAGAAATGAATTAAAAGATTTATCACAATACTCAACTATATGGACTGATAACGCAGATAATCAAGGCAAGGATTTAGGCTATATTAATACTGAAACTATTAAGGAACTTGGGCCTGTTTATGGATCACAATGGAGAGACTGGTCTGGCATAGATCAAGTAAAAAAGCTAATTACCGACCTTCAAGATAACCCCGACAGCAGAAGGCATATTTTATCTGCATGGAATGTAAGTGAAATTGATAAGATGGCCCTGCCACCATGCCATGTTATGTCTCAGTATTATGTTAACAATGGAGTAATAAGCTGTCATATGTACCAAAGAAGTGCTGATATGTTTCTTGGTGTCCCTTTTAACATAGCAAGTTATGCGCTATTACTTTCAATACTCGCAAATATATTAAATCTGAAGCCGGGCAGGTTTGTTCACTCTTTTGGTGATGCTCACATATATAATAATTCTATAGATCAAGTTAAAGAGCAGTTAAAAAGAGATCCCAAACTATTACCAAAGTTAAGAATGCCTGCTCTCAATTCGCTTGATGATATAAAAAAATATTCAATTGAAGATTTTATTCTTGAAGGATATGAGCATCACCCATCAATAAAAGCAAAAATGGCTATTTAATATGATAATAAGTCACCTAGTTGCAGTTTCAAATAATAATGTTATCGGAAAGGATAATGATCTTCCCTGGAAATTAAAGAAAGATTTATTGCACTTTAAAAACTATACAGTTGGAAAAACTATATTGATGGGAAGGAAGACTTTTGAATCAATTGGGAAGCCTTTGCCTAATCGTAATAATTTTATAGTATCGACAACACTGCAGAATGTTAATGGTGCGGAGGTATTCAAGAGTCTTGATTCTGCTATCGAAAATGTTTCACCAGGAGAAGAAGTTGTGATTATAGGTGGTGGATATCTTTTTAGAGAATCAATAAAGTTTTTTAATAAATTAGTTCTCACTCAAGTTGATTGTGTGATAGATGGTGATATATTTTATCCGGAAGTTAATTTAGACCAATGGACTCTGGAACAATCTGAAGACTTTAAAAAAGATGAAGATAATGAATATAACTTTTCAGTTAAAACATTTACTAAGAATTCTTAATAAACTCTCTTCTTAATTCAAGGTTTTTAACCCTTTCTTCTTCCCTTTCAGTGTATCTGATCCAGTTGTTAGCTGTTGCTATTACCTGCTTATCTTTGTCTCTAGCGGCTTTTCCAAATTGTTTTTTTGCCTCATTAAACATCTGGAGTTCAAAATAGGCTTGCCCTAGAGTTAGATAGACTTGAGATACTTTTGAAACTTTTCCTTTGTCTAAACCCTTTTTAATGGAGTCAATAGCTAGCTCTAAATTGTCTTCTGCAAGATATAGATTGCCAAGCAAAACATAATTTTTTCCATCTTTAGACATCTTGGCGGCTTTTTCTAGAATAGGAATAGCTGTATCTATTTCTTGAGACATTCTCCAAGAGTCTGCTAAAAGTCTTAGATTTTTTTCATTATCTTTAACTACAACAACTAAAGTTTCTTCTTTAGTCTCTTCATTAATCTTAAGAACTTTTTTTACTCTTCCTGCTTCAAGAACTTTTGCAGCCTGATAAGGGTTTTGATTGAGAAGAAGCAACTGAGCCAATGTGACATATTCAGTTTCTTTATCTAGCAAATCTTTTAAATAAGCTGAATTTAGAGTAACCATGAAATCCTTTTCTCTATCAAGCTGCCCGTATGTTTGGCCAAGGCGAACAAAATATGCTTTCTTAGGGTACAAGTTAACTAATATTTCATATATAGCAACTTGCTTTAACATTGCCTTCTTTGGGCCTATTTTGTTTTTGAGCTCTTCAACAGAAGCAACGACAGTCATATACCAGTTTTCTTTTGGTTTGTAGCCCTCTTCCTCGGCAAGCGTGATTGCCTTTTCCATATTAAGCAAAGCCTTTTCGTAATCATCAAGCTGATAATATGCACCTGCTAATATTGACCATGACTGAGCTGTGATCTTCTCTACCTGTGACATCCACTCCAAAATAAGATCAACTGCTTTTTGGTGTGACCCTTCGCTCATATATAACTGGGCTAAATATAACAACCCTGCATTCCTTAAACCCAAGGTCACTTCTGGTTCATTTATAAGCTTGTTATAAGAGTTGATAGCTAGTTGGACTTCCTCATCAACAATATAAAGATATCCCCATGAGTTCCATACTACTGATCTATCATAGCTTTTTAAATTTTCAGCATTATCTCTTAGCTCTCCAAGTATTTCTTTGGCAGTCTCATAATCTGGATCTTCTTTGCCTGTTTCTTCGTTTATTCTTTCAAGTGCTTCATATACTTTTGCCATTTTTCTAGCAGTTGATGATTGCAATGCTCTGGCTTTTTTATACTTAATTTTTTGTTCAGACTTGGCATTAGCTGATTGAGCCAATATTTCAAAAGGCACCACTGTTAAGCAAAGTGATAAAAATAAAGTTTGGAAGAATTTGGTTCTAATCATTAATCATCCTCAGCTAAAACAAATGTAAATCTATGCAAAACATCCTCAACAGACGTTGCCTTGCCATCCACAACCTTTGGTTTATATTTTAACTTAAGGGCTGCTCGTGCAGAAGCGCTATTAAACATAGTGCATGGTCTAAACTCTGTTTCTGGATTTTGTGGGTCTCCACACATTCCCTCAACAGGAACTACATCTTCTACTGTTCCACTGTCAGTGATCGTAAACCGAACAAGTGCATAACCCTGTGTTCCTCTTTCTTGTGCTCGTCTAGGATAAATAGGAGTAACCTTAAAAAGAGGTATGTACTCTCCATCTCTAAAAAAAGATCCGCCAGTCATTTTCTGTGCTTTAGGCTTGCTGATTGTTACATCTAAACCAGCTAAAGGCTGGAGGTCCACATCAGGCTGAGCAATATCTTCTGGCTGCTCATCAGGCTTCTCTGGTTTATCGACCTCTGTCATAAAAGTTTCTATCTGCCTCTCTGGCATAACAATATCCGCCAGCTTGACTGATTTATCCTCTTTTATTCCGCTATCACCAAGGGATATTAGCAAGACCATTATTGAGAAGAGAACTGTTGTTATGAGGACTGAAAATCCTATCCCAGCCACCCACTTATTTGCATTAAATGCTGATATATATATAGCATGAAGTGCTTTCAGAGGAGCTGAAAAAATCTTAAGAACTGACTGCATATTTTTTAATTTATTTAGGTTCTGAAGCTAGGGAAATTGCTGAAACTCCAGCTTCTCTTGCTCCATCCATTACTTTAATTATAGTATCAGCAACTGCTTTTTCATCTGCTTGGATTACAACTGAGCCTTGAGGATTATCAGCTAACATTTTTACAACATTTGCTTTTACTTGTCTCACATCGATTCTTCTTCCATCCATCCAGACCTCACCAGTGGAACCTACGGCTATGAGTATAGCGGCATTTTCTTGAGTCTCAGCCGTATCTGAATCAGGTCTATTGATCTCTAAGCCTGGTTCTTTAATAAAGTTAGCTGTAACGATAAAAAATATAAGCATGATGAAAACTACATCAAGCATAGGCGTTAAGTTTATTTCACTGTCTTCTTCTTTAACTGCTGTTGTTATTGCATTTCTTCTCATAAATACTCCTATAATTCTCTTTTGATTAGATCGTTAAGATCTGATTCATGTTTCTCACTTGCACTAGTTAAATATATGCTTATAAAAACTCCTGAAAGTGCAACTACCATTCCAGCCATAGTGGGAAGAGTTGCTTTTGAAACGCCTCCTGCCATAGCTCTGGCATCACCGCCACCATTGAAGGCCATTACTTGGAAAACTTCAATCATTCCGGTAACAGTTCCTAAAAGACCAAAAAGCGGTGCAAGCATTACGCACGTTTGTATCATGGTCATATTTTTATTTATTTGTATTTTTGCCTCAGATATTAATTTTTCTCTAATCTGAAGAGCATGCCACGATGTTTTGTCTTTACGAGTATTCCACTTTTCAGCAAGGGTTTTAACATAAACATTATGGCCATGTGAGAAATACCATATTCTTTCAAATATCATGCCCCACATAAAAAATACTAATATAGCAATAAGCCATAGCACACTTCCGCCCGCCTCCATAAAATCTCTTATGGATGAAAGTGCTTCTACAAGTGCATATGGCATTCTACTACCTACTTGGCTTCAGAGTGTTCAGCCAAAATACCTGTACTTTGCTCTTCTAGAGTGCTAATTATTCCTCTAGCAGATGATGCTGTAAAAGAATGAAGAAGAGTTGTTGGTATAGCAACTAACAAACCTAAAACTGTTGTTACAAGAGCCTGAGAAATACCTCCAGCCATAAGCTTTGGATCTCCTGTTCCATATAGTGTAATCATTTGGAAAGTAACGATCATACCCGTAACAGTTCCTAGCAAACCTGCCAGTGGTGCCACAACAGAAATAATTCTAACTGCACCAATCCATCTTTCTATGGCTGGTCTTTCGGCCATTATTGCTTCAGCAAGTTTTAGCTCTAAAGTATCAATGTCTTTTTCAAAGTTATCTTGTCCAACTTTTAAAACTCTTCCAAGAGGATTTCTTGGATCAGCAGCTTTTGAGCTAGCTTGATTTTTTACAGCTCTAGCTACACCTGCAAGTTCAATAAGTTTATATATAGCTATAAGAATACCAATAGTACCAACCGCAATGATTGCATACCCCACTTCTCTACCCTGTTGAGCTCTTTCAACTAAAGAAGGAGTTTGTATTAGGTTTGCTAGTAGACTACCTCCAGTAGGACCTGTTGGGTCAATACCAAATTTAACTTGCTCGCCTGATGGAGATGAGGCAATATTTTTAGCAGTTTTTGTAAATCTTCCAGCTGGCTGCCTAGGTAGAAATGCATACTGGCCCTTAGTAGCTGAGTACTCAAGGTATTTACCATCACAAACTGCATTAAATAGGCCAACTCTAACAACATTACATTCTGATGTTGTGCCGTCAGTATCACTCACCATTGTATTGAAGCTAGCCACTTGGCCACTTGCAACCATCTCTCTTTGTAGCTCATACCAAAGACCTTCTATTTCTCTAATAGTAGGTAACTCTGTTGTCTCTGACATTTTTCCTGTTAAGTCGTTGAGAAACGCAACTCTCTCTACCCCAAATTGAGCAGAAGTTAGAGAACCTCCAAACTGAACTGCAGCCTCTCCGGCTGAACTTTGAAGATGCCCAAATAGTTCGACTAAAGAACCAAGCTCTTTTTTATAAGCCTCCTCTTTAACTCTTAAAGTTTCTTCATTTTTTTTGTAGTCTGCCTCGAGCTTGTCAGCAATTTTTTCTTGTCTTGCTAGTTCTCTTTTTTCGGCAGCTAAAATTGAGGCCTGCTTATTCTTATTTGATAGAAATTTTTTCTCTCTATCTGCGTTCTCTGATTGCTCTCTTGTTTTTCCTTCTTTTACTAAGGAGAGTAAAGCTTCGACAGTTGTTGGCTCTTCAACAACCACATCATCTTGCGCGAACAAAGATGAAACTAAAGAGAATACTAGAAAGAACGGAAGTATATTTAAATTTTTCATTATGCTTCTCCTTTGATTACTGGCATCATCAACATATCTACTGGCGTAAGTTTTTTAGCCATTCTAATACCATCTCTGATTGCCTTTGTATAGCTTGATGGAAGGTCTTCCCATTCACCGATTTCATTATTCCAACGACCGCTAGATCTCTCATCTTTTGTCTGATAAAACATTCCTACTCTTCCTATAACAAGAATGTTGACCTCTAGATCATTATTATTTATAGATATAGTTTGCGGATATGTATCAACTTTTCGTCCATACTCTGCTTCAATGTTGTATGCCTCTAACACTTGTCTTACTTGCTCAGAAGCAGTTACCTTTGGTTTTGCTAATGATGATCTGACAACATCAATTCTATTTTGTCTTTCTTCTAATCTAAAAGGAGTGTCTAAAGATATAAAACTTTCAAGACTTTCAAGCATTCTTTGTGCTAAAGGGGGAATCTGCCTTTGCATAACAACTACTTGTACAAGCTGATCGTCAAGCTTATCCATTAGCTCAAGTTGGGCTTTTATCTGAATTCTTTTTTGTTCATTGTAGACCTTTAAACCTTCTACCTGCTTTGAAACTGCTTTCCATTCGTTGACTATCTTGTCAGTTTGTCTTTCTGTAGCATCAATTTTATCCTGAGAAGATGCAGATAACTCTTGATTTTCTCTGCCGACTTTTAAGACGCTTTCCATATTAACTGCTGTAGTTACAACATTAATATTTTCTTCAGATAACGCGCTTAAAGGCATTGAAAATATTATGCATAATTGCATAAAAAACAATTTATTTTTCATAATTGACTCCCTAAAAGTTTGCATATAATAACAGTGATAGCTATATATGCAAAATCTATATATAACATTAAATGTTAAGTTTATTTAATCTCATCTTTCCCAATGATTATAGCTTTGGGAATAGCATTGGTGTTGACTTTTGATAGCTCTTATACTCATCCAAATGCCCCCATTTCTTATGACCTCTAGACTCAAGCATTCTTACCCCACTCACATAAACTAAAAGTATATATGTGAAGATAGGTGAGATGAGCGTTATGTATTGAAATCCTTTTAAAGAAGAAAATGACATCAAAGCTACGGCAAACCATAAAACTATTTCTCCAAAGTAATTTGGATGTCTAGATTTAGCCCATAAGCCAGTGGTAATAAATTTATCTCTATTCTCAGGAATTGCTCTAAATTTTGATTTTTGATTATCAGCAACTATTTCAGTACAAAATCCATATATAAATAAACCAAGGCCTATGTAAAATAGCGCATTTACAGAGACGCCTGTGTCTGACGAGATAGCCGTTAAGGCACACATTGAGCATAAAGAAACCCAGAGCCCTTGAAGAGTCCATGTCATAAAAAACTGGGTTGCTGAAGGCTTTATGGTTCTGAACCTTTTATCCTCTCCATCTTTATGAACTCTCATAAACAAAAAACTTCCTAGCCTTAGCGCCCATAGACTAATAAGAAAGACTAGTGCGATATTTGCACCATTTAAGTTTGAAAAATTATTAGATGAGAAATATAACGAAAACCACATTACTGTTAAATAAGTAATGCTGCCCATTAGGTCATAAAATTTTTCTGTTTGAAAAACGTAAGCAGGTATAAATGCAATCCATTGCATACAAAAAGCAATAATCACAGCTTTAACAACCAAATCTAGTCCGGTTCCATTTGCAATCAACAGCGCAACTAGGAAAACAACTAAGGAAATTAATATATTTATAACTTTATTCATGATTTACTCCATCCGCATGATCTATTTTCATTTTGAATATCAAGCCAATCTTTTAGAGGCTTGTAATAATTAATTATAGACTGACCACTTAGCTCTTGGGTACCTGTTATTTTTTCAAAAGCATTCTGCCATGGGACACTATTTCCAAGTGCCATTGTAGAAATAATTTTATCGCCAGCATCAGTATTGCCATAGATTGAACACTCATGTAGCGGCCCATCAAATCCAGATGAATTACAAAGAGCTTCATGAAATTGATACTGCATAATTCTAGCAAGATAATATCTAGTATATGGTGTGTTAGCTGGAATATGGTATTTTGCACCAGGGTCAAAGCTCTCACTTGGCCTAATATCAGGAGCTGATATTCCTTGATAGTAGTTTCTCATTTCCCACCAAGAATCATTTAAATCTTTATAAGCCGTTTCGCCTTTAAATACTCCTGCTCTCCATTTATCTAACATTAGAGCCCAAGGAACTACCACTACCCCCTCTAAGGCCTGTTTCATTAAAAGGCCAATGGCATCATTTTTTGCTTCCTCTGCTTGATCTTGATTAATAAAGCCAATTTGTTTGAGGTAATCTGGAGTTATAGAAAGAGTCAGTAAATCACCAAAGGCCTCATGAAAACCATCATTAGCTCCTGATCTGAATAGAGATGGCAAATGGTTATATGCTTGATAGTAAAAAATATGACCGAGCTCATGATGAATTGTAGAAAAATCTTCTTCATTTTTTTCGATGCACATCTTAATTCTGAGATCATTATTTGCTGGGTCTAAGTTCCAAGCAGAAGCATGGCAGACAACCGATCTATCAAGTGGCTTAGTAAATAAAGACCTTTCCCAAAATGTTTCTGGCAATGACTCAAAGCCAATTGATAAAAAGAAATCCTCGGCTATCTCTACCATCCCTATTTCACTTAAGTTTTTTTCTAATATTATGCTGGTAACGTCATATGAGCTTTCGGTTCTATCTGCCTCATACACAATATCGTATATATTTGACCAAGATTGGCCCCACATATTTCCTAATAGATGGACAGGAATAGGCCCAGAAATATCAACAATGTCATCACCATACTCCTCATTTAACTTATCTCGCACATGACAATGAAGAGCATCATAAAGAGGCTTAACGTCATCCCATACACCATCAATACTGCTTAAAAACTCCTCAGAAGGCATGTCATACTTGCTGAACCACAGGTCTGATAAATCAGCAAACCCTAAATCCTGAGCGCCCTGATTCCCTATCTCAACCATTCTCATATATGGGTCCTTCATGGCCTTGCCCACCTCATGCCACCCTCTCCAAGCTCTTTTTAGTTGATCTGGGTTTCTAGAGTTGTCAATAATTGATTCAAAACCTTCTAGATCATTACAGTCATTATCAGAAAAACAATATTGCCCACTCCCATACATTGCACTTAATTTTGTTTCTATTTTTGAAAGCTCAGAAGCAAGAGCTTCATCAAAAGGTGGTGGCATAACAAAAGCTGTTTTAAGAATTTCTAACTTTCTTCTATTTTTTTCAGAAGTGGCAACATTATTAAAAGCACTTGCGTCTTTTGATTTCTGTAGAGCATCTAAAGTGCTTCTTTTTGAATAATCAGAAAGTACCATTTGCGAATCGTGCGTTATGAAATTTGAGCTTATCCATGACGCTGAATAAATAATTGGATTTAAAGCCTCATCATCCTTTTCTACTTCTTCAAGAAAACTAATAAGTTCTTGATTTTGTTCAGTTTGTTCGCTTGATTTGCTACAAGAAGTTACAATTGCGAAAGTAATAATAAATATAAATAATTTTTTCATTCTAATGACCTCTTCAATTAAAATAACATAACTATGAAAATTTCTACAAGCCAATTCAAGAATGGAACAAAACTTTTATTAGATGGAGCTCCTTGCTCGATCGTTAGCCATGAGTTTCATAAGCCTGGTAAAGGGCAAGCTGTAATGAGAGTTAAATATAAAAATCTCATAACTGGCAACACAAATGATAAGACATTTAAGTCTGGAGAGTCTGTTGAAACTGCAGATATTGATCATAAAGAGATGGAGTTCTTGTACTCTGATGGTAGTAGTTGGCATTTTATGGATTCCAGTACATATGAGCAGATAGAGATTGGTGCTGAAGTAATGAAAGATGCAAAGAAATGGCTTATAGGCCAAGAAATATGTGAAGTTGTCACTTGGGATGATCTGCCTATTTTAGTTGAGCCACCTATATTTGTTGAGTTAACAATATCTAGGTCAGAGCCCGGCGTTAAGGGAGATACTGTCTCGGGGGCAACAAAGCCTGCTGAGCTAGAAACTGGTGTAATTGTTAATGTTCCCTTATTTGTTAATGAGGGCGAAAAAATCAAGGTCGATACTAGAACTGAGGAATACTCTAGCCGAGCATAGCTACATGATCAAAAACATTAATAAAAAAATAGACTCATTTTTTACAGATTTTTGTGACATAGAAGCACAGGAGTTGAAGAGTATTCAGGATAAATATACAACCTCAATTACCGATGAGCTTTCAAAGGGACACATTACATCAAATGTTTGCATGATTGCTGCGGGTATTTTGAAGAAGAGTCCAGTTATGCTTTCTAAAGAATTGGCTTCAAACCTTTCTCAGTCATCATTTATAGAAAGTGCTGAGTCAGCAGGCCCTGGTTTTGTGAATATTAAGCTAACAAGGCAAGCATTTATAAGTTCTATGAATTTAGCAAATTCTAAACTTAAGAATTATGGAAATAATAGTGTTGATGATAAAAAAAAGATTCAAATAGAGTTTGTTTCAGCCAATCCAACTGGACCACTTCATGTTGGCCACGGCAGAGGAGCGGCTTACGGTGATGCAATTGGAAGAATTTTAGAAGCTTGTGGGCATGAAGTGCACAAAGAGTATTATGTAAATGATGCTGGGAGACAGATTGATATCCTAACGGCTAGCGTATACCTCAGACTTGGCGATTTAAAAGATAGTCAAATGCTAGAAAGCTCCTATAAAGGAGAGTATATAAAAAAAATTGCTTCTGATTTCAGCGCCAAATTTAGCAAGTCCGATGTTGATATAGAAGAAATATTAGATGATATTTCTGAAAAAGATGCTGAAAAACAGATAGACGAACTTATAAGCAAAATAAAAATTAACTCAAGATTGTGGGCAGATGTAAAAAAGCTTGCATTATCTCTTGTACTAGATTCAATAAAAGAAGACCTGCAAGACTTTGATGTTATGCATGATAATTGGTATTTTGAATCATCACTGGGTTATTTATCTGAGGAATCATCGCCAATAAGCTTGGCAATGAAGAAATTAGAAAAAGAAGGCTTGGCATTTATAGAAAATGGGGCTCTTTGGCTAAATACATCATCCTCAAATGATGATAAAAACAGAGTTTTAGTTAGGGAAGACGGGAGGCCAACCTATTTTGCATCTGATGTTGCTTATCATAAAAACAAAATTGACAGAGGTTTTGATGAGCTTATAAATGTTTGGGGTGCAGACCATCATGGGTATATAAAAAGAATTGAGGCATCAATAGATGGGCTAGGTTTTAATAAAGGTAAGCTCAATGTCCAGCTTGTTCAATTTGCAAATCTTTTTAGAGATGGCAAAAAAGTTAAAATGTCTACTCGAAGTGGAGAGTTTTATACCCTGGCAGATTTAGTCAATGAGATTGGCAAGGATGCTGCAAGATTTTACTATTTATCAAAACAAGCTGATCAACACCTTGACTTCGATATTGATCTTGCAAAAGCTGATAATAAAGAAAACATTTTTTATTACATTCAGTACGCGCATGCAAGAATTTGCTCTCTACAAGAAAAGTATTTAGAAATAAATGGAGCTCTGCCAACTTCAGCAGAGCAAATTGAGACAAATAACTATATTAAATGCGATGACATGATTCATGAGGTTAGTAAATTTCCTGGGATAGTTCAGAGATCTGCCAATAGCCTTCAGCCGCATCTAATAATTTACTATTTAAAGGACTTTGCTCAATCATTTCATAGTTTTTACAATGACAATCATATTCTTTCTGATACTAAAGAAAATGCTCAATCAATAATTTTCTGTCTTAATGCTTCAAAGCAAGTTCTGGCAAACGGCCTAAGGCTTTTAGGAATTAAACCAATTCAAAAAATGTGATCTAGCATGAAAGATTTTGCAAAGAGAAGAGCTCAAGCAACTAAAAAAAATTTAAAGAGCAGGCCCTCATTCAAAGCAAGGCATAGTCAGGAAAAAGTTATACCTAATAGTCAATTGATGATTTTGCTTGCGCTTGCATTTTTGAGTGCACTTACATCCATTTATTATTTCAATACAGATATAAAAATTTTTGAGCCAAGAGAAGTTAGCAATGAAATAGAGTTTAACTTCCCAATAAAACTTCAAGAAAATGAAATCTTGATTGAGATAGACGAAAGTATGAAAAACATTTCATGCACATATTATTTACAGGTTGAAACGTACGGAAGGAAAGAATACGCAAAAGAAACATTAAAAGATGTTACAAATGAAGGGGAAGCAATTATCGATGAGGTTAATAGTGTTGCTAGGCCCGGAAAAATATTTTATCGGGTTCTTATGGGACCCTATCAAAATAGATCAGCTGTAAATAATTCACGAGAAAGAATAGCAAAGAAAGGATATTCACCCCTAGTAAGGCAATCATGCATCACGAAATAGAAAAAAATATACATAACTTGCTCGAGAGTATTTCTAAGTACAATAAAGAAGATGAATTTAATATTAAAAATATAATAGCTGTTTCTAAAAAAAAATCATTTGAAGATATAAAGATAGCGCATTCATATGGTTTAAAGAATTTTGGAGAAAATTATGCGCAAGAGCTTGAGAAAAAAAATGTATTAAACGAAAAAGAGGGTCTTGATTTGGAGTGGCATTTTATTGGGCCTATACAAACAAATAAAATTAAAAGTATCGCAAAATGTGCAGCCTGGGTTCATTCAGTTAACAGAAAGAAAGAAGTTGATATTTTGAATAAGGAATGCCTTCTAGAAAATAAAATAATGGATATTCTCGTTCAGGTAAATATTTCTAGTGAGACCACAAAAAGTGGTTTACTTCCAGAAGAATTATTAAATTTTTCTGAATACATCGTTGAAGAAAAGAAAAATCTTTCACTTCGAGGCATGATGGTAATGCCTGCTCTCAATAAAGACTCATCTGAAACAATCAAGGTATTCAATCAGTGCAAAGATCTTCATCAAACGTTAATAAATAAATATCCATTCGCTAATATATTATCCATGGGGACTACGTCTGATTATCTTAATGCTATTGCTTGTGGCTCTAGCATGATTAGAATAGGTGAATTAATTTTTGGAAAAAGATCATAATGGATATTCTGTTTTATGGGGGTGGAAATATAGCTCAGGCCATTATAAAGGGTTTGATTGCATCAGATTATGAAAGAAAACAGATAAAATTCCTGGACCGCAATAAATCCAACAGAAAGACTCTTAGTGGTTACGGCATCAAAGAATGTCAATCCCTTCGTATAGAAGATCGTTTTGATTTAATCATCTTGTGCGTTAAGCCGAAGGATGCCATGCAGGCTATGCAAGACATTGCATCGGTGATTAAGAGGCCAGCGATACTCTCTTTAGTAGCAGGGATCAGTGCAAAAAAATATCTATCTGTTTCGAAAGATATTAAGTTAATTAGAGGCATGCCAAACACATCGTCAGAATTCAAAAAGGGCATAACAGCATTATGTAACATAAATGCTCCAAAAAACTTATATGGAAAAACTCAAAAACTATTTTCGCGTATTGGTGTTTCAGTAAGTGTAAGCACTGAGAAAAAAATGGATGATTACACGGGACTTATTGGGAGTGGTCCTGCATATTTTTTCCATTTACTTCAGGTTTATGAAAAACATCTACTAAAAATTACAGAAAACAATGATAAATTGACTAAGTTAATAATTAGCAACCTAATGATGGGTGTAGGTAAGTCTGTTATTGGTGATAAGTCTCTGGAAGACTTAATTTCTTCAGTTGCCTCAAAGAAAGGTACTACAGAGGCAGGCCTAAAATCTATGAAAGAAAATAAAATTTCTAGTTCATTCAATAAATCTATCAAGGCAGCTATAAAAAGATCAAAGGAGATATCCAGTGAGTTCTAATACTGTTCAACTTATTGCGCTCGTAAGTGGAATGCTAAGTTATGTAGTTAATTTATACTTTGTTTTTAACATACTAAGAGTTGATTACTTTAATCCTGTTGTAAAAATATTTGTAAAAATATTCAAGCCTCTATCGCAACTTGCTTTCTTTGTCCCTAATCAGGCGATTCTTGCTCTCGTCATTGCTTCTCTTTTGAAGTTTTTTGGTTTTTATATTGCCTATGGGGTGGATTATGGAATAGCCAACCTTTTAATAATTGCTTTGCTTGCAACGCTTAATATTACTCTACAGATTATCCTTTATTCTATTATTGGAGCAGTAATAATTAGCTGGGTTGCTCAAGGAAATGATCATCCCTTGCTGAGACTAATAGAGGAGATTTCATTCAAGGTTTTATCTCCTATAAAGAACATCATTCCGGCTATGGGAGGTTTAGATATATCACCATTAATTGGTTTGATTTTTATACAGTACCTTCAGTCATTTATCGGGGGACTTATTCAGTCACTGGTATGAAGGTAACATCAAAAAAAATAAAATTTGAGAATGCCCTCAGCCTTGAATGTGGCTCAACACTTCCATCTTTTGAATTAATGTTTGAAACATATGGCGAGCTAAATAAACAAAATTCTAATGCCGTATTGGTGTGCCATGCATTTTCTGGCAATCACCATGCTGCTGGCGAATCTAATTTAGACTCATCAATTGGATGGTGGGATCAAATGATTGGGCCTAATAAGGCTATTGATACAAATAAATATTTTGTTGTTTGCTCAAATAATATTGGAGGTTGTGGCGGCTCTTCTGGACCCACAACAATTAACCCTACTAATGAAGAGGTATACGGAGCAGACTTTCCTGTTGTATCAGTTGTAGATTGGGTAAATACTCAAAAAATATTAATGGATTATTTAGGCATTAGTAAATGGGAGTTAGTTTTAGGCGGAAGTCTTGGAGGGATGCAGGCTCTCCAATGGGCTATCTCTTACCCAGAAAATATTAATAAGGCTGGAATATTTGCTGCTGCTGCTCAAGCAAGCACGCAAAATATTGCAATGAACGAGGTTGCGAGAGAGTCCATCCGCAAGGATGAGAACTTCTATGATGGGCATTATTTAAAAAATAATACAAAGCCTAAAAAAGGGTTAAAAACAGCTCGTATGTTAGGCCATATTACATATCTATCAGAAGAGCATATGGATTTAAGATTTGGAAGAAAATTCCAAGATAATGAATCGAAGATAACAAGAGATGTTGATTTTGAAATTGAAAATTATCTTCAATACAAAGGTGAGAAATTCTCGGATGCTTTTGACGCAAACACATATATCTTGATGACGAAGGCTATGGATAATTTTGATCCATCAAGCAATGAGGACGGGGATCTTAAAAAAGCACTAACAAATATTAAATCAAAGCTCTTAATTATAGGTTTTAAGACTGATTGGCTTTTCCCTCCAAAAAAAGGAAAAGAAATTCAACTTGCAGCTATGGAAGCAGGAATAAAATCATCATTTGTTGTATTGGATGGAAAGCACGGCCATGATAGCTTTCTATTTATGTCAGATAGATACTTTAAAATCATTAGATCATTTATAGAATCCTGATATGCCAATAACTGAAATAATAAAAAAATGGATAACTGAGGGAGCAAATGTAATAGATTTTGGCTGTGGCGATGGGTCTTTGCTTTGTGACTTAAAAGATTCAAAAAATATTAATGGCTACGGTATAGAAATTGATCCTGATCAAATAGAGTTATGCATAGAAAACGGAGTATCTGTCATAGAGCAGGATATTGATCAAGGCATTCAAGACTTCTCGTCTTTTAATTTTGATATTGCAATCATGGCTAGCTCCATACAATGTCTTAAAAATCCGGATGTTGCTTTAGATAAAATGCTGGATATTGCAGATTGCTGCATTGTTACTCTGCCTAATTTTGGTCATTGGAAGTGTAGGCTGGATGTGTTCTTGGGAAGAATGCCTGTAACGAAAAGTCTGCCTGTGACCTGGTATGAAACTAATAATTATCATCTTTGTACCATCAAAGATTTTGAGAATCTTTGTGAAGAAAGAGGGTTTATTTTAAATAAGCGAAAGTATCTAAACACGAATTATAAAGAAAGCTGGTTATCGTCACTCAGGCCAAATCTTTTTGCTGCAGAAGGAGTTTACTTAATTGAAAAGGAATAAAGAAATATTACTTGCCTCATCTAATAAAGGGAAAATTGCAGAATTTCAGAAGATCTTTGTAAATAAGAATCTCGTTTCTCTATCAGATCTGGGTATTGGTGATGCAATTGAGGATGGTTTAAGCTTCCTTGAAAATGCTATTAAAAAAGCAAGACATGGTGCTAAATATTCTGGCTTATATTCCATAGCAGATGATTCTGGACTTGTTGTTCCTGATTTAAATTTTGAGCCAGGCATATACTCTGCAAGATATGCTGGAAGTGATTCGACAGATGAGCTTAATAGAGAAAAGTTAATATCGTCTATAAAAGGAAGTGGGAAGGATTCTTTGGATGCTTATTATGTTTGTATCATTGTTGGTATGTTTAATGAGAGCGATCCTATGCCTATTTTTGCATCAGGCAAGATTCATGGAAAAGTATCTATTTATGAGAGTGGTGAGGGTGGATTTGGTTATGATAGGCTCTTCTACCCAAGAGGGTACTCATCATCAATGGCTTCTATCGAAAGTGATGTTAAAAATAAAATTAGTCATAGAGGCCTTGCTGCATCAGATTTTATAAACAAATTTAATAGCATTGAACCTGTCTAATATTCCGTTAAGTCTATATATACATCTTCCTTGGTGTGAGAAAAAATGCCCTTATTGTGATTTTAATATTTCAATAAATAAATCTGATACAGATGAGGTAAATTTAATAAAGGCAATTATTTTTGATATTGAGAATTCTAGAGTTGCTATTAATAATAGAAAATTTAAATCTATTTACTTTGGAGGGGGCACTCCGTCACTTGTTAAAGGTGAGTTAGTAGGTTTAATTATCAATTTTCTTAACAAGAATGATCTTATTGCAAATAATGCAGAAATTAGTTTTGAATTTAACCCTCAGGAAGTTTCCAAGGATTATCTTGATTGCATTGTTGGCCATGGAATTAATAGGTTATCTATAGGTGTGCAAAGCTTTGATGATAAAACCCTTTCTTCACTTGAAAGAAACCATGACAGGGAAAGATCTCTTGAATCTCTCGAGGTCATATCATTGCTAAAAGGTGTTAGGACAAGCATTGATTTGATATATGGCGTTATGGGCCAAACATTGACTTCTTTTGAGGGTGATTTAAAAACATTTAGTCAGTTTGATTTGAGTCACCTATCTTTATATCAACTAACCATTGAGCCAAATACAATCTTTTATAAAAGAGAGCTGAAAATCCCTAGTGAAGAGAGAATAGAAAGCATGGAGAGGTCTGCAAAAAAAATCTTAAATTCTAATGGATATTTTCAGTATGAGGTTTCGTCTTGGTCGCCAGATGACCAGAAAGGTATTCATAATATGAATTATTGGTCATATGGAGATTATCTTGGTGTTGGTCCTGGAGCTCACTCAAAGATAACTTTAGATAATGGAGTTTATCGAAGCATTAAGATGAAGAAGGTTTTGTCGTATATAGAGAATCCGTTAAAAAATAATGGTAAATATATCCCAAAGGATGAAATTGATTTAGATCTTGCTATGAATTTTTTAAGAATTAAGGAGGGTGTGAGTTTAGAAGATTTAAAAAAAAATACTTACCTATTTTCAGATAGTTTTTTTAATAAACTAGATATTGCAGTAAGAAAAGGTTTAATAGAGAAGGATAGATTTAAAGCAACTGATCGTGGTTATAAGTTCCTAAATGATACTGTAAATATTTTTAGTTAAATTTTTTTTAAATTAAATTTATGGATATCCCTTCCCTCTCTGATTGCCCTGGCTTGGAATCTTGTTACGGGAAAATTGTTGAATGGATAATCTTCTGAGGAAATATACCCCTCTGCATCACGAACAGCTTCAGATATTCCATCAGCATAATCATCCCAGTCAGTAGCAATGTAAAGGTTGCCTCCTTTCTTTAAGGTGCTTCGAGCAAGAGCTAAAAAATCAAGGTTTATAAGTCTTCTCTTGTGGTGTTTGGCTTTTTGCCATGGGTCAGGACATATAATTAGCATACTCTCAAATATCGGTGCTTTTATTGTTTCTAATAGCTCCCTGACATCCCCATTATGAATTCTAATATTAGATAAATTATTTTCTTTTATTTTGCCTATTAAAGACCCAATGCCTGAAAGGTAGACTTCTGAACCAACAAATAAAGTTTCAGGATTTTCTTTTGCTATCGAAATAATATTTTCCCCATCACCAAAACCAATTTCTATTGTTGAGGATTTAAAGTCATTTGATATGTTTTTAATATCATTGAAATCAGAAACTGAAAATTTATTCAATTCTTCAATATTTTCGATTTGTTTTTTTGTGATTCTTCCTCTGCGTTTTACAAAAGAAGGTAAATAATTAAAATGCATTTATTAATTATTTATAATTGAGGGGTGATTAATCAGCTGTATTATGCAGCTTCGCCCATGGAAGCCTTAAGTTTTTTAAGGGCCCCAGTCTCGATCTGCCTTATTCTTTCTGCAGAAACTCCATACTCATCAGCAAGCTCATGCAATGTTGCTTTTTGATCAGCAAGGTATCTTCTTAGAAGAATGTCCTTACTTCTGTCATCAAGAAGTTTCAATGCTTCCATTAGATTTGCATTGTTAACTTTTTCAACTTCCTCGTTAGCAACCATCATTTCGGGATCGTATCTTTTATCTTCAAGATACTGTGCTGGAGACATCATTTCCTCATCATCATTGGTTGATGTGGGGCTATCGAATGCTGCATCTGTTGAAGAGAGTCTATTTTCCATATGTAAAACATCTTTCACTTCAACATTAAGATCATTAGCTATTTTTTCTGCTTCATCTTTAGTCAACCATCCAAGTGATTTCTTTTTACTTCTTAGGTTGAAAAAGAGCTTCCTCTGAGCCTTGGTTGTAGCAATTTTAACTAGTCTCCAATTTCTTAATATATATTCATGGATCTCAGCCTTTATCCAATGCACAGCGAATGAAACAACTTTCACGCCTTTATTTGGGTCAAACTTATCAACTGCTTTCATAAGGCCTACGTTCCCTTCTTGAATGATGTCAGCTAATGGAAGTCCGTAGCCTTGATAAGAACGAGCAATGTGAACGACAAACCTTAAATGATGAATAACAAGTTGCCTAGCAGCATCAAGATCATCTTCATCATAAAGCTTGAATGTGAGCTCTTGTTCTTGCTCTCTTGTAAGAATAGGAATTGCATGCACAGACGACAGATAGGACTCTATGTCCTTGCCCGGAGTGGTTAAATTTATTGGTTGTAAACTTGTTCCCATATCTTATTATGCTCTAAATTTATATTATATTATATAAATAAATTATATCGAACTGAATATTATAGCAATTTTTTTGTAAATTCGCTCAAAATAGGCATAAATTTATCTTTGAGGTCATTGTTCCTAAATCCAAAAAAAGGTGGATTAAGAATTGAATCTGTTTTCCCATAGCTAAGATCGCTGAAATCTTTAGCCTTCACTATTAGTCCCCCTTTGCTTCTTAAGAAGCCCTCAGCTGCGGCTATATCCCATTCAGATGTTGGTCCGAATCTTGGGTAAAAATCTGCATCGCCTGTTGCTAAAGAGCAAATTTTTAAAGAGCTTCCTTTTTCAATTATGCTAAAACTAATGTCTTTTAATCTCAAGAAATCTAAAAAAGATTTGTCTACGTCTGTTTGGTGGCTTTTACTCATAACAATTCTTAAAGAGCTGCCTGTATAACTTTCCTCTTGCTCAGTTTTCTCAATATCAAATACTGACCCGCTCCAGATTTCACCACTAAATGGTGCCCCAACAATTCCAAATATTGGCTTGCCATTTCTGATTAGCCCAATATTTACAGTAAATTCTGTCGATTTATTAATAAATTCTCTAGTTCCATCTAGCGGATCGACAATCCAAAACAGTTTATGGTTATGATTCAACAGGTCATTTGAATATGTTTCTTCTGAAATAATCGGTATTTCCGGTGAAATAGTCTTTAATGCTTTCATAATAACTTCATTGGCTGCAAGATCAGCAATAGTCACAGGCGACCCATCAGATTTATCTTTTTTACCCAAATCATCACTATTATAGATATCCATAATTTCTGATGAAGACCTAATTACAGTATTCTTTAAAGCAGGTAAGATGTTATCTAAATAATTTTTTGAGATGTCCATATTATTAATTTAAATAACTATAACTATATATTACTAGATATAGATGGTGTGATTTTGGATCAAGTTTTTGATAACTTTTACTGGTCAGAACTGGTTCCAAGGGAAATATCAAAAATTAATAGTGTCCCATTAGATAAAAGTAGGGAACAAGTTGCCTTAATGGGAAGGGATCTTGCTGGAACTTTGCCTTGGTATGAGATTGATCACTGGGAACAAAAGTTTTGTATAGACTTGATAGAGCCTGCAAGGCAAAATTCATCTCGTATAAAATTTCTACCAACGGCACAAGAGTCTCTAAAAAAATTAAATGCTTTGAATAAAAAAATTATTTTTTTAACTAACTGTGATGCAAGACTTTTAAAGATAAAATCTGATGCTGTCCCATTAATGCAATACTGTTCAGCTTTTCAATCGAGCACTGATCTTGGGATCATCAAAGAAAATAAAAATTATTGGCCAATCGTGTTTAATAAATTTAAGATTGATCCAGCCTCATCATTATTTATAGATGACAATAAGCAGATTGTTGCAGCTGCAGATAGAGCAGGGATTAAATCATCATTCCATGTGACTGAGCCTACCTCTGATATGTCAGTAACTTATAAGCAAGAATGGAAAAATAGTTTAAGAACTATTGAAGATCTGTTCTAGTATGCGCAGCTACTGTCCTCAAGGTCATTGAAGCTTAGAAGGTTAAGAATCTTATTATGAATATCTGTGTTGTCCATAGTGCCTTCAAAATTTTCTGCACCTGGTCCATAGGAAAAAACACCGACAGGCGCAGCAGTATGACTTCCTGTGCCCCATTGAACTTTTATTAGATTCTTACTCCTTTTTAGGATTTGCAATCCTCCTGTCTCATGGTCAGCAGTAACAATTAATAATGTATTTTTATTTTTATTAATAAATTTAATAACTTCTTTAATGGTTGCGTCAAAGTCTCTAAATTCTTCTATCAATTTTTTTGCATCATTATCATGACCAGCCCAGTCTATTTGACTCCCTTCTGACATAAGAAAAAATCCTGAGCAATTAGAAGTCCTGCTTAAGAGATGTTCTATTGCAGCAGAAGTCATAGCTAATTGAGTTGGCGAGGCCTCACCCCTTTCGATACCATCATTTGCGAATAAACCTATTACTCTTTTTACAGAGCCTGGCCCATCTTTAGGCAAATCTTCGAGGTTATATAGGTAGTTTATATTTCCCCAATCGGTATCAAAAAATTTCTTACCTCCACCAAGTGCGATATTTATAGAAGAGCCCTGAAGCTGTCTTGCTATCTCTTTTTCTTTATATCTATTATCAACATGAGCATAAAAAGCAGCTGGTGTGGCATGTGTTATAGATGATGTTGCAACTAAGCCTGATAGAAATCCTTTTCGATAAAGTTTTTCAGGCAAAGTTTGTAAGACTTCTTTATTAGGGGTAATTGATAAGAACTTATTATTTGTTTTATAACCAGTTGACCAAGCAGTTGCAGCGGCAGCTGAGTCAGTAACTATATTATCTGCTGAGTGAGTGAGTGATATTCCTGTAAATGGCAGCCTATCTAGATATAACCTTGAATCATAGCCAGCAATTGCCATTCTTGACAAAGCTATTTGATTAAACCCTGTCCCATCGCCAATCAATAATATAATATTTTTAGGCTTAACCTTTTCAAATGATTTAATCTTAACGGGATCTTGAATTTCACTTCCAAGCTCAATATATTCAACTTTCTCACTAACTGCAAAGAGCGAGAAGAAAAGAAAGAAGAAGAAATATTTCATCTAAATAATTTACTTTGGATCAAGCGCCTGAAGTCTTAATTGTTTTGCTTTATCTTGAGATGAAGGATAGACGTTATCATAGATTGCTCCCTCCCATTTCCCGTACATTGGGTTAGTAATCATAAACCATTTGGTTCCCCATTCTTCTGAATATTTATTAGATAGTTCTAACCTTTTTTGAATTGAAACTGCTGATTCTTCTAATGAAATAAAATCAGTTATTTGATCTCCAGCCATCAAAATAATTCTGTAATCCTCAGAAATTAGCTGCCTCCTGGAAGTTTTGTCAGAGCCCCAGTTATTTTCTCCTTTCATCATTAAAGGATTTATTGTTTGATCAAATGGAAGTCCTAGCTTGATAATATTGTCCTTTGTGGCTTTTTTTAACTCTGCAACTCTGTTTGTTACATAAAAAATTGAGACTCCCTTAGAGTCTGCATAATTAAGAAATTCCTTGACGCCTGCAACAGCTGGAGCATTCGCTTCATTTCCCCATTCAATCCAGCCAGTTGGATATGAAAACCCATTAATAATGGCCCTAGCTTGAAATGCTGAATTATCAAGGACTGTTTCATCTACATCTAAAATAATTGCAGCAGGTTTATTATCAAAATTTCCTTTTTGCTCCAAAGCGGCCGTCCAGCCTTTGTCTTTGAGTGCCTTGTCGATGTTCGCTGCAGCCATCTTGTATGTTTGGATATTATTTGCCGCATACTCTGGTGAAGTTTGTGCAAAAAGAACTGCTAGCATGGATTGCTCTTGAAGAGATCTATCTATTTTCTTACCATCTGAACAGGATTGCAGGCCTAGTACTGCAACCATACAAATAATTAATATTTTTTTCATGTTTACTGATTTCATAGAACACTAGCATTATAATGCTAATAACAAATAAGGGTAATAATATGAATACAGAATTATTGGAAAATCTTGAGCAACTGAAGAAAGACTTGGTTTTGCTGAGTGAAGAAAGAAAAGTTGTATTGTCTCATCATAAAACTTTTGAGCATGTTGAAAAAATGCGAGAAGCTGTTAACAAATCAATTGAGTTATTAAAAAATGACTGATTACACATGCTTTGAGCTTGAGGTTAAAAATCATATTGCTTACCTCTCTATGTCTAGGCCTGATGCATTTAATGCAATGACTAGGATCTTCTGGAAAGAGCTGCCAGAAATTATTAGAGATATTGATAAAAATTCTAAAGCAAGGGTAATTGTTCTGTCTGGCCAAGGTAAACATTTCAGCGCAGGTATGGATTTGGCAAATTTCATGCAGTCTGATAAAGGCGGTGAGAAAAAAGATCCAGCTAGAATAAGAGAAACTTTTTATCATGAAGTGTTGGAGCTTCAGGATACCTTCTCGGCACTAGAAGAATGCAGGATGCCAACTATAGCTGCCATACAAGGAGCTTGTGTAGGAGGGGCGATAGATATGGCTGCGGCATGTGATATGAGGTATTGTTCTAGTGATGCGTTTTTTAAAATAGCTGAGGTAGATATTGGCTTGGCCGCAGATGTTGGCACTCTTCAAAGACTACCGACTTTAATGCCTTTAGCTTCAGTGAGAGAGCTCTCGTATACCGGAAGGAAGTTTGATGCTGCAGAGGCAAAGATACTTGGTTTGGTAAATGAAGTGTTTGATTCAAGAGATAGCTTAAATGAAGAAGTTGCTAAAATTGCGGAAACTATAGCCAGTAAATCACCTCTTGTTACAAGAGTTATTAAGAAGCAGATCAATTATGCAAGAGATCATACAGTTCAAGAATCATTGGATTACCATGCTGCTTGGAACTCTAGCCTGATAAGCAGAAAAGATATGGAAGAGGCTATGAAATCTTACGTCTCTAAATCTGAGGGTAGCTTTGATGATCTTGAGCCAAAAAAATCATTTTGGGAGAAAGACGAAGGGTTGGTTTAATCTCTCAAGAAAACTGGCTCGGTGACTGATGATTCTTTTGGGCAATAATAATAACCATCAACATTAAATTCAGATAGTCTTTCGAAATCTTTTATATTATTTTCAATAAGCCATCGCGCCATTAAGCCTCTTGCTCTTTTTGCATAAAAGCTAATAATTTTGTACTTACCATTCTTAAAATCTTTGAATGCTGGAGAAACCACATTCAGATGCTCTGGCATTTTTCCAATCACTGAAAAATACTCTTTAGATGCCAAATTAATAACAAGATCTGATTTTTGCTCATCCAGCTCATTAATAATATTTTTCTGGATTACATTGCCCCAAAATTCATATAAATTTTTTCCTTTATCCGTTACAAGCCTTGTGCCCATCTCAAGTCTATAAGGCTTGATAAGATCCATGGGTTTTAAAATCCCATACAAACCCGAAAGGATTCTTAAATGCTTTTGTGAAAATTTTAGCTGCTTAGCATTAAATGTATCTGCAGATAGCCCTTGATAAACATCACCTTTAAAAACTAAAACTGAAGGCTTTGCATCATCTGACAAGACTTTTGAAGCCTTCCATGATTGATAGCGATCAAAATTAAGAGATGCTAACTTATCGCTTAATCCCATAAGACTTGCGATATCTTTTGGCTCCTTTTGTCTTAAAATTTTAATGAGTTTTGCCGATTGGTTTAAAAACTGAGGTGCAGTATGATTAGATTTTGAGTCAATCGAGTAATCGAGGGTTTTCGCAGGGGATAGAAGTATTAACATAATTAAATATTCTAACTAAATAAATAAAAGACATCTAATGAAAACTATAGAAAAGTTTACAAATTTTATTGGTGAGAAAGCCTCATATTTAATTCCAGTTATGACAATCATGATGGTGATAGTGATAATTAGTAGATATTTTTTTGGAATTGGCAGAACTGGCATGCAGGAATTAGTTATGTACTTTCATGCAGCAGTCTTTTTGGGATGTGCAGGATTTGTATTTAATAAAGATGAGCATGTAAGAGTTGATATTTTCTACAGGGAATCCTCTAAGCAACATAAAAAATTCATTAACTTGATTTGTGGAGTAATCTTTTTATTGCCTGTCATCGTTTTTATCGCTTTTTATTCATTTGATTTAATCGTTATGGCATGGGGTATAAAAGAAATATCTACAGAAGCTGGCGGATTGCCATTCGTATATGTCCAGAAATCATTAATTTTCCTTTTTCCATTGACCCTCATGCTTGCCCTTTGTAACTTTATTTTGAAAAAGCCATGGAAATAATTCCTTTAATCTTAATTATTCTGATATGCGCGACTTTGCTGCTAGGTTATCCAGTAGCATTTACGCTGTCCGGTGTTTCACTGCTGTTTGCTTTAGCCTGTATTCCTTTTGGTGTTTTTGATGCCTCTATATTCAAAAGCATACCTATAAGAATTTTTGGAATTATGAATAACGTGACCTTGCTTGCTGTTCCCTTGTTTATCTATATGGGAACAATATTAGAAAGATCAGGAATTGCAGCTCAAATGTTGAAGAATATGGCTTTGGCATTTAAAAATATAAGAGGTGGGCTGAGTATATCTATAATTTTTGTTGGGGCGCTTCTGGCAGCAAGTACCGGCATAGTTGGCGCTACAGTTGTCACTATGGGCCTAATGTCCCTTCCTATTATGATGCAGCAAGGCTACAGAAAAGATTTTGCATCCGGTCTAGTGGCCTCAACAGGAACACTAGGGCAGATAATACCTCCCTCCATTGCGCTAGTCTTGCTTGGGGATGTCATGTCAAATGCATATCAGAGAGCCCAAAATGATATGGGAATCTTCTCTCAAAAAACAGTAACTGTGGGAGATTTATTTATAGGAGCAATTATCCCTGGAGCTATGATTTGCTTTGGCTACTTGGTGTATACAATTTATAAAAACTTTGAGAATAAAAATATTATCTCTGATAAAGGTAGTCTTTCTATTTCAAAGGTAGAGTTGATAAAAACATTGGGGCTTCCACTTTGTCTTATATTTATTGTACTAGGCTCAATAATTGCAGGCATAGCGACGCCCACAGAAGCATCTGCGCTAGGCGCCATGGGGGCGCTTATTATTTCTGCAATTAATGGAAAAATAAATGCCAGCTTTATTAAAGAGACTAGTCAGAAGACGGCAATAGTCTCATCTATGATATTTGCAATACTGATTGGTGCATCTATCTTTTCTTTAATATTTAGAGGAATTGGTGGGGATGAGTTTATAGATTTGATCTTTGGGTCGCTTCCTGGGGGGCCATATGTCGCCTTAATTTTTGTGCTAGCTTTGGTTTTTTTATTAGGTTTTATTTTAGACTTTATTGAGATCTGCTATGTCATTGTTCCGTTGGTTGCACCACCATTATTAATAATGGGCTTTGATCCAGTTTGGCTAGCGATCTTATTGGCCATTAATCTTCAAACGTCTTTTTTAACACCGCCCTTTGGATTTTCTCTTTTCTACTTAAGAGGGGTTGCTGACGAGAGTATTAAAACTTCAGAAATATACAAAGGAGTTATCCCATTTATATTTATTCAACTTTTAGTATTAGTTCTTGTTCTAATATTTCCTTGGGTTCTGCTTTAGGATTCTATAAGAGGGTTTTTGCCCCAGTCATTCTCATCTTCTTTTGCAGGCAACATACACCAAATTAAAACAACAAAAATTCCAATAACTGTTATATAGGAAAGCTGCCACCAACCGGAATAACCATAGTCCTGAAGGCGCCTAGAGGTCACTGAAATAGAAGGTATTGCAAGTAATAGATTTAGAATTGAAGAAAGAGGTCCTGTTGCATTAGGGTTTTCAATAGATATTAGCCCTGTTGCAAGTTCAATGCCTCCAACAATTGCTCCGAGAATAGCTGAGGCAAGCACAAAATACCAAAACTCACTTCTGGATGCTCTGCCACTAAAATTTTTCCAGTTCTTAAGGACAGAAACTACGGATTCTTTCATATTCATTTTACGACTCCCAATTTATATTGATATAAAATACCATGAAATGTGTTTAATTTATACAGGTTTTAAACACATGTATTATGACTACAGACCGGCATTATTTTTTTCTAAGGCTCTTTCTGCTCTATAACTTGAGCGAACCATTGGGCCAGACATAACCTCAAGAAACCCTTTTTTAAGACCAACCTCTCTATATTTTTCAAACTCTTCAGGGGTTACCCATCTTTCAATAGGATGGTGGTTTAGTGTAGGTCTAAGATACTGTCCAATTGTTAAGATATCTACATTATGCTTTATCAAATCATCCATTGTTTCCTCAATCTCTGAATCTGTTTCGCCCAGACCAACAATAATGCTAGTTTTTGTTAAAACATCTGGATTTATTTTCTTAGATTCTGACAAGACATCTAGAGTTTGCTGATAACCTGCTCTAATATCTCTAACTTGATGAGTTAATCTTTCAACAGTTTCAATATTTTGAGCAAAAACTTCAAGCCCGCAGTTAACCAATGTATCAATTGAAGATTTTAGTCCTTTAAAATCAGGAGTAAGTGCCTCTACTGCTGTTTTAGGGTTTAGTTCTTTTATTAGCTTTACAGTATTTGCAAAATGTTGCGCTCCCCCATCAGGAAGATCATCTCTATTAACTGATGTTAAAACGACATATTTTAAACCCATTGTTTGAACTGCTTTTGCTGTATTCATTGGCTCATCATGATCAAGCCAGCCCTTCGGGTTGCCTGTATCAACTGAACAGAACTTACAAGCTCTAGTGCAAACTGAGCCCATCAACATAAACGTAGCAGTGCCGGCTGACCAGCATTCACTTATATTTGGACAATGAGCTTCTTCGCATACTGTATTTAATTTTTTTTCGCTTACCTGATTTTTGACTTTATGAAAATTTGGATTAAATTCGGCCTTAACTCTCAGCCAGGATGGTTTTTTTAAGTTTGGAATATGCGAAAACTCATTCATTTTCTGGCCATTTTTTACGGCCTTAATACCATCTCGATTAACTATCTTTTTTGTAGGGATAATTTCCATGGCTAGAATATATTCTCTAATTTTTTTATTGCAAGTTTTTCAACGTCTTTTATTGTGATGTTTTTATTAAAATCTTTTATTTGTGTTACCTGAAGGCCTTCATAGCCACAAGGATTGATAAAAGAAAATGGTTCTAAATCCATATCAGTATTGATGCTAATACCATGATAGGTTTTACCTCTTGATATCCTTAATCCTATTGAAGCTATCTTTCTGCTTTCAACATACACGCCAGGCGCTCCATCTATAAGATTCGAGCTGATGCCATACTCTAAGAGAATTGATTGAACAAAGCTTTGGAGTTTAGCTACCAAGGTTTTTGGGCCAAAATTCAATTCTTTAAAATCTAATAAAAAATATATTACCAACTGACCAGGACCGTGATATGTAACCTCTCCCCCTCTATCAGATTGAAAAACTGGGATATCTTTGGGATCGATAATATGCTCTTTCTTTGCTGCAGTTCCTAGCGTAAAAATTTTAGGGTGCTCTAACAGCCATATCTCATTGGTGAGATTTTCTTTAGCCAGCCTATTTTTCATATCATTAAAGGTTGTTTTGTAATCCACAACACCTAATGATTTAAAAATAATACTAGCCACTAATTATTTCTAGCCTCAACAAAAGCATCTTCTGAAACTTTATGATATGCGGATACTTCGTTTTTAAAACTTAGATAAGACTCATAAACCTTTTTAACCATGTCATCGTTTGCAGCATTTTCTTCCAAAATATCATTAGCAATAATTTTAAATTCAGCGATAACATCATCGGGAAGTTTTCTTAATTCAACACCGTGAACATCTACTAGCTCTCGAAGGGCTTTATTATTTCTAGCAGTATATTCGTCAAGAATATCTTGATTTACTGCTTTTGAGGCTGTTTCTATAATTGCTTGTAAGTGTCTTGGAAGGCTTTCCCATTCATCCTTATTGATTAGAAGCTCTAGCATTGAACCGGGCTCATGCCATCCAGGATAATAATAGTATTTTGCAGCCTGATAAAATCCAAAAGTTAAATCATTGTATGGTCCAACCCATTCTGTTGCATCAATTACCCCTGTCTGTAGAGCTGTAAAAAGCTCCCCTCCAGGAAGAGTTACTGGAATACCTCCCGCTCTTTTTAAAACTTCGCCTCCTATTCCAGGAATGCGCATTTTCAATCCTTTAATATCATCAAGAGAGTTAATTTCTTTATTGAACCACCCAAACATTTGAGTTCCAGTATTTCCAGCAGGAATCGGATAGATGTTAAAAGGCTCATATACTTCTCGCCAAAGCTCCAGGCCGCCACCTCTATTGGTCCATGCATTAATCTCGTCAGCTGTTAGTCCGAAAGGAACTCCTGTAAAAAACTGAGCAGCTGGGGCTTTTCCTTTCCAAAAATAGCCGCCACTATGGCCCATCTGGTGAGACCCACTTGATACTGCGTCAAAAACACCAAAAGCTGGTACTTGCTCACCTGCTCCGTAAACTGTAATTTTCATCTGACCATTGCTCATTTCTTCAACAAGCTTTGCAATCCTTTCCGGCGCCATGCCAAGACCAGGATAGTTTTTAGGCCATGCTGTAACAAGCCTCCAGTTATAAGTCTTTTGCTGTTCTGGCTCAGAACTTGTCACAGAAGAACTACTTCCAGAGCAGGCAGTTATAAGAATTAATGCGATTATGTTTATATAGTATTTTTTCATTATATTTTTTCTAGTTTTGCGTAAGCCATAACAAGCCATTTTGTTCCAGCTCTGTGGAAATTAATTTGAACTCTTGCTGCATCTCCCGAGCCTTCATAATTAAGAACAATACCCTCTCCAAATGTTTTATGAAGTACTTTTTGCCCAAGAGCAATACCAATTTCTTCCTCAAACTCTAGCTTTGTTTCCTTGAAGCTCTTTTTATTATACGGGATTGTTGTTTGTGCCCTTGGTCTTATCTCGTTTATGAGCTCTTTTGGTATTTCTCTGATAAATCTAGAAGGCGGATTAAATGTATCTGACCCATGGAGTCTTCTTGATTCAGCATACGAAATATAAAGTTTTTGCATTGCTCTTGTGATCCCTACATAACAAAGCCTTCTCTCTTCTTCAAGCTGAGATGTGCTTTCCATTGATCTGCCATGAGGAAATAAACTTTCTTCAAGACCTGTCATAAGGACTAATTTAAATTCAAGTCCTTTTGCGGAGTGAAGTGTCATTAGTTGTGCTGCATCATCAGACTCTGAAGCTTGTCTATCTCCTGAATCAAGAGAAATGATATCTAAGTACTGTTCTGCAATCTCTATATTTGTTTTATCTTCTGTAATGCTCTGCTCAAAGTTTTTTGTAGCTGTAACTAATTCTTCTAAGTTTTCTACTCTAGTTTTTCCTTTCTCTCCAGGCTCCTTGGCATGGTAGGCCATCAGTCCAGATGATTTAATAATCTCTTCCATCAAGTCTGAGAGCAAATTCTCTTCTATAAACTCTTTGCATCTTGAAACAAATTCTAAATATGATCTGAGGCCTGAGCCACCTCTTCCAGAAATGGACCCTTCATCTATAAGTTTGGCAGATGCTTTAATATATGAAATATTAAATTGTTTTGCGGTGCCTCTTATCTTTGCTAATGTCTTCTCTCCAACACCTCTTGTAGGATTGGATATTGATCTTTCAAAAGCTGGGTTATCAGAATGGTTAAATATAATTTTTAGATAAGCAATTGCATTTTTGATCTCCATTCTTTCATAGAAACGAAGCCCGCCGTATATTCTGTAAGGAATGCTTGCTCTTAGAAGTGCTTCTTCTATTGCTCTGGATTGGGCATTTGATCTATACAAGACAGCAGCATCAGAATAGAGTTCGCCCGATGACATCCAGTCTTTAAGAATGTCAGCAACAAATCTTGCCTCATCTTGTTCGTTATATGCTTGATATAGAACTATAGGCTCGCCCTCTAGTTGCTCTGTCCAAAGATTTTTTCCAAGGCGCTCTGTATTGTTTTCAATCAATGCGTTTGCTGCTCCCAGAATAATATTTGTTGATCTGTAATTTTGCTCAAGCCTAATAATCTCTGTGTCTTCAAACGTCTTTGTAAATGAGTCAACATTTTCAACCTTGGCACCTCTCCATCCATAGATAGACTGATCATCATCTCCAACAGCAGTAATGGATGTATTCTCAGAGGCAATTTCTAATAGCCACTGATACTGAATAGTATTAGTATCTTGAAACTCATCAACAAGAATTGAATGGAATCTAGTATGGAAGAACTCCCTCACACGCTCATTATTTTTAACAACTTCGTATGCTCTTAATAATAGTTCTCCAAAATCTACTAAATTGTCTCTAGCACATAGGTCTTGGTATTCTTTATATATTTTATTAATTGTTTCCTTGGTGTAATCTCCTTTGTCATCGACATCATTGTGCCGTAGGCCATCATCTTTCCATGAATTAATTTGCCATTGTGTTTGCCTTGATGGCCAGGTTGCCTCATCAAGACCAGACTCTTTAGCTATTCTTTTAATAATTCTTAATTGATCATCGGAATCCAATATAGTAAAGCCACTTGAAAGATTTGCTTCTGCATGAAAACGCTTTAAAAGCTTATGAGCTAAGCCATGAAAAGTTCCAACCCAAGCATCGAACATTGGGGCTTGAAGAAGCTCCTCTATTCTTGACCTCATTTCTGCTGCTGCTTTATTTGTAAAAGTTACCGCCATAATAGAGGCTGGGTTCCTTTTTAAAGCTTCTACTTCCCATGCCATTTTGTGCACAAGGACTCTAGTTTTACCAGACCCTGCTCCAGCAAGAACCATCAGATGTTTTTTCTCAGACGTAACAGCGCTTCTTTGCTGATCATTTAAATTATCTAATATATGAGATACATCCATTTGGGCTTCATTTTTTTGTCTAAGAGGGATATTCTAACCTTTATGCCAACAAAATTATTGAGACAAATTAAAAATAGCTTGCCTGAATTGAGAAAATCAGAAAAAAAAGTAGGTGAGTTTATTTTAGAGAATCCAAAATCAATTGTTAGCATGAAAACAGCTGAAGCCTCAGAAAGGATTGGTATTAGCGAGCCTACATTAATAAGGTTTTGCAAGGCCCAGGGTTTTAGTGGTTATCAAGATTTTAAAATTAATCTTTCCCAGCAATTAGCTGCTGATGATTACTTTGTGATGTATGAAATTGATGAAAACGATTCAATTCATGAGTTGTGTGAAAAAGTTTTTGATACGACTATCAGTGAAATTTTAAATGTAAGATCGCAAATAGATCAAAATATTTTAGAAGAAGCTATCGAAGCTCTTGCAAATGCAAGGAGAGTTGAATTCTATGCTTTTGGTGGGTCAGCTCCTGTTGCAATGGATGCGCAACATAAGTTTTTTAGATTAAAGATTCCATCCTCATTCATTTCAGACCCGCACATACAATTTATGTCAGCTAATTCTCTTGGCAAAAAAGATGTGGTGGTTGCCATATCTCAATCAGGAACTACGTCAGCGCTAGTTGATAGTGTAAATATTGTAAGAAAATCAGGTGTAAAAGTTATTGGCATAATGCCAGCAGGAACACCTCTTGCAAATATATGTGACTATCCTTTAACTATAGATGTTGGTGACAATAATAGGTTATCAAAACCTAATACTTCTAGAATCGCCTATACAGCTGTTATTGATGTTATGACCATGGGTGTAGCGCAGCTCAAGCCTGAAGCACAAGAGCATCTTTACAATATTGTAGATAGCCAAAGATCCTTAAGAGTAAAATAACTCAAATATTGGCCAGCATTTTTTCTGTGCAATGCCATAATTTTTCCGCTTCACTAGGGTCTACCGCCCAATCCCTTACTCCAAAATACCTTTCTTCTGGACTTCCACCTGCAAGATTTGCGACATCACAATTTTCACAATAAAGACCGCCTTTATTATCTAGCTGACTGCTTGTAGCTGCCCAAAGAGAAGTACTGGCGCCTTGTGTAGATGATTTAAAACCAGCCTTTGCTAATTCAGACAGGGATCCATCTGCGTTAAGCCAGCCCATCGCAACCATCTCTTCTTGCTGAAGATGTCTTTGAAGTGGAGTGAAAATACCTCCAGGGTGAACCGCAAACGACCTTATGTTTTTATCTTTAAATCTTCTGTCTAATTCAATAGAAAATAAGCTAGTGGCTGTCTTTGATTGTCCATAAGAAACCCACTTGTCATATGAATTTGAGAAATGGATATCATCCCAGCATATTCCGGAAAACTTATGAGCTGTTGAGGAAAGATTTATAATCCTAGCTCCACTTGATTGATCCATGGAATCAATTAACTCATGTGTAAGCACAAAATGCCCAATATGATTCACAGCAAACTGTAAATCCCAACCATTAGATGTTTTAGATTCTGGGCAAGCCATTATTCCGGCATTGTTAATAAGAATGTTTAGGGAAAGATTCTTCTTAACAAGGTCTGTAAAACGCTTTATAGACTCTAAGTCTGAAAGATCCATCTCAAATATATGATCTTTTGGAATAATTCCATCTAGAGCCACCATTGCTTCCTCAGGCCTTCTTGCAGGAATGATTACACTTGCTCCTGCCTCTGAAAGAGCTCTTGTTGTTTCGATGCCAATGCCTGAATATCCTCCGGTAACAATAGCCGTCTTACCACTCAGATTGATGCCATCTAGTATTTCAGATGGCTCTGATTTTGCTCCAAAACCTGAGTTTAAATTCTTCTGATCATTTGAAATCATTTTCTTATATCTCCCTCTATAATATAGTTATAGTAAAACAAATTAGGAGATAAAGGTGACGCAGGAAGTAAAAGATTTTTTTTCAACATATAGTGATTTTGTTGCAAAGGTAACAAGCGAGCCAAGCATGGACTTAGATGCTTTAAAAAGAAGCTTTGATGATATTGAAAGTAACTCTAATATCAAAACAGCAAGACTTCTAACCGCAGCTTTAGGCTTGGGAAGTGAGACTGGAGAATTTGTTGAAATAGTAAAAAAAATGATTCTGCAGGGCAAGCCACCTTCCGATGAAAATATCTTTCATATGAAAAGAGAGTTAGGAGATATTATGTGGTACTGGACGACTGCCTGTGCTTCTTTAGACCTAGATCCGTTCGAGGTTATCAATGAAAATCAAAAAAAATTAGAGGCGAGATATGGAGAAAAATTTGAAATTAATAGAAGCGAAGTTAGGAAGGAAGGAGATTTGTAGAAAGCAGAATGGTGCATAGCCAATAAAGATATATTAAATAAAACTATGAAAAATATAAAAAAAGAAAAAGGTGAACAATTACCATCTGCAGCAGATGATTGTGCTGATGTTAAATCTAAATATGATAAATTTAAGAAGACTTCAGATAAACCAAAATTTCCTCCAGTTGAGTATGAAAGACCACCACATCATTAAATGATAATTCTTTTAGCGCTAATGTATATTGGCTATGCCTCAGCCTTCTATTACTCTAACAAATCTGGCTATAGCCTGCTTAGGTATCTATATAAAAGAAAAAACATAAATATACTTTTATCTATAGAAATTATTTTTCTCATACTGACATCATTTATCGTATTTACCAGCCAACCATTCAAGTGGGCTATTGCTGTTCTGATGCTAATGCACCTAATTGGAATTGCATGGCTCGTTGGTAATCCAAATAGCTATTATGAAATGTTTGATGAAACAGCTAGTCTTGATGAAAATATGATGGAAACTTCTGTGGTTTCAACATTGCTAATCTTTGCAATGTTGGCGCTGGTTTTAGGATAGTTTTTTAATTCTCCTAGCTAGACTAGATGTGTCTAGCCTACCCCCGCCATCTTCTTGTATTTGTTTATAAAAATTATTCACAAGCTCTGTTACATGGATGTTGGCCCCTATTCTGCTAGCCTCATCAGAAACTATATCAAGATCTTTTCGCATCCAGTCGACTGCAAACCCAAAATCAAACTCGTCCTTAAGCATCGTCTGCCATCTATTGTCCATTTGCCAGCTTTGGGCCGCTCCTTTAGAAATAACATTCAAAACATCCTCAGAATTTAGCCCTGATTTCTCAGAAAAATTTACGGCCTCAGACAGGCTTTGAAGAAGCCCTGCTATAGCAATTTGATTAACCATTTTAGTTAACTGTCCTGAACCGCTTTCTCCCATATATTTTGAATATTTTGAATAAGCAGCTAAGACATCAAGGCTTTTTTCATAAGCTTCTTTTTCCCCTCCAACCATAATTGTTAAGTTGCCTTCTTCTGCTCCCAATTGACCGCCTGAAACAGGCGCATCAAGATAATAACAATTTTTATTTTTTAACTTTGCACTTAATTCTTTGGCTAATTTTGCTGAAGTTGTTGTGTGGTCTATTACTATGGTTCCTGGCTTTAAGGATGGATATGCCCCATCTTCGCTAAATAGTATTTCTCTAACATCATCGTCATTTCCAACACACATGATTAAAAAATTAACTGACTTAGCCAAGTCTTGAGGTGATCTTTTTACTTCGCCTTTATTTGAATCTGCCCACTTCTTTGATACATCTTGGGTTCTGTTATAAACAAAAGTATTGAAGCCTTTTTTGGAAAGATGTGAGCTCATGGGAGACCCCATAACGCCCAGCCCTATAAAACCAACTCTAGTCATCAAATATCTTAAACAATATGATCAGACCTATCCTTTTTTGCAGTTCTTTTGACGCCGGACTTAGATGTATATTCTTTGGTAATACCTTTTGCTCCCTCTCTACCTTTTCTTGAATTGTTAAGAAGGGTGACAATAGCTATGCCTGATGCTGCTCCAATAGATAAAAAAATTATTGCTTCTAACATAAAAATGCCATTAAATTATTTTGCTTTTTGAGACAGCTCTTCAACAGCTGAATCAAATTCCACTTTAATTCTTCCTACCAACTCGCCTACAGATGGCGAATCTTCAATTAAGCCTATGCCTTGGCCAGAGCCCCAGATGTCTTTCCAAGCCTTGGACTTAGTATTTCCACCAGACCCAAAATTCATAGATGACTTATCCGCATCTGGAAGATTGTCAGGATCCATCCCAGCATTTTTTATAGACGGTTTTAAATAATTACCACTCACACCTGTAAATAAAGAAGAATAGACGATGTCATCTGCCGCACTCTCTTCTAACATTTTTTTATATTCAGGGTCAGCATTTGCTTCTTTGGTTGCTATAAACCTTGTGCCCATATAAGCAAAGTCAGCCCCCAAGGCTAGCGATGAGGCAACCGAGTAACCATCCCCAATTGAGCCAGAAAGAATAATAGTTCCATCAAACCACTGCTTTACCTCTCTTAATAATGCAAATGGAGATAAGGCCCCGGCATGGCCGCCTGCTCCAGCACAAACTAATATTAATCCATCAACTCCCTGTTCTGCAGCCTTTTTTGCATGTCTAACGTTTATAACATCGTGATATACAAGACCACCATAGCTGTGTGCAGCCTCTACAAGCTCTGCTGGAGGTCTAAGTGAAGTGATAATAATAGGCACTTCTTGTTTTACACAGGTTGCCATGTCTTCCATCAATCTATCATTGGACCCATGACAAATCTGATTAACAGCAAATGGAGCTACCTTGGCATCAGGATTTTGCTCTTGATATTCAGCGAGCTCTGTTTTAATCCTTATTATCCACTCCTCTAGCACATGTTGAGGTCTTGCATTTAATGCCGGGAAAGATCCTATAATTCCTGCTTTGCACTGTGCAATCACAAGCTCAGGACCTGAAACCAAGAATAAAGGTGAGCCTATAACAGGCATGGATAGATTATCTTTTATATGACTTGGAATTGGCAAAATAGTTCTCCTTATGAATTTTTTTGTTAATTGTATATTGTTTGGCTATTTATTTGGGTAATCTAGCACAAGATATACTAAAGATTTTAATCCCTCGTCTAGCGCCCCATCATCTACTACAAAATATGGAGAATGATTGCCTGCAGCTTCCATAACTCCTGGAGCATTTACGCCAAGCCAAAAATACATTCCAGGTATTTCTTGGGAAAAAAACGAGAAGTCCTCTGCTCCTGTTGATGGAGAATTGTTGATATAGAATTTATTGTTTGTTGCTTCTCGCAGTGTTGGAGAAAATCTTTCTACTAAATCCTCATTATTGAACGTAACAGGATAAAAGCCGCCCACATCAAATTCCACATCAATTTCAGCACCGGTGCCTACTGCAACACCTGCAGCAATTTGTCTAATTTCATCATAGACCTGAGCTCGTAATTTAGGATCAAAAGTTCTAATAGTTCCCATTATCTCTGAGTCCTCTGGAATAATATTATTTCGTGTACCTGCTTTTACAATTCCAACAGATACCACTGCTGGATTATTAATAATATTTATTCTTCTGCTAACAATTGTATTTAATCCCTCAATTAGCTGGGAGGTAGCCATAATTGGATCAATTGAGTCCCAAGGTCTGGAACCATGTGCTTGAACGCCTTTAATTTTAATTCTGTAAGCTGAGGCCGCAGCCATTGCCGGCCCTGGAGTGAGCCCAACATAGCCATGTGGTCCATTTCCAACATGAAGACCAAAAATAACTTCAGGGTTGTACCTTTCGAATATACCCTCTTCAAGCATCATTTTTGCTCCTCCATTTTCACCCTCAGGTGGCCCTTCTTCAGCAGGTTGAAAGATAAGCATAATATTGCCTTTAATATCTGCTTTGTTTTTAGCTAGAAATTCAGCAACACCCATCAAAATAGCAACATGCGCATCATGACCGCATGCATGCATAACGCCAACACTTTGGCCAAGATACGTTGCTCTTTCTTTTGAAGCAAATGGCAATCCGGTTTTTTCCTCTACTGGAAGTGCATCCATGTCAGCTCTAAGTGCAATTGTGGGGCCAGGAAGACCTCCCTCAATTAAACCAACAACACCTGTATAAGCAATTTTTGTTTCTACTTTAATGCCCAATGATCTTAAATGAGTGGCAACTTTTTTTGAAGTTTTGTACTCCCTGTTACTTAATTCAGGATTTTGGTGCAGGTTGTGCCTCCATGCAATAACCTTGTTCATAAGAGGATCGAGCTGCTCATCAAGATCTTGCTTCAGATCAGCGGTCGCAAAAGATGATATAAGAAGAGCAAAGAAAACAGATAATTTTTTCATTTTATGATTATAATCACCCCTTTTTTAACATACAAATTTCATGGACATTAATAAAATAAGAAATATCGCAATTATTGCCCATGTGGACCATGGCAAAACAACTCTTGTAGATAAGCTGTTACAACAATCTGGCACACTTGATAGAAAAAATATGGATTCAGAAAGAATTATGGATTCAAACGATCAGGAAAAAGAGAGAGGTATAACTATTACAGCGAAGAATACATCTATAAAGTGGCATGACCATCTTATTAACATTGTCGATACACCAGGCCATGCTGACTTTGGTGGAGAGGTTGAAAGAGCTCTTTCGATGGTAGACTCGGTTTTGCTTTTGGTAGATGCTGTTGACGGGCCCATGCCTCAAACAAGATTTGTTACACAAAAGGCTTTTGAAAAAGGTCTTAAGCCTATAGTTGTTATAAATAAAATAGATAGGCCTGATGCAAGACCTCATTGGGTTCTTGATCAAGTTTTTGATTTATTTGATAGGTTGGGTGGGACTGATGAGCAGTTAGATTTTCCTGTAATGTATGCATCTGCGATCGAGGGAATTGCTGGTCATGAGCCAGAAAGCATGACTGAGGATATGAAGCCTTTGATGCAAATGATTTTAGATAAGGTTCCATCACCACAGGTAAATAAAGATGGTCCTCTTCAATTACAAATTAGTGCGCTTGATAGCAACAGCTATGTTGGCGTTATTGGAATTGGGAGAATTAAGCAAGGATCAGTGAAGCCTAATGATCAAGTAGTAGTTATTAATAGAGATGGTGAAACTAGGAAGGGTAAAGTTCTTCAGGTTATGGGCTACGAGGGCTTAGATAGAATAGAGGTGCCTGAGGCAGATGCAGGATCAATCGTTTGTATTACTGGAATCGATAAACTTAATATATCGGATACGGTTTGTGACCCATCCTCTGTCGCTGCCTTGCCAGCACTATCAGTGGATGAGCCAACAGTTAGTATGACCTTTCAGGTCAATGACTCACCTTTTGCAGGAAGAGAAGGCAAATTTGTTACTTCAAGAAATATTAAAGAGAGGCTTGATAAAGAGCTTATATCTAATGTTGCTTTAAAAGTTGTTCAAGGTGATAGCCCTGATAAGTTTATTGTCTCAGGTAGAGGAGAGCTTCATCTTTCAGTCTTAATCGAAACAATGAGAAGAGAGGGTTTTGAGCTTGCAATATCAAAACCTCAAGTAGTCCAAAAAGAAGTTGATGGAGAAATTCATGAGCCTTATGAGCAAATCGTTATCGATGTAGAAGAGATTCACCAAGGGTCTATTATGGAGGAGCTTGGGCCAAGAAAAGCAGAACTACAGAGCATGGAATCAGATGGAAAAGGCAGAGTCAAACTCGAGTTTATAGCTCCATCAAGAGGAATTATAGGGTTCAGGTCACACTTTCTAACCATTACAAGCGGGACCGGAATTATGACTAGTGTTTTTGATCATTACGGGCCAGTAAAGCTTGGTGATATTGCCAAAAGAACAAATGGAGTTATGTATTCTATGATGGCAGGAAAGACTTTAGCTTATGCTTTATTTAACCTACAAAATCGTGGAAAATTATTCTTGGGGCACGGAAACGAAGTCTACATTGGTCAGATAGTTGGTCTTCATTCAAGAGACAATGACTTGCCTGTAAATCCAACAAAAGCCAAACAGTTAACAAACATTAGGGCTGCTGGAACTGATGAGAATCTTATCCTTGTTCCACATATAAAGCATACTTTAGAACAAGCTTTAGAATTTATAGAAGATGATGAGCTTGTTGAAGTTACCCCTGAATCTATAAGATTAAGAAAGAAAGGCCGAGTTAGGACTTAGATTATTTCTATAAACTCATTGGTCTGATAACATAAGTGTTATGAAAAATTTCAAATTAGCAGCACTAGTAATTTTTTCTCTAACGGCAGTATGTGAAGATGGTCGTCTTGATAGAGATCCTAATGATTATAAATATACTTCATTAGGTATTTATGCATTTGATGCAAAAGATGATTCAGGTCTTGAAGCAAAATTTTCACTTTCACTTCCAGGACCTCTTTACTTAGTAGCCGAAGCAAAGGCTGATGGTGTAAATGTAGATAATGAAACATACGATAAGTTTACAAAAGCAATGCGGATTGGTGCGCATGTTGGAATTGGCGATGTTCTTAACTCTGTTTCTGCAGGAGGCGTTTCATTAAAGTTAGAAAATTTCTTAGATATTTTTTTAGAACTAGGAATAAAAGCTACCGATATAGATAGCGATATTAATTTTTCTGAGAGTGATTCACAGGCAAACGTGATTACTGGAATTAGATTTGGTAACTCAAATGCTTGGGAGGGTAAGATATTTGTTGATTTTTCCAAAGAGACTGAGGTGGTTCAGCAAGAATGTCCTGTCAATTTAATTTGTACTGCATTTGAAACTTCTCAGGTGACATATGTTTTAGATGATGAAACAGATCAAAAATTTGGTTTTGTTGCTACTTATAACTTGAATAAAAAAAGTGCTTTTACCATTGAAACAAGCACAAGCAAGGTTCTAGATAGCGTTATAAAAATTGGGTATCAAATTAACTTCTAATTGGGTTGGCCCCCGTTAATCCATTGCTTCTAATATTTCTAATAACAGATTAATAATATCCAAGTAAAGACTTAATGCTATTTCAAAGGCTGTATCCCATTTGTTTGAATAGCCAGATAGCTCATTAAGCCTAGCGAAATCATAAAAAAGAAATAGTATGAATAGTCCAATTCCGAAGAATGCTTTAAGTCGAATTGTATTACGAGAGAAATTAAATACTGTTCTGGAGAACTCAAAAAGTATAAGGGCAAGCAAGCCAAAAAAAAGTATATTTTGGACAAAGCCTGAGTTATAAATTGCAGATCCGACATCACTGTAGCCAATAAATCCTGAAAAAAGAGTTGCAAGAAGAGTTATTTTTAACGCTCTGATGCCATCATTTTCATCCATTTCAAGAAAAAGAACTCCAAGCAAGAGACCCATCAGTATACTTTGAGCTGTGAAAACAAAAATTCCTAAAGGAACTGAAAAGTACCCGATAAATACTAAAATAAATAACAAAACCGTCCAAGAAATAAGAATGGCATTTAAGAATTTATTAGCCGGCGGTGAAACCACATAACCGATCTTCTGCCATTTCATTCTACTTTCTTCGTCAGTAGCAACAACTGGGGTGTCATCCTTTGTACCATTTGGTAGATGCATTTGCTTTGGGAAGCCTCTAGTGTCTTCAATATAAGGAATTAGATCAAATTCCTGTTTAAGATTCATCGCCCCCCTAAATGACATGCCTAAAAATGTAGTGTTATTAAAATAGGCCTCTTTAGATTTTTTCATTACATAAAATGTGAGCCCAAAAACTATTGAAAGCTGGGAACAAAGAATGACCATGGTTTTTGCAAATAATGTTGTTTCTATCATGTGTTAACCATACACATATTTTTATGTTCTTGATACTTATTAAGTGCCTATAAAATATATACTAATAACTTAGCTATCTTTTGAAATACGCGACAGAATGATCTTCAAATTGCTTTTCACCAATTTTTGAAAAGCCATTTTTCTTATGAAAATCTAACGATGGCATATTAATTGGTTCTATATTAACTTCACAATAGATAGGTAACTTTTCTCTATCAGCGTGGTCAAAAAGCATTTTGTATACGGCGGTCCCGATTCCTGAGCGTGTGAAAGATTTTTTAATTGCCACCCTGTCAATGTATAAAAATTTATTATCTAAAGAGCTTATATGTTTGTAATTTAGTGACTTGTACTTCGAATTTTCTCTAAAGCAGACAATGAAACCAATAATCTCTTTGCCATTTTTAATAACTAAATTTTTTGTGGCCATTTCGATTAAGTTTTTCATTGATTTGCTCGACGATAACCCCCCTACCTCTGGAGTATTGGACTGATTGATTTCATATATTGAGCTAATCAGAAGTTCGCTGGCGCCATGCCCAAACTCATTAATTTCAAAAGCTTGGTTAAAGCTCATTATTTTAATGATTCAGATTCTAGTTTCGCTAATGCATTTTTTATTTTTGAAGAAACTTCTTCAACAAAAAGGTTCTTTGTTAATGTATAACTGGGGTGGCCCATTGTTGCAAGATCTTTTGCCTTAGTCATTATAGTTTGCTCGAAATGATCTTTATCAACAACCTCATCAATTAGACCTGCTTCAATTGCAGAGTCAATTGGATACATGGTCCCTCCAAGTATGGCTCTGTATTTATGTGATTGGGCCACTCTAAATTGAATAAGCTCTAAAATAGGTGTTGGGATTACCATATTGGTACGCATTTCATTTGCACCAATCATATACTCACCTTTAACCCCTACCCTATAGTCGCAGCAGCATAGCAAAAAGGTACCAAGAGCAATTCCATGGCCAGAGCAGCCACCAATAACTGGTCTTGGAAAATCAAGCAATCTTGAAAGCATCTTGAAGCCACTTAGAGACATGTCTTTAATAGCATCCATGTCCCCTGACCCAATTATCTTCAGATCAAATCCTGCAGAAAACATGCCATCTCTTCCTTTGATTACAAGGCAGCCGGATTCTGTGGGAACCTGGTCTAAACAACTATTAACATCGTTTATCATCGATGGTGAAAAAACATTCGCCTTACCATCATCCAGGGTAATTATTGAAATATCATCCTGAGTGGTTAATGTAGCTAATTTATTTGTCATTTTTTGATCTCTATTTTTTACCTTTAAAGTTTATCAAATAAATTTATATCAATGTGTGTATATTTTGAATATTGCTTAAGTATCAAACTGCTTTAAAACCTTGATAATCAAAATATATAAGATGATATTTATTATTTAATAGGCTACGATTTGTAGTATAAGTTTGGCATAAATTAAAAGGAAGATGAGTATGATTAGAAGAGGGTTTAAGGCAATAGGTTTATTGTTTATATTTGCAATAAGCATTAGCTCATTGTATTTGTTTAATTTATTTTTTATGAAACCAGTATCAATTGATCATTATCTTGGTAAAGAGGTTTTAGTTGATTTAGTTGGCTCTCCTGAGTATATGACATACATGGGGGTCTTTGACAGTTTAAACTGGGCCACTAACCACAATGCAGAGCTCAGTATAATAGGTAAAGATGATATCCAAAACGACATTAAAAGCTCACAAAAATCTCTAAAGCTGCTTAATAAATATGAAGATAGTTCTTTGTCAGATAGTCAAAAAATAACAAAAAGAATAGCAATTTTTGATATTGAAAATGGTTTAAATCAATTAGAAAATTTTCCATACCATGACTACCCTTTGAACCAAGTTAGAGGCGCTCATCATAATGTTATAAGCTTTATGAATGATCAGCACCCTATTCGAAATTATTCTGAAGCCAAAGATTTTATTAAAAGAACTGATCTAGTTAAGGATGTTTTTGCAGGCCAATTAGATTGGTTAAAAAAACAAGCTGCTGTGGGAGTATATGCTCCTGAGTTTGTCTATGACCACATAATTAACCAGCTTAATGAACTTATAAACTATTCAGCTGATGAGCATCCTTTATATACAGAGTTTTTTAAGAAAGTTGAGTTGTTAAATATATCGGAGTCAAAGTTTTCTTCACTCGACAATGATTTGAGAGCATCAATAGAAACTAGCGTTACTCCTGGGTTTGTTTTATTAAAAGACTTTATGGTTTCTACAAAAGCAAAGGCTAATAAAAATCATGGAATATGGTCACAACCAAATGGAGATGAGTTTTATAAATTAAGAATACGCTCATATACAACCACTAACTTCAGTCCTGAGGAAATACATAATATAGGTCTGAGTGAAGTTGCTAGAATTTCTACAAGAATGAAAGAAATATTAACTTCTTTAGGATATGACTCAACAAAAACTGCTGGAGTGCTTATGAATGAGTTGAATGAAGACCCTTCGTTACTTTATGCAGATACGCCAAATAGAAAAGAGATTGTAGTGCAAGACTATATGGATATGGTTAATGAAGCAACAGTAGGTATAAAAGACTACTTTCACTCTATGCCGGAGGCTCCTGTGACTGTAAAAGCTGTGCCAGAGTACTCTGAAAAAACGGCTCCTGGAGGTTATTATC